>Ga0307513_10004714_pt1 | contig 18134 bp, 18 predicted proteins | sample 15_EM_MG_FD_202174 | JGI IMG/M metagenome (GOLD analysis project Ga0307513, IMG submission 202174) | Populus trichocarpa ectomycorrhiza microbial communities from riparian zone in the Pacific Northwest, United States - 15_EM | ecosystem: Host-associated > Plants > Roots > Unclassified | place... | reverse complement strand
CGACGGGCGCGTCTGCGAGGGCGAACTCTTATCGTTCCATGTTTCGCGATAGCCCGCCTCGTATATCACACGGAAGCAAGGGCGCCCCAAGAGTGTGGGAGAGCGTGCCAGACCATCTGATGGGTGACTGCTGGCGCAGACGCCGTCACGGCCTTGCCGCTGGACCTGCTAGCAAACCAGTGCCGCGTTTAGCGTCACTGTAGATGGATCCTAGAGTACGGTACGATCGTTGTATCCAATATATGGACTCCAAAAAGGAAACAGAGTGCCATTCTGGTGTACGTACACTCATCATTTTATTGGCGATGAGCAGGCAACGCCTTTCAAATAATGTGGCAGGGAGAATGTAACCTCTGCTCCATACTTGAGATCAGCTCCGCGAAGACATTATAGTAGTACAAGCCTTGCAAATGATGAGCTGCGCAGTAAGTGTTTTAATTGATGTGTCGAGCAGCAATACTAAATTACGACCCGAGTAAGTGCATAAATCATTAAAGTTCGAATCCAGTTCTCCTTGGGTTTTGCCGGAAAAAGGTCACATTTGGATCGACGAGAGGGCGAATGGGCCCTTATGGGTCACACAAACGTCGTCCATGGAAGGCGTAGGTACGAGCTGGATGGCGTGGATATTGGGGCACAAATCGGACACAGGAGTGCCTGCACAGCTCCGTCACCCAGCTAGGCGAGGCCCGTAGTCAACCGTAAGTCCTGGACAGAGATGGCGGCGACTTCAATAACGTTTCCCCAAGGCCCAAAGGAGCGCAGCGGCCATGATGGGGCCAAGTGTATTCCGTTGCGGCGCTACCCCCGTACGCAAGGTTAGTCGACCGACGGAATGAGCCAACATGGGGCAAATGACCATGGATTGGTTACCACGCAAAACGTCCCGGATCAGAGCCTCTCTCATCTGCGGTGGCTTGGCTAGGTTCAACCAGATGCAACCCGACTCATGTCATGCTCTCAAATCCACTTAAAATATTCGTGTTTTGTATTTACATTTATCACTCACGGGCGTAAGTAGGATGTTCAGAATAACGGACAATAGACTCAATACGATAGACTCAATTATGAGACATTTAGGGGAACCTTCAGAATTTCTACAGGCCACCATGAGCAAACCAGTCCTTCTGAGCTCCACATGTCTCATTCGTACATCCAGGACACCTGAGCCGCATTTGCGCGCTTGTAGGTGCTGCACCCCCCTCCTCAATTGCCCTCAAGTGGTGCGCCACGAGGTCGGCCATTGCCCGGATGAACGTCGGCGAATCGTTGAGTGACTCGGCGCGGTGTAAATCTAAACCTAATTCCTTCGCTTCCTTGCCGTATTCGAGGTCCAGCTCGAAGAGAGTTTCGATGTGGTCGGAGGTGAATGCGATTGGGACAAGGACCACCTCCTTGTGTCCGAGTCTCTTGAGACCATGAAGTGCTTCGTTGGTTTGCATCCCCATCCATGCACGAGGACCAACTTGCGATTGCCAGACGAGGCGGTAAGGGTTGTGATTACCAAGTCTACGGAATGCGTGAGCCAAACTCCCGACCTGAGTCGATGAAATGCCTCTGTACCTTTTCATTACAGCCGCGACGGTTGCCGACACCTCCATGACATAAGGATCGCCCCGGTTGATGATGGACATTGGGAGCGAATGTGCCGAGAAAAGTAACACGACATTCTGTCGGCGGTCGTGCGGGTAATTTTGAAGGGCGGCTTCAATATTCTGTGCGAAGGCCTGGGAACGTTTCGATCAGACTTGGGCGCCCGAACCGAGCGGACGGAGACACTCGCTCACTTCGACGAGACCGGGGTGCGAGAACCACCGATCGATGACGCTCCAACGCACACCCTCACCAAACTCTCCTACTCGCCCTCTCCGGTACACCTCGTTCAGACTGCTTCCGGTAGTACTGCAACTGTACTGTGGATACTGCGTGAACGCTACGGCTCGCTTTACCCCATCATCTTTCATTTGCTTGGCGGCATTTTCAACCAGAGGTTTTGCATAACGAAACCCGATGTACGGTTTGTGGGGCGCAGTGCCTGGGTGCAATTCGTCGAGCAAAGCACAGAGGCCGGCGCCTTGGGTTTGCGTCCAGCGCAGAATAGGGGATCCACCTCCTATCTGGGCGTATTGATCCACGATTTTGGGTGTACGGTGCTTGGCAATTAGAGGGGCCGAGATCCGTTGCAAAGGAAGTTTCATTAGGTCGGAGTCGAGGAAGAGGCGGGTAAGGAAGTCTTGCACTTCAGAGAGCTGCGAACAGTAGATTAGGGATCATAGTTTTTGTAATGTGATATCAGTAAGTAAATGCGCACCGTTGATGGTCCGCCCATATTGAGCATCAAGACGGCTTGCCATTTACGTTAATAATCTTCTATCAAGACTCAAAACGTGAATACGAAGTACCTGTGGGACTAGACGCGCGTCAGTCTTAATAGACCTTCCTGTCGGTCTGACAAACCTTGTTCCCAGCGGGGGTCTATTGTTTAATGACGGAGCAGTCGTAGTCGCGTACATTCGCGCCATGGGACGACTGCTCGTCATCACAGAGGAGATTCTTGATCTATAGGCCATTTGTGGGATGTGAAGGAGGTCAAGCTCTGAAGAACGCCAACCAATCGGGACGGCGCTTTTCGCACCTGATGTCCTTTTCAGAACTCGCCGTGGACGATTCATCGCTCATAATATGCAGAATATGCATTAATTGTGAGATTCGTATAATAGCAAAGATTGAACTCCATCTATATTTCTTTGACGCGGCCGACAGATTGAGGTGTTCCGTGACCGAAACACCAGGGGAAGCGGTAGAAGTACAGGTATCATAGTTTCGCACTCGGGGGGCTACTCCTGTCTCTCTGTCCCTGCCTCGCTGCCTGTGCCTTTCTGCCTTTCTCGCCGTTGACCGATCCTGGCATGGTCATGGCGATCTGGTTTGCCACTACTAGACACACCTGCCTGTCTCTCCAGTCCGGGTCCACCGCTGCAGTCGTATCACCAATCCCGCATGGTGCTGTCCAAACCTCCGCATATATATCGTGACGCCCTTCGACCATGATTCCGGTTCGCACATATAGACCGACGGTACGTGGGTGGATGTTCGGTGTACCCATAGCGGGCACTCGGTGTTTGAAGTCGTAGGTGATTGCTAGTGAAGGAAACCACCTACACCAAGTCCTGGATTAGGACGATAGAAGTAAACGAAGATCCTTAACGGTACGTACATTGGCCCTATTTCTTGTCTATACTTGTTTGGGATCAAATCTATGGGGTTCATACCCATATCTGCCACGAAGCAGAGGGCGGCTTGGTCCCAAATATCATTTTCGTCTTTCAGTTGGTACCACCCTGCCCACCGTAGATGGGACTCGGTGGACGATTGCTCTGGCTCGCCACCCTCACCGAGGCGTTCATTGCACTCTCGATAGTACGGATCTTGAGTCCAGTCCAAATAATCCGTGAACCAGAACCGGTAATTCCAAGGCTCTGGTCGGCATTGAGATGGGTGTACGGATAATGGACATGAGCGCGTCAGAGGCGAGGGATGAGGGAGGGTCAAAAAGCCCTCTGTGGCTGGGACTGGGCCATATGGGTGCTGCGCATCTTGTAGAGTGCCAAAAAGAAGTTGAACATGGATATTGGATCTGCCCTAGAAAGTCACAACCGTCAAATCAAGCCATAGCCGATACTCTAACCCACATTTTGGCGAAAGTCAGCAAATAGATTTGAAATTGTACGACCACTTTTAATACGCTTCAGATGGACTGTATATGGGTCAACGGTCGATGATCCTAAGAATTGGGAAGCCAAGTAGAGGGGCTCCTTGTGAGGGGTTGCAGTCTGGAATTGCGTAGCTGCGCGAAGTATGTGTCCCAGTAGGTACCCTGGAACCACTTCAAGAGGCCATTCTCTACGGCCTGGACGAAATCATTCACACCTCCATGAGGGACGGAGATAACTCGCCAGCTTGAATCGACGTGGCCATGAAATTCCGCTTCATCATTGTTGATTTGATCCTTGAGAGTGGTATCAGCTAGAGCAGTTTGAAGAGGAGCCATTCTTCGTTGGACCGCGGAAGTGGAGAGGAGCGAGCAGGCAGCCAATAATGCAGCGGAAACCGACTCTCCACCCCGCGACCACAGGGCTCGAAGTCAAGTTGTCGTCTATGTCACCAGGATCGCGATAAATTCTCCTCGTAAACTTGTACAACGTCAAGAATATCAAGCATAACCAATAATCCGAGATTTCCCGTCAAACTCGTTTCTTGTTGAGGCATCTCCAGCACTAATGACGCGCGTGTGAGTCTTGACGGCCCAGAGGATCCGACGTCCTTACACATGAAGTCTCTCAGCCACCTCAATAGTCTCCCAGCAGAACTCAAGCGCGAGATCGCTGAGTGTCTGTTGGAGAAGCAGTTCAAAAAGACAAACTGCCAGGCGACGCTTCAGCTCAAATCTTTGGAGATTCCAGAGGGGTCAGAGAGAGAGATGAGCCACCAATGGATACGAAGCCTCGCGGGCACCTCGTCGGTTTGGCGTGCAATCTGCCTGCCTCTCCTCTTCCGGAGCATCGATGTTGGCTATCTTTCCAATGCCCGCTTGATGCTATTCACTCTCCACAACTTGATGCATTTGGAGCACTGCAAGGCGCTGGAGGTTGCCTTCTATCCACACTCCGACAAAACGATGTTCGAGCTTGCCGACAACCAAACGGTTAATAACGGCTACGTACCCGGGTTTGTACCCAAGTCAGTGCACCTGGGGGACTATGGTGACGTTGTCGTTTTGGTCCCCGACCCCCCAGCCCGCACACCAATCTCGGTGGAACACGACCAATTTTGGTCGGAAGTGCGACAGGAGACACATGGCGATTGGATAGAAACCCGAGCCAAACTCACTCTCACCATCCTTGTCCACACACGCCGCCTTGAAGATCTTACCATCCTTTTTCCTCCCGACGTTCCTCTCCTTGGTGACGGCCAGTCGTTCCGACTGCTCAGCTCGGTCGCGACCAAGATGAACCTGGAGAATATAGATCTATATGGGATACTTCCGCCCTGTGGAGAGCTCCTGATGGACTCTGCAGTACCATTCAATCTATCCGTCGATATACTAGGCGACCAACGGACCCCTTTCCCTCGTCAGTTCTGGTCCCCACTCTTTCGTAACGACAGGTGCAAAATCCTTGAAGTACGCGGCGCAGTAATATTCTCTCATCACCTCGACTGGGAGGACTCACGCACTCCATGGGTCAGCCCATCGGAGGGACTTCGCGTCCGGGGATCAATCATCGAGACCGACTGCTGGGAGAAGTGGCTGGGCCTACTCCCAAGCCTTGAGTCGCTGGCATTTGAAAAAGTCCTGATGCTCCCCGAAAACTATCCTCCAGCCCGTCCGCTTTCCACCGGTATTCTCCCGAAACTCTCGAACTTATGCTTACTCTCGCCCTGGTGGTCCGAAGCGCTGGTTGTGTTTCAAGACCACCCCATTATTTCCTTGAGTCTTCCATGGCCGCTAGTTCAGGACTCGGTCAAGAAGGTGACTAGTGGTTTGAGTGCTGGGTACAAGCAATTGAGAGAGTTAGGTATCGTTGACGGAGATTTCTTCACCAGCCTGGATGCCGACGAGGCGATTCGGCTTCATGAGGGGCCGCGCACGCCTGAAGCGGACCCCATCTGGAATGAACTCCTCAACCACTGCCAGGAGCGTTCCATCTCCCTTACTTTCGAACAGGAACCATGACATACTAAAGGGTTCCTTAATCCACGTCCATACGTCTAGGTGCTCATAGAACTTCTATCTACTCGCCTATGCGCCTACGATCCATATGTCGATCCATAGTTTCTCGCAGTCGTCCTGTAACATTGCTCCATCTGTCTCTTGATATTCAACAAAATAATCGCTCGCCCTTCGTCACTTCTTAGCTCGTCCGAACCAGCGACCATATCTCCCCTCTCTTCAAATTCTTGAGGCCTCTATGTTTACGTGAGTAGAGAGCATACCTCCAAGTTTTGTCCTCGGAGATTCCGTCGAATGAGTTCTCAGGTGTTGTGCTATGGTTGAGCCCAAAGCAGTTGGGGTGAGCCCCAAAACAGTCCCCAGTCCTAAAGGATAATTCAGCAGATAGAAATGAAAATAATTTGCTAGCTACTCGAAAGCGGCATGCTCAGGTGAACACGGAGGAGTCGTGATACCTAATAATTATTTAGTGAATGTCTGATCGTGATCAAGAAGTGTTAGCACACCATAGGCGCTATGGTGGATCTCAGGCTCGACGGGTAACGCCGTGGTTGACTTCAACCGTGAGGTGACTAATGGTCCTGACCCAATAACTATCTTGAGTGGATTATCCTGGGAGGGGTGAGAGAAAGGATCTGCGTCCATCTGGGTGGTTCGTGGCGCCCAACCAGTTGGCATATGAAAGGCTCGTATTGGGTCTGGGTCCTAAAGGTTAGGACTAGTCGTTCCTAGTGTAGGGATGCAGCTTACTTGTTGATGATATACGAGTGGCGCCTTGTATGATGTCTGAATTTGATCACGGTTAGACATGCGACCATGGAGCGCACTAGTGCTGACCCAGCATCTCAGGCACGCAGTCACGTAGTGTCGTTGGTTCATAGGTTTGAGGTGGAGGTAAAGAGATAGGTGATATTAATTGCTCATTGGGTTGCACTGGAGAGGGTCTCCGGAATGGATCGGAGTCGTTGGTGAAACAGGAGGTCGTAGGTGATGGTCCAGGAGCTACACATACAAATCAGATTAGGGCGCGAGAAACTTCTGCTAGGTTATCAAACCCGGTTTGTCCGACTGTGGATGCAAGACTGCGAGCACAAAATTCACATCTGATCGGCATACAAGAACAACATCAACACCTACGTTGAATATTAAGGTGACCCGCGTCCTTCAATGTAGTCTTCCTGAATATAGGAGGAAACTTAGAGAGAAGTACGCTACGATTAACGATAATTGGTTTCTTGTGGTGCGAATCTATGCTGTCATTCGTTCTATGTATAGTACTGTCGTTACTTTGTCGTGGCTTTTTGTCGAGTGTGTCGCTGCCAGTGCTACTGTGGACTTTGTGGGAGAAGGGCGGGGTTCGCATTATTGGGGATGCCCAGGGACAATGTAGCGTTTCACGGTTCTTCAAAGAACCATCCGTCTGGTGGGAGTATGGTGGCAGAGTTTAAGGAGGGAAAGGATTGGTGGGTCACTCCGGGGCCGGGAGCCGAAGTCAGGAGGTGCTTCGAGGCAGTCTGAGGCAGTCTGGAGACCGTCCCGAAGAAGCAGAACGTACCCAACTGTCAGTTATGAAGATGTCGCTTGGACAGCTGAGACAGTCGCCAGTCCTGCAAATAGTCCAGGTCGGCATAGAGCGAAGCTAGGTCGATAATGTCGCAAATAGGACGGGAATTTTTCTCGACCAACATGTTTAAATATTGAGAATGAGCGGACGAGGTTGGGAAAGGGCCACTGCTTTATTAACCACTGGCACGGGCTGGAGGGTGTGGCGACAGATAGCGAATTTAGACAATATGCCAACGCACGCTATCTTGCGTGATCAGTACTGTACTGTATGCAGAGTTCGTCTCTACTCCTTAAGCGTTCCTACCTACGCTTCATAGTGACTCTGCTTCCTTGCTCTCCAATTGGTCTTCTATGCCTCATTGCTTCTCGATCCAAGAGGGGGATCTGGGAATGTTGGTACAGCCTCCATATGAAACACGCAGCGCACCTCGTTCCAAACAGCAATGGCTTTTTTCAACTCACTCGCACCGCGCTCCTGAATCTCAATATATGAGAAGCATAAATTTGCTTTTCGCAGCTCAGCCGCTATGCCTCTGGTATTGTTGTGATTTACCGATACTCCGTAACGAGGCAGATCAACGCACAGGTGTTTGAGGCACTTGAGGGAAGTGAGGACTTCGACAGCATTAATGAGTGTTTAAAGGAAAATGAGTCAAGGTAGTAGAGCGAAAGGACCATGCATAACATCGAACACGAACGGCCACAGACTTTACAGAGGCGGAAGAATCGTCACCACTCGCTCCACCATTCCTATGTCGAGTGTTGAAGTCCTGGGTTATATTCGTAGCTTTAGTACCCGGGCAATGTGCTGCGCAATTTCTTCCCCGAACCAATCCTGATGAATTTCTGGAAAAACGCGAATATCGATCGCTTTCACTGGCCACCTGGGTAGAATCTGGTTAACCTGTTCAGTTGAAGCGTTCCATTCTCGCAGATCGCGCAGCGCGTCGGGCGGGTGCCAACAGCCCATCTCAAATCGAGTTCCCTAACTGACTTTTGCGCGACGATGAATGCAGAGACGCTTTTTCTGGAACTTCGCTGTTTGTTCGTGTGGACGGGGTGAGGTTGCATAAGAAGGTAGGTCGACATCCACCAGATTTACAGGTACATCCCCATCATCTACAACACAAAGCCCCGTAAGTGTACCTGGAGATTCGTGAAAGTCGATCGAGGGCGACAAGGGAAGTGATGTGGAGATGTGATATGCAGAGATGAGTATTAGATGTGGGACCTAAGCCGCGTGGGTATACGGTGATGTGCAGGTTGAGTCGAAATGGAATATTCACTGCTATCTCTAGAAAGGCGTCCATAAGTCGCTCAGACTGACCAAAGAAATCCGCACCGTTCTCAATCCAACCACCCTTTCTTGACAAGTGAAACCTCCTCTTCGTCATTGGGACGGTCCGGGGGGGGGGCACTCCCCGTGGCTCAAGAACAGGAACGGCGGGGCATATTCGTAGGTTGACAACAGGTCACCGATTGAGCCCCTCAGCCCCTTCCAGAGGCTTATTTAAAACCTTTTGAAGAGCACAGATTGGGCGATGATTTTCAGGGTACGTCTAAAAGGGCAGAAGCTCAGCGTTGAATACGTGCAGTCGCTGAGCGTACAGAAGCAGAGACACAGACGGTTAAATACTAGCTGACTAGTGTGAGACATTCCGATACGGATCAAATGTCCATGGCGCGAATGCGCTGCAGGCCGCATCAACTGACCCCAGCCACAACCGGGGACCTACACCGCGTATCAAATTATCAGAGCTGCGCAGACGAACCAATAATATGAGCCTAAACTCCAGGCTGAATATTCCAATACCGATGCCGGATGGCGCTGATAGGCGTAACTGATATTCCAACAATGATATGGAAAGCACGGGAGATGGCTGCCAGGGCTTTCAGCGCCCGGCCTGTCCCCGCGAATTCCGCGATTTCGAGTTGAATTTCCGGATGCGTATCAAGTGAGCCAATAGCTACCACATTGCAGCTCAAAGCTGGGTTGCGGTCGAGTGTAACAGAGCGCGATCTTTACTATATTACCACCGTCCAAAAGAGAAAGTCACAGAAAATGTAACGGTAGCAGTCACAGTAGATCATGGTCATCAAAAAAGTCATATTAGTTACTGTTCCATCAACCGAGGTTCTGAAGGAACAGCGTGCTCTATATGGTGAAATACACCGAACACCTCACTCCAAACAGAGACAGTATTTTTCCACCCACTCGCACCGCCTTCCCGAATCTCGATAAATGAGAAGCACGAGTTCGCTTTTCGCAGTTTAGTGGCAATGCTGTTGACGTTATGATCTACCCATGTGTTGCGACGATACAGACTAATGCGTAGGTGCGTGAGGCACTTGAGGGAAGTGAGGACTTCGACAACTGCGAGGAGTGTCACGGGTTGTCGCCCATCGATAACCCAAGACAATGTATATAAAATAATAAATACTCTACCATGCTACGGACGTAATGTACTAGGCTCTGAGCCCCAGGCCCGAAGGCCAACACTAGATCGGTAGGGTGGCAAAAGTATATGGGGGGAGAGGGACCATAGCCGGAAGGGTATGGGAGCTTGACTTACTGTTTCGAAAGGTTGATAGGTAGCTTAGGCTGAGTAGGCTGAGTAGCTTCAATGTCTCGATTGACGAGGAGGTCAAAGCTGAGAGGGAAACGCCTCAGCTTGGACTCCTTATATACCTATCGGACAACTGTTTGTCCGTACAAATAAAAGAGTCATACACGTGTATGTCATAAAGGATCGGTAGCGATATGAGTCATTTGACACGTCGCGCTTATGTGTCAGGCCCCTATTGGTCTGTGCGCGATCGGTGGCAAATCGTCCACGTATCAGACACGTATGATACTGGAAAAATGAAAATTAAATGTAACCTATATGTAACTACTCGTAACAAGGAGCGTCTGAAGGACAAATGAGTAAAGGTAATCGAGCGAAATGAGCACTAACATCATCGAACACGGATAACCATAGACTCTCTAGAGACGGAAGAATCGTCACCATTCGCCCCACCATCCTTGTGTCCAGTATTGCAGTATTGAGGTGCACTCGTAACTTTCGTATGCGAGCGGTGGACCACGCGACTTCCTCCCCGAACCAATCCTGATTACTTCCTTGAGAAAAGCTAACCTCGATTGATTCCAATGGTCGCCCAGGTACAAGCTGGTTAACCAGTTCGGATGGTGCGTTCAATTCCCGCAGATTGGGCAGGGCATTGGGCGGAAGTGGGGGCAGAGGGCGGACTTTACCCCTCAAATCGAGCTTCCTAATCGTCTTTTGCGCAGTGATGAACACAGAGACGCTTGTTCTGGAAAGCTCGTTTTCTGTCGTTATCAACAAGGTGACGTCGTGTAAGAAGGGTAGGTCGATGTCCGCCAGCTCCATGAGTCCATTTCCGTCGGCCCTCACATTAAGCTCTGTAAGCGTCCTGGCAGACGCGCTAAACACCGATCGATAAAAGTCGAGCGAAGGATGGTCGACAGCGGCACCGAGGTGGAGATGAGATATGCGGAGGGATGTATTGGGTGCTGAACTTATACAAGGCGGGTATATGTTCCAACCCAGTTTGACCCTAAGTGGGATCTTTGCTGCTACCTCTATAAATGTGTCCATAAACGCCCGGCTCAGGTGAATCTGATAAATCCACACCCCCCTCAGTCCAATCATCTCTGGCAGAAGCTTCTGGATCAAGGAAAGCTTCTCTTCGTCGTTGCGAGGATGCTTTGCGCTCGACAAATACCGGCGACGAAGCTCAAGAAATCGGATGGCGGCGCATATTCGTGGGTTGACGAGCAGGTCGTCAATTGAACCTCGTAACTCCTTTCCTAAGTCTATTCGAAACCGTTCGAAGAGCAGAGATTGGGCGATGCTACGGAGAGAGCGAGAGGTGACCGAAAGCGCTTTCAGAACCTGGCTGGTCTCCACGGATTCAACAATTTGGAGCTGTATTTCGGGAGGGATGTCAAGTAAGCTAATGGCTACCATTTTGCGGGGAGTAGCTGGTGGTGGTCATGTGCAACACAGCACACCTTTGTTGCCACACCTGGGGTTGCGTGGTTCGTTGAGCGGTTGCGCAACGCAAATAATTGGAATTTTGCAGTAAGGCCTCCAGCAGTACTAATTCCGCGACTGCATCAAAACAGACTTTCACCTCATGCGGTCCTTCACTGGTATTGTTTTAGCCGATGGATGGGGAGCGGACCAATATCCTGAAGCTTCCGGCGCTCTACCAGTTGAGGGATGGCACTAATATTGGAGGTTATGACCGCTCTCGAGGAAGAGCAGTAGCTAATACATCGATACTTACGCTTGTAAGTGCCTGTGAATCGTCTGCTCCTATGTAAGTGTAAAGACTTACTTGGGACTACGTCGGCTCATTGAACGCGTTAATACGTACCCTGATTACTGTGGTACCAATTCATGGAAGTCGTTGGGAAGACCTTCTCGTCCTGCCAAAATCGGTACGCCATCAAAGGCTACTATGAATTCCTTAACCTCGTTTAGGGCTACCTCAGGAAGGTTGTTCGCATGGCGCTGTTTAAAGGCACCTACTCCTCAATTCTGACCATATTTGGGAATCGGTCGCTGGGAAGTTAACGACGGGTCTTCACCAACTACAAATATAGATACGGGATACTACAAAAATGAATATGCAGGCAATTTCGATAATGGATGGAGGTTTGGCCGTTGGGATTATTACATTGCCGGAGAGCTCGAATCTCAGCATGTCAGCAAGCTTGCGAGCAGCTTGCGCTATAAGAGATATTTTCAATTGATCTCCCGACTGAAGTTGAGAGGGAACACTTAGGAGAATTAATTTCAGTCTCGGGCGGTCACACCTTGGATGTTGTCGAAAATAATACGTGGACGGGGGGACGAAAATTAAACCACTCTCTCTTGTTCCATTACACTGTAAGTTGGGACGACCTATATAATAAACGACAAGTGAAACGCGCACGAAACGAATGTGAAACGGCGGGAAAAACTAAGGGCTAATAATGTAATCCCGAGACCTGATGCGCGCATGGAAGACGAAACGGGCCCTTGAAAGTCTAATCTCCGACAGGTGTCACAATCGAGAACCTTGTACAATTAATTTGTTTCCAGTAGCGAATAATGGCTGCCAATAATCCACAAGCCGTTCACAAATGCACTATGATTCCCAACCTTTTAAGTAAATTCAAGAACTGGGTCCATTAGGACGTCGCTGTGTGGGTCGTCCAATTCGCGGTTTACGAGTACAGCCGTCAGTAATCCTCCGGCTCAAATACGAAGGGACCGAAGACCTCAGAGTGCTGATAAGATTCCCTATGATGAAATATGCCTGACCCACATTCCAAACAGAGACGGTATGTTTCCACGAACTCGCCAGGTATTCTCAAATCTCGATAAATAAGAAGCATGTGTTTGCCTTCCGCAATTCGGTCGTGATGGCGTTGAAGATGGTGTAGGGGTTGCAATTTGTCTGTGCTCCGCGACGAAACAGACCAATGTGTAGATGCGTGAGGCATTTGAGGGAAGTGAGGACTTCGGCGACTGTGAGGAGTGGCTAAAGGAGAATAAATAACGGTATTACAGCGAAAGGGCCACTCACATCATCGAATACGGATTCCAGATACGGGAGATTCGCCGCAAATCGATTCACTGTCGTCATGTCGCGTATAGCAGTGTTAACACTGAGGGGTACTCGGAAATGTCGTATGCGGGCAGTTGAACAGACCTCGACCACAAATTGTCGGAAATTCGCATTCAAGGCTGACCGGGACCCTGAAGTCCCACGACCTCAAATATCGACGGACCTGTAAACTCAACCGATAACGACCTTCATTCAACTGCACCGAAGACGTGCTGGAAGATGAGAGGATGGACGGATCTCCGTGTGTTAAAATAATGTGCGAGCGGAGGGACTGCGAATAAACCCTTGTATATTACCCTGTAAACTAGGACGAACTATATAGTGACGACAAGCGAAATGCGTACGAAATGGATATGAAATGACGGGAAAAGCTAAGCGACCGGGGGTCTATAATGTAATACCAAAACCTAATGCATGGGCATGGAAGACGAAACGAATCCTCGAACACCCAAAATCCTGACACGGTGGGCCTGCGGAGCGTTGTACATAATATATTATGTATTACATTTGCTTTATTTCTCGCACTACCATGCGTTTGAGACCTGCGGGTGCTGCTGAGAGGATCGCAACGACCCAAAGCATTCCAAGCTGGCCAGCGTGCCAGCGACGTCTCCATCGAATGAAATAATGACTACTGAATGCTCTCGAGGGTTTCATAGGGTTCACTTGGGACCGTCACCCCCTGGTCTTGTCTCGCAGTTGTCCTAACCGCAACCTCGTCCGGTTGAAATGCCGGTTCTCTCCACCAACCGAGGTCATATTGGTGCATCTGAGGCTCTATTGCAACCCTTATCTGCTAATTCCAATCGTCCAAAGACGAGGAAAGAGTCCAAACAATTGTGGTCCAGTTCCTCGGTAAGATGCTATTCGACGACCAATCATACGCAAGGCTGATGCTCCTCCAGAGTCTCTTGGGAAGAATGAGCATTGATATGGGAGTACTACAACGAAATGGCCGCAGTAGAAGACAATATCCGAGAAGTCGAGTGGGGGATACGATCCTCGGTTTTGTATGTACAGACACATTCTCCAATAAATAGCTGATGATTAGGCTCTAGGGTAGTCTATTTGCTGCCTTCCTTTCCGCCTTGTCCCCACAATCCCCCAACTCCGACCCAACAGGACCGGAACAACTCAGTAGCTCTACCACCTCTACATATGCTCCCACTGAGTTCACGGCCCCCTCGAACACAGTAGTGGTCAACCTGCTGTTTTCCTCAGCCTCGCACTCGTTCTCATCGATGCGTCCCTGGCCAAGCCCGTCAAGAGTTGGCTCTAGTAGTTTTACCATGGGTGGAGAAAGTACACTGTGGCAGATCTCCGCACACAGAAACGGGAACGAGGGTTGCAAGGGCTCCTTGAATGTCCGGAAGCGTGTCAAGTAAGTCAATAGCTACAACTTTCTCAAAGTTGGGTTGCGGTCGGGTGTAACAGGGCGCGACCTTTGATATGTGTTTGTCGCCATGCCACATTACCACCGTCAAAAGGAGAAAGTCACATAAAATGTAACTGCAGCAATCACAGCAGATCGCGGTCGCCAAAAAGTCATATTAATCACCGTTCCATCCAATGAGGTCCTGAAACTGAAGGAACATAGCGCTCTATGTCGTGAAACTTGCCGGACCCCTCACCCCAAACGGAGACAGTAATTTTCCACCTACTCACACCGGCTTCCCAAATCTCGAGAGATGAGAAGCACGAGTTTGCTTTTCGCAGTTTAGTAGCAATGCTGCTGACGTTGTGATTTACCCTTTTCTTGTTCTGGCGACAATACAGACTACTGTGTAGGTGCGTGAGGCACTTGAGGGAACTGAGGATTTCGACAATTGTGAGGAGGTCCTGAAGGACAAATTAGTAGAGGTAATCGAGCGAAATGAGCATTCACATCATCGAACACGGACAGCCGTAGACGTTCTAGAGACGGAAGAATCGTCACCATTCGCCCCATCATCCGTGTATCCAAGATTTTAGTATTGAGGTGCACCTGTAACTTTCGTATGCGAGCGGTGGACCGCGCGACTTCCTCCCCGAACCAATCTCGATTTACTGGAGAGAAGCTAACCTCGATTGCTTCCAATGGTCGTCCAGGTACGAGCTGGTTGATTAGTTCGGGTGGTGCGTTCAATTCTTGCAGGTTGGGCAGGGCATTGGGCGGAAGTGGGGGCAGATGACGGATTTTACCCCTAAATTTGAGCTTCCTAATCGTCTTTTGCGCAGCGATGAATGCAGAAATGCTTGTTCGAGAGAGCTCGTGTTCTAGTGTTATCCACAAGGTGACGTCGTGTAAGAGGGGTAAGTCGATGTCCGCCAGCGTCATGAGTCCATCCCCATGGACCCTCACATTAAGCGCTGTAAGCATCGTGGCAGATGCTCTAAGCACCGATCGATAAAAGTTGAGCGATGGACGGCTGGCAGAATTGAGGCAGAGATGATATATGCGGAGGGGTTTAATGGGTGCTGAACTTATACAAGACGGGTATATGTTCCAACACAGGTTGACCCTAAGCGGGATCTTTGCTGCTACCTCTATGAATGCGTCCATAAACGTCCGACTCAGGTGAACCCGATGAATGATCACCCATCTCAGTCCAACCATCTCTGGCAGAAGCCTCTGGATAAGGGAAAGCTTCTCTTCGTCATTGTGAGGAGGCTTTTTGCTGTTGGGATGCGCTCCACCAAGCAAAAATACTCGGATGGCGGCGCATATTCGTGGGTTCGCGAGCAGGTCGTTAATTGAACCTCTTAACTCCTTTGCAGGGTCTATTCGAAACTCTTCGAAGAGCAGAGATTGGGCGATGCTGCGGAGAGAGCGAGAGGTGACCGAAAGTGCTTTCAGCACCTGGGTGGTCTCCGTGGATTCAACGATTTGGAGCTGTATTTCGGGAGGGATGTCAAGTAAGCTGATGGCTACCATTTTTGCGGGTTGTAGCATGTGCAACACAGTACGCCTTTGCTGCCACACTTGGGGTTGCTTTGCGACGTTCGTTGAGCTGTTGCTGTTGAAAGCTCCGCTTGGTCGCTAACTCGGAAGAAAATGATCGTGTTTGTTGGGGCCCGCTATAGATACGGTGAGCTCTGATATACCCCAGAACATGACCATGTGATACCGGGCTCCACACCCCGAACAACCCGGCGCACTGAGTGCTCGATTATGAAATTCCAAATTCCGACAGTTGCGCATGTCAGAATTTGGGCTTTCGAGGATTCGTTTCGTCTTCCATGCCCATGCATCAGGTTTTGGTATTACATTACAGACCCCTGGTCGCTTAGCTTTTCCCGTCATTTCATATCCATTTCGTACGCATTTCGCTTGTCATTTACTATATAGGTCGTCCGAGTTTACAGAGTAATAAACAAGGATTATTCGCAGCCCCTCCGCTCGCACAGTATTTTAACAGCGCAAGGCAAAAAACAGACTTTCACCTCGTGCGACCCTTCACTGGTCTTGTTTTAGCCGTTCAATGGATGGGGAACGAACCAATATCCTGAAGCATTCTGGCGCTCTACCATTTGAGGGATGGTGTCAATATTGGAGGTTATGACCGCTCTCGAGGAAGAGCAGTAGCTAAGACATCGACACTTACGCTTACTTGCAAGAGCCTGTGAATCGTCCGCTCCTATGAATGTGTAAAGAATTACTTGGGGCTACGCCGGCTCATTGAACGCGTGAACACGTACCCTGGTTACTGTGGTACCAATTCATGGGAGTCGTTAGAAAGACCTTCTCGTCCAACCAAAACCAGTATGCCTCAAAGGGTATTATGAATCCCTTAAACCCGCTAAGATCTACCTCAGGAATATTGTTCGCAGGGCGCTGTCCAAAGGCGGCTACAGGTCAATTTCTGACCATATCAATCGCTGGGAAGTTAACGGCGGGTTTTGGCCACCTACCGATTTAGATATGGGATACTACACAATCGAATATGCAAGTGATTTAGATAATGGATGGAAGTTTGGTCGTTAGGATTATTACATTGACGGAGAGCTACTCGCTAGTCCTCGAATCTCAGCATGTCAGCAAGCTTGCGACCAGCTTGTGCTACAAGTGGTATTTACAATCGGTCTCCCAGCCGAAGTTGCGAAGGAACACCTAGGAGAGTTAATTTCAGTCTCGGGCGGTGACGCGTTTGGGTGCCACAATCGAGAACCATGTACAATTAATTTGTTCCAGGTAGCGAGCAATGGGTGTTAATAATCCACAAGCTGTTCACAAATGCACCACGATTCTGAAAATACCTAAGTAAATTCAAGAACTGGGTATATTAGGACGTCGCTTTGTGCGTCGTCCAATTCGCGGTTTACGAGTACAGCTATCAATATTCCTGCGGTCCAAATACGAAGGGACCGAAGACCTCAGAGTGCTGATAAGATTCCCTATGATGAAATATGCCGAACCCCTCATTCCAAACAGAGAGAGTATGATTCCACTCACCCTCCATGTATTCTCTAATCTCGATAAATGAGGGGTATGAGTTTCCCTGCGTCGGCGTTGGCGTTGGCGTAGGGAATGCGATTGCTCCGTACTCCGGGGCTAAACAGAGTAATGTGTAGGTGCGTGAGGTACTTGAGAGGAGTGAGGACTTCCGCGACTGTGAGGAGTGGCTGAAGGAGAATATGCTGTGGTAATCCAGCGAAAGGGCCACTCACTTCATCGAATACGGACAACCATAGTCTTTCCAGGGACGGAAGAATCGCCGTCATTTGCTCCACCGTCGTCGTGTTGCCTATAGTAGTGATAGCACCGAGGGGTACTCGGAACTTTCGTACGTATGCGGGCGGCGGAACCGACTTCCTCCCCTGGCCAATCCTGATAAATTCCCTGAGATGTGCTAACCTCGATCGTTTCGACTAGACGCCCAGGTACGAACTGGATAATCAATTCGGTTGTCACCCTCAACTCTCGCAAAGCGGGCAGCGTGTTCGGCGGTAGTGGGCATCTCATTTCACATCTCCCGTCCTCTGCCACTTAGGGAACATCAAGTAGACGCAGGTGCTTCTACACAAAGAACAACCGAGTCACTCATCTTCACTACCTCAAGGTGACAAGGGCGTTGAAGTGGTGACTCGTCTCTATGGATACTCGGACCTAAGCACAAACTTGGGGTCTCACCTACTGAGAGACACAAATCACACCTAACCAGACACTATGGGGGCGCGTCCCCCAAGCCACCAACTCTCTCAGTAGGTTGCACCT
>Ga0307513_10004713_pt1 | contig 18135 bp, 12 predicted proteins | sample 15_EM_MG_FD_202174 | JGI IMG/M metagenome (GOLD analysis project Ga0307513, IMG submission 202174) | Populus trichocarpa ectomycorrhiza microbial communities from riparian zone in the Pacific Northwest, United States - 15_EM | ecosystem: Host-associated > Plants > Roots > Unclassified | place... | reverse complement strand
GTGGCTCGACGAGCGCACTGTCGGTGTCGCCGTGCGATCGATCGTGCGAAACACCAGCGGCAGATCGACATCACCGACGGTGCGCTCGTCGAGCCACGCGCAGCCGTCGGGGACGCCGCCGCCGGCGCGCTCGGCGTCGGCCAGCCGGCGCGCCTCGCTGGCCCCCGTCGTGCCGAGCGCCCACCCGCGGCGCGCCGGCACCACGCTCCTCCATCCTCGCGCGGCCGCGGCGAGCTGTTGCCACCCCATGTCCGTCGACCGTAAGCACGAAGTCAGGATCGACAACACGCGCCGAGCGTTTCGCGGTGCGACGTCGCGCGTCGCCGGCCTGCGTATCGTGCGCCGCGCGTTGCCAGACCGCGAACCAAGCTCAACGGTCGCGGCGCTTACCGAGCAAACCGCGGATGGCGGAGCGCGCGCCGAGACGCGGCAGCTGGGTCAGCGCGCGGGCCAGCGCGAGCGCGAGCTGGATCGGCGAGTCGCCGCGCGCCTCGACCGTGGTGCGCGTGCCGGTCGCGACGTCCTCGATCGCGCCGCGCGCGATGGTGCGCGAGCCATCGCTGCGGATCTCGACGATCAGCCGCGAGACGACGGGCGGGTCGGATTGCAGCTCCCCCGGCGGCGCCTGCACAAGCTCGGGCTTGTCGGGTTCTTTCACCGGCCCACCTTAGTACAGTGTGGTGATGATGGCTCCAGATCTCGGCTCGCTCCGTGAACGCATCGAGGCGGTGGACCGGCAGATCATCGCGCTGTTCGCCGAGCGCCTGAAGATCGTCGAGGACGTCGTCGCCGCAAAGCTGACCACGGCGAGCCCGGTGCGCGATCGCGAGCGCGAGGAGCTGCTGCTCCAGCGCCTGCGCGGTCTGGCGGTCGCGGCCGGGCTCGACGCGCACTCGATCGAGCGCATCTACCGCGTCGTGATGGACATGTCGGTCGCGCACCAGGAGGCGACGATGCGCAACCGCCCCGACGCGCCGCTGCGGATCGCCTATCAGGGCGTCGAGGGCAGCTACAGCCACCTCGCGGCGCAGCGGCGCTACGCCGGGCGCGCGGGCGGCGCGATGCTGACCGGGCACGGCTCGTTTCGCGCCGCGGCCGACGCGGTGACCTCCGGGCTCGCGGATCTGGCGCTGTTGCCGATCGAGAACACCACCGCGGGCAGCATCAACGAGACCTACGACCTGCTCGCCGCCGGCGCGCTCCACATCACCGGCGAGGTGGTCTCGGCGATCGAGCACTGCCTGCTCGCGCTCCCCGGCGTGGCGTTCGAGGAGCTGCGCACCGTGATGTCGCATCCCCAGGCGCTCGCGCAGTGCCACGAGCTGTTCGCCGGTCATCCCCAGCTGACCGCGCGCGCGGACCTCGACACCGCGGGCGCGGCGCAGCGGGTCGCGACGGCGAACGACCGCACGCTGGCGGCGATCGCGAGCAGCGCGGCGGCGCAGCGCTACGGCCTCGCGGTGGTCGCGCGCGGCATCAACTCGGCGGCCGGCAACGCGACGCGCTTCGTCGAGGTTGCGACGCGGCCGGCGCCGGTGCCCGACGGCGCGGCGGCCAAGACGTCGCTGGTGTTCGCGCTCGCGGATCGCCCGGGCGTGCTCGGCGAGATCCTGTCGCGCCTCGCGGCGCGCACGCTGTCGCTGACCAAGCTCGAGTCGCGGCCGATCCCCGAGGCGCCGTTCACGTATCGGTTTTACGCCGACGTCCTCGGACACGCGGCGAGCGAGCCGTTCCACGCCGCGCTCGACGACATCCGGCCGCTGACAACCGACCTTCGCGTGCTCGGGACCTACCCGGCCGCTGTATAACCACGCCATGCGCGCAGTTCGAGCTCACGATCTCTCGGGACCGGCCGGCCTTCGCGTCGACGAGGTCCCCGATCCCACGGTCGGCCCCGGTCAGGTCCGGATCGACGTGCACGCCGCCGGCGTGAACTTCCCCGACGTGCTGCTGTCGCGCGGCATGTACCAGTTCAAGCCGACGCTGCCGTTCTCGCCGGGCGGCGAGTGCGCGGGCGTCGTGCGCGAGGTCGGCCCCGGCGTGACCAGCGTCGCGGTCGGTGATCGCGTCGCCGCGACGACGATCCATGGCGCGTTCGTCGAGCAGATCTGCCTGCCCGAGATGGCGGTGATCAAACTGCCGGACAGCGTCGGCTTCGAGGCCGGCGCGGCGACGCTGTTGACCTACGCGACGACGTACCACGCGCTGGTCGATCGCGCGGCGCTCGCGGCGGGCGAGCGCCTGCTCGTGCTCGGCGCGGCCGGCGGCGTCGGCGTGGCGGCCTGCGAGCTCGGCGCGCTGCTCGGCGCCAAGGTCATCGCCGCGGCGTCGACCGACGACAAGCTCGCGTTCTGCCGCACCCACGGCGCGACCGAGGGCATCAACTACGCGACCGAGGATCTCAAGGACCGCATCAAGGCGCTGACCTCGGGCAACGGCGTCGACGTGGTCTACGATCCGGTCGGCGGCGCGCTGGCGGAGAGCGCGCTGCGCGGCATGGCGTGGCAGGGCCGCTACCTCGTCGTCGGCTTCGCGGCCGGCGAGATCCCGAAGATCCCGCTCAACCTGGTGCTGCTCAAGGGCTGCCAGATCGTCGGCGTGTTCTGGGGCTCGTTCGCGATGCGCGAGCCGGCGAAGAACCGCGCGCACTGCGCGCAGCTGTTCCAGTGGGTCGCCGAGGGCAAGCTCACGCCTGCCGTCGACGCCGTGCTGCCCTTCGAGCAAGCGGGCGAGGCGCTGCAGCGCCTCGAGCAGCGCCAGGTCAAGGGCAAGCTCGTGCTGGTCCCGTCGGCGCGCCGGTAGCAGGACGGGCGCCGACGCGACCCGCGCGATATCGGCGTAAGAAACATCAACGCAGCGGAAGAACGGTCAACGCGTCGCGAAACCCGCGCGCTCGCCGACGACACGCGCGCTTCATACTCGCGGCGCGCGCCGTCCTTTCCCCGCGACTGTTTCAACCAAGCACGCAGTCTGGAGACCACATGCGTCGTCCTTCGTCGATCTTGCCGTCGAGATCCGTCCTGCGCCGACTCGCCAGCCGCTGGCTACCGACCGCGGTGGTCGTTGGCGCGCTGGCCACACCGGTCCACGCCACCAATTTCACCATACGCAACAATTGCAGCTACACGGTGTTTCCCGGGGTGTTCCCGGCCGCGACCTTCGAGAACGGTGGCTGGACCCTGCCGCCGGGCGCGTCGTCGACCTTCGCCGTGCCGAGCGGCTCGATCGGGCGGCTGTGGGGCCGCACCGGCTGCAACTCCGCAAGCCCCGCGCAATGCACGACCGGCTCGTGCGGCGGCAATGGCCTGCAGTGCGCCGGCACGACCGGCCAGCCCAACACCTCGCTGTTCGAGTGGAATATCAATGCGGCCGGCACCGACTGGTACGACGTCAGCTACGTCGACGCGGTCGACAATCCGATCGGCGTGAGCGTCTCGAACGCGAGCTGCGTGTCGCCGTCGGCGTGCAGCACGTCGGTGCTCAGCAGCTGTCCAGCCGAGCTGCGCAGCGGCGCCGAGTGCTTGAGTCCGTGCACGCGCTTCAATACCGATCAGTTCTGCTGTCGCGGCGCGTTCGGCACGCCGAGCACCTGCGTGGTCGCCAGCTGGAGCGCCGTCGCGCAGACCTACGTCAATAACCTGCACGCGTTCTGTCCCCGCCAGTACTCGTATGCCTATGACGAGGTCGCCGGCGGCGCGCTGCAGACGTGCCCGACCGGCGCCAACTACACGATCACGTTCTGCCCCGGCGGCTCGCCACCACCGCCGCCGCCGCCGACCGGCACCAACCTCGCGCGCAACCGTCCCACGCTGTCGTCGTCCAACGAGACGGACGGCACGCTCTCGAACCTCGCCGTCGACGGCAATGGCAGCACGCGGTGGTCGAGCGCGTTCACCGATTCGCAGTGGATCCGCGTCGATCTGGGCAGCACGCGCACGATCAACCGGGTGGTCCTGCGCTGGGAGGCCGCGTTCGGACGCAACTACCAGATCCAGACTTCCGCGGACGGCAACAGCTGGACGACGATCCGCACCGTGACCAATGGCGCGGGCGGCGTCGAAGATCTCGCGGTCTCCGGCGCCGGCCGGTTCGTCCGCATGAACGGCACGGCGCGCGGCACGCCATTCGGTTACTCGCTGTTCGAGCTGGAGGTCTTTGGTCCCTAGATCTCCGACTCGTATTGATCTATCGTCACGGCGTGCTGCGATGACCACCCTGTCGCGGCGATTTGCTCGAGCCTTCTTGCTCCTCGTCGCCCTGCCGAGCCTCGTGGTCTCGGTCGTGCTGTCGCGTCTCTACCTGTCGGCGCTGTACAAGACCGTCGAGCTCCAGAGCCAGGCGACCGCCGAGCAGGTGGCGCAGAATGTCCGCGTCGAGACCGAGAGCACCGCGGTGCTGGCCGCCGCGCTGTTCCACGACGTCGAGCTGCGCCGCCTGACGGACGGCTACGCCCAGGCGACGACCGCGACCGAGCGGTTCTTGTCGACTCGTGCACTCGACGAGAAACTCGTGAGCTTCTTCACGTATTCGAATCGTATTGGTGAGGTCGTACTCTATCTCCCGCAAGGTGGGATATACCGTTATGCCAATGATCCCGGGCTGACCGTCGGCGATGCCGTCGAGCGCAGCCAGCTCGCCGGCGCGGCCGCCGAGCCGGGGAAGGTCTATCTGCTCGATACCCTCGACGCGGCGCGGCGTGGCGAGCGACACATGATCTCGATCGCGATCTGTCCGGTGCCCGGCGACGCGATCGCCGCGGAGGCCATCGTCCTGCGGTTCCGGGTGCCGGCGCTCGACGTCCTCGCGGCCGGCGGGTCCACCGGCGACGGCGAAGACGACCGTCCGGATGTCGTCATCGTGAACCGCTCGGGTCGGCCGATCCTGTCGAGCCTGCCCCTCGTGATCGCCGAGGAGCTGGCGACGATCGCCGGCGCGACCGCCGCCGAGACCGACCGCTCGTCGTTTCGCGCGCTCCACGCGCAGGGGCGATCGTGGCTCGCCACGGTGCGGCCGATGGCGTCGACCAGCTGGACGCTGCTGCTGCTCGCCGACGAGCTCGCGCTGTCCCGCCGCGTGACGCGCTACGGCTGGTACCTCTACCCCGCGATCGCGCTGCTCGCCGCGCTGTTCATCGCGTACGCCGAGCTGTTCTTCGCGCGCGTGGCCGAGCCGATCCGCGCGGTCGTCGGCCACATGGCGCGGGTCGGCAAGGGCGACTACGATGTTCGCGCCACCCCGCCGGACATCCGCGAGCTGGCCGAGCTCTCCGTCGGCTTCAACCGCATGGTCGAGGAGACCGCGCGCCTGCAGGCCGAGCGCGAGCACACCGAGCGCGACCGGCTGACCGCGGAGCTCGAGGCGCTGCGCTACCAGATCAACCCGCACTTCATCGCCAACACGCTCAACTCGATCCGGCTGATGGCGAGCGTGGCGCGCGCCGACGCGATCGTCGGGATGACCCGCGATCTCATGCGCATGCTCTCCGACAGCTACGCCGGCGGCGTGCTCACCGAGCTGTCCCGCGAGCTCGCCGGGGTCTCGGCCTACGTCGGCATCATGAAGGTCCGGTTCGGCGAGCGCTTCGTGCTCGAGATCGACGCCGAGCCCGGCACCGAGGCCCTGCTGGTGTCGCGCATGATCTTGCAGCCGATCGTCGAGAACTCGATCCTGCATGGCTTCGGCGGCGCCGCCGGCCCGGCCACACGCGGGACCATTCGCGTCACGGCGCGGCGCGAGGCGCGGGCGCTGCCGCCGCCGCCGAGCCCCGAGCCGTGGGCGGCGGCGCTGCCCGGCGAGGTCCTGATCCTCGAGGTCCGCGACGACGGCACGGGGATGCGCGCGGCCGGTGAGGCGGCGCACGAGGTCGCCGGCTCCGAGAGCCTGCACCGCGTCGGCATCGGCATCGCCAACGTCAAGCGCCGGATCGCGCTCAACTTCGGCGCGCCCTACGACCTCGAGATCGAGCGCGGCGCGGTCACGCTGGTGCGCTACACGCTGCCCGCGCTGGCGCGGATCGACAGCGCCGACGACGCTCGCGCCGGGGGCCGCGATGTATAGCGTGCTCGTCGTCGACGACGAGCCGTTCATGCGGCTGTCGCTGGTCAGCCTGCGGCCGTCCGGCGCCGACGGCTTCGAGTTCGCGGCCGAGGCCGGCGATGGCGCCGAGGCGCTGGCCGTGCTCGCGGCGCGTCCGGAGATCGACATCGTGCTGCTCGATCTCTCGATGCCGGTGATGGACGGCCTCGAGGTCCTGCGCCGGCTGCGCGCCGCGCCGCCGCGCCGGCCGCCCGCGGTGGTCGTGCTGTCGGCCCACGACGACTACCACCTGGTGCGCAACGCGTTCAAGCTCGGGGCGGCGGACTACGTGCTCAAGAGCGAGCTCGACGCGCAGAGCCTGCGCAGCGCGCTGGTCAAGGCCGCCTCGGGGCTCGCGCCGTCCGGCGAGCGGACCGCCGCGATCCTGCAGCGCCGGCAGCTCGAGTACCTGAAGGCCCAGGTGCTGCGCGACCTGCTCTCGGCCGCCGCGCCCCCCGAGCTCGAGGAGACCTTCGCCGGCCTCGGCATCACGCTGGTCGCGCCGTTCGCGGTCTGCGGCTTCTGGATCGAGGACCTCGACGCGGTGTCGCGACGCGAGAGCGGGCACGGCCTGGCGCGGTTCTCGGAGATGGTCACGCACTCGCTGCGCCAGGCGCTCGACGCCGCCGGCACCGGTGAGGTCGTGCCGCTCGGCCCGGGCCACGTCGTGGTGCTGCTGTGCCCCGAGCCGCGCACCGCGGCGCCGCTCGAGATGATGGCGCGCGCGTTCTGCGAGGACGCCGCGGGCTATCTCGCCCGCTACCTGAGCGTCAAGGTCACGTTCTCCGTCGGCCCGCCCTGCGCCGCGGTGCGCGACGCCCCCGTGGCGCTGTGCGCCGCCCGGGCCAGCCGCAAGGTGGAGTCACGCATCGTCGTGCTCGCCAAGCGCGCGATCCACGAGCAGTTCGCCGACTCCGGGTTCTCGCTCGAGGCGGCGAGCGACCGCGCCGGGGTGTCCAAGAACCACCTCAGCTTCGAGTTCTCGCGCGAGACCGGCGAGACCTTCACCGAGTACGTCGCGCGCGTGCGGATCGACGAGGCCAAGCGGCTGCTCGCGACCACCTCGCTCCACGTCTACGAGATCGGCGTGCGCGTCGGCTACCCCAGCGTCGAGCACTTCAGCCGCGTGTTCAAGAAGGTGGCGGGCGTGAGCCCCGTGAAGTTCCGGGCCGACTTCTGTCCCCCCGATTCACCGTAAGAAACGTCAAGGCGCCGGAAGAACCGTCATTCACCTACGGAGGTGCACCTGCCCATACTTGGCGTCGGCGCATTCGCCGCCCGAGGCATCATGAAGATCACCGCGTTCGTCCTCCTCGCGTTCGCCGTGCTCCTGGCGCAGCCGGCTGCGGCGCAGCCCAAGGTCGCGATCAAGCTGGGCGACAACCTGCCGGATCGCAGCAATACCTGGGGCGCGGTGGTCGAGCAGATCAACGCCGAGTTCAAGGCGGCCAATCCAGGCGCCGAGCTCGTCACCGAGAGCTATCCGGATCAGCCGTATCAACAGAAGATCAAGATCTACGCCACGGCCAAGCAGCTCCCCGACGTCTTCAAGTTCTGGAGCTTCACCTCGCTGCTCAAGCCGCTGGTCAACGGCGGCTTCATCGAGCCGCTGAACCCGAGCGACTTCGACAAGCTCGACTACCTGACTGGCGCGCTGGAGTCCAACGTCTACAACGGCAAGCTCTACGGCATTCCGGTCTCGGCCGATCTGTGGGTCATCTACTACAACAAGAAGCTGTTCAAGGACGCCGGCATCGAGGCCCCGCCGGCGACCATCGACGAGCTGATCGCCACCGCGGCCAAGCTCAAGGCCAAGGGCATCGTGCCGATGGTGACCGACGGCAAGGACGCGTGGCCGCTGTGCGTGACGTTTGACCAGCTGGCCTGGCGGATCTCGGGCGACGCGACCTTGCCCCGCAAGGCGCTGGCGCGGACCGCCAGGTTCACCGATCCGGTGTTCGTGCAGGCGGCCAAGGAGCTCGTGCGCATGATCAAGGCCGGGCTGTTCCAGGACGATCTCATGGTGTCGGACTACGGCGCGGCGCGGAACCTGTTCGGCCAGGGCCGCGCGGCGATGTACCTCATGGGCTCGTGGGAGCTCGGGCTCGGCGCCGACAAGACATTCTCCGCGGAGTTTCGCAGCAACGTCGATGCGTTCAAGTTCCCGCTGGTCGCCGGCGGCAAGGGCAAGGTCGATGATCTGTTCGCGTGGTACGGCGGCAACTACGTGGTGAGCGCGTCGAGCAAGAACAAGGCCCTCGCCGTCAAGTATCTCCAGTTCTATGCCAGGCGCTTCCCGGCGCTGGCGTGGGAGAAGCAGGCCGCGCTGCCGGCCCAGAAGGTGGCCGCTCGCCCGGGCGACACCGCGGTGGCCAAGACCCTGCTGCGGATCGTCGCCGAGGCCAAGGCCACGTCGGGGACGCCCTCGCTCGATCTGTCGTCGCCGCGCTTCAAGGACGACATCGAGAACGCGATGCGCGAGCTGGCGTCGGGGCTGATCTCTGCCGAGGAGTTCACCCAGAAGATCGACGTGGCAGCAGACAAGGCGTCCCGGCGCTGAGCGAGCACGCATGAGCGCGCGGGGACCGTTTGGCAACCGGCTGGTGATCGCGGCGCTGGTGGTGCCAGGCGCGGCGGTGCTCGTGTTCGTGCTGGTCGTCCCGCTCGCGTTCAGCGTGTATTACAGCCTCACCGACTGGGCGGGCTTCGGCGATTACCAGCGCATCGGCATCGCCAACTATCGCGAGATCCTGACCGACGATCCGGTGTTCTGGCGCTCGCTGCGCAACGCCGTCGTGCTGATCGTGGTGACGATCTTCGTGCAGAACCCGATCGCGTTCGCGGTGGCGGCGATCCTGTCGCACGTGTCGGCGCGGCTGTCGCGCGTGCTGCGCACCATCTACTTCATCCCCGCGGCGCTCTCGCTCGTGATCGTCGCCAAGCTGTGGGTCGACATCTTCAATCCCAACTTTGGCATCCTCAACAAGGTGCTGATCGCGGTCGGGCTCAAGGCGCTCGCGATCTCGTGGCTGTCCAATCCGCACACCGCGCTCGGCGCGGTGATCTGGATCATCGTCTGGCAGGGCTTCGGCTGGGCGCTGCTGTTCTTCTATGCCGGCCTGATGACGGTGCCGCGGGACATCATCGAAGCGGCGCGCATCGACGGCGCCAGCGTGTTCCAGACCTATACCCGGGTGATCATCCCGTACCTCGCGCCGGTGATCTCGGCGGTGATCGTCATCGACGTGATCTCGTCGATGAAGCAGATGGAGCTGATCTACCTGTCGACCGGCGGCGGGCCGGGCCAGCTCACGCAGTTCATCGGCGTGTACCTGTATCAGAAGGCGTTTGTCGCCGGCGAGTACGGATATGGCAACGCGCTCTCGGTGGTGTTCGTGGTGGTGGCGGTGGGGCTGACGGTGATCGTCCAGCGCGTGCTGCGCGCCGTGCCGCGGGACGAGGGCTGACCGTGCTGAGGCCCGGGCTCGGCTCCAGGCTGCTCCATGCCGGCCTGCTACTGTTCGCGCTCAGCCAGCTGTTCCCGCTGCTCTGGGTGTTCATCTACTCGATCCAGAAGTCCGGCGATCTGTTCGGCCCCGAGCTGATCAAGCTGCCCGCCGAACCGCAGTGGAGCAACTACGCGCGGGCGTGGAGCGACGGTCGGATCCTGCGCTATGGCTGGAACAGCGTCCTGGTGGTCACCGCGTCGACCGCGGCGTCGACCGCGCTGTCGTTCGGCATGGCCTACGCGATCGCGCGCCTGCGCTGGCGGCTCAAGGCGTTCGCGCTCACCGCGATCACGCTCGGCATGGTGGTGCCGGTCCACACGACGCTGTTGCCCAACTTCATCTGGTTCGGGTGGTTCGGCCTGGTCGATACCCGCATTGGCCTGGTCATTCCCTATGTCGCGTTCACCCTGCCGATCAACACGCTGATCTACGTCGGCCAGCTCCACCACCTGCCGGAGTCGATCGAGGAGGCCGCCCTGATCGACGGTGCGTCGTGGCCGCGGATCCTGTGGAGCGTGGTGCTGCCGCTCGCCACGCCGGCGACGGTCACGGTCGCGGTGCTGACGTTCCTCACCAACTGGAACGAGTTCATCATGGCCAATACGTACCTCGCGACCGACGACCTGCGCACGCTGCCGTTCTCGATCATCCGCTTTCAAGGCCAGTACGCCTCGGACTATGCGGCCCAGTTCGCGTGCATGGTGATCGTCGCGCTGCCGCCGCTCGCGCTCTACCTCGCGTGCTCGCACCGGATCATGGCCGGCGCCACCGCCGGCGCCGTGAAAGGTTGATTGCCGATGTCCAGTGACTCGAAGAGCTCGAAGAGCTCGAACAACTCGAACAACCCGGGCGCCATGCTCGCCTTCCCCGATGGCTTCGCGTGGGGCACCGCCACCTCGGCCTACCAGATCGAGGGCGCGTGGGACGAGGCTGGCAAGGGCGAGTCGATCTGGGATCGCTTCGCCGGCGAGCCCGCGCACATCGCCGATCGCCGCGACGGCCGGATCGCGTGCGACCACTACCATCGCTTCGCCGAGGACTTCGACATCCTGGCGTCACTGGGCGTTCACCACTATCGCTTCTCGATCGCCTGGCCGCGCGTGATCCCCGACGGCGACGGCGCGGTGAGCTCGGCTGGGCTCGACTACTACGATCGCCTGGTCGACGCGATGCTCGCGCGCGGCGTCCAGCCCTACGCGACGCTGTTCCACTGGGATCTACCGCAGGCGCTGCAACAGCGCGGCGGCTGGGCCGATCGCGCGACGATCGACGCCTTCGTGCGCTACGCCGGCGTCGTGGCCCGCCGGCTCGGTGATCGCGTGAAGGACTGGATGACCCACAACGAGCCATGGGTCTACGCGTTCGTCGGTCACCTGTACGGCGGCCACGCGCCGGGGCTGCACGACCTGCGCACCTCGCTCGCCGTTGCCCACCATCTGCTGGTCTCGCACGGCAAGGCGGTGCCGGCGATCCGCGCCGCGTGCGACGGCGCGCGGGTCGGCATCGTCCACCACGTCGAGTGGATCGAGCCCGCCAGCGACGGCCGCGAGGACGTCGACGCGGCCCGGCGCTACGACGGCGCGTTCAACCGCTGGTTCCTCGATCCGATGGTCGGCCGCGGCTACCCGGAGGATCTGCTCGCGTGGTACGGCGACGCCGCGCCGCGGCCCGAGCGCGGCGACTTCGCGTGCATCGCGGCGCCGACCGACTTCCTCGGGATCAACTACTACACGCGGCGGATCATCGCGAGCGCGCCGCGCGGCGACACCGGGCGCGACGTGTTCGCCGCCCGCCAGATCTACTGGCCGTTCGTGCCGCGCGCCCACTTCGACGAGTGGGAGGTGGCGCCCGAGGGCCTGTATCGCATGCTGGTCCGGGTGGGCCGCGACTACGGGCCGACTCCGATCCTCATCACCGAGAACGGGACCTCGTGGCTCGACGCACCCCAGGCCGACGGTGCGGTCCACGATCCGGTCCGGATCCGGTACCTCGCGCGCCATGCGGCCGCGGTGTGGCAGGCGATCCAGGCCGGCGTCGACGTGCGCGGCTACTTCGCCTGGTCGCTGCTCGACAACTTCGAGTGGGGCTTTGGCTACACCAAGCGCTTCGGCCTCGTCCACGTCGACTACGAGACCCAGCGGCGCACGATCAAGGCCTCGGGGCGCTGGTACGCGGCTGTCGCGGCGCGCAACGCCCTCACGCTGGCCGACGCGAACGCGACGTTATAAGGGCGTATCGTCGCGGCGGAGATCGTCACTCTTGTCCAGGAGCTCACCATGTCTCGCGTCTTAGCCATCTCGCTGTCGCTCGTCGCGTCGATCGCAACCTCCGCGGCGGCCGATCCGTTCGCGCACGGCCCTCCGGATCTCGGCCCCAACGTGATCATCTTCGATCCGAGCATGCCGCTCGGCCAGATCCAGGCGCGCGTGGACGCGATCGCGGCCCAGCAGGTCGACGACGAGATGGGCTCGCAGCGCTACACGCTGCTGTTCAAGCCCGGGGTGTACGGCAGCGTCGCCACGCCGCTGACCATGCAGGTCGGCTACTACACCGAGGTCGCCGGCCTCGGCGCCGCGCCGACCGACGTCGTCATCAACGGCCACATCGATGTCTACAATCGCTGTCTGGCCGCCGACAACTGCATCGCCCTGGTCAACTTCTGGCGCTCGCTCTCGAACCTGACGATCAACGTCACCGGCCTCGCCGACTGCCGCGCCTCCGCGAACTTCTGGGCGGTCTCGCAGGCGGCGCCGATGCGGCGGGTCAACGTCACCGGCGGCAACCTCTCGCTCATGGACTACTGCACCGCCGGCCCGCAGTTCGCCAGCGGCGGCTTCATCGCCGACTCGCAGCTTGGCTTTGTCATCAACGGCTCGCAGCAGCAGTTCCTCGTGCGCGAGAGCAGCCTCGGAGGCTGGTCGAATGGCGTGTGGAACCAGGTGTTCTCCGGCGTGGTCGGCGCACCGCCGCAGTCGTTCAGCACGACGCCGTTCGATCCGCCGCCGTACACCACCTTGCCGACCAGCCCGGTGACCCGGGAGCGGCCGTTCCTCACGGTGGACGCGTCGGGGCGCTACCACGTCGTGGTCCCCGCGCTGCGCCGCGACTCGGTCGGGCCGTCGTGGGCCATCGGATCGGATCCGGGTACGGAGATCGCGATCGACCGCTTCTTCATCGCCCGGCCGGGCGACTCGGCGCGCCGGATCAACGCCGCGCTCGACAGCGGCAAGCACCTGATCTTCACGCCCGGCGTGTATCACCTGGAGCGGCCGATCGACGTCGAGCGCGCCCACACGATCGTCCTGGGCCTGGGCTTCGCGACGCTCATCCCGGACCGTGGCACCGCGGCGGTGACCATCGACGACGTGCGTGGCGTGACGCTCGCCGGGCTGCTGATCGATGCCGGCCCGCAGCGCTCGCCGGTGCTCGTCGAGATCGGCCGCGCGGATCACCGCGGCCACGACGGGCGGCACCATCATCGGCCGGGCTGCGGTCACGGCGGCGGCGACGTCGACGATCCGACCGTGCTCCACGACGTGTTCTTCCGGATCGGCGGCGCGAGCGCTGGCAGCGCGACGCTCAGCCTGGTCGTCAATAGCGACCACGTTGTCCTCGACGACATCTGGGCCTGGCGCGCCGATCACGGCAACGGCGTGGGCTGGACCGTGAACCAGGCGGACACCGGCGTGATCGTCAACGGCGACGACGTCACGGCCTATGGCCTGTTTGTCGAGCACTACCAGAAGTACAATCTGATCTGGAATGGCGAGGACGGCCGGACCATCTTCTTCCAGAACGAGCTGCCCTATGACCCGCCGGCCCAGGCCGACTGGAGCCACGGCGGCGTCAATGGCTTCGCCGCCTACAAGGTCGACGACGCCGTCACTCGCCACGAAGCCTGGGGCATGGGCGCCTACTCCAACTTCATCGCCGGCCCCGACATCCACGCTACCAGCGCGTTCGAGGCGCCGGTGCGCCCCGGCGTGAAGCTGCACGACATCCTGAGCGTCTTCTTGAACGGCTTCGGCGGCATCGACCACGTCGTCAACACCACCGGCGCCCCGGTCAGCAGCGCCAATCAGGTCACCAACGTGGTGAGCTTCCCGTAGGCGCGGCCGAAGCCGCTGCGATTCGGCGAGGCCTTGGCGTTCGTCGCCAAGCAGCTCGGCCTATCGCGGCGGCATCTCGCCGCCGCGCAGGTACCAGCGCACGCTGTTCCGCGCGATGCCCTGCTCGGGCGGCGTGATCGCCGCTTTTTGCCTGTTGGTTTTGGCGGGCGTTTGCGCCTACGGAGGCATGGAGCGCATCCGAATGGCGCGATGGCGGGCAGGACGGCGGCGCTTGACGGCCGAGCGCGCGGCCGTGCCGTGAGTCGGACATGTAACGTTTCAGCTCGAGCGGTAATTCGCCACGCACCCGAGTGGCCATTTGCAGTAGCACCGTAGCCCGTGGAGTGCGGGAGGTGCGTGATCTCGTGAGGCCGCGCTGATGCGCTGCCGTGCGTGTCTTCTCGTCACGTCGGGCGACGCGCGGGCCGTGGTCGCCTTCGCAATTACTGGCAAATATCTCGCAGGCAGAGAGATGTGAGTGGAGATCGTGAGTGTTGATTGTGCTGATGTGTCTATTGCTTCATCGGCTCAACGATCTACGTTGTGCCTGATTGGCAGCGGGATACGGGTTGGTGCTTGGGATCTAGAGATATCCGCTGCCGTGTTCCTCCCCAAGGACCGCCCGCACATGACCGGAGGATCCCTTGAACGCTCTCATGCAACTTGCAACGTTTCGCACCAGCTTGTTCGCGCTGGCAACACTGTCGCTCGGCGGCTGTCTGGCAGATTCGCCACAGACCGACGCTACCGATCAGGCCGTCATCAATCCACCTCTACCAACTGATCTCAACCTGATGCTCAACGCCAAGACCACGCTCACGATCGGGCCGTTCGCGCAGCTGAGCGGCGATGTCGCCGCCTCGGGCCCCACGGGCTCGGTGCTGTTCGACGTCAGCTCGTCGCAGGGCTTCTTCGGCAATCGCAACGTGCTCGCGAACACCGTGACGATCCGCTCGGGGGCATCGGCCGGCCACGTGTTCGGCAATGACATCACGGTCGATGGCTTCGTCAGCCAGCAGTCGCTGGGCCTCGACCCGGCCACGCTCCCGCAGTTGCCCGCGCCGACGACGATCACGCCGGGGACCACGAGCGTAACGCTCAAGGCCAACCAGGCCAAGCAGCTGTGCCCTGGCCAGTTCGGGGCGATCTCGCTCGGTGTCGGCGCGACACTGAACCTCAACGGCGGCGTCTATCAGATGACCCGCTTGACCCTCGCCGACGGCGCGAAGCTCGAGCCGTCCGAGCCGGTCGTGATCCTGATCTCCGGCAGCCTGACGATCGGCCTCAACAGCGCCATCCGGCCGTCCGCCCAGGCGCTCAATCCGATGACCGCGGGCGACATCCGCATCGAGGCCGTCGGCAACATCACGCTGGGCGATGGCGCCCAGGTCCGCGCGCACCTGCTCACGCCCAATGGCAAGCTCGCCACCGGCAAGAACGTCGGCTTCACCGGCGCGGGCTGGGCCAAGATCATCAGCATCGGCGCGAACAGCTTCGTCAACAGCGAGGGCGCGTTCAGCGCGCAGGCGCCGACCGTGCCGCCGCCATGTAACGACAACAACCTGTGCACGGTCGACCAGTGCGTGACCAGCGGGAGCCTGGCGATGTGTACCAACGCGCCCGTGCCCAGCGGGTCGTCCTGCGAGGACGACAATACGTGCAACGGCGTGGAGCTGTGTAATGCCACGGGGCAGTGCCAGGCCGGCACGCCGGCCAGCACCGGCACGTCGTGCGAGGACGCCGACGCCTGCAACGGCGACGAGCGGTGCAATGGCACGGGGACCTGCTTGTCCGGCACGCCGCCGGTGGTGAACGACGGCAATTCGTGCACCGTCGACGCGTGCACCGCCGACACCGGCGTGTCCCATATCCCCCTTCCTGATGGCACGGTGTGCGCCGGTCGCGGCGTGTGCCAGGACGGCGAGTGCTCGGTCAAGGGGACCGTGTTCTCCGAGGACTTCGTGCAGTTCCAGGACGCGTCCGCGCAGTGCGACAGCTGGAATGACTTCCTGTCCAACCAGCTGGTGGATGGGAGTTATGGCAGCGTCACGGTGAGCGGCACGTTCGATACCGACGGTCTCACGTGCGACGATCCCGACGCGGCCACGCAGATCTGCCAGGCCCTGCACCACAATGGCTTCACGCAGCTGACCTGCAATGGCCATCTCTGGAGCGTGGGAACCTGCGGCGGCACCGAGGTCATCGTCGACGGGTTCACCTGTAGCTGCAGCTTTGGCGTCCACGACGTCCGGCCCTGCACGGGGTTCGGGCAGTGGGGTGGAATCAACAGCGATACGTGCAATCCGCCGAGCCAGAACCTCACGGTGGTCTGCGAATAGCGCGCTGGCGCGCTACCTGGCAGTACGTCGGCTGGGCCGCCTTCACCGCCACCAACGTGCCCGTGCCGATCGCGGTGACCTTGCCGCCCGCGGTCATCGTGGCCTCGATCGTCGCGCGGGCGCCGTTCGCTTCCTGCGCGTCGCGCAGCAGAAGCGGGCGCGCCGGTCATCTCCGCGATGATCGTTGGGCTGGCGCGCCAAACTACGGCTGGCTGCCAAACACCTGGAGCTCCCAGAGCGAGTAGCCGAAGCCGGTGAGGGCGCGCTGCGTGCCGTTCATCCGCACGAAGCGACCAGTGCCCGAGACGGTGAGATCATCAGTCCCGCCGTCGCCCGTCGTCGTCGAGAAGATCGTCGTCCACGGGCCGGCGGCGCTGGCCGCGGTCTGGATCTGGTAGCCGGTCGCGAACGCCGCCTCCCAGGTCAGCACGACGCGGCGGATCGTTGAGGTCGCGCCGAGATCGACGGCGATCCACTCGCTGTTGGTGAACGCGCTGGCCCACCGCGTGCCGGGGTCGCCGTCTACCGCGCTGGCCGGCGCGAACACCGTCTCGATCGACGACGCCGTGGCCGGCTTGCCCTGCGAGAGCAGCGAGGATGTCCCGGTCCCAGTCACGGTCAGCGTGGCGGCGCTGCTGACCACGCTGCCGCCCGCGTTGCTGACGGTCACCGTGAGCTGCGCGCCGTTGTCGGCCGCGGCGGCCGGCGGCGTGGTGTAGCTGGCCGCGTTGGCGCCGGAGATCGCGGCGCCGTTCTTCGACCACTGGTACGTCAATGCCCCGGATCCGGTCGCCACCACGCTGAACGTGGCGGGCTGGCCGACCGCCACGGTGCGCGAGGCCGGCTGGGTGGTGATCGTCGGCGCGCCGACCGTGGAGCCGGAGGTGCACACGACCGCGCCGGGATAGTTGGTCGCGACCTGGAAGGTCAGCTGTCCAGTGAAGCTGACAAAGGCCGCGCGCGTGGCGTCGGTCGGATCGGCGGTCGACGTCCAGGTGCTCCACGGCAGCGGGAACGCGCACGCGGCCGAGCTCGTGCCGGCGACGCCGAGCGCCTCGGCCTGGGTGGGCAGGCGCATGCTCTGCGAGGCGCAGTGGGCCTGGGCGATCGGCTGGGTGAACTGCGCGCCCTGCTCGGGGAACGTGGTCTCGGCGCGCTGCCAGGTCAGGCCGCTGAGGTTGTCGCGCACGAGCGCGCTGGACAGCACGGTGAAGCGCTCGGCGGCGCCGCCGCACTGAGGCACGTTGTAGGCCTGGAGCTCGAACAGCGAATAACCGAACGGGCTGCCACGCACCTGGCCGAACATCCGCAGGAAGCGGCCCTGCACGGTCGGGAAGCTGACGGTCTCGACGCCGCCGTGGCCGTTGGTGTTGCTGGCCGCGATATTCCAGGTCATCGCATCATTCGAATATTGAATCTGGTACTGCACGGCGAACGCGGCCTCCCAGGCCAGCACGACGGTATTGAACGCCTTGACCGAGCCGAGGTCGACCTGCAGCCACGACGGGTCGACCGCGCCGGCGGACGCCCACCGCGTGGTGAGATCGCCGTCGGTCGCGTTGCTCGCCTCGAGACCGCCACCCTGCGTGGAGCTCGCCACCGCCGGCTGATGGGATGCCAGGTTGGTGCCGGGCGGCGCGATCGTGAGCGTGGCCGCCGCGCTCGTGGCGCTGCCCGCGGCATTACTCACCACGACGGTGTAGCTGCCCGCGTCGCCGGTCGCGATCTGCGGGATGGTATATGTCGCGCTGTTCGCGCCGAAGATGTCGGTGCCGTTGAATCGCCACTGGAAGGTGAACGGCGCGGTGCCGGTCACCGCGACCTGGAAGCTCGCCGGATCGCTGGCGCGGACCGAGATGCTCGCCGGCTGCTGCGTGATCGTCGGCGCCACGGCGGCCGTGACGGTGAGGCTCGCCGCGCCCGAGGTCACGGCGTTGACGGGGTTACTCACCACGACGGTGTAGCTCGCGCCGTTGTCGCCCGCGGTCAGCGTGGGAGTCGTGAAGCTGGCGGCCGTGGCGCCGGTGATCGCCGCGCCGTTCTTGCGCCACTGGTAGGTCAGCGTCGGCGAGCCGGTCGCCACGACCGAGAACGTCGCGGTCT
>Ga0307513_10004712_pt1 | contig 18138 bp, 12 predicted proteins | sample 15_EM_MG_FD_202174 | JGI IMG/M metagenome (GOLD analysis project Ga0307513, IMG submission 202174) | Populus trichocarpa ectomycorrhiza microbial communities from riparian zone in the Pacific Northwest, United States - 15_EM | ecosystem: Host-associated > Plants > Roots > Unclassified | place... | reverse complement strand
GCCGTGTGTTCAAATAACCGTTATTTCAAAACGCGTTTTGCAGATTAGATTGAGATCAGATTTTCAACAGCCCAATCAAAAGAGATGAAAAGGTATTACATCATCAGAAAATGTCCTTACATAATCCCTTTGTGTGCGTTGTGATTGGTCTGTTTGGAATCTGATCTAAATCTAATCTGCAAAACGCGTTTTGAAATAATGGTTATTTGAACACACGGTGTGCCAAACACCCCTTTAGTTCTCGACTTCGCTGAGCTTCACTTCACTTAACTGAGACTCTGGCCGACATCTTCGGGGGCCTGGGGCGGCATTTTCCCACTCCCCCCTCTTTCTCCAGTATACCTGTTTGGTGGTGCTAGTACTGTACTTTTCAATTCGCATTAATACCCTCCGTTATTCCTTCCCGCCGCGCGATACTGGCATACTTTCCCTTGTTGGATAGCCTAGATGGGATGGGGTTATTCAGTTGAGCGGATATGCGGGTATGCGGGTATGTCGGTATATGCGGATAGAAGAAAGACGGGTATGGGGCATTGGTTTTGTAGTTTCTTTCACACCCTATGCCACTAAGCATAGGGGAGTTTGCGCATTGATAAGGCAGAGATTTCAGAGATCACGGAGGATCATGGGATATCAGAATGGTTTTAGATTGCTGGGCATTAGGTTTTGTTAGCCACATGTGTTTCTTTAGAGTTAGTTGAGTCTCAGGAGTGTTCGGTTGTTGTTAGTCAGACGGAGAGATATATCTCCTGGCCTGTTCTTAGCTAGAGAGAGTAGAGCGAACCGGAGCACCGTTCCTCTATCTTCCGCCTTTCCTCCTAGTGCCTATTGCGATCGCACTTTTGTTCTTTCATTCTTTCGAGCTTTCATTAGGTTCCATCAGCCCCAAGCAAGGTGTATCCAGAAATAGCGATTCGCAAATATATAGCAGAAAATCCGTATACCAAATCCACCCCCGTATTTCTGGATACTTCTTGCCTTGTGCAAGCACAATACACTCCCACTAACCTATTTAGCACTAGCGTTCAAATTTTATGGTCGGTTGTGCCTTACACCATGCAGCGCTTCAAAGGTTTGAGGTACAGCCCAGAACCGAAAAGAAGCAGCGCGCGTTCTGTTTAATACGAATCAACCAAAACTATCATATATATCCACCAATTCTTACCAAGTCTCGCTAACGAGGCTCCCCCGGTCTAGTATCAGTAGCGGGATTTGGAAACGTAATGTTAGGAATCGCTATCTCTGTGACAGCCGTGTTTACTCTCGCTATTGCAACAAGCGAACTTGAAAAATAGGGATTTCGCAGATTCGGGAAGAGTTACTGTAGCTGTGATGTTTGCTTGTTGCAACCTGGGTTTTGGTGGGCTGCTATTGTTTAGACGGCTCCACAAGCCACCCGGACACTCCCCCCTACTCTGACAGATACTAATTAGCTGATTTTCTTTGAGGAAACAGGGGCTGGTTCCCCCAGTTGCAACACTTTATCCAGTTTACTGCAGTAATCTTCCCCGTTCAAGTTTAGTCTTCCGAGCAAGGCGGGTGGCTTGTGAAGTCGTCAACCTCAGAAAGAGAATTCGGTATCTCCTGCTTAAGTAAGCGAACTTTAAGCGTTGCTAGACTACCGTAGAATTCCATAAGCAAGCCGCACCTTGGAATAGGCCGCACCCACCCAAAACCTAGCTCACGTGAGTATGAACCCTTAGATAGTCCCTTGCTCTACAACTCAACCTTTGAATAATCCGCGCGGCTTATTTATGGAAATTCTACGGTATCTCCTAAGTGAGGCGCGCAGCCCTAACCTGTGGCCCGTTACCTTTGCAACAAGCTACTTGGCCGATTCAAAAGTCTCCGGAAATCTTGGCGCCAGGTGTCCGGGTGAAAGGTGTGAGATGGCGCCAAGATTTCCGGAGACTTTTGAATCGGCCAAGTAGAGTAGGGGGATTTCGCAAGCAAGAATTCGGGTCCGTTATCGTTGTGACCAACTTGTTTACTATGATACCACCAGGACTAGATCGGAAAAGGCAGGGTCCCGCAACAATTACAAAAATCGAGGATAAATATTTGCCAGCGAGCAAGGTTTATTGGCCCCTTAGCACGCACACAGTCTCCCGTAAAAATTGTTGAAATCCGCCATCTGATTATCAGCCATGATCGGCGCGTTAGCCCGAGATAGGCTTAGCCCGATAAGTTAATGGAATTGCGAATACCGGTTAGCGAGATCCAAGCTGTCCAGTGGGCCGGTCTTCTACTATGTTGGGAAAGTAGTAATCCCCCTCCGGATGTCTTGACTCAGAATGCGAAGGTCAGATAGCTGCCTGAGATGGCGGATTTCAAGAGTTTTTACGGTATTGCTGTTATCACAAGTGCTCCTGGCACTTGTTTACCTCCCCAGAAAAAGTTGGGATCTTGATACCATACCGTATAATCCGGCAAAAGTCGGATTGGAACTAAAGCGAATTAAAGTTAAACTCAGGCAACCGAGCCAACGGGAGGACCAAGGAACTCCAACTTGCCACAGTTTGCCACAGTTTAAACATATAGGCCATAGTGATTGGGCAAATTTAAGAAAATCGTCACTAGCGCGAATCCGACTTTTGCCGGATTATACGGTACTTAGATGACGGGAATTTTTATCTGCAGCCATCGTTAGCTGGCACTTACATGGGACAAGAGCCGCTCCAACACGTGACCTGTTGCTGTGGCAACAACCCCAAAGGCCCAGAACTCTTGATGCAGAAATCACCCTACCGTATGATACTCGACTACGGTGCAAAGTGCCTAAAGGTGCGCCTCATAAAGTTGGGCTCTCTCATTGGCTGGGCAACCATGAGCCAATGAGAACCAGTTCTCCTCGCTTAACCTTAATCCCGGTACAAGCGCGGGCTATTGATACGGTATGATATATTGGTCACGTGCCTTATCTATTCGCATTGTAGTTAGAAGGTCCGCGGGAATTTTCTCCCTAGATCCACGAGACTAATATATCCATCAGCCGCGCTCTTACTGCACCGATATGATTTTATTATGTCATATTGTGGCCGACCGATCAAAAAAATACAAGTCAATCATTTACGCGCGCACCCTCTACCGGTATCTCTCCTTGCACTACGGTACTCAAGTCGACGGCCTCCCCGGCCATCAGACACCCACTCCGGACAGCTAAACCCAAATAAGATTTTCTCAATAGGTTTTCTTGGCTCGATTGGATGAACTGTTGCTTCTGTGCTGGCGCTGACAGCCGCTCGTTACCTCATACTCGTACAAACCCACCAATCGGCATCTGTCCGGATGAGGGGGGTGTCCAGACGAGGGGGGCGCCCGGGCGACCGGGAGGCTGTACTCGTACTCGTACTCGAGTGCTCGGCGGCGATAGCGTCTCAACAGCCCAGGGAAGTGATAATCATGATTATAGTTACCGACTTGGAGGCAACAGCTCAAGGTTGAGTGGAACTAAGCTATTTTTTATTTTTTGGCACTAGTTGTAGGATCGTAGGATACTCTTCTAATCATACTATAAAAACTCAAATAGCAGAAAAATGTGCTTGGACGTTGTAGTTGCCTCTCATAGTATCCACGGGGGCCATAATAACGCGACCGGGGGTAGGTACCCAGCGTTGCAACGCATGTACTGTACCTCGACTCAAGACAATACGAAATGATAATAACACAGATATAAAAATAATAATAAAATCTATAGAAGTAAATAAGTGGCTCACCACTCACCAGTGTTTTTCTTCTCAGGCATGCTCCGGGCTAGAGTGCAGAAGAAATCAAAGCTCAATAGCCCAGACTATTGATGTAGTGAGAGTTTTGTCGGTGATGAACTAGCTATGTGGAGTTGAGTAGGGGTACATCAGCCGCAACGCTGGCTACCTACCCCCGGTAGCGTTATTATGGCCCCCGCGGATAAGGCGCCTTGCATATTCCTTTTGTTTTGTCTCGACTGAAGGCGGAGTTTGCGGAGCCCTCCCTTCGCGTAACTGAGAAGGGAAATTCCAACCTCCTGGCACATTTTTCTTGTTACAAGTACTTGCTCTGCTGGCTCGGTTAGTTAGCGATAGATTGATTCGACACATTCACCAGGCAGCCTTGTTGAATATCCAGAAGTGCAGTGCTAAGCCTCACAGAACCACCTGGCGAGCTATGAGGCTGTGAGAAGAGCTTTTCCAGCCAACTCGAGTACCTGTATGTCGACGTCACGAAGCAGTACCGGTATGGTGCAAAAATTTGAGTTGGACATGTAAGTTAAGGGTTTCGACTGGTTACACACCTTGGAAACTCTTGCGATTGGCCATCGGATTATTCATGTGTATCGAGTCATTAGTCTCAGATCGGTTTGGATGGTGAGTAAATGAGACGAAACAAGGCTAAAGCGCTTAGGATTACCATGTCAGGAAAGCCTTAATCTTTCCTAGGAAGTTTGTCTCTGAATCCTGGAATTAGCGGCCTTATAGGGATGGCGAATGGCAAGCGTTTTTACCGTACTGGGCCCGGCCCAGAGCGCTGTTCGTTCATCATAGCGAAGTATTTGTGCAGTGCGCAGCCCCGCAGCGTAGTATTTGACTTAAAGGCGTGTGGCATCCATCGGGTTCCAAAGGCCCCGCTTTTCTTTAGCTACAAGCGCTTCCATCAACACGATCCTTTCACATAGTGATAACGAATATATTGAAATCAACCGACCTACTCAACCGTCGTCAATCCTCTACTGCTTTTCGAACGGCGAAGATGTCTGAGCATCGCTCCCAGGACAGTATCGACTCCAATAACGCCAGCACCATTGGCAGTATGTGGAGCCACTATCCTGTTCCCGATGACCGACAACAAATCTTGACCTGGCTGTCACCGCTTGAGCCCAGACTACGGCACCAGGACATCCAAGAGAGCCGGGTGGAAAATGTAGGAGGATGGGTCTTGGAGACCGAGGAGTTTAGAAACTGGTACACCGGTAGTGGGGGGAGTGGATCTGATAACGCGGTTTTATTTTGCTACGGAGATCCCTGGGTTGGAAAGACTTTTATTAGGTAATAAGGACGAATATCCACGAATGGAAGGTCAAGTGCTAACAAGTTGCGATACTAGCTCGTTAGTGGTAGACAGCTTGGGGGATCAGACTAGAGGACAGGGTGCCGCAATCGCATGTTTTTATTTTGACTCCGCGGCCCGGGGAGAGCAGTCATCCGTGAGTGTGCTGGGTGCCCTGCTTAAACAAGTTGTGAGTGGGCTAGAAGAGATACCTAAGGAAATAGCCGAGGCATATGAAGACCAGAGACCTGTGGTTGGTGGACGGAGACCCCAGCTTGCCGCCATTGTAAAGATGCTGCGGGATACCGCTTCCATGAAGCGCACATTCATATTTATCGATGCACTAGATGAATGTTTGGCACGAGATCAAGTCAAGATTCTTGATTCGCTCAACAAAATTATACAAAGCTCTCTAAGCACGCGGATATTCGTGACAGGACGATCGCACATCGAGGCTGAGGTCATGAGGCGTCTTTCCGGGAGGGTAACTGCCATGCGCATCACTCCACGGAGAGATGATTTGGTTAGCTATATTCACAGAAGACTAGACGAAGACACAACGCCAGAGGCGATGGACAGTAGTCTTAAGGCGGATATCCTAAAGGGGATTCCGGGAGATGTTTCAGAATTGTAAGTTGAACAAGCAGCATCGGATAGGCACCCTCAATTTATCGACTAACAGATTCATATCTAGATTTCTGCTAGTCTCGCTGAGTCTCAATGCGATCCTACAGGAAACTACAATCCGTCGCAGGCGGCAGAAACTTAACGCGATGACCGACGGCTTGGGGTTGGAGGGCGCTTATAGTGAAGCATTGAGTCGGATAAACGGCCAGGGAGAGGAGAAATCGAGGCTCGGCATGGCCACATTGATGTGGATATCTCACTCTGAGAGACCCTTAAAGGTCGACGAACTGTGTCACGCCCTCGGAGTCGAAATCGGATCGCCGGATCTCGACGGCGACAATGTCCCCTCGATAGGGACATTGCTAACCTGTTGTCAGGGGTTTGTTTCCGTAGACAAGGGGACTTCCACGGTCCGGTTAATTCACTTTACTCTGCGAGAGTACCTCCGGGCTCATCCTGAGCATTTCGATAGACCTCACGCGACAATGGCAGAGACCTGTTTGGGCTATTTAAATTCCCATCAAGTCAGAGCTCTTTCGACCGGTCCCTCTGGTAACCTCCGTGGCAGACCCTCTCTCAGATATTCTTCTCTATGTTCAGGCACACCTTTTCTGGAGTATTCATCTCTCTATTGGGGAACGCACGCAAAAAGAGATCCATCAGATTATACGAAACATTTAGCACTGAAGCTGTTCGACGATTATGACGGCCACATATCCACGGAACTCCTCTTGGATGCGGGGAAATGGAGGTTCTGCTTTCGTGGCATCGATAAATATTCCGGGTTCAGTGGTTTACACTGCGCATCCTTCTTCGGGATCGCTGAGATTGTAGCGGGCTTGGTGGAAGTAGAAGGTTGTGATATCAACCAAACAGACTGCACAGGTAATACACCGCTGGTGTGGGCTGCCTCGAATGGACACGAGGAAGTTGTGGAAATACTACTCGGACGGGAGGGCGTTTACCCTAACAAACGGGATACCCGCGGGCGAACGCCGCTCTGGAGCGCAGCTTATTACGGACACACGGGAGTGTTGAAAACCCTACTCAAACGGAACGATGTCTACCCCGACGCACCAGATATCAACGGCCGAACACCGCTCTGGGCCGCTGCTGCAGATGGGCACGAGAGGGTGGTGAAAATACTACTCGGGCGGGACGATGTTGACCCGGACAGACCGGATAAGTACGGCCAAACGCCGCTCTCGGGTGCTGCCGAGAATGGGCGCGAGGGAATAGCACAAATACTACTTGGGCGGGGTGACGTCGCTCCCGACAAACCGGATGACGACGGCGGAACACCGCTCCATCATGCTGCACAGAAGGGACACGAGGGAGTAGTGGAAATGCTGCTTAGACGGGACGACGTTGACCCCGAGAAACCGAGTATCTATAACCGAACACCTCTCTGGAGCGCAGCTTGTTATGGGCACGAGGGAGTGTTGAAAACCCTACTTAGGCGGAGCGACGTCAGCCCCGACGCACCGGATATCAACGGCCGAACACCGCTCTGGGCTGCTGCTGCAGACGGGCGCGAGAGAGTGGTGAAAATATTGCTCGGGCGGGACGATGTTAACCCTGACATACCAGATAAGTGCGGCCGAACACCGCTCTCGGGTGCTGCCGAGAATGGGCGCGAGGGAGTAGCACAAATACTACTTAGGCGGAGCGACGTCAATCCCGACGCACCAGATCAAGATGGCACAACACCACTCCACCACGCTGCTCAGAAGGGACACGAGGGGATAGTGGCAATGCTACTCAGACGAGACGACGTTGACCCCGAGAAACGGGGTATCTACAACCGAACACCGCTCTGTAGTGCGGCTTTTTATGGCCACGAGGGAGTGTTGCAAGCTCTTCTCATGCGGAACGCTGTCAACCCCGACACACTCGATATCAACGGCCGAACGCCTCTCTGGGGCGCTGCGGAGCGCGGGCGCGAGGGAGTGGTGAAAATACTACTCGGGCGGGACGATGTTGACCCGGACAGACCGGATAAGTACGGCCAAACGCCGCTCTCGGTTGCCGCTGGGAATGGGCGCGAGGAAGTAACACAAACACTACTTAGCCTGGGCGTCAATCCCAACAAGCCAGATAAAGACGGTGGAACACCACTCCATCACGCTGCTCAGAAGGGATACGAGGGGGTAGTGGAAATACTACTCAGATGGCCTGACGCTGACCCGGAGAAACGGGGTATCCACGACCGAACACCGCCCTTGAGTGCGGCTTATTATGGTTACGAGGGGGTGTTGAGAGCACTTCTCAGCCGGAACGATGTCAGCCCCGATGTACCGGATATCAATGGCCGAACGCCTCTCTGGCAAGCTGCCTCAGATGGGCGCGAGGGGGTAGTCAAAATACTACTCGGGCGGAGCGATGTCGACCCTGACCGACCAGATAAGTTCGGCCAAACCCCGCTCTTGGTTGCTGCTCAGGATGGACATGAGGGAGCAGTGAAACTACTACTCGGGCGGGATGACGTTAACCCCGACAAGTTAGATAATAATGGCAGAACTCCACTCTATTATGCTGCTCTGAATGATCACGAAGGGGTGGTGGGAATATTAACCGAACCACAAGGTCCCTAAACATTCCTGTCCCAGCCGCTTCCTCCCACCTCTCATCCTGTCCCTACTTCCTTCCCCTGTTCGCAATACTGCCTTGCTTAATAACCGCCTTTTTTTTTCCCTCCGGAGTTGGCATGTCACGAACATTTATATTAGCTATTTCTCCTTCAGTCGCAGAAAATCACTTACGATCAAACCGCATATATTTATCACTTACCTGTATAAAGACCTACACGCACTCCCATTTCTTGTCTAACCTAGATTTCCTGATTTCCCCTCATAATCCAGACTTTAGGGTTGGCTGCGGGCTATTTCTGTTGTATTGATATTGATATGGGCCGGTGTGCCCCGGAATTTCCTCCTTATTTACTTTTATTTTTTCGTAGTCTATCTCGCACATTTGTTGCTCATTTTATTTTTCTCTGATTCCTTTCTCCTTACCCCTCTCAAATGTGGGAATACCGACTACTTAGATACAAATAAAGAATAATGAAAACTCCGAAGCGCAAGTAACTTTTAACACGCGAAAAGGGACCCGAGAGCTAGCTGTTAACTAAAGCATGGCGGTGATTGGTGCCAATCATGGGCACGGCCTAATGGAGGTCATGCTTGCAGACCACTTCCTCCGGAGGCAAGTTCCGGGCTCGAAGGTGAGGTTAGGAGGTTGTCCGTGTTCTTTCGTGCTGTTCTTTAAGTGTGGAGTCTTTTGAGCATCGGGTCAGCTTCCACTCCACGAGCACCGGTATCGTACCCCGGCTTGTCATGAGTGATTGAACGGCCCACAGCACTGCGACATCAGCGCATGAGCGAGTTTGGAAGCATATCCCATTCTACCGTGACCTCCTCTTACCCACCCCGATTTTCTTCTATTTCTCCCTCATCCACGCATTGTGCACAATGTCCGGGTCGGGCACCAAGAACCGGTATAATCTCCCCGGCCTGGTAGGGAAAATCTAGTCATGTCCGGCGGATGAGTGCTCGGATAGTACGTTATGTTAAGGTACCTTGTAAGATTTTTATACTATGTCTTAGATTATAGCTGTAAGGTATAATGCCGAAAAACGGTATCTCGCAACTATGATATCTGATGCCGGGTGACTGTTCTTGCCATAGAACATGGCCTAGAAAGGACTGATAAGTTAAGTTTTCTGATGGCGAGCGGATCCCAGCTCCCAACCTGCGGATAGGTGATTTTTAGATAAGATTTGGAGATTAGGCCCTGGTTAGCTTAAGAGGAGGGTCGCATGCCGGGGGCGCTCCTGCGGGAGAGGGGGGAGAGGTGGACAATATGTATGCGCGGTACCGGGGGTTGGGTGTATATTAAAAGAGAAACTCTAGATTTCTTTTCCTAGTCTCTATGTCGTGGGTAAACAGTACAGTGCTGTTAGAAAGGTTCGGGGCCAAACGCCAAAACACACCAAAAGTGCTATTTTTCAGCACACTAGAGCGGGGCATTTCATTTAATCAGGGTTCGCAATTTTATCAGAGCCACAACTTATATCTAGAGTACCTTGTAAAAAATGCAAATATGTTTTGCGAACCCCAAGAGGAATTATGCTGTGTATTCTCGCTTGCGGTTAGAGATAGAAGCCAGGACACCGAATTCATACTTGACAATTCAACAAGCGTTGGGACTGTTTTGCCACTAGACAGTGCAAAGAGGTCCAATCATATATTAAATCGCTAAGTACATGAAACCCAGATGTCCGACTACTTCCACTTCAAGAAGTGTCTACAAAGCATAGACCTATCTAGGATCTCTACCATCTCAGAATGTTGAATTTAAGATAGTATACCGTAAAGACCGAAATAATTGGGCATCACGCTAGGACGTTGGAGTTGCCTCTCCTGGTAAGGTCTGCTGTCTCAGGTGAGGGCTGAAGGAGAATCTTCGCGGTGTGTTTTGTCCCCCTAATCAAAAGGGGCAATTCTGGACGTCCTAGCGCCATGCCCAATTATTTCGGTTTTTACGGTACCTGATTTGTTAAATTCCAGAGAGTTGTAGTCCTATTACTACAAAAACTCGAATGATCGGGCAATGAGCTAGGACGCTGGAGTTACCTCTCTTAGCATGGTCTGGTCTTTTTTTCTTTTTTCCTCTGTCTCGGGGGGCAGATCTTGTGTTTTTCACTGCTCTTCCAGAGGAGGAAATTTCGGACTGCATAGCAGATGGTTCGATTATTCGAGTTTTTGCGGTAGGCATTCTGGTGTTGGGGCATCCTGAAATTTGGTGAGTTTTGGCGTTTGTCCCCGAACCTTTCTAGTGGTATTGTACCTCACCCCCCCCCCTCCCCTCCTCCCCCACACCTCCTTTTCAAATATAAGTGACTTTTTCCCCCAACCCCATCCAGCTGACGGCGTCAGATGGGGCCAAGGAAAACTACTGTACTGGTCCCCCATTGTCGTATTCCAACTCGGATATAACTTCTGCTCTCAACCTCAAGTAGACGAGTGACTGCCTGTGACGGGTAATGGCATAAAAAAAAGAAAAGAGACAGGTAATGAGTGATGATATCATAATTGTAACCTCCTTGATAGCCTAGGGAAGGGTGGCGATGATGGTTACCGACTTAGAGGCAATGTCCCAGAGTAGGGTAGAACTAACTTATTTTTTATTTTTTAGCACCATAATTCAATGATCGCAGAATACCAATCATATTATTGTGTCCCCCATACGGTAACTTCTTTTCAAAGCTTGTTTGCAGGATATTTGTTCTGCTTTCTTGGGTAGTTAGCGATAGCAGATTGTTCGAAATATTCATTGAATCACTACTCAGGTTAACCGGCAAGCGGCACTTGGCCTTGATTAATCAATGCCTTAGTAAGGGGAAAGGGAACGGGTGGGAAAGGCATTGTGCGTGGACAAAATTAACCGATCAACGAAGAGGAAAATATTAGGTTATGCAAACACCACTCCCCCACCAACCAACATACTGACAACCAAAATAAAACAAAAAAAGAATATTTAACCTAACTGCGGAGAATGAGAGACCCACTGCCGTATCTTAAACAAAGAGAGGTTGACATAAGAGTTTGGTTTTGGTCAAGCGAGAGCTATTTCTTTAGGTGGGGTTGAATTGCTGGGTGGGTGAGTATTGTTGTTGAACCGTCTTGTTAAGAGTTGAGATTGTATTCTTTCTTGCTTCTCTTTCTACATTCTGCAAGAGCGGATATCTTATATATTACAGAACAGCAATCACAACTAAGAGTACCCGTGTCCTCTCCTCGGCTTCTGTAACCACATTCGCAACACCTCATCACACATGATCCGCACTCTTGCTCCATTCTGCAACATCTACTCTGCTGCTAACCTTTCCGATCACATATACTAATACCCTAACCCCAATTATACCCTACCCTTCTCCAAATCCGTCTTTCTTGTACATATAGTCATTCATTCCATAGATATAGAGCCTTCGTGAAAGTTTAGGCGCTTCGTCTCGTGTCTAGTGCTGTCCGAGATATGGATCCTTTGTGTTCGGCTAATTTAATCATAAAGGTGGTTGTGGCTGTGGCTGGTGTTGATAGGCTGCTCTGTGGCGTTCAACTGTGCTTAGCAGCCTTGTACCGGTAGAGTATGACACCGGCATTGGGAAGTGCGGTACAGTACCTACAATAGCCTCGCAGAATCTGGCGTGTCACGAGGCGGTGGCAAGAGCTTTTCCAGCCTATGTCGACACCACGAAGGAATATAGTGCGATGATTTAAGTTGGATATGAAGGGCTTCGACTACCGGTAGTTCACTCATAGGGCTTGATGTAATTTTAAAGATACTGGTGACAATTCCACGCCAGGCCGTCAGGGGTGTTCGCTCATCACGGCGAAGGATTTTTGGGGCGCCGCAGCATAGCATTTAACCTAGAGTGGTGTGGTATTGCTTGCGACAGATGAAGTAAAGGCAGCCAGAGTGTGATTGACTGAACTTTGCCGGGATTAACCGGGCAGTCCGGAGGCATCCATCAGGTTCCACAACGACCCCGCTTTTCTCACCTATAGTTGAACAAAAGAGATTGAATCGTCAGTTGCCAGCGCTTCCATCAACCAACCTACTCAATCACCAATCCTCATAAGGCTTTTCGAACAGCGGAGATGTCTGAGCATCGCATTCCTGACCATACCGACTCCAATACTGGTAATACAAGCCCCTTTAGTGGTATGTGGAGCCACTATACTAGTACCGTTGCCGATTATCGACCACAAATCTTGACCTGGCTATCGCCGCTAGAGCCTAGGATACGGCACAAGGAAATTCAAGAGAGCCGGGTGGGAAATGTAGGGGGATGGGTCTTGGAGACCGAGGAGTTTAGAAACTGGTACGCCGGTAGTGAGGGAAGTGGATCTGATAACGCGGTTTTATTTTGCTATGGAGATCCCTGGGTTGGAAAGACTTTTATTAGGTAAGAAGGACGAATCTCGACGAATGGAAGAAGGTCAAGTGCTAACAAGCTGTGATGCTAGCTCATTAGCGGTAGACACCTTGGCCAGTCAGACCAGAGGCCAGGGGGCCGCGATTGCATGTTTTTATTTCGACTTCGCGGCCCAAAAAGAGCAGTCATCCGCGAGTGTGCTGGGTGCCCTGCTCAAACAAGTTGTGAGCGGGCTAGGAGAGATACCCGGGGAAATAGCCGAAGCATATGAAGATCAGAAATCGGTAGTTGGCGGAGGGGAACCCCAGCTTGACGCTATTATAAAGATGCTGCAGAATACCGCTTCCGTAAAGCGCACGTTCTTATTTATCGATGCACTAGATGAATGTGCGGCACGAGATCGAGTCAAGATCCTCGATTCGCTTAACCAAATTATACAATGCTCTCCAGGCACGCGGATATTCGTGACAGGGCGATCGCACATCGAGGCTGAGGTTGGGAGGCGTCTTTCCGGGAAGGTAACGGCTATGCGCATCACTCCCCGGAGAGATGATGTGGTGAGTTATCTTCACAGAAGACTAGAAGAGGACACAACGCCAGACGCGATGGACGGCAGTATTAAGGGAGATATCCTGAAGAAAATTCCGGATAATATTTCAGAAATGTAGGTTGAAGCAACAATACCGGAGGAGCTCTCTCAAGTTATCGACTAACAGATTCATATCTAGATTCCTCCTAGTCTCGCTAAGTATCGATGCGACCCTTCAGGAAACTACAATACTTCGCAGACGGCAGAGACTCAGCGCGATGACAGACGGTTTGGGCTTAGGAGGTGCCTGTGGTGAGATGTTGGGCCGGATAAAGGCACAGGAAGGGGAGAAATCGAGGCTCGGCATGGCCGCATTGATGTGGATATCTCACTCGGAGCGGCCCTTAAAGGTCGACGAACTGTGTCGCGCTCTCGGAGTCGAAATCGGATCGCCGGATCTCGAGGACGATAATGTTCCCTCGATAGGGACATTGCTAACCTCTTGTCAGGGGTTTGTTTCGGTAGACGAGGAAACTTCCACGGCCCGGTTAATCCACCCCACCCTTCAAGAGCACCTCCGGGCTCATCCTGAGCATTTCGATAGACCTCACGCGACAATGGCAGAGACCTGCCTGAGTTATCTAAATTTCCATCAGGTCAGGGCTCTTTCGACCAGCCCCCCGGGTAATCCCCGTGGCAGACCCTTTCTCAGACATCCTTCTCGGTATTCAAGCACACCCCTCCTGGAGTATTCATCTCTTTATTGGGGGACGCACGCAAAAATAGATCTATCGGACTGCGCGAAACAGCTCGCGCTAAAGCTGTTCAAGGATTACAACGGCCACATATCTACAGAACTCCTCTTGAATGCGGGAAAATGGAGGTTCTGCTTTCCTGGTGTCGATAAATATTCCGGGTTCAGTGGCTTGCACTGTGCGTCCTTCTTCGGGATTGGTGAAGTGGTAGCTAGCTTGGTCGAAGTGAAAGGTTGTGATATCAATCAAACAGACTGCACAGGCAATACACCCCTAGTGTGGGCTGCTTCGAAAGGACACGAGGAAGTGGTGAAAATGCTACTCGGGCAGGGCGGCATCATACCGGACAAACAGGGTACCCGCGAGCGAACGCCGCTCTGGAGCGCAGCTTATTACGGACATGAGGGAGTGTTGAATATCCTACTCGGACACAAGGATGTCAATTCCGACGCACCGGATATCAACGGCCGAACGCCGCTCTGGGGTGCTGCTGAAATTGGACGCGAGGGAGCTGTGAAAATACTACTCGGGCGGAAGGATGTTAGCCCCGACAGACCAGATAAGTTCGGCCGGACACCGCTCTCGGGTGCTGCTGAGAATGGGCGCGAGGGGGTAGTGAAATTATTGCTCGGGCGGGGTGACGTCAATCCCGACAAACCAGATAACGACGGCGGGACACCGCTCCATCATGCTGCCGCGAACGGACACGAGGAGATAGTGGAAATACTGCTCACACGGGGTGACGTTGACCCCGAGAAACGGGGTATCTATAACCGAACACCTCTCTGGAGCGCAGCTAGTTATGGACACGAGGGAGTGCTGAAAACCCTACTCAGGCGGAAGGATGTCTATCCCGACGCACAAGATGTCAACGGCCGAACACCACTCTGGGGTGCTGCCGCAGATGGGCGCGAGAGAGTAGCGAAAACACTACTAGGACGGGACGATGTTGATCCCGACATACCAGATAAGTACGGCCGGACACCGCTCTCGGGTGCTGCTGAGAATGGACGCGAGGGAGTAGTACAAATACTGCTTAGGCAGGGCGACGTCAATCCCGACAAACCAGATGACAACGGCGGAACACCACTCCATCATGCTGCTGCGAGGGGACATGAGGGGGTAGTGGAAATACTGCTCACACGGGATGACGTTGACCCCGAGAAACGGGGTATCTACGACCGAACACCGCTCTGGAGTGCAGCTTATTATGGGCACGAGGGGGTGTTGAAAGCACTACTCGGACACAAAAATGTTACCCCCGACGCACTAGATATCAACGGCCGAACACCACTCTGGGGTGCGGCTGCGCGTGGGTGCGAGGGAGTGGCGAAAATACTGCTTGGACGGGACGATATTGACCCCGACAGACCAGATAAGTACAGCCGAACACCACTCTCGGTCGCCGCCGAAAATGGGCGCGAGGGAATAACGCAAATACTACTTGGGCGGGGCGACGTCAATCCCAACATACCGGATAAAGACGGCGCAACACCACTCCATCATGCTGCTCAGAAGGGACACGAGGGGGTAGTGGAAGTGCTTCTCAGACGGGACGACGTTGACCCCGAGAAACGGGGTATCTACGACCGAACACCGCTCTGGAGTGCGGCTTTTTATGGGCACGAGAGAGTGGTGCAAGCACTTCTCAGACGGAACGATGTCGACCCCAACGCACCGGATATCAACGGCCGAACGCCTCTCTGGGGCACTGCGGAGCGTGGACACGAGAGAGTGGCGAAAATACTACTCGAGCGGGACGATGTTGACCCGGAAAGCCCAGATAAGTACGGCCGGACACCGCTCTCGGGCGCTGCTCAGAATGGGCGTGAGGGAGTAACACGAATACTACTTGGGCGGGGCGACGTCAACCCCAACAAACCAGGTCAAGACGGCGCAACACCACTCTATCATGCTGCTCAGGAGGGACACGAGGGGGTAGTGGAAGTGCTGCTGAGACGAGACGACGTTGAGCCCGCGAAACCGGGTACCTGGGGCCGACCGCCGCTCTGGATCGCGGCTCACGGTGGGCACGAGGGAGTCGTGAACGCACTACTCAGACGGAGCGATATCAACCCTGACCTACCGAACATGAGTAGCCGAACACCGTTCTGGGCTGCTGCTGCAGCTGGGCGTGGGGGGGTAGTCAAAATACTCCTTGGGCGGGACGATGTCGACCCCAACCGAGTTGATATTGACGGCAAAACACCGCTCTTGCGCGCTGCTGAGTGTGGGCACAAGATAGTAGTGAAAATATTACTCGGGCAGGATAACGTCAACCCCGACAAGCCAAGTAACGATGGCCGAACGCCACTCGATTATGCTACTAAGAATGGTCACAAAGGAGTGGTGGAAATACTACGCGGACGACTTCAATCTTAACAAACCGGGTAGCGGCAACCGAGCACCGCTCCGGCGTATCCAGCAAGTGATAGCACTGCTACGCCTCCCAGTGTCTTGACACCCGGTACGGCCAAAGGTGAGGAGGCACCAACCTCTTTACCGCTCTCGAGTACAGATTACCCATCCGCCACTTCCGCAAGGACCGCAACTGTTCCTTAAACATGTCTGCCCCTGTCACTTCCTTCCCCTTCTCGTCCTGTCACTGTTTCCTTCTCCAGTTTCCAACACCGCCTTGTTTAATTGCCGTCTTTTCTTTTCCTTCCCCCCGGAGTAGACATGCCACGAACACTTAGATGAGATATTTTTCCTTTAACCCCAGGAAATCACTTGCGATGGAGATGCATAGGTCTGCCACTTCCCCGTCGAAAGATCTACACGCACTCCCTTTTGTTGTCGGATTCAGATTTCCCGATTTCTCCTCATAACCCAGACTTTGGGGTTGGCTGCGGGCTATTTCTGTTGGATTGCTATTCATACGGGCTGGTGTGCCCCGGAATTTCACTCTTATTTCCTTCCATTGTTTTTGTGGCCATCTCGCACATTTGTTGTTTATTTCATCTTTCCCTAATTCCTTTCTCCTTATCCCTTTAAAATGTGGACATGCGGACTGCTTAGATACAAATAGAGGATAGTGAAAAATGAGAAGTGCGAGTAACTTCTAACACATGTGAAAATGGATCCGGGAGCTGGCTGTTAACTAAAGCATGGCGGTGATTGGTGCCAATCAGTGGTACGGTTTATGTTGCGGGGGACAAATCGCGTAACGGTCAAACGGCCGAAATAGACTAGGGCTCAACTAAAGGGTACTAGGGAAAATCAGAAACTTCATTCGCTCATCTGGCCCCTCATCTATCCGCTTTCTTTGTCTCCGACAACTATCCGCTTCCATCAACTCTGATAGTTTAATGGAGGTCATGCTTGCAGACCACTTTGTCGTGGGGTAGGCCCAGGGCTCGGTGGTGAGACCAGGAGGTTGTCCACACCCCCCGTCCTATTCACTAAGGGGAGTTAGTAAAGTGTTGAGTCTTTCGAGCGGTATGTTAGCTTCCACTCCACGGGCGTCGGTATCGTACCCCGACTTATCATGAGTGATTGAAGGGCCCGCACCACCATGAAATATCGGGGTACGTGCTAGTTTGGAAGCATATTCCATTCTACCGCGATTGCCGGAAATGGTGCTGCTCGCCATACTCCCATAATACTTCATTTGTTGTTCGGAAAGCTTATGGGAGCGCGCTTGTTTGTGGTTCGGAAATGCGCTGAGGATTCGGGCATATGTTTCGGCTTCGGGCATATTTGTGGAAAGCATTTCGAATGCAGGAATGCGCGATAGTTTTGGGATCGTGCAGCTTTCCGGGAAGCCGGGAGAACAGCAGAAGCGCGGTAAGGCCAGCGTGAGAGAGCCGGAAGCCCGGCGGTAGTGGGAGGGTTTGTTTACCTTGTCAGCCCGGGAGTCATGATGGGGGAAGGGGAGACTCGTATGGAGTAGCACAGTGGCGCATGGATAAATATAATGTCTTTGTAATTAATATATACTCCTATGATCACCCTTGGTTAGTTGTTGATGGAGCCGTCATTGAGCCTGAGACTGTGGTTGTTGTTAGTGGAATGATTTTCCCTGCAACTACCGTAAGTGTGCGATCGTTTTCGCAGTGAGTTGCTTGGCGCTCCGTTTCGTTTCACCGCCCGTCAATCGTCGTGTTTCGCCGTTACCGTCGATCTATGATACGTCTAATACCGTAGAATCTCGAATAATTGAACAATGTGCTATGTCGTTGGAGTTGCCTTCTCTGGTAAGGTCTGGTGTTTTTTTGTTTTTTTATGACTCCCAGAGGGGCTGAGCAGCTCTTTTTTTGCCGCAA
>Ga0307513_10004711_pt1 | contig 18140 bp, 21 predicted proteins | sample 15_EM_MG_FD_202174 | JGI IMG/M metagenome (GOLD analysis project Ga0307513, IMG submission 202174) | Populus trichocarpa ectomycorrhiza microbial communities from riparian zone in the Pacific Northwest, United States - 15_EM | ecosystem: Host-associated > Plants > Roots > Unclassified | place... | reverse complement strand
AATAGCTGCTGAATTTGCCTGTATTGTCGCGCTAATATACAGTGGAGTAACTAAGGATTAGTCATTGTAGAGTCCGAGTATCTCCCATATATAGGCCATCAATAGTAGTGGAAAAATCATGGATTATATTATGTATATCCCACATTGCAAATCGTTTTTTCTCGGATTATTCCCAATTTATTTACCCCTGGAATAGTTACTTCCAGCCGTTGTGGAAGGAGAATGAATTCAGCTTTAATTGGGACCATTTAGTTTGGTTTATAGAGACCACTCTGCGGGCATCTGTGTCAGGGTGTCAATATGACAGGTGAACCAGTGCTTAGGAGGAGAAGACAAACTAGAATATGCATCTATGAGTTCTTTGAAGAGCTTCGACACGTGGCGGAGATTAGATCTCGTCAAGTAGGCATCGTATGGGCCGTACAGGCGCTGGCGTCGACGGGGTGTTCGCTGGATCACTATATTGTCGAAAAACTCAGGAGCGAGTGTTTGGTCAAGGATCTCCAGCAGGAGCTCGGTTGGAAGGCTCGTCATTCCGCAAGATTTCGGAAATGTTTCGTTCTGGTTCATTTGATTGGCTGGGCGGCGTGAATAATAATACTGGAGAAGTAGTATCAAGGATATTCCTTTTCGATAGAAGTGTTGGGACTACCGAGGGGATGGAGGAGGGTGTAACTGACAAGCAACGAGCTTAGCCGGGGCACGCAGAGGTACTGGGTCTCAATCGAAGAGATCGGGCGGGTTCGAGAGGGAACAAGATCGGCTGGCTTGTTAGAGCCCAGTCGATCGCAGGTTATATTCGTTACAGAAAATAGCTTACGCGTAAATATGATATCATTTGAAGCGTTTACATAACAATTTCTGACCTAGCACGCGCAGTCCGGTATCTTACACGGTAATTCTAACGCAAATCCGAAAGGCTGACTCAATTCAGGAATGACAACATTATAAAGCCTCGACAGGCATACACACAACGTCGGTGAATGTAAAATGACAAAAAGAATACTTAACGTGACAAAAAGCGAGGCGGGTGACACGCGGCAAATACGACAAACGGTGGTCGAAGGTAAGGAAGCAAAGGAGGGTGCAAGTGGTTAACTAACGTGGACGATGATGGCCCACCCACCGCTGGTACCTCTACAGGATCATACCGCGATGTACCTGAACGAGAGAACCCTGGTAGTAGAGATGGTAGCTGGCAGGGTGCTAGTGAGGGTGATCAGAGGATAGTCCGCGATGTATCAAATTATTTAAAGTACCCTGGAATTTTACTTCAGCACCCTGGTCGTGAAAGGACTCAATAAAATCTCTCACTTCAAGCCAGTCTAGCCATTTACATTGTCTCAGAGATTGAAGTTATACACGTGCCCTTCGTGAGACCACGGTGAAATGGATTGCGTGTCCTCTCAAAATGGGACCAACCTATGCGGATCGCCTTCATCCCTATCCTAACCTGTCACCCACTTTTCCACAACATGTTCACAAACCTCAGGGCGCGTGTCGTAACCAGAGTGGGACAGGACAGTCTTCTTGTACTGTTTCCACTGCGTCTGGTTAAGTGCATTGATAGACTCGTCGTCACAGATGAGCCACTCCACTGGGGAGGGCTGATCTGTAAATTTGATTAGGCAGTCCACAACGGCGGACATGCAATCGTCATCAGGATTGGAAGACCACGCCCCCCTAATGATCACCCTCCTGATGGGGTGAGGGGCTGGAGGGGAACAATCACACGAGACATCGTGCGGGGATAAGCGCGTGACTTCAAGCTCTTGAAGGGCCGGAAGTGCAGTCCAGAAAGTTGAGTTGATAGTAAGAGAAGTCCGGATTGACAGTGTGAGCAAAGAGGCGCCAAGGAGTTGCCAAATCGTGCTATGGACCGGGAGACTGGGACCAGGTTCCACTGAAAGATGGCGGAGCGATGGTAAAGTCCATGAGTTCCCCCTATTGATGGCGGTCCAGTCGACTGACACTGGGGTCGAATGCAGGACAAGGCGTTGAAGCTTGGGTAGATTGAGGGTACTAGACCCCAATGACCACCCAACAAAGTCGCGACTAAATGATTTTGTATTACGGAGGTCAAGATCGACGAGTCCAGGATATGCCCTAGAGATAATTGGCAGGATATGAAGCCTTTCGCCGGGGTATTGGCGGGTGATGGCAGAGGAGTCTATGACACGGATGGAGAGGGAGACAAGTCGAGGTTGAGGGATTCGGAGGCGTTGTATGATCAGGAAGTCAGCGGTAGAGTTTAAGTCCAATAAGAAGTGCATCGCCGACAAATCGTGCCTCCTAGGTATTATGGGTGAGAAAAAGAATGAATGCAGCTTTAATCGGGACCAATTAGTTTGGTTTATGGAGAGCATTCTGCGGGCTTCTGTGTCAGGATGTCAATATGACAGGTGAACCAGTGCTTAGGAGAAGACAAACTAGAGTATGCATCTACGAGTTCTTTGAAGAGCTTCGACACTTGGCGAAGATTAGATCTCGTCAAATATGCGTCGCATGGGCCGTACAGGCGCTGGCGTCGACAGGGTGTTCGCTGGATCACTATATTGTCGAAGTGCTCGGGAGCGAGTGTTAGATCAAGGATCTCCAGCAGGAGCTCGGTTGGAAGACTCGTCATTCCACAAGAATTCGGAAATGTTTCGTTCCGGTTTATTTGATCGGCTGGGTGACGTGAATGATAATACTGGAGAAGTAGTACCAAGGGTATTCCTTCTCGATAGAAGTGTTGGGACAACTGAGGGGGACGGAGGAGGGCAAATCCGAAAGGCTGACTCGATTCAGGATTGACAACATTATAAAGCCTCGACAGGCATACACACGACGTCGGTGAATGTAAAATGGCAAATAGAATACTTCACGTCACAAAGAGCGAGATAGGAGATACACAGCAAACGCGACAAACGGGTGGTCGAAGGTAAAGGAAGCAAAGGCAAGTGATTAACGAACGTCAATCATGGCCCACCCCTACAGGACCATACCGCAGTGTACCTTAACTTGCTCCTCCTGGTCGAGATAGCCCTGGTAGTGGAGATGGTAGCTGGCAGGGTGCTAAGGGTGACCAGAGGGCATAACCCGCGATGTATTAAATTATTGTAGAGTACCCTGGAATTTTACTTCAAATATCCTGGTCGTGAAAGGGCTCAATAAAATCTCTCACTTCAAGCCAGTCTAGCCGTTTACATTGTCTCAGAGATTGAAGTTATACTCGTGCCCTTCGTGAGACCATGGTGTAATGGATTGCATGTCCTCTCAAAATGGAGCCAACCTATGCGGATCGCCTTCATCCCTATCCCAACCTGTCACCCACTTTTCCATGACATGTTCACAGACCTCGGGGCGCGTGTCGTAACCAGGGTGGGACAGGACAGTCTTCTTGTACTGTTTCCATTGCGTCTGGTTAAGTGCATTGATGGATTCGTCGTCACAGATGAGCCACTCCACTGGGGAGGGCTGATCTGTAAATTTGAATAAGCATCCCACAACGGCGGACATGCAATCGTCATTGGGATTGGAAGGCCACGCCCCCCCAATGATCACCCTCCTGATGGGGTGAGGGGCTGGAGGGGGACAATCACACGAGACATCGTGCGGGGATAAGCGCGTAACTTCAATCTCTTGAAGGGCCGGAAGTGCAGTCCAGAAAGTTGAGTTGATAGTAAGAGAAGTCCGGATTGACAGTGTGAGCAAAGAGGCGCCAATGAGTTGCCAAATCGTGCCATGGACCGGGAGACCGGGACCGGGGTCCACTGAAAGATGGCGGAGCGATGGCAAAGTCCATGACTTCCAGATATTGATGGCGGTCCAGTCGGCTGACACTGGGGTCGAATGCAGGACAAGGCGTTGAAGCTTGGGTAGATTGAGGGTAGATCCCAATGACCACCCAACAAAGTCGTGATTATCTGTTTCTGTATTACGTAGGTCAAGATCGACGAGCCCAGGGAATGCCCTAGAGATAATTGGCAGGATAGCAAGCCTTGCGCCGGGGTATTGGCGGGTGATGGCAGAGGAGTCTATGATCCGGATGGAGAGGGAGACAAGTTGAGGGAGTAGGAAGCGTTGTGTCGTGATCAGGAAGTTAGCGGTAGAGTTTAAGTCCAATAATAGGTACATCGCCGACAAATGGTGCGTCCCAAGTATTATGGGTGAGAAAGAGAACGAATTCAGCTTGAATTTGGACCAATTGGTTTGGTTTATTATGGAGACCACTCTGCGGGCATCTGTGTCAGGATGTCAATATGACAGGTGAACCAGTGCTTAGGAGAAGACAAACTAGAATATGCATCTACGAGTTCTTTGAAGAGCTTCGACACTTGGCGAAGATTAGATCTCGTCAAGTGTGCGTCGCATGGGCCGTACAGGCGCTGGCGTCGACGGGGTGTTTGCTGGATCACTATATTGTCGAAATACTCGGGAGCGAGCATTTGGTCAAGGATCTCCAGCAGGAGCTCAGTTGGAAGACTCGTCATTCCGCAAGATGTCGGAAATGTTTCGTTCTGGTTCATTTGATTGGCTGGGTGGTGTGAATGATAATACTGGAGAAGTAGTATCAAGGATATTCCTTCTTGATAGAAGTGTTAGGACAACCGAGGGGGATGGACGAGGGCAAATCCGAATGGATGACTCGATTCAGGAATGACAACATTATAAAGCCTCGACAGGCATACACACGACGTCGGTGAATGTAAAGTGACAAATATAATACTTAACGTGACAAAGAGCGAGGCAGGAGATACATGGCAGACGCGACAAACGGGTGGTCGAAGGTAAAGGAAGCAAAGGGAGGGTGCAAGTGGTTAACGAACGGCATAGTCAGTGTCCTTCTTCGTTCACCACGTTCGGCCATAGTGTGGAGGCGGTTGTGGAGGCTGTTGTGGGAACATCGATCCCGGCTGTTGGGACAGCGGCTGAAAACCCATAGGCACTTGCATTCCCATTCCCATTGGCATTTGCATTTGCATGGGAGCTTGAGGGGGGTGCTGCCCTTGGGGCGGTGGCTGTGGCGGATGCATCGGCTGCCCTTGTTGTGAAGGCATCCGTCCTTGCATATGTAGGGGTATGGGCTGCATTCCTGGCGTAGGCGGGATCGGCACCATGTATGGGTACGGTGACATCTGCTGCTGCGGTTGCTGCTGAGGTGTACCTGGTGGCTGCATGGAATTAGAGAGGCCTCGCTGTCGCATGGGCATGGGAACTGGTTTCGGCACCATGGCAGGACTTGAAGGAAGGAACATCGGTTGCGTCTGTGGTGTCTGTGGTGGGCCGGGCTGGTAATTCACCATCGGGGGTTGTCCATATGGTGAAGGTCGCATCATCTGTGCGGGTGAATTGGCGACCTGAGGTGACCAGCCTGCCATTTGCGGTCCAGGTCCAGGACCATGACCATGGCCATGGCCAGGCCGGGACATCATCGGACTCGGGGGTACGGATGGACCAAATTGAGCGGGTATTGGATACGTAGTCATACCAGCCATGGGTACTTGAGGAGCTGGGTACATCGGTGTTGACCCTTGCATAGGGAACGGTCGAACAGGCAGAGGGGATGGCGCCTGCAGTGGTGGCATGGATGGACTAGGCCCTAGACGGGGTCGCGCCGGTGAGGCTGCCTGCCTTTGGATATTGTCGCTATTGTTCCGACGCGGTGAGGGCGGGACCGCCGGTGGCGGAGTGGACACAGGATGTGGCGACTGCGTGGGCACCGTTTGGAAGGCTTTGTAGGGATCAAACTTCGTAGGTGGGGCCTTTTTGGTAGGTTCACACTCCTCCGCCTTCACCTCCGCAACAGATTGCGGCATTACGGGAGGGAGCTCATCCGCAATATCCTTGAGCGAGTTTTTTATCGGCACCGCGTCAGAAGTGGTTTCCTTACTCCAAAGTGCTTTGGCAGCACTGGCAGAAGGGGTGGGTGGTTGGGGAGGGGTCTCGCTGATCGTGAGCAATGGTGAAGACCCTCCCCAGAGAGTGTTTGGTGGGTTGGACAGAGCATTCGTCTGTAAATGTACAGATGAGCCAATCAATTGATGTGTAGGGGTCATACTCACAGGTGCAGTGGAAGCCGTCGAAGCCGATTCATTTGTCTGCCCCTCTTGAGCTTTCGGCGCAGCCGATCCTTTCTTAGCTGGTCCTTGAACGGGTACCCCTCGTCTCCAAACCGCTTCTTCGCTTCCACCCTTCTTGGAAGCCCACGATGTGCCTGCGGAAGCCATGCTTTCTTTCTGGTCCTTCCTCGGTTTCTTTCCGGTGTCAGCACTCGGAGCCGGAGCAAGAAGGGTGGCAGGGGAGCTAGGACGGCTGCCGGGAGGGACCTTGACCACTGGTTTCTTGTTGGCACCACCACTCGGCATCAACACATCGGTCACACTGAGAGTCTTCTTGCTCATCGTAGGCATAGGCGGGTCCAAAGTCAGGGTATCCCATCGCCAATGTTGGTTCGATTTGGCAGCATTGATGCGCTTGTTTGGGATTGTCTCCTTCTTGGTCGATTGCGCAGGGATATTAATGGTAGGCTGTACATCCGTACTGGGAGGCGAAAGGCTTAACGGCTCTTGTGTCTGCGTCCAAGCCTCTTCCCCTACGTTACCTGCCGTACTCTCTTGGGAACTCTCCTCATTGGGGATCTTTTTCTCAGCCTTCTCCACCCTCTCTACTGCTTTTGACAAGGCAGACCTCAACTCCGACGGGGTAGGTGCTGACGGGGCAGGCGTAGGTTTGGTGCGATTCAAGATGGAAAATGCGAGACCAGTAGGGCTCTTAGCTGCACTGATACTATGACCATTCAGTCCCTCCTCCATAGCAGCCATCATGGAGCCATCCAGTTTGGCTGAGTTGGGGTTGCTCTGTAGCAGGGCTTCCTTAAATCTCGACAACGTATCGTCCAGCACACTTATAGGAGCCTCGCGATAGGGAACAAACTCTCCCGTCTTGGGTGTGCGAGGAGAGTGCAGGGGTTGCGTGGGCGTCTGGATGGTGATGAGATGACTTCCTTCTTGCGACGACCGTCGAACATTAGAGGCGCGGCTGACGTGGTTGTCCACAAGATTCAGCGGTGAAGGACGGAGAGATTTGCCACTACCGCTCGCAAGGTTTCTTGGCCCAGCGGACGGGAGTGGGAGCGTCGAGGTCACGGGTGAGGTTTTTGTTGACGGTAACTTGGCATCAGCAGCCTTGGGAGATGCCCCTGATTCCGTAACTATCGGTCCTTTCCTCCAATTCGATACAGCGTCACTTTTAAGGGGAACCTCGGGCTTTGCTGGCAGCTTGCCACTAGCGGGTTGAGTCTCAGCTGAGGGGGTTGCTTTCTCCTTGGCTGATGGCGAGTCTTTCTCGGCCACAGTAAACGCAACCATATTCGCGAAATCAATAACCTCAAGGTCGCCATGGTTCATATCGAGCGCCGCAACTTCGTGGATAAAGGCCACCGGCACACTTCGCACAGTGGTTGTTCCGTTGACACTGACGGAAGGGGCTCTGGCGGGCTTGTTGGGGAGAGGGGGCAGCGGTGACGCTTTTGTTCGCCAAGAGTCTGTGCGGTCGGATATTGAAGGACGTGCAGGTAGACCGGGTCGTTGAGTATCCTTTCCCTTCTGCTGTCCCTCGCGTTCCTTCCTCTTTTCCTCGCGTTCCTCTTCCACTTTCCTTCTTCCCTCCTCCTCGGCCTCTCTTTTCTTCCGTTCCTCCTCTTCCTTAGCCTTCATCTTCGCCTCAATCTCCTCGGCCTTCTTCCTCGCGCGTTCCCGTTCTTTTTCTCGCTCTTCTTCCTCCTCCTGCTTGCGCTTCCTCGCCCGCTCAGCAGCTTCGGCCATGGCGGTCTTGTGCATAACATCAGGATCGACCCCCGGGTCACCAAGGGCAGGTGCGAGCGGCGTAGCGTGCAACGACTGGTTCGAGCTCGGCGCAGCGGTGGGTTCACCCGTGCCTCGAGAACTGACATCGGAGTTCAACCTCCCACGACCAGTGTACGAGCCAGCAGACGAAGGAGGACCATAACTTCCTCCACCGGGTCCAAGCTGTGGGCGCGAGGGCACGGTGGGCGACGTTCTCCAGCTGCCCGCACGAGCATTCAACGACGACGGGCTGGTCACAGGCCCAACAGAGGGTCGCCCACGCTGGAGGTGGGGTGGCATCTGGCGGTCCCCGGCGTTGGTCTCCCTGGAACGGTTGCGTCTGGTCGACTCCCTCGAGTGATCACGCACCGACGCGGTATACGGAGCAGTCGACGACGCCTGTGAGCCCCGGCGGGACCGTCCAGTGGTGGAACGGCTGTCCCACGACTGGTATCCAGGTGGGTGGCCATGGGGATGATGTTCACCCCGGCCAGCCGGTAGGGGGGGCCCCATCCTCCCTCGGCTATTGAAGTGGTCGTCATCGCGTCGGTATGAGTTGCGCTCTCGATGGTCCCGCTCGCGCTCAGCATAGCTGGGTCTTCGCGCACCATGCGCGTCCCTGTCTCGCTCGTGCGGCGGGAATTCACGGTCCACACCAAACCGACCAGGAGACTCCTGGTCCCGGAAGCCATGAGGCGGAGGCTCTCGGAAACCGCCCTTGCCTGGAGGATGCTGGTATGAGCCCGACGTTGAGCGCTGCGGGAACCTGGATTCGCGTGAGTAGGGTTCGACGCGGTTGGAACGTTCGTTGGAGGGGCCCTTTCCGTCGGCGTGCGAGTTTGCAAAGTGCGAAGGAGAGGTGCTTGGCAAATCCCGAGACGGAGGAGCCCCGGGAGAAGGGCGTGGCGGCCACGAGCGGTCGAAATCATCTCCCAGCCTATCCTGTGAAGTAGCTGAGTTCGGAATGGCGCCAGTCGAGTCAGACGTATTGTTGGTCTGCGGGACTCCTAAGGGGGCAACGGTGTATTGCTTCCCGTCCCCGAAGTCTATCACCGCTCCACCGAGAAAATCGTCGTTATCCGCATCAGCCATCTACATGGTATTAACGCGAAATCGTCAGTACATATTGTTGGGTCGGAACACGGCGAACAAATAGCCGGTTTGTCAATGAGGACATCAGGATCGGACGAACCTCATCCCAGTGATGCGCCTTTGGATCAAGGTGAAGGCCTCTGAATGCATCTGCAGACTCTTTCTGAGCGGCCTCGGCAGCGGCCTCGGCAGCTGCCGCCTTCTGTTGCCGATCTACATGCATCAAAAAATTCGACATGAGCTCCATGGATGGACGTCCACTGCGATTACAAACGCACCTTTAGTCTCAGTAGTGGTAGGGAAATCATTCTGGACTGTGGCAGATGGTTTCACATTTGTACCGTTGTTACTCGCAGCATTCCTGTTTCCCCAGGCAGGCCGCGCAGGACTGGAAGATTTACCACCAGCACCTCGGCTGCCAGGAGGTGCCGGTTTGAGTGGCAACGGGCTCGCAGTGCCCTTGGGCGTGTTGGCACTGGGGTTTGCCTGATCGGTCGCGTCGCGTGCGCCAGCGTTCGGGTTCCCTGACCATTTGGAGCCGTTCGTCGCCGAGGAGGCGGATGCGTTGCCAGTAAGCTTGGTGGTGACGAGGCGAGAAGCGCGAGGCGAGGCGTGCGGTGTTGCCGCTGGAGACACAAAAATGGGCGGACGGGGAAAGCAAGCAGAGGCGTGTCAGAGAACGAAGGAGGAGGAATTCGGCAGTAGAAGGGAATCGGGGATGTAGGCTGAAGCGCACGCACGCGAAGTCGACTTGGCCGCACCATTTGCGACTGACCCAGTCGCCGCAGGGGCAGAAGTGTTAGTACCTGGAGCGGTCTGCGCGGTCGAGGACGAATTTGTTGACGACGGAGACTGGTGTGATTTCTGCAGAAATTTTTTGGTAATGGACGTAGAGCTGAATGGTTTCGTGTGAGCCTGCGGACGAGTCGTGGAAGCCGGTGCAGGCGTCGCAGGAGTTGCTGGTGCAGCTGGGGGCGTGGCTGGTCCTGTTGTGGCCGCTGTGGTTGTCGCTGAAGCCGTTGTCGAGGACGCGGAAATTGGAGCTGGAGCGCTGGCTGGCTGGGAAGCGTCTATTGTAGCAGAAGACGATATAATATCCTGTATGGGTGATAGTTCATTTTTTGTTCCTGAATCAGCCATAGAATGGTCCAAAGGGCCGGTCAAAGTTGTGTCCAAGCCTGTCGCAGTTGCCCACCGTGCGTAGCCCTCAAAGTGGCCTCCGATTCGGGACGTAGAAGGCTCTAATACTGTTTCTATACTGTATACTACATCTTACAGAAGTACTGGCAATTATACGACGCGCCTAAGGTCAGGCTCGTAACTTAAAATTCTACCATGTCCTGGCGATGTTTCCAACGTCGATTAGCCGCCTCTGCGCGACCACAAACACCATCACTAGTCCCTGCTAGACACCTGGCATCTTCTGCTGCTCGCAAGGGTTAGTCCGCTCAAACTTCTAACTCTCCCTCGCTCATACCAAATTCACCGAAATACTCCCTCGTCCATTTCGCAAAATTTGAAAATGGGCAACAGCTCCCGCACCTCCGTTTACAGAACCAACCTCGAAAGACCCCTCCACGACCGCCTATGCAGCCGCAACCACGCAGCTGCACACCTACGGGTCCTACCTCCTCACCTGCCTGCCCAAGTTCATCCAACAATTCTCCGTGTCCCGCGACGAGCTCACCCTCTACGTTGCACCTTCGGGTCTCCTCCCCGTCCTCCAGTTTTTGCGCGACCACGACAACTGTCAGTTCAAAGCCCTCATGGACATTTCCGGCGCCGACTACCCCACGCACGATAAACGCTTTGAAGTCGTTTATCACTTGTTGAGCATTAGGTATGCCAGCCGCATCAGGGTTAAGACGTATGCGGACGAGGTCGATCCGGTTCCGAGTGCCACCAAGCTGTTCAACAGCGCCAATTGGTAAGAAGCCCTGTACACACGTAAGCATACCCTGAGTTGCTAATGCGGTATGTTTCCAGGTACGAGCGTGAGGTGTGGGACCTCTACGGCGTGTTCTTCCAAGACCACCCCGACCTGTTCGTCCCACCGTCACCTTAGGCCCAACATATAACTAACACAAGTCTCAGACGCCGCATCCTTACCGATTACGGGTTCGAAGGCCACCCTCTGCGCAAAGACTTCCCGCTCACGGGGTACACCGAAGTCCGCTACTCGGAGGAACACAAGCGCGTCGTGTACGAGCCCCTGCAGCTTACGCAGGCTTTCCGCAACTTTGAGTCATCAAGTCCGTGGGAGATGATTGGCGACGGCAAACCTGTTCTTCGACCTGAGGTGCTCAAGTACCCTCCGCCCGTGCCACCGCCGGCCGAGGAGCAAAAGAAGTAGACCTGCGCTGCTGCGTGTAGAGATACATTTCGATTGCCCGGAGCTAGTTAATATACAGGCCTCGCCATGGGTGTCAGGGATCATGCATTTGCGATGAGAGACTCGAGCTCCACTTCCCGCTCGGAGAGCTGGGTAATCTCCCCCTCGAGTGCTGCGTTCGCCATCTCTATTTGCAAGATGCTCGAAATGAGTTCGGTCCACTTTTGCTCGAGCGCAGTGAGTTCTCGTCCAGCGGTGAGCTATGACCCACGTCAGTATAGTCCTACTAGATGGTAGGAGGAATACAGCGTACCTGCGAGTTCTTTCGCGACCGGTTTACTTCGGTAATCCGCTCATTCACCTCCTCGATGGCCTTTTCCACATGGTTGCTAACCATCTCAAGTCGGTAATTATGCACCTTCCATGCGTTTGCACCGTACTGGTGCAACAGTGCGCCATTGGTGTTCCTGCCAGCCCGGTCATGAGCACTCCGTCAAAACTTGGAAGGATGAGAACGGACGCACCGTAACCGCTGATGTTCCAATTGCGCCCGAGCATTCTTCAGCGCGGCCTCCCAGTCTTCCACCGTCGCAGTCTCGGGGTTCGGAGGCGGAGGGAGCGAAAACCGCGTCGTGTCGATCGCGTTTAGCCTCTCGTGGTTCTCGACGCGTGCAAGTTCTGCAGCTAACAACGGGTTTTTCTGCAGGTCCACTTTAGGATACAATGCGAGCGGCCGTGGGGCATGTAGAGGGACGCACAGCGAACAGAGGAAATTGCGGGGGGATGCGGGGGTCGTGGTCCGGTGCTACGCGCTGCCCGAGTTTCTTGCGTTCTCGTGCGAGCTCCTGCCGGACTTTGATTGCGAGGTCTGGGGCTGCGTTCGCGTCGTCGTCGTAGTAGGGCAGCGCATCAAAGGTTGGAGTTTCTCTGACCGCCATTTGAGGCTTCTACGCGTTGAGCTGGGAAATTTTCCGGGATTGGTCCAACGGGTTCAACGTTGTCGTCGGCCGAGGGTTGCGTCTTGTTTGCGGCAAGATTTGGCCTGCGATTTCCCCAACACTGAACACTGACTGTCGAGCAGTATCCTGGACATGGCCTCTACTGCTGTCTACACACCCGTACAACCAGGGAATACGCCTTTTAAGCACTTGGTTCAATCCCTGAGCCAGGTGCACCTCGTAATCGGGTCTCTCGCGGCCGCCCGCGACGGCCAGTACCAGTCTATGCTATCCTCTCTAGATGGGGAAGTTGAAAGACAGATGCTTGACCGCATCCTCGACGATGGTGTGTCATTCCGCTCACCACTTTGCTTCGAGTCTGACTAATGGATTTTATGCCTCCTCGTATTCCGTTGCTCCTGCTCGCCATGACTGGGACACATCGAATCGCAACAGCTTCAACTCTTAGACCAGCCGCTTTCACGGCTGCACATATCGTTCTTTCACCTGAAGAATACATTGCCCTTGTACCACGAGCCTCCGACCTCTTCAAATATATCTACGCAAGCTTGGGACCTCTAGGTACCCTCCGCCTCTCCAATCTCCCAGCAGAGAGTGACGCCCTGAACCCTGAGCTCAAGCTTGCGGGTTTCGATGTCCTTTCTTCCACCGATTCGTCCACTCTGTATGCGCAAAAACCCGCTGGGTCAACTATAACAAATGGAGCCGCGCTGCCCAAATCAGTTGCACTCCCCCAGCGGAACAAAAACGCACAAAAGGCTGCTTTGTGGGCGTTTACCGCTCCTTCGACAGGGACATCGACGCCTACGATTGACCCCACATCCCTCTTGCAGCCTACAGATCTCGCACGCCCAATACCCACCTGCGAGCCGTTCAATCCCTCTGCACCACGACGAAAGAAAGCCTGCAAGGGCTGCACGTGCGGGCTCGCAGAGATTGAGGCCGATGAGAATGCAGACAAACCTATTGTGATGCTTGACGGGCAGGTCGACGGGACTGCGATCGTGGTGGAGAAGAGCGAGCGGGAGAGGCTGATCGAGGCTGCCAAAAAGGCAAGTAAAGCCACGAGCAGTTGCGGAAGCTGTTTCCTAGGCGACGCATTCAGATGTGCGAGTTGCCCATATCTTGGTGAGTTTCAACCGGGGTTGAGTTGCTCATATGGAGGGTGCCTGATCGATCCGTTGTACCTTAGGCCTACCTGCGTTCAAGCCTGGTGAGAAGGTCGAAATTGACATTGGTATGGATGACATCTAGACAGTCGATTGCGCGGTGCTGCTCAAGAGTAACCAGTAACCCACGAGAGGTAGGAACCCCCCCGTTCGCATGTACGCACGTACATTATTATATTATCTTTGTTGCACTCGAACCTAGCCACGCCCTTCGTGCATCTACCTAAGTACCTACTAATACAGACCGCCACCGATCACGTGCGACGGACTCGATAAATATGCTATGCACAAGAAGATGTCATCGGCAACGCCCGACTGCGTGATGTCCTGCGCAGTCAGTCCCTGGAGTCCTCGCCCCTCCCCGGCCACTTCCCTCTTGAACCCGGCCACCACCACCCTCCCAAACTCTTGGTTGCGATCGAGTCGATGATGCGCATGATGCGCAAATTCGCCCTCCTTGCCGTGCTACTCGTCGCCTCTACGGGTGCCCTCAGGATCCCCGATAGCTCGGACAAGACACACGGCGACGGAGCCGTGTTCGAAATCCACGATCAGCAAGTCATCGGCCAATATCATTCCACCGAGCATGGTCAAGGCATTTTTGTCGGCGATGACGACGCGGCTCGGCTTCCCACCCAGGAGCCGCCATACACGGACTACCTGAAACCGGGAGAACCGTGGCACCCTGGACCCGTGTTTACAAACTTGACGATCTACGAAGCTCTCAGTGCGAACGAGCAGTGAGTCCTGCTTGTGGCGTTGTTCAAGGTGGTACTGACGGGCGTGATTGGCAGCTACTCGAAGCTCGTCAGGTTTATCAACTATGATAAAGATTACGTCGACTTCTTGAATAGCACTTCCCACAAGTAAGCGTTTCCCTGCCATTTGAGCATACAGCTCCGCGTTGGCCCGACGCATTGCTTACACATTTTCTCTAGCATAACGTTCTTCGCTCCGAATAACCAAGCTCTTACGTTCCCCAAACACAAGAAAGGCAAGAAGCGTCCTCACGAACCTCATGACGTGCTCGCCACCCTGTGTGAGCAGTTCGAGTCGCTCACTGACGATGACGATGAAAAGAGGAAGAAAATCTTGCACGCCATCCTTCAGTATCACACTCTCCCCAAGAAAGTCATTCGGCCCGCTCTGCACTTCAATACTACCTTCGCGACGCTCTTGATTGCCAAGGACGGCTCTTTCGGCGGACAAGCGAGGAGGATCGGTGTAGAAAGCCATGGTCTCCTCCCCTTCAGTCCGTTGAAAATCAACTTTTATGCCTTCGTGCTTCCCAAGGAGTGGTACACCGCTAATGGTAAGTCACTGTCTCTCGGCGTGAAAAATCCACTAACATCTAATTAAATAGGCGTCGTGTATACCGTCTCAAGGCCGCTGCTCCCACCACCGTCGATCATGAACGAGCTCTACCTTGGAAACAACTTCTTTATCCTCACTTCGGCCCTCCAAAAAGTCAGATTGGACGACCGGCTCTCCTGGGGATGGAAAAAGAAGGACAGCTCGAGTGAAAAGGGAGCGACTGTTACATTTTTTGCACCATCCGATCAGGCGTTCAAACGTTTACCACCCAAGCTCCGCCGCTTCCTCTTCTCTCCATTTGGGGCCAGGGCTCTCAAGAAGATTCTCAGCTACCATATCGTTCCAGACGTCATCCTCCACACGGGTAATGCCGCTACTCTTTGCAGGAAGCGAGACTAACACCTCCCACCTCAGACTATTTTTATAATGCCACAAAGGACGAACTTGATAAAGAACCCCAATGGCATGAAGAAGAGCTCTACGATACCGCCGCGTTCGCCTTCGGACATAATCTGTTGGGAACCAAACGCAAGTCGCATTGCAATTCTCCACACGAGCTGTGGTTTGATCGCATCCCTCGCTTCGGTCTCGCAGCCGCTGGTCGACTCCCCAGCCAGAAACGCAAGTACAAAGGTCCCCGCGGTTGGTGCGACCAATCGAGCTCGCCTGCAGAAGAGATCCCTATACCCGGGCGTCCAGAGCACGAGCCAAGGACCGGACCTCCAAAGTTGCCTCACTGGCCCCCTCGTTGGCCTGCTCCCGCGAAATACTACTATGTGCTCCCAACGGTGCTCGAAGACAGTGTACTCCATGTGACTGTCACCAAGCCCCTCCCGCATCACCCCAATCCTCCTTTTGAGGACTTGCCTGACTCCGAACTCCCGATGTTAGCGGATGATGTTCCTCCTGGTGCACCTCCGGAGCACAAAAGGCCGCCGGCGCCGGTCCACCATGTCTTCGGGAGCTCGATTACCGTGGATGGACAGCGGACGAGGCTAGAGGCTGTCGCGAGAAACGGAGCAGTTCACACCATCGGTCGTTTGCTCAACCCCTTCAAGAAGCCTCACCATGAGCCACCCACGGATCCCAAAGAAGGCGAAGATGGCGATTGGGCCGATTGGGAGGACTGGCTCCCTGCTTGGGCAGAACTTTAGAGGTCACACCAGAAAGAAGGGTGCGACAAAGAGAAAAGGCCTGTGTAAGAACAGTTTCTGTGAATGATTTCCACGCGTGTAACTGTATATCTTGAAATGAAGACTTTTGTCCCGTTCCACCAAGGGTAAACAGTTGGACCCCAACCTCATCGAAGTTATCGCGCATGTCCTATAGTTTCGAGATTATACTGTCCGGAACGTTCCCCGCAGATGATCCTAATACATTGGAAGCTATTCAGAATAGATTGTCACTACACACAGATGTGAGCCAGATCCTGCACCGGCACGACCTCGAGTTCCATCTAGCGCCGACCGTGCAATACAACATGGGCTCCCTTGCGCTGCCTCAGATGCCCGTGGTCGACGTCAGCTCGTTGTATCTCAAGCACGACTTGACCAAGCAACGAGACGGCGCCCGGGGAGCCTGGTATGTGTATGTGTAACTCTGCGGTTTCAGGTACTGAGTAGTATCAGAAGGGCACTACACACGCATCTGAAACCCATCAAGGCTCATTCGAGGGCGATGGTCCGGTCGGCCACGAAAGCGGAGATCTCGACTGGAGATCCATTAGCGTTTGCCTCTGCGATGGGATACGTGTAAGCACCATGCTGGTGGTCTATTTTGGGTGTATACTGAGATTTACCAATAGATTTCACAGCCATTCGGTCCGCAGAGGCTTCACCTATTCCAAGGGCCCTACTACGATCTCGCTCTATCAATTTGAAGAGGTACTGTAGAAAGGGGGGTTTGTCACTCCTCAGTCCTGAATTGTCTTGTAGTACCAACTGCACGGATATCCCCAAGGTGTCCCGCCACCACCGCCAACAACCGACCCACCCCGCAAGCCCAATTCATCGCCTTGGCACATCGAAATCATGCAGTTCCATATGATCAACAGCGGCATGCTCCCAATCCCACAGCCCAAACCGCAACCGCCACCTGCGGCTCTGGGGGGTTTTTCGGCGGGTCCAGCACCTCCAGGTCCAGCTGGTGGGCTTAATATACCAATCACCAGTATACTGGAAAGCAAGGTTAATGACGTGCTAGCCTATGCAGTCCTCATGAAGGGTCTCGTGGACGTCGTCCGACCTGAGACCTCTCCATGAAATATTGACAAGCGATGAATGAATAGCATAGTTTAGAGCGAGATGTGGTAGAGATAAAGCTACAAATATTGCGAGCATTCCTCGACAAACGAGAACTTGAATCCCCATCCATAACCCGACTTGCACGACTCTAATCCAATTACCTTGCGATATCCTTTAAATGCCGCGATATCAAGCATAATAACTACTTCCTGTCAGGAGAACACTAAGTGCCGATAATCCATCCTCATCAAATCTCTTCTGGTCTTCATGCCAAGTGTCTTGATGCGTCTTCTTGAAATTCATGGCTGTCTGATGCACGGTCGTGGAAATTGGGAGTGGTGAATGCGTATGTTTAGAAAGCACGTCGGTAATAAGTTTAGGAGCCCAGTGGGGTACCGAGTACGGATAGGCGTCCAGTAACGCCCCAATGCCGAGGATGGCACTATGCAGAGTTCGGATGGAGGTCGCGTAGAGGGGGTCACCACGTGGAGGGACCTTCGTCTTACGCGCAAGACGAACAAACCGATCCTATAAAACTATAAGAAAATTGTCCTGAAATTGGTGATTTACTAACCTTGAGCGTAAGGATGGTTTGTCGAGGGGAGCAGCGCAAGATGCCAGACAAGGTTCTGTAGACGGTTTCAGAGCAATAAGGGCCCAGAGGAAGAAAACCTACGTCGCTGCCATCTCGCGAACAGAGATGATCTCGTCATCGAGGCATTTACAGACTACCTCCAGAATTTGAACCACTCGAATCTCGCTGATCAAGGGCATTTGTCTGAAATAGAAAACTTGAAGCAGGGGCAATGCCTTCAGCCGGATTCTCCAGGACTTAATTCACCGTATGAGTTCAAATCATTGTGTGATATAAAAACGTACCGGTGATTGTTGGATCGCCTCAAAGAGCACGTTAAGGATTGGCCCGATGAGATCTCTTGGAGGACTGACGCCACACATTCGTGTTAGAAGGAAAGAGGCTCGACTAGATAGCTCGGTGTTGTCGTTCAGTTCGCTGATACGGAGGAGTTCCGGCTGGTGGTTATTTAGTAAGTTCCTGGGGCATCGTGTGCAGGGAGCTTACAATGAACGGTAGGAGGTATTCATACGTTGATATTGCTTGAACATCGTGCAAGCCTAAGAACAGCCACTTCATCACTGTCGAGGCTGCACGATCATAGGTTGAGTGAATGGCGCGGGCACCC
>Ga0307513_10004710_pt1 | contig 18142 bp, 15 predicted proteins | sample 15_EM_MG_FD_202174 | JGI IMG/M metagenome (GOLD analysis project Ga0307513, IMG submission 202174) | Populus trichocarpa ectomycorrhiza microbial communities from riparian zone in the Pacific Northwest, United States - 15_EM | ecosystem: Host-associated > Plants > Roots > Unclassified | place... | reverse complement strand
GTAGAATTTATTCGCTACATCCTACGGATGTGGCACACTATCCTACTGTAGCCACATAATTGTAAAGCACAGCTGGAATAGAATTAATTGTACATCTCCACGAAAATGTGGGTAGAATGCATTGTACAAACTGATATGCCCGCGAGAATCACCAGGACTGGTTCTAATTTAGGGAGATTCCTCATAGGTGTTATTTTTAACTTTATTGTCCAAGAATAATTGACAACACTGTTTGACTCTGGTTCGATCAAATGAAAGAAGAACATCAAAAAGTGGCAGGCGAATCAGTCCATAAAACTGATCCCTGTCGTTTATGGGCCTGTGCGGTCTCCAGCACTTCTGACGCACACTGCAGCCGTTAATTATCGTCCCTGGAAGGATATCATTGCGCTTTCTTTTTGCATTTCCCACATGTATACAGGGTTTCCCACTCTAAAATTTGGGAATTGCATAGTATTCGTAGTTTAAAATAGGTTTCTCTTCACAGGATCCTAATGGTCTCCGTTGAAGTAGCGAAATTGTGCAAAGTCGGTTAAGGGAAATTGTGATTCGCGGGAAGCTCGGCTACTCTCTTCGACTCGTCCTCGCGTTGTCGGTAAACCAGCAAGGAGAAAATGAAAATCCCAAAAATATTTAGGGTAAATTCCCCGGTAGAGCGACGGTTAGGAAAAGTTCTCCTTAAAACGGGATTCTAGCCCTTAAAATGCCATATTTTGGCCAAAGCACATCAAATGGATAAGAATTTAAGGTAGCGCATTTATTATTATTGCTCTTGTTCCATGTTGAAATGCCGATAGTAAACGACCCAATGTACTATCGCTGTCGACATCGCTCACCCAAATTTGGCATTGGTGGCTTGATGGCGACGGCAGCGAGTCCGTCCAGAACCCCTTCGCGTGGCTCGACTGGGGCTTGACTGCCACCGCCACCACCGACAGCTTCTGACAGTTAGTGACCGCCACAGGACATGCTCTGATGGGATCAACTAGAGTGGTCGAGTGTCCCCTCATATACATATCGTAATTGTCCGAGGCTTCGGAGCGCCCTTCATCAATCACTCTGCTGCAACCTCAGATGCATCATTCTCTGCAGTTTTTTGTGTCAAGAATGAATTGAATTGCAGGCCAATAGATAGAGACTGAGCATTTTCTCGTCATGTCGGACCCGATTCGATGAGTTACTACAACCCTGGCCGGCGCCTAGCTCATCGCATAAAAACCATATCCAGCGTCGCGATTAAAAGATACCCGAACCTTGTAGTCCCTCCCCATAAAACATGGCTGGTTCGTCTGGCAATATCAGCAGTGTTCTTCTATGCAATGAACTTCCGAACCCATTCACCCCAATGGCATTTCTTCCTCCTAATATGGCGGTCCAGGCCAAAATTTCGGAGTTTTTAATTGCCTTTGCTCTTGCGGTATGTTTTTCTATCGGCTGCATGGGGCTGTTGAAATTATGCGCTGACCGATGTGACTCAGATTCTAATTTGGGATCAACTGCATACATTATCTGACGACTACCAGCTTGCGTTTAAAAAGCAGTTCCGTTGGCCAACCGCCGTGTATTTCATATCTAGGTAGGAGGTGAACAACTGCCAACAAATCGGAGGGCTAACCATGGACATGGCCTAATTTTAGGATATCTACTCTAGTTCACTTCCTTGGAAAAGTCGTCGAGCTGAGTAAGCGTCCCGCTACAACTCCTGCGCGTGTTTCTATAAGCCCTTTACAGATACTCAAATTGACGACTGCAAGTTAATGAAATTGGTGTTGAACATCTGCTTGGTCTTCTCCCGTGCATCAATCGCACTCCTGATGTATATTCGGGTATGCGCGGTGTATAACATGAACAGACTCGTTGTTCTCTTCTTCGGCTTCACTTTTCTCGGTGTCGTTGCAGGCGTGGCGGTCCCGTTCGGTGCCGTGGAAGGAACCTACATTGGATCCACAAAATATTGCACCACCACGGTAAAACACGACTACATCTTTTTGACACCAGTTCTTAGTTTTGCAAATGATACTCTAATTTTCCTTGCCATCATGTACAAATTGGGTATGACAGACATTCGAAGAAGCCCGACTTCACCGATTTCTACTGCCTGGAAATCGACCGATCATTTATTATCGTTCACAAGAGTCTTTCTTCAAGACAGCCAAATCTATTATTCGTGAGTTGAGCCTTGCACTTTGCTTGCACTCTTGTCTGACTGGAGTCATATTAGCATCGCTGTCGCATTCAACTTGGCATCACTCATCACTTTTTTTGTCGCCAATCATCCTCCCCAATCTCCTTTTCGATATGTGGTGATCTACCCAGACATGGCCGTCATGAATATCATGGCATGTCGAGTGTTTAGAAATGTAAAACTCGGCCGCCATTCCCAGGTTCTTATTATGCCCACCCAGCTTAACGCAGGGAACCTAACACTGCTCGATTGCGTCCCTGGCACGGGTACTAGGGAGCACTTGTATCACACGGGTGACATGCGCACGTCGGCGGAGGTTTCTCGGTGGAAGGAATCAGTGAGGCTCCCTATACCGGAGTCCCATGGGCAAGTAATAGAGAAGCCGAACACCCACTTGAGTGGAGTGGAAGTCACGAAGGTCATTGAGCTCACTCCGAGTTGAAGGCGGGTGTGCATTCCATTGACATGCGTAGTTACGGCAGGAATTCGGGCATTTCTCACAGATTTATCACGTCGGCATCGGTAAATACTGGATTGACAAGTCGTCCAGAATAACAAGCGGTTCAGTATGCAACAAAAAGAAACTCATATACGACCTACTTCTATTTGGTTAACACCAGTTCTCTCCCTCTCCCTCATGATTTATTTCAGAAAAGCTTGGTCCGCTACTTTTAATCGTCTCATGCCCTAATTCTCTAAATAAATAAAGTGATTGATATTGTTTTGAATCTATATTTTGTTTTATTCGATGGGGCCTGTCTATTTGATGGAGGTCGATACAACAGTCCCCCGACCTGCCCTCGTCATTTCTCTTCGCCCATCCATCACTTGAAGCGCATATGTGCGCTAACATCAACGCAGCCACGGAGTGCGCAGCTTCTGTGCATTTGATGCTTGTGGATGGAGCGTTGCCGTACTTACAAAAGATTAGCTGTCAAGGGATATGGTCAGAGAAGTGGCCTTGGGAGGTTATTATGGGTTTGAACTCTCTGGCAATAATTCTGCGTCTCAAAATGGACCTCCGGCGGCGGCGGCGGCGGCAGCTATGTCATCGCGATCTATATCTGATGTGATTTTCTTATCCAACCTCCGCTAATGCGGGTCAGGTATTCGCCGAATCGAGCTGGCGAAGTGGAATGATATCAGGAAACTTACAGTTTATCCTCAATATCTCAACATGGGACGTAGACTTTGTAGGCCGTCAAGCAACATATCCCCCCTGCCGGGTCTACCCAAGACCCACTGTTGACGCCTTAACCTCTCGCAAGCGCGGCAACGCTCCGTCCGCAAGCACCAAATGTGCAGAAGCAGCGCGCCCAGTGGCGGCGTCGAGGTTAACGCGCATATTCAACACTTCAAGTGAAGGATGGGCAGAGATAAATGATGAGGGCGCATCGCAGGATTGTTGCATCAACCTCCATCCAAATCGCGAGACCCCATCGAACAAAACAAAATATAGATACAAAATATTGACACAAAATCATTTTATTTAGTCAGAGAATTAAGGCATGAGATGACCAAAAGCAGCGAACCAAGTTTTTCTGAAATGAATCATGCTGAGGGAGAGAGGGAGAACTCGCGTTAAGTATTTGTCGATGCCGATGCGATAAATTGGTAAGAAATGCCCGAATTCCGGTCGTGACTACGGATATAAATAACCCCACCCGCCTTCAACTATGAGTGATCTCAATGACTTTGGTAACTTCCACTCTGCCCAAGTGGGTGTTCGCATTCGCTATTCCTCGCCTAGGGGAGCCCAGTATAGGGAGCCTCCCCAATAACTTCCACCGAGGAACCTTCGCCGACGTGGGCATATTCACTGTGTCACCGATGTGATACGTGTTTTCTCCACCCATGCCCTGGATGTAATCGTGTTGGGTTGGGTTCCCTGTACTAGTTTGGGTGGGCATAACAAGGACCTGGGAATGGCGACCGAGTTTAACATTTCTAAACACTCGACATGCCATGATATTCACGACGACCGTGTTCGGGTAGATCATTATAAGTCGAAAAGGATATCGGGGAGGAGTATTGGGGGCGAAAAAAGCAATGAGTGTTGCGAAATTGAGTGCGACAGCGATGCTAATATGATGACTTCAGTGAGACGGACACATCAAGAGTGTAGGTGGGGTTCAACTCACGAATAATAAATTTGGCTGTCTTGAAGAAAAACTCTTGTGAATGATTGTAAACGACCGGTCGGCTTCCAGGCAGTAGAAATCTGTGAAGTTGGGCTTCTTCGAATGTTCGCCATACCCAGCTTGTACATAATAGCAAGGAAAATTAGAGTATCATTTACCAAACAGATAAATGATGCAGAAATGAGGTAGTCGTGTTTTACCATCATTGTGCAATACTTTGTGGGCCCGATGTAGATTCCTTCCAGGGAACCGAATGTGGTTGCTGCACTTGCAACGACACCGAGCCAAATGAATCCGAAGAAGAGAACAACGATTCTGTTCATGTTATACACCGCGCATACCCGAAAATACATCAGGAGTGCTATTGATGCACGGGAGAAGACGAAGCAGGTGCACGATATCATTTCCATTAAGTTGCAGTGGTCAATTTGAGAATCTGTATGGGGGTGTGTAGAAAGACGTGCAAGAGTTGACCTGTGCACTTACTCAGCTGGACATTTTTTCCAACGAGATAAACTAAAGTAGATATCCTAAATTTAGGCCATGTCCATGATCACGATCTCAATTGTCGGTTATTCACCTCTCACCTGGATATGAAATACACGCCAGTTGACCAACCGAATTTCTTTTTAAATGCAAGCTGGTGATCGTCAGATAACGTATGCAGTTGATCCCACATTAGAACCTGGGCCACATCTGGTCAGCAAATAATTTCATCAGCCTTCTATAACCGATAAAAAAACATACTGCAAGAGAACAGGCAATTACCATTTCGGAAATTTTGGCCTCGACTGCGAAATGAGGTGGAAAAAATGCCATCGGTTTCAAGGGATTGGGAAGTTCATTGCATGGAAGAATGCTGCTAATATTGGCAGACGAACCAGCCATATTTGAGGATGAGGGGACTACAAGGTTTGGGGATGATTCAACTGCGACACTGCCAGTGGATATGGTTTTTATACGATGAGCGAGGCAAGGGATATTATAAACCACCGAATCGTGGTCCGTGGAGTCATGATTGGAACAGTGCTCAGTCTCTAGCTGTTGACTGGAAGTTCAATTCCTTCTTGATGCAAGCAACTATGGAGGATGATGTATCTGACATTGCAGAAGAGTGATTGATGAAGAGTGCTCAGAAGCCTTGGTCAATCATTCTAGGACAATAAAGTTGAAAATAATGCCCACGAGGAATCCCCCTAAATTAGAACAAGCTCTGATGAATCATTGTACAAGATATCAAGATCAGGATTCCAACTTATAAAGTGCACAACCGCGATCCTGGAATGATCCCGTAGGCTGTGTTTACAACAAAGCGTGACAGCGAAGATCCGATGGGCGCGCTTCAAAGATTGTTTGCCAGAGACCATGGCGCACCTGGGTAGACATGTGCAAGAGTTTACTACTACTTATGCCATGATGTACCAGCGCCCGTTATGAGTAGTGTTTCTTAGAGGAGCCTCTTTTACAGTACAGCGCCTTTAAATTTATGAGGCCGCGAACAAGATTTTGATATAAAGTAATTACATTTCATACTACACTCTCATAACCCATACATAATCCATACCGGTGGAACGACCCCATAAATAAACCCAACATCCAAAATTTATCCACAATTCCAATCTCAACTACCCCGAATCTGCCGAACCTCCCACCTCGCTTTCCCCTCCCTCTCCTTCCCATCACGCCCGTCCCTATGCTCCCTGAAAAGCACAGGAACTTTTCCCGCCTCCTCTTAATAATGCACCCACCTCAGCTTCGGGAACTTCCATGCCAACACACCCGCAATCTCCAAGTTATTTTTCGGCATACGGCTGTGCTTTGGCTGTGCTCCATCATGCACACACATAATGTGTGTATTTGGGATTGGGTCTTAAGTAAAAAGGGGAGATATACCGCTTGGAGTGGCTGAGTGGCGAAGGAAAATGAGAAAGAAGGGAAGGAGTCGGTCCCTGGGTAGCTGCTGGTGTTGGTAGCTACAGTAGAGGCGTCGGCCGCGGCGGTGCCCATAGCCGCAGAGGAAATTTCGTAAAAGAACCTTGCACCATGCATCGTCAGGCCCCATCGAACAAAAAAAAGTATAGATACAAAACAATCATTTTATTTATTCAGAGAATTAAGGTATGAGAAGACCAAAAGTAGCGAAGCAGGTTAACCAACGTCGTATACAGGTTTTTTTTTTTTGCACACTGAACCTCTTGTTAATCCGAACGACGTATCAATCTAGTATTTATTGATGCCAACTTGATAAATTGGTGAGAAATGCCCGAATTCCTGTCGCGACTACGGATGTCAATAAAACCCGACACCGCCCTTCAATTTGAGTTCGGAGTGAGCTCAGTGACTTTCGTGACTTCCACTCCGCCGCACTGAGTGTTCAGCTTCTCTATTCCTCACCTATGGAACTATGCTGTAGGGAGCCTGACCAACCTATTCCACTCAGAGGCTGTCGTGACTCCCGTGAGCTGCATCGTGTTCTTCTTTTTTCGCTAATTTTTAATTCTGGCCATTTTTTGAGCCCGGTCTTCGCTGCCTTCGGCGCCACTGACGGCTCACATATAAAGTGTCTTAGGGAAGGAGTTTCATTTGTGCTCTTGGCAGATGTAGTTAGCGACAACCTACAGCCAGGCGACGCTCGACAATAGGCCTCAGGCCCAACGAGCATAATGGATCCAAAAAAAAAAAAAACCTACAGCCAGGGTGGTATCAGCAAGGGGAAATGGCGTAACGATAATCCAATATTTGACATGACAAATTGGTGAGAGATATTCCTTTTGCGACTACGAATGTCAACACCCGCTTCCGTACCTGCCGTCAACTCCGAGTGAGCTCAGTCATTCAAGTGGATGTTCGGCCTCTCGATCGTTTGCCTATGAGAGTCCGGTGTCGGGAACCTCGCCAATTCCTTCCATCCTGAAACCTCTGCCGACATGGGCATGGCCACTGCACCCATATGATACGAGCCCTCCCTCACCCATGTTATCATCATGTATTATGCTCCCAGTGTTAACTTTGGTGGGCATAATAAGGACCTGGGAATGGCGGCCGAGTTTGACATTTCTAAACACTCGACATGCCATGATATTCATGACGACCGTGTCCGGATAGATCATTATAAGTCGAAAAGGAGACTGGGGAGGATTATTAGCAACAAAAAAGATGATGACTGTTGCTAAGTTCAATGCCACAACGATGCTAATATCATTCTGGTCAGACAAACATCAAGAGTATATATAGGTAGGGCCCAACTCACGAATAATAGATTTGGCTGTCTTGAAGAAAAACTCTTGTGAACGATTGTAAATGACCGGTTGGTTTCCAGGAAGTGGAAATCTGGGAAGTCGGGCTTCTTTGAATGTCCGTCATACCCAGCTTGTACATGATGGCCAGAAAAATTAGAGTATCATTGATAAAGCCGCAAGCTGATATCGCAATGAAGTACTCGTGTTTTATCAAGGTCGTGCAGGACTTGGATCCAATGTAAATTCCTTCGAGGGAGCCGAATGGGGTCGCTGCACCTGCAACGACAAAGAGCCAAGTAAAACCAAAGAAGAGAACAACGATTCTGTTCATGTTATACACTGCGCATACCCGAATATACATCAGGAGTGCGATTGATGCACGGGAGAAGAGGAAGCAGGTGCACAATATCATTTCCATTAAATTGCAGTGGTCAATTTGAGAATCTGCACGGGTTCATATGGAAATATGTGCAGAGCTGACTTGTATACTTACTCAGTTGGACATTTTTTCCAACGAGGTGAACTAAAGCAGATATCCTAAATTTAGGCCATGTCCATGATCAGTCATCTTTATTATCAGTTGTTCACCTCTTACCTGGATATGAAATACACGGCGGTTGGCCAACGGAAGTTCTTTTTAAATACAAGCTGGTAGTCGTCAGAACACGTATGCAGTTGATCCCAAATTAGAACCTGAGCCACATCTAGTCAGCGCCTAATTTAACCAGCCTTATAGAAAAACGTACCGCGAGAGAACTGGCAATTACAAGCTCGGAAAATTTTATCTGGAATGCTAAATGAGGAGGCATAAATGCCAAGGGATCCGGAAGTGCTTTGGATAGAAGAATGCTGCTAACGTTGCCAGATGAACCAGCCATATTTGATGGTGCGGAATTACAAGTTTTGGGGATCATTCAATCGCGACACTGGACACGGCTTTTATACGATGAGCGAGGCTAGGGCTATTGTAAGCCATCAAATCGTGGTCCGTGGATTCATGATTGGAAAGTGCTCAACCTCTATCTATCGGCTGGCAATTCAATTCCCTCTTGATACGAGCAACCGTGGAGGATGGTGCATCTGAAGTTGAGCAAGAGTGATTGATGAAGATCGCCCAGAAGCCTTGGTCAATTATCCCTGGGACATAAAATTTTAAATAACGTCCAATCCCCCTAAATTAGAACAAGCTCTGATGAATTCTTGTGCCAGATGCCAAGATCAGGAATTCCAACGTATAAAACAGCAATCTCGGAATGATCCCGTAGGCCATTGTTTGCAAAAAAAAAAACCATCGCCGCTAGTACATATGGATTCAGAGAGGGGGGATTCTGAAAAACGAAAGGCCTCGTGTTGGGTTGCTGACAGCGGACATCTAACGGCCGTTGATTGAAACCCCCTAAGAATTCCTCCATATTCGGTAAATTTAGATGATAATGTCGGAAAATAAAACCAGTATGATGCAAGAAGGACTTATAAAAATATGATTACCGTGACCCAACATATGGTTAGACCAGATGCAAATTGGAATGATTGGGCCTATACCTATGTAGGTAGAACAACGGATCACGAAGCTGCTGTATAATTCCCACGGATGACAGCGCTGCCTTTTTCTTTTCATCTCTACCAAGCTCCTGAGGATATGCCTGACTAGTGACAATCCCGCCGACGATTCAGCAAAAGCGATGAGGCACTTACTTACCTGGTCAGTCTACAGAGCAGACCCTCACACTTCCAACAGCTACGACGTGCCCTTGTGCTCCCGAAAGAAACTTCCTTACCGGAGAGAAAACTGAACAAAAACAGAACACAACTTACGGACCTCTCATGGCCCCGTATCATCCCTCTCTCAACATCCACGCCCGCCGTGTTCGCGCACATTGATGTTTTCAGTAACATCACGAACGGAGGTCCAAACAGGGGGGAGTCAGCGAAAGCAGCTCAGACGGTGAACAACAAATGGGCTCACACCCACAAGGTCAGTGGTTTTACTCATCAATAACATCAATAAGCTCGATCTCCTCACTGATGACGTGTATCACCCCAGGCGTCTTCACGAGTGAGGAGGAGCAAGAGAATTCTGCCCTTCGACACGATGATCAGGAGTGGACGTACATATACTCGGCTATTCGTGTCGAGTCGTACATTTGGCGATTTGAAACTGGGTATCCCGGGTGAAAAGAGGAATCGTCGTTTCGATTAGTATGGTATGGCGATGGCGATCAACTCGAACGGACATGTTCACTCTCTTACCCGAACCTACTTCTGCTTGAACTCAGACCTAGTTAGACCCACTTGAACGCCGCCTAACCCCAAAGATATTAGATACCTCACCTGGAACCTGCTTGCACCAAAGCGATCTTGGTAGCTGCATATGACGATGTCGAGAGACCCGAACACGAGTAAGAGGACTAGGCAGGATGGGTAGAGAAATGGGTTAGTAAATTCATGACAAAGAGCGGCGGTGAAACGGTGCGTCTGTGGTTCGCGCTACTTCCATCCTGCTCCGTCCTCTCATGCCTCCAACAGCGGCGGTGCGGTTCATACCCCAGACTTTGTTAACAAGTGAAAATTAAAGCAAGAATTATCGCTTGGTAACGCCCAGGTATACCACTAGGCATGACGCGATCAAGATCCGTGTAACCCTCAATTCATAGGTTTTTCTGACATCAGCTCGATATGGAGAAAGCAGCGAGGGTCGGGCCATAGGAAAAAGGCGGCGACTTGAACGTTCGGAGAGGGAGTGAAGGGTAGGAGATGGTGATGTTCGCATGTGGGATATAGCAGTGGGTCTGGATGCAATAAGGTTGATGTTGTATTTATTACCTCGAAATAGGACCTTTCAAATTGCAAGGGAAGTGGTGGTTATTGTGAAATATCAGATCTCAGAAGTGGTGTGTTATTAAATCCATTACTGTATGAGACTTGTTCATCGTACTTATCAGCTCCGCCCACTCAACCATATTGGTCGCGATGCCCTGTTTCGCAGTTGTAGTCGCGTTCTGAGTCGGGTGGTGGTGGTGCTCTTGCGCAGCCGCTGGCGCACCACCAAGTCTACGTCCCATTAGAGCCACAAACTGCAAGTTGCCCAATATCCTCCATATCATGCCACTCCGCCAGCTCGATACTGCGAATACCAGAGCCGCATTGGCGGAGGTTGGATAAGAAAGTCGCGGCAGATATAGCTCGTGATGATATCGCCGCCGCTGCCGAAGGTCCATTTTGATACACAAAAATTATTGCGACCACCTCCACACGCCAAAGGCCATATTATGTAACCACATCCCTTGACCAACCCTTGACGCCTTAACTTCTGGTGAGCGCAGCAGCACTCCATCTGCAAGAACTAAATGCGCAGAAGCAGTGCGCCCAGCGGCGGCGGCGATCTTAGCGCCCATATGCAACGCTTCAAGTGAAGGAAGGGGGCAGAGAAACGAAGGCGCGTCGGGTTGTTGCATCAACCTCCATCCAAATCGCCAGCCCCTATTGAACAAGACAAAGTATAGATACAAAAAAACGTTTTTTATTTATTTAGAGAATTAAGGCATGAGACGACTAAAAGTAGCAGACCAGATTTTCTGAAATAAATCGTGAGGGAAAGTGGAGAACTGGCGCTAACTAAATACAAGTACATCGTATATAGGTTTTTTTGCATATACTGGACCTCTTGTTAATCTGGACGACTTCTCAATCCAATATCGCAGATGCCGACGTGATGAGTTGATGAGAAATGCCGAAATTCCTTTGGCGACTACGGATGTCAATAAAACGCCATACCCGCCTTCAACGTTCAACTCCGACTGAGTTCAATGACCTTCGTGACTTCGACTCCACCTAAGTGGGTGTTCGGCTTCTCAATCCCTTGCCTATGGGAGTCCGAAATAGGGTGCTTTGCCGATCCCGACTTCCACCTAGCAACCTCCGTTGACATGGGCATGTTCATCTCACCCATGTGATACGAGTTCTCCCCACTAGTGCCAGCGATGTAATCGAGCTGTGTTAGGTTCCCGGTGTTAATTGAGGTGGACATAATGAGGACCTGGGAATGGCGGCCGAGTTTGAGGTTTCTAAACACTCGACATGCCATGATATTCAGGACGACCGTATCTGGGTAGACCATCACAATTCGAAAAGGAGATTGGGGAGGATTATCCGCGGCAAAGAAAGTGATGAGTGTTGCCAGGTTTAATACGACAGCGATGCTAATATGACTCCAGTCAGCCAGAAAGATCAAGAGTGTAGAGCTTAACCCACGAATAATAGATTTGGCTGTCTTGAAGAAAAATTCTTGTAAACGCTTGTAAATGACCAGTCGGTTTCCAGGCACTAGAAATCTGTGAAGTCGGGCTTCTTCGAATGTCCGCCATGCCCAACTTGTACATGATGGCAAGGAAAATCAGAGTGTCATTTATAAAGCCGAGAACTGATATCGCAAAGATGTAGTCGTGTTTTATCATGGTTGTGCAATACTTTGTGGGACCAATGTAGGTTCCTTCCAGGGCACCGAATGTGGTCGCTGAACTTGCAACGACACCGAGCCAAGTGAAGCCGAAGAAAAGAATAACGATTCTGTTCATGTCATACACCGCGCATACCCGAAAATACATCAGGAGTGCGACTGATGCACGGGTGAAGACGAAGCAGGTTTGCAGTATCACTTCCGATAGCTTGCAGTGGTCGATTTGAGAATCTGTACGGAGGCACTGGCATATAAGACGACGTGCAAGAGTTGGCCTGTATATATACTTACTCAGCTGGACGTTTTTTGTAATGAGATAAACTAAAGCAGATATTCTAAATTCAGGCCATGTTCATGATCAGCCATCCTCGTTGTCAGTTGTTCACCTCACCTAGATATGAAATACACGACGGTTGGCCAACGGACCTGTTTTTTAAACGCAAGCTGGTAGTCGTCAGATAATGTATGCAGTTGATCCCAAATTAGAACCTGAGCCACACATCTGGTCAGCGTATAATTTCATCAGCCTTATATGATCGATAGAAAAACATACTGCAAGAGAACAGGCAATCACGAACTCGGAAAATTTGGCTTGGAATGCTAAATGAGGAGGCAGAAATGCCATTGGTGTCAAGGGATTCGGAAGTTCATTGCATAAAAGAAGGCTGCTAATATTGGCAGACGAACCAGCCATATTTGAGGGTGAGGAACTACGAGGTTTGGGGATCATTCAATCGCGACACTGGACATGGTCTTTGTACGATAAGCGAGGCCAGGGCTATTGTAAGCCATCGAATCGTGGTCCGTGGGTTCATGATTCGAGAGTGCTCGACCTCTATCTGTTGGCTGGTAGGTAATTCGGTTCCTCCTTGATACCAGCAACTGCGAAGGGTGGTGCCTCTGACATTGCGGAAGAGTGATTGATGAAGAACGCTCAGAAGCCTTGGTCAATTGTTTTGGCACGTGAAGTTAAAAAGAACACCCACCTTTATCGCGAGGAATCCCCTACATTAGAACCGGCTGTGATGAATTCTTGTGGGAGACATCAAGATCAGGAATTCCAATGTATGAAATGCACCACCAGCGATCTCGGAATGATCCTGTAGAGTATAATTACAACAAGACTATCGCTACTAGTACACATGGAGGGGGAGAATTCAGAAGAACGAAATGCTTATTGTTGGATTGCTGACAGCGTAGATCCGACGGGCGCGGTTCGAAGGTTGTCTACGAGAGACTATCACACACCTGGGTAGACTTGTGCAGGGGTTTACTTATGTACCACCGCCAGTAGTTGAGCGGTGCAGACTGTGCTACAAGTTAGAGAACATATACGGTGCAGCTGAACCGCCTTTAAATTCTCGAACAGGGTTTTGATGTAACGTAATTACATTTCACGCTACCCTTAGACTCTCATAACTCATACATAACCCATCGAACGACCCAATAAATATAATACATTCCACATTTTTATACACAAATCCAATATCCGCAACTTAGGTTGTACGTTCCTGACATGGGTCGATACGTCTCGTAGGTGGGTAATGGGACCCCTGAGCTCGTCGGATGCGAAATGGACGACGACGACGGCGATGTGGGTTTGAGAACCTCGAGGATGTTCACTTTTGGGGTATGTGCCTTTTCGAAAATTTCTTCTTAAGACACACTGCGAAGATCGTCGAACAATCCTCGTAAGGAGAGAGTACAACGTGGCGAGAATCCTGGCAAATCCGGGGGTTTTATACGTTCCTGGTGGTCGCGGTCTAAGAAGTCTGACCACGTGACTCGAATAGACCTTGGATCGAATGTGAGTTACAGGAAACAAGAAAGGCTCTGGGTTGGTTAAAGTTTTGGGTATCATCTTAATCTGGTAGGGGTATAAATAATGAGACGGGTGTATAGTATACAGGTTATCGCGAGCGAGGAAAATCGGTGGGACGAGATAGGTCCCAAAGCTGTGAAATTCAGCTTGAGCAAAAATCCAACGGAAATATTCTTGCGAACAGGTCGTCACGAGCGGGAATTATTCCAGCAGGTCTTTTGCGAATTTCGACCGCTATATCGTGCATCGGAAGTGTCTGTGGCCTTGTCGAAGTGGAAATGGAATTCAACAGCGCCGTGATGAGAGGATATCGAATTTTCTTCCGCGTCCTCGGAGTCAAGCATGTAGAAGCTGACATTTCCTTTGGGTGAATTAAAAGAATCTAATATATAAAAATCAGAAACCAAAACCAAACAATGAAAAGTGCACCATCCTTACCTCTGGTGCTTCGCAAACAAACACGACACTGGACCGGATGCACAGCACTTTAGTGACGCTCAACAAGAGGATCCATGGCGGAACATGGCCAGTAAATATTCGAGGCTTCCTTCGGTACGAAAATGTGTCACCAGTTGAGAAGTGAAAGCCCGGAAGTGTTCATAGGATATTCCATCGCGGTAAGCTTGCCAATTAGCGCACATGGAGCGCGTCCGGAAACGCCTTGCAGGGAATTCATCTGCTGCCCCTTGCTGTATTCCGTCTGAAACCATTGATTAAGATGAGTATAAGGTATATCACCGAGGAATTCAAGATACTCAGTCCAAAAATGCTCAAAGATTTTGTCGATGTATAAGATAACTTCTGAACGAAAGGAATCCCTGATGTCACCGAGAACAATCTCGAAGAAACCAGAATTTACGATTCCCAGAATATCGGCCTGCCTGATGGCATTGGTGATTGAAGAAACTCCGGAAAGGACGACTTGTGAGGGCGAGTTCTTCTGGTTGGGTGCTTCGGCACATCTTCAGTCGTCGGACAATATCATGAACTCTTCTCTCCAACAAGTAAGAGACAGCTGAACTTAGGAGAAGCCAAGGCCCAAGGAGGAATTTCCAACCCTCAATTGCTAACTTGAACGTTGAGCGCTGAATGGTCATGTCAACTAGGAGGCCGTGTGAAAAATAATTGGAAATGAGGTCAGCCACATTATATGTACAAACAATAATTATAATCACGTGCGCCATGATGTGAGTTTCCTCTCTCGGCCAGTTCCACGATGGCCGCAGAGACTTCCAGTGTTGCGCCGTCAAGTTCCAATTCCACCATCACGTCGATGCCTTCTTGTATGACAGTCACGGTTGCCAACCTATCTCATGCACTCGATAAAATGGGGTCGACTCAGCAAAACATGTATCGAACAAGGTTGAACGTTGAAGTCTCTACCATACCATTTTTTCAATTGAAAACCGCACCACCCAGAGCAGATGCTACGGCTACCCTTCGGAATGAGTCTCCCAGAATAACTTCTGAACGCTCTTCATCAATCACTCTTCCACAATATCAGATGCACCATCTTCCACGGTTGTTTGTGTTGATCAGGATTCCACAGGTTGTTTGTATCAAGAAGGAATTGAATTGCCAGCTAATAGATAGATACTGAGCACTTTCAAATCATGTATCCACGGACCACGATTTGATAGCTTACAATAGCCTTGACCTCACTGTTCGTATAAAAGCCATGGTACAGGGTAGCGATTGAATGATCCCCAAACCTTGTAATCCCTCACCACCAAATATGGTTGGTTCGTCTGGAAATATTAGCAGCATTCTTCCATAAATTTTCCGAACTCGTAATTGCTTGTTCTCTTGCGGTATGTTTTCTATCGATTATATAAGGCTGATGAAATTAGGCGCTGAGCCAATGTGGCTTAGGTTCTAATTTGGGATCAACTGCATACATTAAATCCGGACGACTTCTCAATCCAGTATTTGTCGATGCCGAGGTGAGGGAATGCCCAAATTCCTTTGGCGACTACGAATGTCAGTAAAACGCCATACCCGCCTTCAACTCCGAGTGTGCTCAATGACCTTCGTGACTTCCACTCCGACCAAGTGGGTGTTCGGCCTCTCCATTCCTCGCCTATGGGACTCCGGTATAGGGAACCTGACCAATCCCTTCAACCGAGAAACCTTCGCCAACGTGGGCATGGTCACTGTGTCATCCATGTGATATAAGTTCTCCCCACCCTTGCCCGGTATGTAATCAAGTTGGGTTGGGTTCCCAGTGTTGGTTGGGGTGGGCATAATAAGGACCTGGGAATGGCGGCCGAACTTGACATTTCTAAACACCCGACATGCCATTATATTCATGACGACCAAGTCTGGGTAGATCATTATAAAACGAAATGGAGATCGGGGAGGAATATGGGCGGCAAAAAATGTGATAAGTGTTGCGAAGTTGAATACGACAGCGATGCTAATATGATGACTTCAGTGAGACGGAAACATCAACAGTGTAAGTAGGGCCCAACTCACGAATAATAGATTTGGCTATCTTGAAGAAAAACTCTTCTGAACGATTTTAAGCGACCGGTCGGTTTCCAGGCAGTAGAAATTTGTGAAGTCGGGCTCCTTCGAATGTCCGCCATCCCCAGCTTGTACATGATGGCAAGGAAAATTAGAGTATCGTTTACTAAACCAATAATGGATATAGAAATGATGTAGTCGTGTTTTACCGTGGTTGTGCAATACTTTGTGGGTCCAATGTAGATTCCTTCCAGGCCAGCCAATGGGGTCGCTGCACTTGCGACGACACCGAGCCAAGTGAAGCCGAAGAAGAGAACAACGATTCTGTTCATGTTGTACACCGCGCATACCCGAAAATACATCAGGAGTGCTATTGATGCACGGGAGAAGATGAAGAAGGCTTGCAATATCACTTCCGATAAGTTGCAGTGGTCAATTTGAGCATCTATACGAGCGCATGTAGAAAGACGTGCAGGAGTTGATTTGTACACTCACTCAGCTGGACGTTTTTTCCAATGAGATGAACCAAAGCAGATATCCTAAATTTGACCATTCCCATGATGAGCCATCTGCGTTGTCAGTTGTTCACCTCCTACCTAGATATGAAATACACGGCGGTTGGCCAACGGAATTTCTTTTTAAATACAAGCTGGTAGTCGTCAGATAACGTATGCAGTTGATCCCAAATTAGAACCTGAGCCACATCTGGTCAGCACATAATTTCATCAACCTTATATAGCCAATAGAAAAACATACTGCAAGAGAACAGGCCATTACAAACTCGGAAAATTTGGCCTCGAATGCTAAACGAGGAGGGAGAAATGCCATCGGTGTAAAGGGATTCGGAAGTTCATTGCATAGAAGAGTGTTGTTAATATTGGCAGAAGAACCAGCCATATTTGAGGGTGAGGGACTATCAGGTTTGGAGATCACTCAACCGTGACATTGGCCATGGTTTTTATACGACGAGGGAGGGCAGGGCTATTGTAAGCCATCGCATCGTGGTTCGTGGATTCACGATTGGAAAAGTGCCCAGTCCCTATCTATTGGCTGGGAATTCAATTCCGTCTTGATAGCCGCGAAGGGTGGTGTATCTGACATTGTGGAATAGTGATTGATGAAGATCGCTCAGAAGACTTTGTCAACTACTCTGAAACATGAAGTTATAAATAACGCCCACCTTGAGCACGAGGAATCCTCCCTAAATTAGAATGAACTGTACATGTCATGAATTCTTGTGTGAGATATCAAGATCAGGAATTCCAACGTAGCCGGTAAGCTATGTTTATAACGGTTAAGTAACATCACCCCACACATTGACCGGATCCACCTTCTGTCACTCTGCCACAAATTTGGGACGAATGGTGGGGTCCGTGTAGGGTGACGGGTCCTGATAGTACTTTTATATGGAGGGGAGGAATTCCGAAGAACAAAATGCTTCGTGTTCGGTTGCTGACAGCGTAGATCTGAGCGGCCCGGTTCGAAGATTGTCTACGAGAGACCATCGCGCACCTGGGTAGACTCGTGCAGGGCTTTACTTATGCACCACCGCCAGTTGCGATGGGTAGTTGAGCAGTGCTACTTAGAGAACATTTACATCACAGTTAAACCGACTTTAAATTGGTGAGGCCACGAACAGCGTTTCGAAGTAAGCAATCACATTTCAAAATTCATGTTACACTTTCATAATCCATCATGCATAACCCATGGAACGCCCCAATGAATACAATACACTCCACATTTTTGTACACAAATCCAGCACCCACAATGTATCCAAAACTCCAACCTTAGCTTTATAACTACGCACGAACCCGACGAACCTCCCATCTTGCT
>Ga0307513_10004709_pt1 | contig 18144 bp, 18 predicted proteins | sample 15_EM_MG_FD_202174 | JGI IMG/M metagenome (GOLD analysis project Ga0307513, IMG submission 202174) | Populus trichocarpa ectomycorrhiza microbial communities from riparian zone in the Pacific Northwest, United States - 15_EM | ecosystem: Host-associated > Plants > Roots > Unclassified | place... | reverse complement strand
GGTCTAGGAGTACCCTCTTTGTCTCAGCTCTACTGTCTCGGTCACGTATCCCGGTCTGGCGACACCAGTCAGAAGCGGTATTTATTCTGGAGCATGTGCATACCAAATTCTTCTCATCCCGTTCCAGCACAACATAGTAGAACCCCAGACATTCCGTTAGTCGCGCTGGCTCACTCTCCGCCAAGAACTCCTTCAGTCTCTCTTCACTCGCATCCTCAAATAAATCCGGTGGTTCGGGTCTGAGCAACACCCGACCCATTGCAGCGAACAACTGCGGGCTAGCGAAAACGTTTCTCTCCGCTCTAGATTTGGTAGTCGCAAGGGCGTCGAGGACGGCATCCCTCACGAGGCTGATGGCGGCCACACGCATCGCGGGAAACGCACATCCCGGCGAGACGAGCTCGGACAGGGACGCGAGTCTCGGAGCTGGTGGAAGGGCCGTGAGTAACAGAGAGATGAGGGTGTACGTCAGGTTGCGCAACGACGGATCAGGGTGCGAGGCTGCGACTGGAACGAGTACTTGAATCAAGGGGACGCTTGCCTCAGCCGGAACAGTTGAATTGGTCGAGGAGTGTCGTGGGACGAGTGCTGAAAGAATAAGATAATAGCACTCATCGTTGAGGTGCTGAATTTGCAGGTTGGGAATCATCGCAGGGGTCAGAGTTCCTAGGTCCATTGGAGTTGGTCGCCACTCGGTCTCGGGGATGTGAGAGAGGAGAATAAGAATAGCCCGAGCTTGGTCTCGCTGAGGAGCTTCTTGCCTGTTTAAGCTCGAGAGTCTTGAGAGGAGGGATTCGGACGACATTCGCAGTGATATCCTCGCTTCCTACTCAAATGTTAAAGATCCCGGGAGCCAGTCAAACGCACTTACATCTATTGTACCTGATACTTCTTTTCCTCGCAAAGAATCTTGGTCAATGGCCGTCCGAAGATAACGCCTTGGTAAATGTCTTTCTAGGTATTCAAGTGACACTTTGGATTGAATATGTTGACCAAACGCCGATATGGATATCATGAAAAGATATGACAATTCGTCCTGAGAATACTTAGCCAATAGAACCGCCGAGGAAGTAAGCCGCGCACCAAGCATTCATGTTCCTCCACGTCGGTGCCTTGAATAGACCCTGCCCACATCAATGTCGATTTTATAAGGTTGGAGTACTTCGATATCAGCTGTCTACCGTGCGGTTTATCAACAACTACTCTAGCGAGCGCCGCGGCTTGCCCCAATGCTTTCGAGAGGCGTCGAATAGTCTGAAGAGCGGCTCCCTTTTTGCGTAGCACCATCCTGGATAAGGCTGAGGGCGCTCGGTTAGAGTATTTCTGTTATTGAAGGGATCCATCTCACACTTGGCGAAACAATCTAGCAATAGCTCCAACCTTCGACACAAGTCCTCCCTCGTACGTAGTTCGTCCTCTTCTGTAAGGTCATGCGGATCAAAGTTTCTGAGTTCGTCACAGAAACTCTCCAGGACCTCTGGCTCTTGCAGGGCAAGTACCGACTCTTTCCCAGAGCCGTGTTGGCAAATAAGCTCAAGCAGTTCAATGACATCTTGGTAACACTTTTCCTTGTTGGTGATTGGGGTGTCCTCATCTGTCCGCTGGCCCTTGAACCCCCTCCAGACAATCGGGATCAAGTTGAGGGGATTCTACGAACCGATGAAAGAGATATCTCAGGGATTATAGGCTGGGACGTACTAATGTGACCCTGTCAAGATCGGACAATACGATTTCCATGATTTCCCTGACAGAAAACAGTGGCTCTTGGTCATGGAGTGCGCAAGTCAACGCGTCGCGCAATGGATCGGCGCCATCTAGCTAGTTGGGATGTCGAAATTATTGGCTGTGGTCATGGTTAGTGTGATACGCACGTAATGGTCAGCCGTGCAAATGTCGCGTCTCAGGTTATCGAGGTCGGAAAGAGAGGCCATATTTGACGATTTAAGGCCGGTTAACAAGTCTCATACACTCCAAAGCCATTTCGTGCTATAAAGTTATCCGGCTATTGGCCACATTTGGCAGAGCCCTTGCGTTGGATCGAAAGCACGCGGGGTGGAAGAATTTGTGGAAAACAGGCAGACGTCACTGCTAGAAACTTTTCTGTCCGAATACGAGAGAACGAGTTATTGTAGACAGATTTGGCCACTAATATACGTTGTACGGACTATTGCACTACCATTACGGAAGTCCGTGGCGGAGCGTGGGGCCAGCGGAGCCCCATGGCCGCGCCACATGTACATACAACGAAGCGTGACAAGGTGGGTGAACGGCCGTGTGAGCGACACAGGTGACCATGTGAGCGCACTGGTGACCAACTTCCAACCCGCTCTGGGCGCACTAGAGCTCTTCCAAAACCTATATGTGACGCAATAGTATTTGTCTTGAATGATGGGGACACTCAGAAACGCGCCCCGAGCCTCAAGTGAGACGGTATGGCTTTCTCAATCCTGGCTTACCCCTACCTCCCCTGCCGTGACGCAAAGCGAGAATCAGGAACCGCGGGGATACACCGCGGAAAATAGTGTACAAGACGAAGCACAAACCAAGTGCCATTTCTCAACTCAACATCCATCGCAATGTGCCCGAAAATGAAAATTGACCTGGAAGGCCGGCTGGCAGTGGTGTGGAGGACGGCCACACAAAGTTCAGAACTTCACACGCAGAACGAAATAAATATTATTCAAGACGTAAAGTCTCTATTTACTTATAGATGAGGGACGGGATTAGGCACAATGAGAAGCGACCAGTGCTCGAGCCTGAAAACGATGTTAATTGGCACTACTGACGGGGACCGTACAGTTGATACACGAAATCGCGACAGTAGGACCGTATAACCACCTATCCGCAGTTCGTGCCTTGGACAAGTTAAGCTCACAAGCGAATCCAAATGCCCTCTAAATATACTTTGGTACTGTTCAATTTATTATGTTATTAACCTTTAGTGTACCAAAGACGCTAACACGGTGTTCAAATCTGGCATCGGTAAGCTAAGCACCAAGAGTGTTTTGAGGCTCTCGTCTGGTGAAGTCGGAGAATCGAGCCTTGCTTAGAAATGGATATAAATCCCAAAGCACGGATGGTTCAAATCAAAGAGCCTTCAGTCGTTCTCACCTTACTTGCACGCACGACACCATAGAGTAAATATCAAAATCATCGGCGCACTGCCTTGCCATTTTCTAAGTACAAGAGAACCCAGACCAGATGGATCAGTCAAACCACAGAATTGAGTGAATGGGTGGATGGGGTGGTGACGGGGCAGGTATTGGGGCAGGTATTGGGGTCGGGTTGGGTCAGGAAATGGACTATTGCACATTAGTGGTGAGGGATGAGATAAAAGGAGACATGAATCATGGGTGCGAGACCACATAGACAAACCTAGAAGGGGCATCAAGCGGGAAGAAAAGAAAAGTGGACGTTGAAACTTGGAGGCGGGCCAAAAAAGGAGTCAAGTCCACCAAACAGGACCAAAACCAACCTTACTTAGGCGTGCCATTCGACGAACCCTCCGCAGGCAAGTTCTCCCACCTCGCGTCACCCTCCTCAATCCAGGCCTGCGGTACAATCTTGTACCTGTTCTTATAGAGCAGCCGATACACAAGTTTGATAGTACCCTCACTAACACCTGCGACCGCGCCAATCTCCTTGAGTGTCTTGGGGTGACCAAAGAGCATGCTGGTAAAGTAGATCGCGCCGCCCGCGATAGAGACGGGGCTGCGTCCAACGGCGACGTCGTTCTCTCGTGCACGGCCAGCGACGGTTTGGCAGTGGCTCTGGAGCGCGACAGGGAGATCAAGGTGGTTCCCGTAGCGTACCATGAGGTCCTCGGGCGAAGTCGACGCGGCAAAGTTTGGGTTGTGGCGCTGGGCCGTTGCACCCGGTTGGAGGTTAAATGCGCGCTCGAGGGCCTTGTAGCACTGCCCGATCTGCTTCTTTGGTACACTCGTCAACTCGCATATTTCGCGGAACGTCCGCGGAACGGCAGCCTGCCGACAGGCGATGAAGATGCATGCGGCAACGATGGCGTCGACGCTCTTCCCGCGTAGGAGCTTCTCCTCGTCACAGCGCTTATAGAGCTGCTTGGCTGTGTCGGAGACAGTCTTGGGCATCTGGTACGTGTCGCACGAGTCCTGAATAAGCTGCGCGACGTGCGCAACGCTACGCTGCGATTTTTCATTGTTCGCACGCGCGTTGGCACGCTGGAGGTCCTTTGAAATACCCGTATTGCCATCCCGGAAGCTGATGGCCGTCGCGAGAGTGTCCTCGTCCCATGGATTTTGTGGACCGCCAACTCGCGAGGGGTCGTCGCCTTCTTCGTTGGCGAACGTCTATTACAATACCAGGCGCTCAAGGTGAGCATAATTCTTACAAAATGCTAAGGGGTCAGTGTGCAAGAAAGATAACTTACACGCCCTGTGCAAGGAGCCAGTCAGTCAACTGTTTCAGCATGTGGCCGAAAAAGGGGGGCAAAAAGCATACATTCTGATCTCGTATCGACAATACGGTCTCCCAGGACCAGACCACACCCACGGCAGACGAGGTCGCCCGAGCTAAACTCCTCCTCGATGTTGGGCGTCTCGTCACGGCAGTCAGGGCACACCAGCCGGACAGCAAGGTCTACCTCGCGTCGCTTTGGCTGGTGTAACTGCTGGTGTTGCTCCTCATCACGTGCGAGCGGAAACGGTTGTGCGGCCATTATTCAGTGTCTGTCGTGGGTGTGGTGCTGGTCAAGGTCTGTGGAGTAACAACAAACAATCCCCCTTCCTTTCCTCCTTTCCATTTGATTCCGGCGACAGCCTGACTCGGAGTCTGGAACCGCATCCCACACGCAATAGCCGCCGGTGGCACCGGGTGTCAGGAAAGTGATTATATCAGCGCTCGAGCACGCCGCGGGCACCCCTCCCGCGCGTCCATCGTACATGTACTACTATTGGTATCGACAATGACAAGGAAGATGGTAAAGGAGCGGCTGCGAGGCGATGTCTGGCCCTGCTCAGCGGGCAGTGGGATAGGGACGGTGATGCAAGGAAGAAGCGAGCGGATGGTTACTAGGACGATTCTAGGTGCTATGTGGAGACGATGAAGGGGAGAAGGTTCATGAGCAGGGTATCAGCCCCAGCTCATCGGAGGTTCGCAGGGGAGGGATGGAGGGGTGGATAAATTAATCCAAGTCCGCGATGAAGGCAACGCATCAGTCGGTTGTTACCGTCCTATGCCTAGTGTGCTTGTTCTACGGTGGTTCTTTTAGAAATGCATAGTGAGAGTTAACGCCGCGGCGGATAAGGCGAATGCGGCGCCTGCCAATGATGGACTTGATGTGGAGATAGCCGAAGACCGCTTGCGTAGCTTCCGATTGGCAGACTGGGCAACGACGCCAATGGTGGTATTTGTGAGCTTGCGGGTGGGGAGCATTTGAGGTGTTTCGTACACCTGGAACATGGGCGCGAAGGGTGCGCCGTCGAAGCGGAAGAGATGGAGCTTGTTCCTCCCCTGCGGATCACGGAAAATGCGCCACGTCCGGATGAGGGTCGTCTGGTTGAACTGGCGGAGGACATTTGACTCTGCAGCGCATGGGTCCTGGACCTGCTGCCGGCCATCTTCGGCGAACGGTTTGAGGATCATGGAACCGTTCGAGACGAGCTCATAAGTGCCATGCTGCCACTGGATGACGCCTTGGATGCAACGAGGATCTGTGCCTATTTTAACGTCAGCCCTGGTTGGCTGGGGTCGGCGGTGGAGCACCCACCGTTGCCATTGAATCGATACAAGGCCTCTTCGAAGTAGCCGTCGATGGAACTGCAGACCGAGCTGAGTACCAGACATACTGTTTAGTGAATATTACCTACAAAGAGTACGAGATGCCTGCCGTGGACGGGTAGGTAAAGGTCGACGCAGCCGGGTTTACAAAGCCCTGAGGGAGAAAAAAATGCTCAACAAGTGGTCATATAGCCTCTAAGGACCACATACCGCGCCTGTGAGGACATGCTGAGAGCCCGAGGACCAGGTTCCCTCTATGGAGGAGATGTTGTGAATGCTGTCGTACACAATGGGTGCTCCGTCCTGAGCGAGGACGCGAGTGGCAAAGATGGCGGTGGTCAATGCGGTTAGTGTTGTTCGCATCATTGTAGTAGTCGTCGTCGTTGTCGTCAGTGGAGCGGGTTGATCGAAGGGGGAGGGTGTCAAGTAGCGAGACAAAGCACACGACACGTTCACTTCACCCATGTCTGCGAACATCAAGAAGCTCAACAATGACCTCAAACGCGCGTTTAGCCAGTCTGCAAGGGACCCTGGCGCGTGCACAAAGCTCCTCTCACAGGCAAAGGTTCGCCACCACCCCGACGCGCGTCCTCGACGAGCAACTACTCACGCACAACGCACAGCTAGCCCTCGTCGAAGCCGGTCTACTAGTCCCACTAGGCGACCACCCAAACCAGGACCTCGTCATGGCCCGTACGCGCCCACATTCCACTTTGTCCCGATCCCCGGATCGAACTAACCCTTCTTCCCCAGGTGAAATCCTCGAAATCGGCGCATTCCACTCAATACGGACACGAGACATCCCCTCCTTCGACCGCTTCTTCTCCCAGCTCCAGACCTACTACATCGACTATCCCACTGTCCTCCCACCCTCGCCGCGCCAGTACCCGCTCCAGGGACTCAACCTCATCCGTCTCCTCACGCAGAACCGCATTGCCGACTTTCACACTACACTCGAAGGCCTCCCGGCCGAAGTTCTCCACGACAACAAATATGTCCGCCACCCCGTCAACCTGGAGCGGTGGATGATGGAGGGGAGCTATTCAAAGGTTTGGAATGCACGAAGTGAGGCTCCTGCAGAGGAGTATATATTTTTCGTGGAGAGCTTAATGGGGACTATCCGGTTGGTTGCCGTTCTTGCAGAATACACGAGGGAAGATTGACTTGCGTGCGCACAGGAATGAGATTGCTAGTTGTGAGGAAGCAGCATATAACAGCCTGCCCGTCGATGACGCCATGACCCTGCTGTTCTTCACCAACCAACACGAGTTGATGTTGTTTGCTCAGCAGGTACGTGCGAACCGCGTTCCTTCACACCTCTCTCCCGTCTCGCTTTCTCTTATTTCTCCGAAACTCTGTACTGATCCTTTCTTCCTTCCGCAGCGTCACTGGCAGGTCGACCTCGTCAACCGCGTCATCCTCTTCCCGCGAAAAGGCGAGAATGGATCCATTGAGATCCCGACGAGGAAGGTCATCTCTCAGGCCCTGACATGTGCACGCGAGCTCGAGCAAATCGTATAATTCTACACCACCGTACGCTAGAATATTAACGAGTTTCGTTCAATCCCGTCGTGGCCTAATAAGAAGGAACTGGCACCAATGTCGCAAGGAAAATGAGGAGGCCCCACCTAATAGGTCTCTGGCCCTTGTCGCAGAAATATTTATGTCGGGTGCGTGTGACACGTAGAAAGTAGATCATGAATCCTAGTGGCCGACAATCGGCAAAGGTACGTCAACAATAGGGCCAAAGATATTTCGCAAGGGCTCACAACCTCCGAATAATAGTGAAGGGCGAGGATAGGACGCGATACTGGTATATCGTCGATGAAGGCGAACGCTGTGACGTGGTTCAGAAGAGCCACCGCAACTGCACCTACCCTTCCTGAATAGTCCGCTCTATTGATCACAAACGAGGAAGAGCGTTGTCGGCACATCTGAATCATTCCAATTCCACTTGGTTCAGCGGTGATCTCATGCTCGTATATTTGCCCTTGATGAACCTTGCAACCAATTGCTTATTCACTTTTGGTATGGAACGACCACCGAAGCAGCTAGATGACTGCTACTCAATATCGAATGCAATGTAGTTCCCTCTTATAGGAGGCTGAGACCGCAACTCGTTTACAAATAGCACCTTCCAAATTTGTCATATGACCCGTGCATCCCCGTAGTGGATCCTTGGTTTCCGGGGAAAGAAGCTCGAGTCCCGCGGTTCAGCTTTCTCGAAGTGGAAGGCGTATGATGTTAGAAGCGTGGAAGTGTGGCAAGCTAGATGACCTTGTTCATTTACAGTCTATTTGGTGGTGGCAGCGTTCAAGTTACGAACATATATTCAGATTACCACGCAACGCGAAGCCTTCTTCTAAGATTGCTTTCGATTGATTGACTTCAGAAAGCGTTCAATTCTACGAACAGACGCCCTCAAGTCTTGCAATATCCGTGCATTAAAAGGAGGTAATATACAGGAAGGGACGCCTCGTTAGAGACACACACTGAGGTACTCGAAGGACCAGAGTAATGCCGTAGGTGCATTATTGAGTCGAGAGGAGCGAACTAAACAAACGGGATATTACGCCGAGGATGGTTTCAAACAAGAACTTGATCTGCGATGGCGAGTCCGGTTCTTGACAGTGATGACCTTTCCACTATAGAGTTGAAGAAGAAGGGATGTCATCACTCGGCAGAACACGCCACATCGAATACGTCAGTGAACGCACCAAACATCGCACGTTTCGGTCTTCCTCCTTTCATGTGCATGTCGATCGCCCTTTGAGTAGAACTTGGCGTCACTATATAATTGTGGTCAGGTCGGGATGAATACACTGCGGAGGAGTTAAGGGCAGGCACGTACCAATCGATGATCCCACAGCCACCGCGGCAAGCATAGGGGCGATACCCGAGGTGCGACCATACGTGGTCGATGGCCCGGTCTTTCCTATTGAAGCTCTTCCCGCAGGGGTTCGCGCCGCCGTTCCAGAAGAGACAGCGGAAGTTGCTCTGGTCTTCGCGACGCGTAAACTGGAGCAGGTCGTCTGGAGACAAGTCGTTGTTCTCGTCGATGGCTTGGACGACACGCGAGAGCAAATCGCGGAGCTGCGCGTGGTGTGGTAGAGGAAAACACTCCCGAAGCAGTGTCGAGGTCAATGGAGGTGCGGACATAGGGTGAGAGTGGAATGTGGTCGAAGAAGGTGCTGAGTACGCGATGGAAGATGAGCCCGATGTCGACAGAGTTTGCGCAGACCGCCGCATCGAACGCTGTGAGGGGAGACCAGTATTGGGGATGTGCCATTGACACGGAGATATTGAAGAAGGGGTAAACGACATATTTGCTGTTTGAGCCATATTATATGACAAGAGCGGGTGCTGAGCACCACGGACGCAGGTTGTGTGCACTGCAATGACGCAAGGACACGATCGCGAGGGTCTGGTCAGACGGTTACCCCAACGGCGAGGAAGGAAGGAATCTACATGCCTGGGTTCAAGGTATTAGAGGAAGCGCCAGTCGGCGCGATGGGCGATGCGGGGTCATTGTGAGAGTGTTCCTCATCTATCATCGTGGGGATCGCTGGGATGTCGGTTAACCTACGATGACTGACACAATTAGCTGGTACGGGGAGGTGAATGCCCACCTGGGTTTTGGTGGAAACGGTAAATAGCTTTGTTGGTGGGAAAGTAATACGAAGACGAGTCGAACGCCATGGCAGCGAGCAGCAGTACAGAGGCAAGAACGGCAGACTTGCGAGCTCCAACGGAGTGGCGCGGCGGCAAAGAGGCAAAGAGGCGCGCTGAGGGGTTTACTTGACATCATAATATAGAGCTGGAGGAGCCAGCCAGGAGGCACAAATACACCACACTTACTCCTAATCAAAATCCCCACCGGCAGATGGCTCTTCCACCGAATCACGGCCTTCTTGGTCACCTCTCCGCCATGCTGAGGTTTCGCCGCACAGAGATCGAACCAACCCAAACTTACTCCGTCAAAAGCACAACACAGATATCCAGTTGAACGCGGTCCGCACCTCCCCTTGCACGGCTTGCAAGTGGGCGTTCGGATCGAGTGGCGAGCGTGGCTGGCAATTTCGCACACTCTACCGCCTTCGGTGGCAATCTTCACCTGCTCGTCGGCCGCCGTCCATTGCTAGTCTTGCAAGGCCCGGCGTGGGTGGGCGCTCGGGGGCTCCATACAACATGACCGGACAGTGGCACACCTGATTGTCCTGTAATCTTCGATCTGAACCCGAAGGCTGAGTGAGCAAGGTTGGTCGACTCAATGGGTAGGGTCCTTCTTACTGCTCAATAGAGACCAACTCCCAGCTCACATAAGTACTAAGGTTTGGTGGGCACACATACAATAGATCATGGGCTTTCTACACGCTAATTTCAACCGCGCTTCCTATCTCGATTTCTGACCCTGTCCCTGAGTGAGCCAGAGTTAGTTCTGCTTCGGGAGCGTGTTGCGTTATTTTGCACAGCACTTCGTAGGGTCGTCCAGCACTGTCCAATCGACGAATACGGAGGCGCGAGAAGACAGCTTCGTGCTTCGATTGTCAGGTGGTAATTTATTTGCTCGAGTTTCCGGCGTGTCCCACAGTCACCGGACCATCGAGCGCACGAGAATATGACGGTGCACGAGAGGTTAGGGACAACGCTGTATGGCTCCAGGGTGATATTTATTTGTCCACGCGCCCGCCAATCGCGCGTTGTCGAAGAGGGCAGCATATCTCTAACGTTGTAGACAGCCCTGGGGTCGTGAAATCCCTGTGTGGTAACATTTCCTTTGCTTTCTTTCCTGCCGATGATGCTTTGGTTCTGTTTTGGTTAACGCGTGGCTTCATACCACTCACTCGTACGCGCAAGGCTTGAACTCGATCCACAATGACCTCGATTGGCACGGGCTACGATCTCTCCGCCAGTACATATTCTCCAGATGGTCGCATATTTCAGGCAAGTTGTGCGCCGTTTCGCGTATTCGTCGCACTTATGGGTGAGGCTCTTAGGTCGAATACGCAGGCAAGGCGGTTGAAAACTCGGGGTATGCAGCGTAGAAATATGCATGAAATATACCAAGTGACCTTAGTTGTTCGAATATCCAGGACGGCGATAGGCTTGCGAGTCAAAGACGGCATCGTGCTTGCAGTGGAGAAGATCATCCACTCAAAATTGCTCATGCCAGAATCAAACAAACGTATCCTCACAATAGATCGTCACATTGGCTTCGTACGTCATGGTAGCTCGCCTTTGGCCCGCGAAATATCGGTCGAGCTGACGCGTCGTAAAGACCTCAGCAGGCTTACTGGCGGATGGGCGGACATTGGCCGGTCGTGCGCGAGACGAAGCGCAAAACTATCGTAGCCAATACAGGGCATCACCCCCGCTCAAGGTATGCGCACGGATCAGCATCTCGACCAAGTGGCTGAACCAATGGGACACGCGTAGGTTGTGGTCGATCGACTAAGCTTGTTCGTTCAAGCGTATACGCTCTATTCCTCTGTACGGCCATTCGGACTGAGTTGCATCCTCGGTGCTGTGGACAAGAATGGCCCGCAATTGTATGTCATCGAGCCGAGTGGGATTAGCCTGGTATGTTCCGGGACTTCGTTACTATATCCCCATATTCTAATACTCTGTCCAGGGATATCATGGAGCCGCGGCGGGCAAAGGAAAGCAGCTAGCAAAGACCGAGCTCGAAAAGCTCAAGCTCACTGAGATGACAACGCGTGAAGCCGTGTTTGCAGCCGCCAAGATGTACGTATACTACATTCCAATGATTTTCTGATTATCCCAATCGCTTTGCACGCAGAATTCATTTGGTACACGAAGAATCGAAGGAGAAGGAATTTGAGTTGGAGATGTCGTGGATTGGGGACGAGACTGGAGGACTGCATTTACCTGTCCCAAAAGACCTGTATGAGGAGGCAGACCAGCAGGCAAAAGACGCCCTCCAGGCGGATATGGAGGACTAGTTCCGAACCGTGTATTTCTCTCAGATACAACTCTCTCCAAGTTGATAGCAAGTTTTACTGTCCTATTTACAGGCCGATCTTTCTCATGAGAGGTTAACCCCTGTTGAGATCAGATCACTCCTTGCCCGCTGCCACTTTCCCCCCTTTCCTCTTCCAACGCTCTGGTAGTATTCGCGGCAGGAAGCAGGCCTTCAAGCAGACGCACTATTCTTACTTCTCATATTCAATTTGTTCTCCCCCAAAATGACTAGCCATCGCGTCCGCTTCAGCCTCGACGACGAGCAAGGGGGCCCGGTGCCCCCTCCGCATACGAGGAACCCGGGCGTCCACTTCCAGCGCATCAACGGTGGTCGTTCACGTCCCCAGCCGCCGATCCAATCCCCCGTTCCGCGCGTCCTGCCCACTCAGTATTCTCAGCTCACTCCCGACTTGTCCGACTCGCCATCGCTATCGTATTTCCCGGGGTACCATGGCTACCCTGCTCCTGGATACGCAATGCAGAACGCGCCGTGGGTCAACAACCCCTACCCTATTCAGCTCACACGGTCTCTGAGTCGACAGCAAGGCCTTGGACTCAACATCTTGCCACCAATGTCGGTTCATACGATCGAAATGCCCTATCAGGGGTTACCTTACGAGGGCGGGCTGTTCCAGATTCCACCTCCACCTGCTCCGATTCCAATCCCACTGCCAATATCGTCGATGGGGCATTCAGGCTCGAGAAACGATAGTGCGCGCGTTCAGCGTGGACCATGGCGCCCTCTCAACGTACCGGGTCATGGCAGGCAGTTGACACCGATCATGGGCTCGCCACATTCTGGTATCGATGGTCGACTGCACTCGCCAGTCGATGGACAATCTGAGAGTAGTGGAGACACGTTCTATGAGAGTATGTCTGACGAGGAGAAACTCGATGATCGCGATTTCCTAAGTAAACCGAGCCTCTATTGTGTCGGTTTGGTCTGACTACCTGTACAGAGACTCCGATGCCTGCATCGCCTCCTCGGGCGCATCTTCCGAGTCTCCGCTACGATGATCCTCCACAAGTCGCATCCAGTCGTCGGCCACCACTACGTGCCCACTTCAGCGATGTGCAACTAGACACTGGAGGGTACTCGTTGTCTCGACGCAGGAATACGTCCAGACTCGAAGAAGGCGGAGTAAAGGCACGACCCGGCATGTTTGCATCCCTCCTCAGCCTTTATGGTGTCTCTCGCAACGCGCGATCGTCGTCTCGACACTCCAACGTGCATACACTTTCGCGCGAGAACTCCATGATATCGGAACGTCAAATTAGTCAGGCTCATTCGACTGCGCTGCAACGGGGAGTAACAACTTGCGACACAATCCTCGACGAAGATGATCCGAGAATCACCGGAGCTGGGCCGAACCGCCGTGATGAGGATAAGCGACCAACTAGGCCGACTTTGATTCAGAGACTCACGTCTCGCTATGGAAAGCAGACGAAGGATCCAAAGGGACCAGCGATCACGTATCATATCTCCCGTGAGTTGTTCCCTCCACAAACAAGCAGACGCTCACAAGTTACACAGCAACCCTCCAACGCCAAAAGTTCATCTTGCGCTTGGCAAAGGCACTTATGATATTTGGTGCTCCCTCGCACCGTATCGAGTCTCAGCTCAATGCCACCGCTCTGGTCTTGGAAGTCCCCGCGCAGTTCGTTCACCTCCCCAATATCATCATCGCGTCGTTTGGAGAAGCAGATATGAATGCCTCAGACACTCATTTTATCAAGGCGTCTGGAGGGCTCAACCTTGGTCAGCTGCACAAGGTCCATCAGGTCTATCGGGAGGTTGTGCACGATGAAATTGGAGTCGAGAAGGGTAGCGCACTACTCTCACAACTTATGAAAGAGAAGCCGATCTATAGCGTGAAGTTGAGGTGTGCTATTGCGTTCCTGTGTTGCGCGTTGATCTGCCCTCTTGCCTTTGGCGGATCGTTCTTGGATATGTGGGTTGCGGGAGCATGTGGCGCCGTCCTCTGCTTCTTGCAATTGCATGCCGCTGGTAAAAGTGCCATGTATGCCAATGTCTTCGAGTGAGCCCAGTCTTCCTCAGATTAGATCGTTGCTAAATTGACTCGTAGGATCTCGGTCACTATCTTGATCTCGTTCGTCGCACGAGCCCTCTCCAGTATCCCATCGGAGCTCTTCTGCTACGAGGCCATCTCATCGTCCGGGATCGTACTCATCTTGCCTGGTTATCTCATTCGTATGTTAATATCAACCAAATAGGGACTATCACTAAACTATAATTCGTTAGTCTGCAGTTCCTTGGAACTGGCGTCAAAGAGCATCGTCAATGGAAGTGTACGCATGATTTATGCTATCATCTATGCGCTGTTCCTTGGCTTTGGTTTGACAATCGGAAGCGATTTGTACCTCCTATTCGACAACGGAGCTCGTGATAGATTGTATGCTGCAACTGCTTCTCTGGAACATTTGGTTGTTCTCCACGGCAGCTTCCTTTCGGACAACTCCACAGTACCTGACTTCGAAGGCACGTTCGCATTCTCCAACGAGACCATGGCATTCCAGCATTACACGGACCTCGGCTGCCATCGCAGGCCCGACTGGCCCTGGTATCAACAGCAATTCCCGATGTGGACGCTGTTCATCCTCGTCCCCGCCTTTTCGTTATTCTCGAGTTCGTGGAGTTTGCAACCTCTCCGGAGTCGCCAATTACCGGTCATGGTCTTCATCAGCTGTGCAGCATTTGCGGCCAACACGGCGGCAAACAGGTACATCTTTAACAGGAGCGATATTGTCAGTGCGATCGGGGCGTTTGTCATCGGGTGAGTGAAGTTGATAGATGACGGAGAACTAGTCCTGAAGATAATCCGCAGATTGCTCGGAAATATCTATTCACGTCTCTTCCGCGGTACGGCTTTCCAGGTCATGGTTGTTGGTGTCTGTTTCCTTGTACCGGTACGTCTCAATCGCATAGTAGTATATCTAGTGCGGTATGCTCATGACCATATAGTCGGGTATCTCTGCGGCGGGCGGTTTGACAGGAAACTATCGTAATCAAGACCACGACCAGTACACGACCGGCTTGACACTCGGCTTCAAGATTGTGCAAGTCGCCATCGGCATTACTGTTGGATTATTCGGAAGTGGATTGCTGGTTTATTCGTTTGGATCGAAGAAAACTGGCGCGCTCTTCGCCTTCTAGAACGGACTCTGCAATACCCATTTGGATACTCATCGACAACGTACACTTTATGTTCAATTGTAGCCTTACTTTGGAAATGTAGCTCTTCAGGACAGCGAGGGCAGGGAGTACAGATGACAGATTAAGGGTAAAGAGCCCGAAGTGTGGCAAGCAAAGTCACATAATGACCCAGGATCAAAATTGGGGTAGTAACTTGGAGTGAATATTTGCCATGAAAATTCGAGGCATGGGCTAAGGCTGAGTGGTTGACATTCACTTTTTTTGCTTTCTGGCCACTCTTGCGTTATGGACGTGAGCTCGCTGATCGCTGCCTCAACCTCAAAATCTCGATCCACCGAAGTCGTAAAAGAGGTGCCTTTGCAGGTCGACGCGGGACTACTGGCAGTCTTCGACTCAAACGAGCTGGACGAAGAAGCATACCGGTCCGTTGAGGCTGTAGGCTTGGTCTAAGCTCTACACTCATTCTAATGCTCGACACCTTCGCTATTTTATATAGAGCAGATACGGAAGCCTATCTACAAGCAACTGTACGAGACGGTGTTCAAGCCCTCATCAATGGGCTCTTCAGTCTTCCTATCCAAAAGTCTGGAGACGGTCCTTTAGCCATGTTACCTTCGATCGAGACTGCGTTACCACGCGCAAAACCCCTCCTGAAGCCGAAGCCTCCGACAAAGTGGGAGCAATTTGCTGCTACGAAAGGAATTCAGAAGAAGCGGCGCGAGAAGAAAGTATGGGACGAAGAGAAGCAGGAATGGGTCAACCAATGGGGACGAGGGGCCAAGAACAAGCAAGTAGAGGAGCAGTGGGCGGTCGAGGTCCCAGCAAATGCGCGTGCGTCGCAAGACTGGTCCATTGGGCCCGTTCGGAGCCATTTTGTGACGCTGATATGCTTGAATCTGTACAGCGAACGATCACGATCCCTTCAAGGAGGCACGCGATGAGCGAAAAGCCCGAGTGGCGAAAAACGAAAAGCAACGACTTGCCAATGTAGCGCGGGCACAAGGGACTTCTACCGCTGCGCTCAAAGAAGAGAGGAAGGCCCAGCTGAATGGACAACTCGCTCAAACTCGAACAAGCACGGCGAGTATGGGAAAGTGAGAATCGAGTTACACCAAGACGCTTTGGCTATGCTATAAGATCCCGTCACCTAATTCTCCCTCGCAGGTTCGATCGTAAGCTGGAAGGAGAACCAAAAATCCGAGGGGTCAAGCGAAAGGTGCGGACTTGGTCCTTCTGTTCTTTTCTGTTCGCATCACTGACCCTCTGTACTTATAGTTTGAGCCCAACGAGCGCTCTGCCGATATGGAGAGGAAGGTTTCCCTAGCCATCGCGGCAAAATTGGAACGGGAGGGACCGACTGCAAAGAAGTCGCGGAAGGGTGGTGACGGCGGAGGGGACGATGTTCTCAATGTGCGCAAAGCAATTCGGCACGTTAGTGGTGGAAAGGGTGCTCTCGCTTTGGCTCAAAGTAGCAGGAAGAGCGGCGGTAAGAAAGGACGGGCAGCAAAGGGCAAGAGTAAGCGATGAATGGAAGGATACACTGCTATTCTATTTTCACCATCTGGCAGTATTTAGACGAGTTTCATTTCTCTCACCGCTGGTCAGCTTGTAGACTGTAAACCACCACTCCATGAAGGGTTTTCGGTGGGATAGCCTCCAGAATGGCATCTGAAACTCTGACTCACATCCCTTCTTCTTCTTCGCCGCTGGGCTTTCCCGAACTAAACACAAACTCGAGACTCTAGCGGATTCAACACTTCGCTGCGTTATTTACAACAGCAGATGACAAGTCCCTAATGCACTGTCCACAGACCACACTCTTCCGGCGTTATTCATTCCAAGACATGCGCGAATCGCCCACCCAGCCACCCAGCTTCCACCTTCAGTCACGACACAACTACCTCTGACACAAGACGATAACCGCTCGACATATAACTTTCCATACCGATATAGCATCGACTCGGCATACTTGACAAGCACTACTGAACCCATTCCTGAAACCGGAGAGGGCTTGAACTACCGCTCAGTCCTCTTCCTTTGGCGCAACCATCACCACACAAACACAAACTCGATCGCCTCCCATCCCTCAAACTGTACTGTCTTGGCCCTTTGTGGCGTCCTACGATCGCCAACAACAGCCATTTCAACTTCTCTGGCTGGCCGACCTCCCCTATTGACGCGTCTGCGTTCCAATTCCGCCTCCCCTAGTCCACAATCGTTCCTCCACCCTCGGGACCATCCCCACTCAATGAGCACGATGCGTTCCTCTTCGCCCAAGTGCCCGACGCCGAGCTCAAACGTCGTTCGTGCGATTTTCGGTTGTGGGGGCGTTCTGGACGTCAAGGCGGTAGAGGTTCAGATGGGTGACGGAGGGGGCGGAGGAGGCGGGAGCAGCCGTTGTTGCGCGGATTCAAGGAGTTGAATTGATCGCCGTGCGACTCACGTCCAAAGCGAGCCAGGAGTCTTTGCATTCCTTCGGCCCGTCTCCCAGTGGTGAGCATGGGAGGGACCAGTCGAAACGCAGGAGTGTGCGGTCGAGCCTGTTGAGCTTCTACCGGCACACTGGCAAAGATGAGCCTGGCCGTGCAAATGAGATGGCCACGGATAGGCAGAACATCATCTCTGTACCCAATCTCCAGCCCTCAAGTGGAGATGAGGGACTACCCAAGCCTACGTTCTCGGCTCCTATAATGGCCAACCTACTAGAAGACGTCACAAGCATTAACGAGTGAAATATCGAACCCCCTCTGCATCTTCGACACCTCGAGGTTAATGGTGAACGCAACCAAGCAAGGAGAGCTAAGTAGACACCTGCTAAATTCGGTGTAGCAGGCTGTACCGTACAGCTATGAGAGCGGTGACTGTTTATTTCCTGTAGTTGTAAACAATTGGTGTCCGGCTCGTCAGTGCACGGTTACATAGCAAAAGACATGTATTTCATGTAAAACTATATTTTCCAAATAAGAAGTACATTTCATTTCTCCATATGAATGACGACCCTCGTTACTGCTTAGGGAAGAGACGGAATCACCTTGAAGAATGTCGGAAGTCGAACATACTACTGGGTCGAAATACGGGATTGACGTGTTTCAATGAAAGCAGCCGCTTTCCCCCTCAATCGATCCAATATTCCTTCCATTTTTTCCCCTCCATACCTCACCATCGGCTCCTTGACAATGAACGCATTCAGCCCTGCGCACAAACCGCTGTCCAACTCAAAAGCCTCCAGTAAG
>Ga0307513_10004708_pt1 | contig 18145 bp, 26 predicted proteins | sample 15_EM_MG_FD_202174 | JGI IMG/M metagenome (GOLD analysis project Ga0307513, IMG submission 202174) | Populus trichocarpa ectomycorrhiza microbial communities from riparian zone in the Pacific Northwest, United States - 15_EM | ecosystem: Host-associated > Plants > Roots > Unclassified | place... | reverse complement strand
CACTGACCAGCGCCTTCCGTATGGTAGGTATGGATAGTTCTGCCGCCAAATGCCGCAATCGTGTCTGTGGAACCTTGCTTGATTTCACCCCCAGGGGCTCAAGACAGAAACTCACTTTCGACAAAGCCGCTCTCGTTCAGGGTATCCGTGTGTATGTTCACTTGCACATCGTACTTGTCCCCCACATCTTGAGGTCAAAGCCGTTATCAGTCCCCCGGCGTATCTCGAGGAGATGAGAGAAATACCTAGAGCATTCGTGATAACAGCAGGTGTCGATCCCCAGTCCTGCAGACCGGTCAGAGACCTTCGAATCCAGATGGTAGGAGCTCACTTCGTGCAACTTGAGCCCAGCAGCACCAGCCTTGACAATGTCTTCGAGGGCTTCGGGCCCGGAGTCGTTACCCTTGCCAGTAAACGCAAAGTTCATCGGGATGTGTTCGGTTGCTGCGAACATATGGCGCATATAGAATGGTGACGGCGTGCAAGTGGTGGCACTGGTACCAGCAGAGGGTCCTGTACCTCCACCAATAAACGTCGTGGTTCCACTTGCGATAGCCTATACTCAAGTCAGCGTTGAACTGATTTGTAGTGGAAGCGCTCGCCTCTTCGCACTGCTGTGGGCAGATGAAATGTATATGGGCGTCGATGGCTCCAGTGGTCACGATTTTTCCCTCGCCGGCGATGACTTCGGTGGATGAACCGACGACAAGGTTGGGATCGACACCTTCCATGACGTCGGGATTGCCAGCCTTGCCGAGACCGCAAATCAGACCGCGTTTCACACCAATATCCGCCTTATAGATGCCAGACCAGTCGACGATGAGAGCATTGGTAATCAGGAGATCGATGCATTCCGACGCGGGGCGGTTGGTTGCTTGACCCATCCCTTCGCGGATGACCTTGCCTGCATGCACCGTCAGATCGGCGCGATGAATAACAGAAGGTGACTTACCACCACCAAATTTGCATTCGTCGCCATAGGCCGTATAGTCCTTCTCGACCTCGATCCATAATGGCGTGTCTCCAAGGCGTACCCGATCGCCAACAGTAGGTCCGAACATGGAAACATACACTTCGCGGCTAATCGTGGTATTCACGCTGACCTCTAGTGCACCAGGCTCTGGTGTATGTCCAAATGCCTTTGCCACAAGGTCGTTGACAATTTCGTCCGCACGACCCAAGTCGAGACGTCCACTAGCAAGTCGATTGCCACCAGAGACGATCTTTGCACCTCCAATCTCCACCAGGGTAACCGTTTTAGTATCACCAGGTTCGAATCTTACGGCGGTCCCAGCGGGAATGTCCAAACGCTTTCCATACGCCTTACAGCGATCGAATCGAAGTGCTCCGTTGGTCTCAATAAAGTGGTAGTGGGAGCCGATTTGGATAGGGCGGTCTCCCGTATTCGTGACCCGCAGTTGCACGCGAGAGCGGCCTTCATTAATGACGATGGGTGCGTTCTGCTTGACGACGATAGCACCTGGGTTCTCGGATACGGGTGCAGGCGGAGCGAGTGGAAACTTGTCATTTGACGGGACGGGTAGGAAGGAGCCATAGAGCGCGGCACCCAGATCGCCAGAATCCGTACAAATCGGATCGTGCACGGTGACCAGAAATACGCTATTAGGACATTAGGACTTATCGCACAAGGAATGTAATATGCACACCCGTCTGGGAATGTTCCCTCGACTTGAATTTCGTGCAGTTGGTACATAACGCCAGGGAGAACATGGCGACGACCCAGGAGCGTCTTTCCGTACTGCATGAGCTCTGCTACTGTGTGATCGCCATCTCGAATGCGTTCTTGAAGCTGCGATGCAATGAGAGCAGTGGCTTCAGTGAGATTGAGCTTCAGACCGCGGGCTAATCGCTTCTGAGCCAATGACCCGGCCTACACAATGCTTAGATATGGCCCTAAGCAAGCGGGACTACCTTACGTGGTGCAGGAGGAGCTTGTCTGCTTCCCTGGGTAGGATGCGCATTATGGTCGAGACCTAAGCGTGAATGGGTACAAAATTTTGATTCCAGGCTGTACAGCAATTTCACACGACATGTTTGGAAAGTACATTTATCACTCAGATGTACACGGGAAGTGCAGGGTTGAGTCCTCGCCAGTCGGCGTTATCACAAAGGCCCTACGAACCGATAAGGAGAAGAGCGACATTCCATAGGCATACTGCGTACCGTCTCTTCAATCAAAAAGTCAAGAGGGTGTTCAACCAAGTGACCTCGCACATCCGCAAGTCGAGACTTGACGCTTTCGAGCGTCACCCCTGGAGCTACGTGACAAGCCTGTTTCGAAGTGTCAAAAGTTGTGGGATTTACTACACACCACCACATACCCTGGTCTTTGGTACATAGTTCTACAAGGTATCAGCATTGGGGGGATAGACGAGATCAGTACTAGTACCACGGACCTTGTACTGTCCAAAATTGCGGACCAAGTCAGAGGGGACTGGCTTGAAGATTTCTCTGCAAGCGGTGTGGAATCAGAACGCACTTGAGGTCCAGAATAAGACCAACCTAAAGATCTGGGTATTGCGGTAAGCGACGCCATTCCACATTTCTTCTAACTCGTGTGAAAGGGGGTCAGCCACCATATTGTCTTCTGCTGTACCAAAATCATCCGGATTAGGGGTCGGTGCAGGGCGCATGAAATCGTTGACTTCGCCAACTGGGTGAATTGGAATGAGTCCAAGATGTTCTATTGCCTCAATTAGCAGTGGTTGCAGTAGGCAAAGAGGTAACAGACCCTTGTAAAGGCGCCTTCTCAACGTAGTCGCGAATCTTGAAACCTGGTAGGGTTTGCCATTCATATTCGAATCAATCATATCCTCGTCTTCAACCACCAGCACAATTTCAGAGTCTCCGTTTCCTTTTTGGGAGCGGTCGTTGATGTTCGCAGACCCCATCTGCGTTGTATGTTAATCCTGGAAGTCGGAACGGGCTAGAGGCACATACGATAACACGTCTATCATCGACAATCATGACTTTTGAGTGGATGTAGAGAAGCTCGCTTACATAGCTGTATGAGAAAGCACGTGAGCCAGTACAGGATGGGATTCAATTCCACCCACCAATTGAGCTCCTCTTGCTCGGACCCAAGCCATTGCTCCTGTTGAAGTCTGGTCTTGTCCATCAAGGCATGGTGAGCAACAGAGTCGGATACCGGGTCATCCAGGCGTTCCCCTATTGCACCAGCCTCGAATTTCTCAATTATTTGCTTGGCTTCCTCTTCTGTCTTCGGGTACTCCATTTCTTCTACTTTCGTCTTGGTCTTCTCGATGACGATGCCTTCCGTTGTGGGATCTGGCATCTTGATAGAAACCGTAGACTGAACCCAAATGTCTGGGGTACCCAACCACTGCTTCGAAAGTGCGATTTGAGCCTGGTGAAAGGTTACACCGCTCTTTTTCTCCATCTGAGTGATAAACGTCGAGTAGGGAGCATTGATCCTATCATAAGACCGCAGGTGATAGACGCGAATGTAGTCCTTCCTGTATGTTTGTCAGGAGAGGACGGGGATTTATGGGATGAACTTACGGTTCATACCCCGCAGCTCGGATTTTCTCCTACAGAGAGAAGTTAGCAGTGCTACTCTCGAATGCGAGGTGCTAGACTTGCGTAGATCGAGTGCCCACCACGATTGATCGTTCGCCATGTTGCAGCAAGAATTGTCTTCAAGTCATCGCTCTTTGATATATCACCCGCAAAGCCCGGTACTTCAGGAATCATGACCTACCGGGAGAATTAGGAGCAGGAAAAATATAGAATTGCCATCATCCTTACCACAACTTTAAAGCGTTCACCAGCTCGAGCCGCGCGAATGATACGATCAACCAGGGCCTTAGCAATCTGATTCTGCACAGGTCCATTCTGGCCAGTGTTCGAGATACTGAGGGCGGTCAATATGAGTGATAAAGGGAGTACTTGTTACGCACAAGAATTGGTTCTCTACAAAGAACATGGGTTATCTCGAGAACGAAGAGTCACAATATTCCGTCAACATACCGATATAAATGTAGTGCTCTGCTTCTTCAATGAGTTTCAGATCTGCATATCGTTAGCTCAATATCTTGCAACAAATAAAGACACACACAAGCATTATGAATACTGTCTTCCTTCAAGATTCCATGGCTCCAGTCGGATGAGCTACGACAGACCTGGGCTTTGCACGTCAACAAGGATTTCTGCAAAGGTGGATGATCGTTGGGCTGTGGCCGCCAGCCATAGCCTCGATGGACACGTTGACGGAATCGACGGCCTTTGGTTTTCCACTCTTCAAGATGCGGATGGCCTGGGCGGGCATGAGCGATGGCGATGGGCAGTGTATGGGTGGGGCTTACGAGCAACAGGCTCATTGGGAGCAGCTTCTATGTCGTGAGGGAGTGCGAGCCAATCGTAGCGGGAGTCATTGGGATACTTCCGTTTTTTAAGCTCATTCCATCGCTCCACGAAGTGCTGGACGATGTCAAGTACAACTGGTCCGACCAGTGACATGTGGACGTCGTGCCAACCCATTCGTGGTGTCTCGAGAATGGAGATCTGGTTGGATGCGAAATTGTCAACGCGTTGGAAGTCTACGTGACGCTGTGTCAGCAGCGAAGTATTACTAGAGATTATAACATTACCTAAAACACGAGCATTGTTATAGTCTTGGCCAGGGAACAAAGTGGCGCTGAAGTCAACCGGATGAGCATCTAGATTGACATAAGTTTCCGGTCTCGACGGGGAAGCCAGGGCATACCTGCAATCGGATGGGCCGGTGTATCCCATCTCCCGAAGCACAAATCCAAACCGCCTATACAAGCCATGTGCTGCACCAAGTTAACTATCAAGAGACCATCGGGTTTGGGTGGAGCAGCTTGCCTGATCCACGACAACGACTTTCTCGTGATGGGACCACAGTCTCGTCGAATCAACAGTACCGATATGGTCGGGGTGGCGCTACAGGTAATTAGGACCTCCTTGCGAGTCGGCTTCAGGTGCCACAGGACTTACGATAACGGCAATATTGGGGTGCATCTCCTGCAGGTGATTTTTCGTATGGCGGGACGACATATTCATGCCCTGTGTGACCTCCTTATAGACCAGCACGTAAACCCTGACTCCCTGCTCGGCCTTGCGCTTCAAAACTCGGTCGATCCTCCATTCGGGGTAGCGAGCAGGGGGACGCCTGAGGTAGAGTTCAGGAGAGAGCCACCAGTCTATAAAAGACCCATTTGAGACATGAACTAGGGTTCAGCTGAATGAGGCTTGCCTTGAATGAAGATCGCTTCTTTCGCAGATTCGAGCATCTCCGATACGGCCCACATGTAGTCATGTCCATCGACGTGCCACTTCACCATGTTCTCCGTTCGCTCGCCCGCAAAACTATCGAATCTGTGGCTCGCACGGATGGAAGCTCTAACATTGTCAGCTTCGATTTCTTGGGGATCATCGTGGCGGTCTTGTGACTTCGTTAGGGTTAAATTGGTCGCAGGTCATGACGGACGCACGATCCTGATTCAATATGCCTACGAGCGGGTGAGTCCCAAGAGCACCAGGGGAAGCACGCTACCGACCTTGGACCTCGGCGATAGCACCACTGACACCCTTAGCAGCCCTCTCGTGCAGTTTGGAAAGATCCTTGAAGAAAGACATTCGATTCTGCCAAGAACATCGCATGAGTTGATTCCGGAGATCTACTCGGCATCTGGTATGTACTTAGCAGACCCGTGATACAGATGCTCGTTTGGACTGCACAAGGTAAGGAGGGGCGGAGGAGGTGTCGGTATGGTTGGGAGACAAGAAACGCTCAAAGGCCGATGACGTTCTGGCCAGGGCCGGAACCACCTCGCCCCTTGAGGCATAACACCGTTATAGATACAAAGGAGAACAACAAGTCCGGCTGGCTGTGAAACTCGGTTCGGCCCAATATACATTCTCTGGTCAGTTCAATCTGTCATTGAGAGCTCTGGGAGGCGTCCCCAGGGTCTTCATCATCCACCTGCATCTCCTCACCATTATCAGTATTTCCAAGGTCGTCTTCGTCTTCGCCGCCGGCGTCCTCGTCCTCGTCCTCGTCCTCGTCTAGACCTTGCTCAGCTTGATTGCCGTCTTGACCACCACCCTCGTCCGGGATATCCGCCTCAGAAAAAACATCTTCTTCATCGCCTTTAGGTTCTGCCCCACTCTCGGCCTCCATACGCGTTTCTCCGCCACCACTGCTCGCTGGCCCCTTGGTCGTCGCGGCGGAACCTGACTTGGGCTGTTGGGCACGGACTTTGCTGTTTGCACCAGAGTTTGGTGCGGACTTTGGCTTTGGCGGATTCTTCTTCAGGTGCGAACGATATGCTGGAAAATCGGGATGAGCCATGTGGAAAGGCAGCCGAGTATATGGAACACACATTCTAACTCTGATGTGAGCTTTGGAAGCATGTCACCAAATTCGGCAGCCTCCAAAGCCTGCAAGATATCGGTGGAAGAGATTGTCTTGCGACCACTAGCAGTTGTGACCTCCTGAGCGCTACCATAGTATTGCAGCAATTTTAGTTGATGTGTCTTCGACAAGCAGAGACGAGAGACACCAACGCAGCGGCTTGGTGTAGGAAATTCGTTAACAAAACCGCCATCTCCCGGGATGGTAGTACTTACCGATATAATTTATAAACACAGTAGATCCCTTAATCAGCGCCAATACACTATCCTTCTGTAACTTGGTCGATGGTGGTAACTGAAAATCGAGTGCACCATGTCGCGGTGATAATATGGGCGAGGAAACGGCGGAATGAACATATATGGGATGTTGTGAGCAAAAAGAACGCATGAAACGCATCAGATGATGCCTGAGAACGTGTCAAAGACGAACCGCTGTCTTTGCAATCCGAACGACTGCCGACCGTGGCAGCTCGTACTGCTCTATTCCATCAAGGACTCCTCCTTGTTGGGTTTCAGCATGATCCGATGCAAGCATTATGTCGGCTTTTCGTGGCATTTTTTAAATTTGCGAGAATCGTGGTCGGTGGCAAAGACCGACCTTCTTTGTATTCACGGGTTGGTCCCCAACTTCGCTTTCCCAGTTCATTCCATTTACCGCTCTACATCCTTATTTGAGCATGGATGCTGCTGAGTTTCATGCCAAGGTGAACAAACGCCAGTGGCATGAACCGTCCCGTTTAACACATATACATTCCTAGGTCTACGACGCTTGTCGGCTGATCCCTCATGGGAAAGTAACATCTTATGGCAAGCTTCTGGAGTTTTATCCAATCTGATTGACGGTCCGAATGGGTTGATAGGACACATCGCCAAACTTATCGGGATGCCGAGGCATTCGCGACACGTCGGACAAGCGCTGAAATTTCTTGGAGACGATACCGTGCCATGGCAGAGGGTCATTGGGGCGAATGGGACCATCAGCAGCCGTGGACCTGGCACAGATGGTGCACAGCGGCAGGCTCAGGCCTTGCAAGTAGAAGGAGTTGATGCACAACTGAGCAGAGGAGGACAGTACACCGTCTCCTTGGCGGAATATGGCTGGTTCCCAGAGTACATCGAGCACATCGAGCTAGACGAAGAATGAGATTTCTAATGCAACAAAAATCCGTGCTACATAGCCGTAACCAATGTTGTTATAATGATAAAGGTCTAGCGTCCTTGGAATCACCTCCGCAATAAAGCCTATAAAGAAATTGGATCATAAATCTTCTGAAATGTCAAAATCGTGGGGGACTACTTGTGACCGAACTTCCTTTGGTCTTGTAAAGATACTAGACAAAGATGAAGCAGCATGGTGGCCGAGCTGCTGAGGGGTTTTCTCATGCCGGGATGAAGGCGCCCGTACTTTGCCCACAAATGAGGAGACAGAATCCCCCCACGTACTTTGCCCGCTCTGCGTTTGGCTTTGATTCTTAGACAATTCCAGCAGGTCGCCCGTCCGATTTTTGACGAGGTCGAAGTTGAGACCTGGACGATAAGAAGTAACCTTCTTGGATGCCGAGAACAATGCACCAGGCTTCCAACAAGATCCTTCTATGCGGTCATACTGAATGAATTGCACGCCTTTGCTCTGACTGCGCTGCCTGCACCCGAGGAAGAGAAGGAAAATGATCAGGGCAACGAGTGCGGTTGCCCCTAGAGAGATCCCGACGATTGCTGGCGTTGAAAGGTCAGGTCCACTTTGTGGGGGAACCCAAGCTCCGTTTGTGGCATCTAGACGCTAAGGTGTCAATCTTGACACAGAGGGCACGAAAGGAAGCACCTCACTTTCTGCGGAGGCGAAGTAATCCCACAAGTCGTCAGTCGTGAGGTTGAGAAAAGCCCAACTCGGAATGGATGTGTCGTTAGGTACAGATTGGGTAAATCTGGCAGTCTCTGAGTAAACGGGACGATCAAGGCGATGACGACGAACTGGTAATATTTCGTTATGGATTCGTTGCACTCGCTTTTCCATTTGCTGAAGGTAATGGGAGTCGCGGCTTGGCACTGAGCTGGGGAGGGTGTCAGGTATACTCACACGTTTAGCAATAGACGTACCGCAGGCAGAAATTAAGGAATAAAATACAGTGTTGCTAAGATAGTGTTGAAAAGGCGAATAGATTGAAGGGACATGTCTGCGTACCATTCGCAAGCATTGGCTTGTGAGCCGCTGGGGTGCAGGTATATCTGACCAACACTAATCGCTGGAACGCTGTCTTCACGACAATTTAGTAAGCTAATGGGGTATTTAGGTAGCTCCCCTACATGCTGAATTTAAGCATGCACCCCCGAGAAAGGCTGCTGTTTGGCACGGCGATTGACGCTTGCTATTAAAGGCCTGCGAGTAACGTTGAGTGAACCCAAAGGCCTCTGCGTGTTGGGATGGAAGAGGGTATACCCATTCAAAGTCCGAGCTGCAAGTAGCGTCGGTCTGGGGACGCGAGGCGCACAAAGCTCAGCCATGCTTCCTCCAAAAATGAGTCTAAGTTCTCACCTGTTGTCCTTGGACGATATCAAGGCCGCGAGTTAGAAGGAGTGCGATATACAGGAGCATGCGTGCGATCGCCGTCGTCGCCGTCGCTCCGTCACTGGGGGTCAAGAAGGGGGCTGAATTCAAAATGCAAGGTAACAAGCGCCGACCCTTGTAGAACCTTGTAGATGCGCTTGGAACGGGACCAGCCAAACACACCTTCTCGCCATCTTCAAAATTAGTAGGCGATTCGCGGTCGAAGCCAAGGTGGGTATCGCTGTGCGCACGTCCGACCAGAGGCGCACACACCATTTCCAAACTCCGCCATCGCCTGGTCTGACTTTTAATCTGTTCCTTCAAATTAGGCAATGTTGAGGTTCTTTCCATTTCCCTTTCGATCGGAGTCCTGCGGGTTGTCCCGCGGGTTGTTCCGGGGGTTGTTCCGTGGGTTGTCCTCGCCAACTGCTGTCGCAATTTCGCAGAGTCGTGCATTTTGCACCCAGCGCGCGCGTTTGTCACACAAAAAGGAGATGGGAAAGAAAACAAAGGCTCACATTGACGAATCCACTTTCGACCTCCCGCCTCACCCAGCATTCTCCACCCACCCTGATGGTGCGCAACCTCGATGACGCTTGAAATTTCTCCTGACAATCATTAGCAACGATCATCGACTCTCATACACACCTGATCTCGACTTTTGCTATGTACCGTCAAAAGTACCCTGATGGCAAATATACCACCGTCTATGACTTTGCCAGGGCGTTTCTCGGTGGCAAACGCTCCATAGTATCTGACACACCTGGAGGTGGATCTGGTATGGAAGCGAAAGCCCGTGATCGCCACCCAGTCGAGGCTATCATCGATGTTTGGTGCGATGCGCCAGTTTCGCCTACTTGGCGAGAGATCGCCGACTCTGCCATAGATCCAGACAAGAGGAAAGAGCTCTGGGGAGACCTGGAGTATTGGTTTGTAATGGGAGTCCATCCGTGAGCAATTCTCCTCCACATCAAGAGACATACATCGAACGATATCTAGACACAACGCTAAGTCATACACTGACGAAGTAAGTCTTCAAAACCACGCGGTCAGGGAATTAATCCAACGAATTCCGGTGCAGGTCGAGGCACAAATACTGGAGGCAATGGGGCACCCGCGCTGCGTAGGATGGGGAGAAATAGGTTTGGATTACCACTACATGAACTCCCCCCAAGACATACAGAAAGAGGTATTTCGAAGACAACTCAAGCACGCCGTGCGGCTGGGAAAGCCCCTGACTATCCACACTCGTGAAGCTGATGACGACGTTGAACGTATCTTGAAGGAGGAGGTGCCACAGGACCACAAGGTGAGTGGGTGGCAGGTGAATGCGGCAATTTCGCTTAGTTTCTGATAGATCCACATTCATTGTTTTACCGACACACCTGCGCTTGCCCAACGATTGCTTGACTACTTCCAGAATCTTTACATTGGCATCACTGGTTATCACCCTCCGCTAGCCCCCTTCGCAGCTACACTCAATTCTTCTTCTCAGGTGTAGTTACGTACAAGACCAACCAGAACACTTCAGATGTCATCCGCACGCTTGCATCCCAATCTAAGCCGCGAATCTTGTTAGAGGTACGTACGCAATAATGCCGTCAACCAAACAACGGTTCATGTGGTCCCCTGCAGAGCGATGCACCCTATATGGTCCCGACAAACCTCTACGGTTCTCTCGACCTGCCAAAAAAATCGTCATCACCCAGGCTCGCCTTTTGCCATTCAGGAATGCTTCCCTGGGTCGCAGAGTTCATCGCCGAGGTGTCAAACTCTTCTCGAGATGAGAAGGAGGTCGTTGTCTTTGACGTGGGTCATGTTCTAGAGTTATGCAGGGACAACGCCCGGCGAATGTACCTTGATGCGTAAGACTCTGTATGGTCTGGTTGTTGCGATTCGAGGTGCCAAAGAAGAGGCGCGCACCGGCTCGTGTAACGACGCCGGACAGGCAGGGCAATAGAGCAGTGCCTCCCGCAGCGACAACTGTCCCTTGGGCCGTATGCCGAACGTCGAATTTAGTCCGTCTCTGGGGTATACCCCATATGCTCTAAATATGCCCCCGCAGTCTGGAGAAGGCGCCAGGGTGGCGGGTGCTGAGCTCGCAACATGCAACATATGGCCATATGGCACCTGTTGCCGTTCTTTAAGGATCATTCAAATGTCGGATAGTGTCCGAACCTTCTTGGGTGGACGACCCTCGGCGTCGATTTGCCTCTCCGGAAGGCCTCGTTAAAGAAATAATTACGTGTTCAGTTGCGTGTTGCTGTTCGGGTATCAACAACGATTCGTTTCCATCTTGTGACGCGGCTACGGCCGCTGGACTGACTCCAGCGGAAGGAAGCAGAGAAGGAAATAGAGAACTTAGGGGTATCAGGGGTTCGTTTCTCTGTTGGTTCTCACCTGGGGTCCTGGACAACCCAGCCCAAGTTCGCCTCCTCTTGAATGCGGTGCTCCTCGGGGCCCAGGATGGTTTTGACATCGTGGTGCCCCGCGTGCACTGATCTCCGCAGTACTGCGTCGTTCCTCTATTGACACTCGAGCATGCTCAAGACCCTTGCTTGAGGTCTTTCGATTGTCCACTCAACACTGCTCGTCTTTGTTGATCCTGTGGACCTAAGTCCAGTGCAAGGTCACTTGGAGGATCGCCGCGCGCAGAGCGGTTATCGCAGCCTAATAAGTAGTTTGCGCTCTTGCGACATGACTCATCCATTTGAGGCGCCTGCCCCTCCCTTTAGGAGTATATCTAGCCTATAACCTCCTAAACAACGCCGAGTGGCCCGTACTTCAAGATTGCGTCGCTTCTCTCTCTTCGGCCAACATCTGGCCACAACCTATACCTTATTGGCTCTTCTGTGTATTTTCCCTGGGACATGTCTTCCAAAACTCCCGGAGAGCCTGAAGACAAGAGCTACAACACACTACCGTTCCTCCCATATCGTCACGTCCATATACCATCAGCACCTGGTCCTCCAGGCATGACTACGGTCAATTTATCCCCTGCTCCCCCAGACCTGCCAATAGCTCCTCTTGGTCCAGTCTCGCTTGTTGTGCTGAGGCCCTCTGAGAAAGACAACGTGGTGCCTTCGGGCATGACCGACATGCGTCTTCAATCCCAGTCGTTGCAAGGAGCGGCAAGCAATACGGCACCGGCCGATAGCCCCTCCACTGTTACCGATTCAAGTCGACGCCCTGGAGCGGAACATTCGGACGATGATAGTGAAGCCTCGCCATCACACAAACAAGTCAGCGCAAAGTCGAAAAAGAAGAAAAGAACACGCACACTTACCACAGCGCCTCAGGCAGCTGCTCTCTTCGCTCTTTTGGCAAGGGTCAGCCTCGATTACAGGACATTTTTTTTCAGACTAACCCACTCGTACAGACCCAATTTCCTACGACGAGCGAGCGAGAAGAGATTGGACGAGGTATTGGCTTATCTGCAAGGAAGGTGCAGGTCCGTCTCTGCTATCCAGTACAAGAGATGAAGTAGTGCTGATATATTTTAGATCTGGTTCCAAAACCAACGCCAAAAGCAGAAGAAGCTCGCTAACTCATTACAATCGCAATCTCAACCGGAATTGGCAGCCTCTGCTCCACTGCCGCTCATGAGTCAGCCTGGTTTCTCTGCTTCTCACGCAGCAAGGTTCGGTGACAACCAGTCCCTTGGTGTTACTGGTTTTGGAACTCCCATGCACGATAATGGCGCAGTTATGTTACGTTCTCCCTATGCTGAGGGGTCATCAGGGAGATCAGATTCCATCCCGGTTGTCAATCGATATCAATATTCGCCGTCTAGCGGTTTTCCTAGCCGCGCGCACACAGGCCAACCCCAGCGCCCCCTGAGCCATCCGCAGCTCCTAGATTATACGCACAGCCCTTCACAATACAACATGTACCCTCCCACCTCCGTTTCGGACTTTTCATTTCCCTTCAGTGGCGAACCACCAGGCACGACGGACGCCTCGAGTTTCGCTGCACAACCGTGGTTATTCGAAGATGTTCAACAGGGACCTGATGTGACTTCCCTTCCACACCCGCCCATTGGTGCGACGTCTCCGCACCTCCGACGGTTGCCACCCCCAACCGTCTCGGCGCCTGCTGGCCGAAGCTTCTACGATTCACGTCTACCGGTGTCTCAGCGTCTATCGTATGATCACTCCAGTTCGACTACTCAGATGATGCAACCACACGACGTTTCACCAACCGTTAGAGCATCCGGTCATCCGTCCCAGATGGCCAGTTTGCACGTCCGGAGCCCCACTCACCGGGCATACCGTGGGTCCTTCAGCCACACCACAGGACCGCCCCAACAGACGTTTCTGAGCACCCAATCAGGCCACATACCGTCCTCCAGCTTACCAGAGTCCCCGAGCCTTGGAGCTTATGGTTCACCACACTCCAATTTGGTACCAACACTCTCACCACAGTGTCGGGCAACTACCCCATACGGGTCGCAAGCAGCTGGAAGGTCCAGAGGCGCTGAAGTGCACTCCGTATCACCACCGATGAATCGTAAACGCCCTCATCCGCACGAAGGGTCAGTCGAGTCTAAACGATCTCGCCAAGGGACTATGTCAGCAAGTTCGCTTTCACCACCTGCTTCATTTAGTGAAACAACAATCCCCTACAATAGACGGCATCATGCTATGCATGTCCCCCTTCCAACGCATTCCCCTTTGTTTCAGGGCCACATCGCCGATCCATTCTCTGAAGCGGTGCCACAGCCTGGAGTGCTCGACTCACAAAGCTGGTCGGGTAACCACACGATCAACGAACTTCAACAATGACGCAGCATCACACCAGTCTGGGTGGTAGGAATCGAATTTGAATAACTTATTTCCAGATATTTCAAACTTTTCCCCACAATTAAGATTTATTCCATGCTCTCGCCAGGACTGTGTTTGTGGCTGTGTCGGATGAGCGGGCCATTCTCCCTTTCTAAAGTACCAGTGAAATTGGTATATTCCATTGATTTGTTAACGTTTCATTCGCGCGCCCGTTAAAGCACCTCCGTGGACAATACCCAGGCACCTATGTAGTAGATCATGATTGGACACGTATAGGAAATTAAGGGACCACTCAGTGTCCATTTTCACACCAGTCCCACACCTTCTTGGCAAGTTCTGCACTGCGGGCTTGAGGAGTTGGGTCTGCGACTTGTGCGTAGAGACCCAAGTACTAGATGAACGAATGAAATTAACCATAAAAGCGAACGACTGAAAGTAGCAAGCCTTCCCACCAAGCGTCAGCGCTTCTGGCGAAGCGGCTGCATACAAACTAGTGACCGCTCCGTTTTCAACGGTCGTACCAGCCGTTCGCTTGGCGAAAACACGCCATAAATCTCTGGTAAGTATTTGGGATAGCACCCACATTCACCCATTTGATGATTGCGCCATGATTTCGAATGAAATCGGAATCAATTCACCCCGGATGGATAGCGATCGAGCATAGTTTGCAAGAGTAGTACCGATTTGACCATCGGAAGACAAATATTCCGCTTTAAAGGTATTGGTGGCTCTCAAGCAAACGGTCTCCCTGCTATTAACCTCATAAGTTTGCTCTGCAAAGAAGGTGAGTTCAAAAAAGAGTAGTCAGATAGCTCAGGTCACCTCTCCGTAGTATCTATAACGGTCATTGAGAGCAGAGCGCGGAAACCATGCTGCTTTTTGGGCCCTTTGGGTTTCTCAAAGGGAACTCCTTCAGCTGGGGCGAATTGGTGTGCCAAGGAGGTTGAATTGACTACTTGTGCCGGTACATCTGCAGCGAGCAAGGCCGGAAGGAACAACATAATCAAATAAAATGAGACAAAACATTGACACTGAAGTGTAAGTGGTGATAAGAATATTGAGCCGTGTTTCCTTGTTGTTGGCGAGTGTGGCAATGTGACACCTCTCCGAACCAAGGCACTACGCGAGCCTCAGAAAAGTTTCTGCGGCGATACGAACACTCTGTAAATTGACAAGGTTGACAGGTAGTAGGTGCGCGTTATCCATTCCAACCTCAACACTTTTCGATGGCGTAACAACATCGAACGAGAAGGCTTCGTAGGCTCATTTGGAATGTACTTGCTTTATAGGTAATATAACCAATGCCTGTATTGCCTCCTGTGACGAGCACAACTTACTCGGGAATATCATTGGGCGTCCACTTGACCATTCTTGGTGAATATAGACGTTAGAAAGGCGGAGAGCAGGGTAGTTAGCAGCTGTAGGAGGAATGTATACGTGGTTGTCTGGTGATGTGTACCAATATTAATCTTCATTGACAAATGCCTATCTCGTCATATCCTATCATAGAATGTGATTTCTCGGTTGTGTTCTGTTGCAACCTCTATCAGGACAGTGCTTTTTTGTACCTTGTTCGGTGTGAGGCAGACAGGTCCTCACCATCTCCAGCGACGCTCGCTCGACTGACAAACGTGACTACATTGGACTGGATTAGATAAAATATAAATAGGCCAAGGAAGGACGCAAATTTCCTTTTACAATAACACATCTAAGGACAACCTGTGGCTGCTACCTACTGACTACCACGGAAAGCTGAATCCCGTTCCGACAGTGGGGGTAGGGCTGCCGATACGGTCGAAGCGAAATGGGTAGCGTGTTCACTTTGAGTCTGTTGAGTCTGAGAACCAACTTCTGACGGCGGAGGGGACCGCACGTGAAATGACGCGCTATCTTCGGGCCGAAGTGTGGCCTCATATGCTGAACGAACAGCCCCAGTCTTGTACATCAAGAGGTATGGTTCATATTGGCTCCTCTCACCGCCCGCAGGTTCTGGGTGACCATCCAGAAGGTCCATGCAGTGCCCGGTGCTGTGCTCCCCTGTTCCTTTCGACTGAGATCGATACACGCTAGAGAACTCCTCGTAGATGGGCGTGTTCGAGAATGTCAGAAATGCAGTCGAGGGCGGCAATGGTCGTCGACGCTTTTTGCGGTACCACAAGAGGAGAGCCGAAATAACGAGCACTAGAATCGATAAGCACCCAAGAACGATACCCGCAATCGCAGGTCCGGATAAACTCGACGCGCTTGATGAAACTCCAGTGTTGGCTCGGTTGACCGCTGAAACACTCGCGACCTCGGTGGATCTTGGTAATATCAGCAACCTAGCAATTATCCCTGAGGGAAGATTGTACCTTGAACTTTCCCGATACTTCACGACGCGCACGTAGTTGAGCTCGAAGCGCTTCTTTTCCAATACATCGACCTGTATGGTGTGCTGATGACTGGGTCGGGGGAATTCCGTTTGAAACTAGGCGGAATGAACACCTTCAATCAATTGGGTGGGGTAGGGACATACAAGTAAGACTGATGCCTGGAAGTCGTATGCGTTTGGACTAAATTCTCTTCGAGTTCCGTCCACGGTTACAGCAAACCTAAGGTGGGCATCAGACTGTGTTGAAAAGCTCAGTGATGCACCTCTACCTTGAGAAGTTCCGATCTTGGCCTCCATAGATCTCGACACTGTCCCCTACGGAGGAGAGTGAGATACACGAGGATAGAGCAAACGCCAACGACCCACCTTCAGTTGTGAACCCCAAGGACGCCTTCATCCCGTTACTAGCACTTCAACCTGCTTAGAGCAGTCCCACATCTGTTCGAGCTGGCAAGAAAACTCACTACAATGTACCATTACCATACGTCTCTTTCGACCACCCTCCCCTCTCGGGTTTATAATGAATTTCGGAGTCTGGGTCAACATTGCTTTCGTCGCCTCCATCACTCCCCAACTCGATTACAAACTTGTCAATCCGCAACCACGGACTTTGTTGATCCCGCAGGACGTTGATAATTCGTAGGGTGTGGAGACCAGGAGTCAGGTTACTGACACGGTAAAGGAGTGCAGATTCGTTAGGGTTTGTACCGGAGCTAGCCGTATTTATAACATCGCCATCATCGTCATCGAGGAGGGCTTTGCACCAACTCGAGTTAGGGCGGCTGGGACCCCAAACCGAGATACCTCGTCCTACAAACTGCAACTCTGCTGATCCTTCCTATACCACCGTGTCAGCTAAGCAAGGAGGAGACGGTTCTGTGTTCGTACTGAGTTCAGAGCGTGTAGAGTATTGCCATGAAAGGATTCAATTGCGGTGGTAGTCTCGTCGCTGGGGTGATTCGTCGTCAAGGATTCCCAGTCACCCTCATATGATATCATGGGGCTGATATCGTCGACTGTTCAAAGGCGTGTACGAGGTTAGTGAAGCCAAAAAAAATGGTGGGCCGGTGTCTGACCTGTCAGATTGGACTGGGACATTTCCCGGGAGTGCACAAGGCCGGGAGGAAAGCAAAAGAAGTGTTCTACACTTAGGACTCCAATGCTCGAATATACCAGGAAAAGAACGCAGAGGAACGGGCGCGAGGCCAGGCGCGCGGGAAGGAGAAGAGTGAAAGGCTCTGCGTTTGACATTCGGGCCTGTAACATGCACCGCATGCCATGGCACGTTTCATTACACTACACAATTGCGATGGACGTTGTTTACTTTTACTCATAAGTTCCCGTCTCTTCTCTTAGATGGTCAACGCTGTGCATCCTGGCGATTCTGGCCGGCCGACGTCGAAGGAATCTTTCAGGTCCATCCAATTCCATATCACACAGATTCTATCTACACTGCCTGTCTGCAATCTGGGAGAGCGGATTGTCAAGGCGTGCAAGGGGTTTTCGGGGATATGGTCAGCATCCTATCCTTTCCTTGTTTTGCTGTGGATTCGTTGCTCGGATTTAAAAGCACCCGTGACAGTCAGTTGGACACACTCTGAACCTACATCGAAAATCACACCGACCTTCGCCCCCTTACCACCTCCCGAGGCAGCACTACTTGTTCATTCTCTTCAGCGGCTCTTTGACATTGCCTTGCAGCAAACCTTTCCGTCTTCGTTGGCTTTCCTTCAACGGCTGGTGTCTGCTGTGGATTGAAGATGATTTCACCTTCGGCCAGACTTTGGCGTTCGTGGGACACGTCTTTGATCCCCACCGCCCAATTGCATGTCTTCGCCTTGGCTCGTTTGCCCGCGAATCGCCACTGTTTAGCCTCCGCTCCAATACCTCTCAGCCTCGTTCACTTCATTATCAGCACCAAAAGACCCTTATGCTTTTAGCGGGTTTGGGGGCACCGTGTTGGCCCAATCTCTTAGCTTGTTGCTCAACGTAGTGCGGCAGCGCTCGGCAGCGGGGTACTGAGAG
>Ga0307513_10004707_pt1 | contig 18145 bp, 25 predicted proteins | sample 15_EM_MG_FD_202174 | JGI IMG/M metagenome (GOLD analysis project Ga0307513, IMG submission 202174) | Populus trichocarpa ectomycorrhiza microbial communities from riparian zone in the Pacific Northwest, United States - 15_EM | ecosystem: Host-associated > Plants > Roots > Unclassified | place... | reverse complement strand
TTTTGAGAGTCGGACACTGTAGTTTTGGAGAGCCCTCCATATAAAGGCGCGACACATGATTCAGACTGCTCGAAAGATGGGGATGATGGAATTGATAATTGTGTTTTCGGTGGACTGATGTCCTTGGCTCAAAGTCGTGCGTCCGGGTCGGTTTCTCGCTTTCATGTTGAGTCCTGATGTGTGATCACTTACATACGTTCCACCGTAAATCCGCAGAGAAATATTCGTCGTCGTCCCACGGCCTCGGTGGTTTCCAACGCTTGGATGCAAGTGGTTGAAACATCTGAACGGATAGGGATTGGAATGGTTTGCGATGTTATATATACATAACCCAGGACCAATCAACGGGGACTGTTAGGAGGGTGTATCTCTCGTGTATTTGTCGTAGATTGTGAGTTATTTGGTAAGTATGAGCATTCAGAATGCGGTCAAGAGAATACATCGATGATATTCATAAGTGCCATTGTACAATGTCATTTACATGTCCATCAAGAATGTCCATATCCTAGTGCGAATTAACATCTACCTAGAGATTGCCAAGAGCTGGCAAGTGGATTTATGTTCACCTTCGATCCTCCTAGATGTATATCTCCTCCATTAATATCCCCATGGTTCAAATACGACGCAGGAGAGACCTTCAACTTGCCCTTGACTTTTGTCCGCAGCCGCACAGAACTTGTCCGGATTATTCCGTTCTTTGGTCCGACAACTCCGTGACGTCACGTTCGTTGAATTCCAGTTATGAAGATGAAAAAACATGTGGGCCGCCTTGACGCTTGAACATTGCCAGGTTGAGCGATTTCTGCCACGAGCACATAACGCAGGTATGGCTTCTTCTGTGTTTGGAATAAACTCAAGTTCGTTGTCCAGTTCGTTGTCATACCTCAGAGGCGTTGTCTCCACCCATCCAGTCATACAACAGAGGATTGGGCGGACACCGGGGACTCCACGTTCGACATTCAGGCTGTAAAGCTTCAGACCTTCAGGTTTAGCTGCGGTATGGTCCTTGGATTCAACACGGAAAGTCCGTGATAGGGCCGAACTCAACCAGGATTAGATATTCCAGGCCGCTGATCCTTAATCTTCTGACGCAGCTATCCAGATTTAGAGTACGTCCAATCTCTAATACTAATAATGGAATAGGCTGTCCTAACAATCTCGTCGTATCTGCTAGAAGATATAAGTGATGACTCACACAGAAGGCAAGAGGATCCAGAGCACGACCCTCTGACAAAGGGGCGAAGGTACAACCCACACACCGTCCTCTTCCAAGCGCCCACACACTCATCATCCTTGTCAGAAACCAGAGACTCTACTTCTCCATCGACCGCCTCCAATACTCGCGCCCTCTCCACGCCCCCAACTCCCCTACATAGGGCTACCCCTACTCTCACAAGTACAAGCCAGCGAAACCATATCGATATCCAACCCGCTGTTAAAAAACTTCATATCCTCACCCCCGCCTCAAACACGCGCCAGATCCTTACCTCCCTCATGCAGGCGTGCACACCCGACGAGCTGTTATTCCTCTTGCAGACTATCGCCCTTTGCTCAAGCGCGATTTCCTCTTTTCCCTACCCCCTGAACTGAGCTTACACGTTTTGACGTTCATCGACGATCCCAAGGCCTTTATTCAAGCGTCGTTGGTGAGAAAATAGGGGTATCGGATAGTCCGAGACGAGAGTGTCTGGAGGCGGATGTGTTTGGTGCACGTATTTGGGAAGAGGGACAAGGAAGGACGAGAGAGGGAATAGAATAAGCATCGTCTGGGGAATTTGAAGGACGCAAGTAGGGGCGATCAAGCGTTCTCTGCGATTTTAAGAGAGGATGCAGGGGATTCGTCTGGGAGGGAAGGGTTAGGTGGGTTATCGTCACCGCCTACGGACTCATCGTCGTCGCGGCCGCGTGAAGTCGCCAAAAATTTCCCGCACAGACGGCATTTCGTACATCATCCGTACGTGCTTGTGTCTTTATTTATCATAAACGGACCACCAAATTACCATTTACCTCTCCACAGGCTTCAACTGGCGGCACGGCGGAAAACTCCTCAGTTGCCAAATCATCACCCTCGTTTTCCCCCCTTCTCTGCCTCTCATCCCCTCCGAAGCCAGCCCAGATGACGTCGTCCCATCCAGTCACCTGTTTCGCCCTCGAAAAATCATGGCTCGTCGTCGGTCTCGCAAAGTCCAGCACTAAAATGTTCAGCACACACACTGGGGTCCTGGCTAGAACCCTCGTGGGCCATGAGAGTGGTTTGTGGTGCATCTGTTTGGTGGGGGGGGATGTTGGAGGAGGGCGGAGAGGGTGTTAAAGAGGAGATTCGGGGTTGTTCGGGCGAACTGAGGGAAATGAAAGAGAGGAAGAAGCAGAAGCAGAGAGAGCGGCAGCAGGGAGAGAGGATAGAGAGACGGCGCCTAGACCGGGCCGGGAATCTGCGCCTGTCACTCTCGTTTTTGATCCAGATTGCAAGAAGCCGAGGCGGAGGAGAGATACGGAGAAGGGTAAAGAGAAAGATGGAGAGAATGAGAAACAGAAATCCCGGCGGACGATGACACCTAATGAACCCCCTGTCGTTGGCCACATACGCGTCGAAGCTAATGATCGCGTTCGAGATGAACCAACTCGAGGTTCATCTTCGTCTTCACATCATGAAGGTCGGCCAGATCCAAGTTCGGCGACAACAACCACACCAGCTTCTGCGGGCACAAGCAAGACCAGGAGAGCGAGCACAACTTCCAAGAGACCTCGGAAATGCCCGTCCACGATTCCACGCGGTCTTCAACATCAGGCGGACGAGTTCCAGGTTTATCGATCTTGCACCCTGTGGAGAGTGGGTTGGTGGGCGAGACAATTCCCATTTTAAGCGCTGGTGTCGGTGCCTCGTCCGCCCCCGCTACCGCCCCCGTCCCTGCCATCGCCGACGAATCAGAGGAACCCCACATCAGGAGCAGGCATGATACCCACCATCGCCATCCTCATCACCACCACCACCCCCAAATCATCGAAGAAGCAGGCGGAACAGTACCGCCAACCTGGCCGGTACAAGCGCCACTCCCTCCGAATAACGAGTTTGCCAATACACGCGCCGCCGAAAAGGTCGATCCGAATCCGAATCCGAGTGCGCATGCGCATCAGCATTAGCCTCAGAGAGGTGGCGTACCTAAAGGTGACAGGATGCATGTTATGCCTGGCGAGTCGCTCGCACACCTTTTTCCTGCTGCATTGAGGGTTGCGTTGGGGCTTCCAGCTGTGGCTGCGGATGGCGGTGTGTCGGGGGGTTCGAGCGATTCGGAAGAGGAGGGCGAAGGTGTGTAGGGTCGGTATCGACGTCGACAGGATGATAGCCACCGGCAGCAGGGGGAGGAAGATGGCGCTCAAGGGGATTTTCAAGACGGGGGCGAGAGGAGCTCATTGGGGTATGATGGTAAGAAGGAAGAGGGTAATATGACGAACGCGTCTTCTGGGTGGGGGCGTTGGTCGTAAGTGGGGGTTGTGATAAGGTGTTGAGGGTGTGGGAGGTTGAATCTGGGTTGGTTTTCGTTTTTGCTTTTTTTAAATTTATTTTTGTGGTGGTTTCGGTGCCTCATGTCTTTGCTTCGTTTCTTTTCTTTTTCATGTCATTCCGTACAACCCACTTACTTCTACCCGCACAGTCAACGCATTTCTGTCCTCCATGGACACACCACCACCATTCGCGCAATCCGCGTCCTCTTCAACCGTCCCATCACCGGCCGAGCGGTGAGCGGTCCGACGGCTTCCTGACGTCACTTTCCTGGAATTTCTAATTATAGAGAGAAAAAATATTACCGTCAACAAGGCTTTGAGCCTTGAACGTTGCCAGGTTGAGCGACTTCTGACACGACACAAGATACCGTACATAACGCAGGTATGGCTCCTCTCCTCTGCATGTTTGGAACCAACTCAGGGTCATTTCCAGCTCCTTGCCACACCTCAGAGGTGTTGTCGATCCGTCCAAGATCTTCCATGCATCTACAATTATACCAGGGACTTGGGGCGAATACTTGTGGTTGAAGTCCACGTTTCAACCTTTCAGTTCAGGTGCAGAGTTTCTTCATTGACAAACTTTAAAGAAACTCTTCCAAACCTAGAGTAACACCGTTTGTATTCCGGGTCCTCAACCAGATATGGCCAGCTCACTGATCGACCTCGCCTCCCCCAGTTACTTTAATATGTAGGACCTTTGGTGCAACACTTGATGATTGACACTGACAGTCATTCCGCCAATGATTCTTCGCAAACGGTCCTATCCCCCCCCAACGTCCTGGGGAACGTCTAGGGGAGCGTCCAACGGAGAAGTCGAGTTGAACTCCGTGCTATCCGTTCTGCAAAATGTGCCTTGAATTACGTGGCCGTGAAAGACGAGGTTAAGTCGTCCGAGTTCGAGTTATCTTAGATAAGATAAGACAAGGTTGAGATTAGCTCCGCTAATCTCGTAGGGTCCTAAAGGTACGGTAGATAATAGAAGTAGTGATGCAATCAAATATATTGATTGAAACCACAAGTAGCGATGGGCGAGAAAGGGTCCGTTTTGACCCAATTTCTTTAGCTCTCAAGCTTAGTGACTCTGTGAGGTGAATCATGATGTGCTGTATTCAACTGAGGAAAAACTACGAAAATACAGAGGTATTTATACTGTACAGAGTAGATCTTAGATGAGGCAGAGAACGAGGAAAACATACTGTGAGTCATTTGAGTAGAGGAGATCATCGTGTGATAATGTGAAATGGTGAAATTGTGAAAGAACGCGAGAGCGTCGGGACTACCAGTTTCGGATTAAAGGGTCCTGCCGTGAAAAGGTATGCGTAGATCGTAGATCGAGGCCGATTGCAAGTCCTGTATTTCATTCTTACACGATATGGCTCCCTCACAGCCGAGTATGGGCCCGCCGTACGTATTCCACGCTAATTTATTCATCCGACCCTTTTTTGAATCCCACCCACTTGGAAATATATTTCCTATCTGCATCCGGATACTGGGGGAAATGGAACGTTCTTACCCAGGTTCCGAAATTGACACAGATCTGCATTGAAGGTACTACCTCGGTCCACGATGTCTTGAAACTCCTGCATTGTCCCTTGATTGTCCTCGTTTAAAACTCTTGATCGTGGTGCATTTAAATTCTGTCCGCGAGCATCGAGATCTGGATGCGCTTTACAGAGTGGAGGATGATTGTGTTGTTGCTGGAGGTGGAAAGTTATGTTGTTGATGTCATCTTTGATTGGGAAAAAGGTGCCAACGGAGGTGTGGACACGTAGATCTTTTCCGAGCTTGATGTATTTGCCCGTGATAGTAAGTAGTCTGGTTGGTTTCTTTCACCTAGCTTCAATGTTGAAAGACAGAATGTAGGAGGATAGCTCTGGACGAAGCTACCGAACTGTAGTATTCTGAGGAGCTTTTACCCATTAATATATTAGAATTGGATCTCGAAAGCGTGATACATGGTTCAGAGGCCGGTGATCGGAGTCGAAGGGGTCAGTTCGGATATGAAAAGGGATCATGACGGCGAAGAGCCAAAGTTACAAACCCTGAATCCTCTTACACAATTGCAAAAGAAAAATCTGGGAAACTATTGGACACGGCAATAGCATCAATGGCGTGGATGACGGAACAATTGAAAGCAGACTCACCTTGAGGGTATTCTTACACAATATCGCCAACCGGGAAGGATAGATGGAACTTCGAAGTTAGAGTCCTCCACCAGCCGAACTCGGAAAACACGTAACAATATTTCCCATTGAATCCATTCCAGCTCTCCAGACGCGCAACGCAGATGCACCAAACTGCTGGATCCCATACACGATGAACTCGAGGGCCATCAACAACATGACCAGCACTCCAATCACCAGGACACCTATGGGCCATACATCATACGCGACGAGCACCAGGAAGGTTATGAGGGAGAGCGTAGACAATAACATGCAGAAAGTGGGGACGTGTGAGGACAAGGAGAAGAAGATGTATGAGTTGTACACGTCATGAGAACGGTACTACATATAATGAGCAATTGAATGTGATCAGCGTATGGGTAGTTAGTAGTGTCAGAAGGGTACACACAATGAATGTGTCCAAGTCCACCCAGTTATAACGGATCAAGAACCATACGTCACAGGCAAGGCCGAGACCGCATGCGGTGCTGCTGGTAGCAACCGCGGTGTAAGCATGGGAGTTTATCTTGAAGACGGAGTCCGGGGTGACTGCAAACATCGCTGCGTTCGCCCTAAATGTCATTGTCAACTGACCATTTATAAAGAATAGAAAAGGAAACTTGCGCAGCGAGGGCTAAGAGCTATATATCGAATAAAGAATTAGCTGGGAGCCAAAAACAAAGCGTAATGGTGAATCGACTTACAAACCCTCCGTTGAATGTCCATTCGCGTTGAAATCTCAAACGCACTGGTGCAAATTCTTCTGCGCTACGTGCCGTTGAAAGTTCACGGTACATCGTGAGGGATTCCAAGGCTCTTATATTCCAGGCACTCTCCGAAACAGGACTTCCCGGGGATTCGTTGTCAAGGCTTTCCGGCATCTGCACCGATTGTCAGTCATCTTTGGGTCATCATCACACCCACGAATATCTTGAGCACGTACATCGAGAACGTTAGGCGCCCGTACATCATGTGATCCTTCGACAAGACTACCTGTCGCGCGCTCCACGTCGCATTCTCTGGAAGGAATCGCTGCAAGCAACATGCGCGATGAATTTGATTGAGAAGATCTATATCATAGTGATAATTTAGAACTGAATGCCAATCCTAATATTGAACAATATACTTGCCCTCCGTCCTGACACGTCGAGTTCAGAATTATATCCGATGCACAGTGGTTCTCTAACCCGAGTACCCGAGCTTCTAGATGGGACAACGCGTCTTCCAGCGATGTCGTCCTCGACAGCTCTGGTCCATCCACATACTCGCATTCGTTATCTCTCGGATGGGTTCCACAAGGTCCACATATTGGTTTCTCTCCATCGCAACTCTTTAAAGTATGTTGAGTTACCGAGAGGACGCAGAAGAAAGAAAGGGAGGAACATACCATCTCCAGAAATCTTTCCAAAAAGTCAGAAAAGTATCCATGAAATGACATACGACGGTCACGGGTCAATGCTCAAGCGCTCACCTGCATCCCACGCACACCTTCCCATGTTTGAGAGGCGTCAAAACATTACTTGGGCCGGATTTAGACCCCTTGGGCATGCTAGTTGACATGGGAAAGGGGAGCAGAGAGAGTGGTGCTATAGCCTCGAGGGATCAACTGAAAAAGAAAAAATGTACTCTGAGCATTTTTATAAGATGTCAGTAACGAGGTTGGAAAATATAAAAGTCACAGGCTGATTGCATTAATCCCCCCTTTGACGTTCTCAGAGTCGTGTCGAGAAGCCTTGCTCTGCGGAGTGGCGGTGCTTTTGCGCAGGCTTCTTAGACTAGCATAATTAAGGTGGCCCTTCATGGGGATTGTGGGACTGCTTACCATCGGTCAACTATTACGTGTTCATCGGCCGAAGTGCTGAAAACTACTTTGGGTTGGCATTGAATATCCAGGCAAGAAGTGACGTCAGAGACCTTGTTCTGTGGGGTAGTGGTGCTTGGGGAGTGAGGAGCTGCTGTCCCGCGCGTCTAATATCGGCGTGGTGGGGAGTGAGGAACTGCAACGATTATGTGTTCATCGGCCGAATTGATGAAAACTCCTACTTTGGGTCGTTAATACAAGTCAATGGGCATCCTTTTTGGGGTTCAGTGGTTGGGTTATCCCCTCCGACATTGAGAGGGGGGTCCCGTGAGATGCAATCACCTAGCAACAATTGCCATTCATATTCCGAGCGAGAAGGTCCTATCTCCCCCAAGGAGATCTAAATCTCATTGTCGGCGCAACATCTTCCCAGGAGTAGCTCATGCTACTTGTCGACTGTACCTTTTCCTGTGTGTTGTTGCCCGCACCAAGCGAACGCGTTCCGTGGTCTAGCCTTGAATGAACGTCCCTTTATTATATGGTATGAACGTCAATATATCGGTCACATATAGGAAGCCATACATCGGGCCATTGAGTAAGGCGGCCTTCTCGGTTTCGTATCATAATACTATCATTGATGCCTGACATGTGCAATTATAGCCTCGTGTAAATACACATATGGGGTTTGAACTTTCCAGTGCAAATGCGACATCTTGATATCGGGAACCTTAATCGTTTATGACGGAACATGAAATGATTACTTAACTTGGTAGGTTCAACCTTTGGTGGCGTGATCCCAATGGCTGCTGAATGAGATAACATTGACCCACACTTGTTCTGCGGACAGCCTTCTCGAGTCAAGCTCCGCCCCAAGGGACCTTTGATGGGGAAACTCCGTTGAGAAACTGCTCTCAGGGTTGCGTTCTTGGGCAGCCGCTTGTGCAAGCGATATCATGATGCCTCATTTTGACGCCACTTCCTCAGGTTCATAGAGAGGAAATGCATTTGCAAACGTAAAACCGAAAGGAAATTGGATCCACTGTATGCAAATTTGAAGGTTGTAATAGCCAGGAATTCGTCTTGAAGATGAACTCCTGGCTATTACGACCTTCATGATGTCAATTCCATATAAGACCACTACGTACTCGTCTTGTTTGCGCCCTCTTTCTCCCCCCCATATATGTACCAGTACAAACTTTGGGCCATGAACGACAACATTTTGTTTTGAAGTATTCCCACATACACCTAGACTCCGAAAAAGATAACACTGGTCGATCTTTCCGGGGTAAACGACTGCCAGTTTGTGGTTTTGGAGAGCTCTCCATATAAAGCGCGACACATGGCAGCGTGAAAGATGGGGGATGAAAGAATTGATAATTGGGTTTCGATGGACTCCTGTCCTCTAAATCGGCTCAAAGTCGTACATCCGAGTTGATTTCTTGCTTTCATGTTGACGTGTGATAACTTACATGCGTTCCACTGTGATTCTGCAGAGAACTAGTTTGTCTTCCCACAACCTGGGTGGTCATCTGAACGGCGGAGGATTGGAATGGTTTGCAATGTTCTATGTACATGATCCGGGACCAACCGACGACTATTATGAGGTTGAATCTCCCGTGTATTTATGATAAGTTGTGGATTATTTAGTACGTACAGAACAGTGCCATTGTGTCATTTACATGTCCATCAAGAATAAACAGATTCTAGTACGAATCGACATCTATTAGAGCCAAACTAGAGCTTGGAAGTGAGTTTATATTCACCGTCGGTTCTCCTACTTGCATATTTCCTCCATTAATATCGTCAAGGTTCAAATACGATCCAGGAGGGGAGCAAGTTGTTCTTGACTCGTCGGCACAGCACAATTCGTCCGGAATATTCCGGTGCCTGGTCCGACAACTCCCCGACGTTACGTTGAATTTCCAATTATGGAGATTAAAAAACATATCACCGTCAACAGGTTGAGCGACTTCTGACACGACGCACATAACACAGGTATGGCTTCTTTCGCTGTCTTTGGAATAGACTCAAGTTTGTTGTCCAGTTCATTGTCATACCTCAGAGGTGTTGTTGTCAATCCTTATCCACCTATCCACAGTTATACAACGGAGGATTGGGCGGACACCGGGTGTTCCACCTTAACGTTCAGGTTGTAAAGTTTCAGACCCTCGGGCTTAACTGCAGAATCGTCCTTGGATTCGAGACGGAAAGTCCGTGATAGGGCCGAATTCGACCAGGATTAGATATTCCCTTGGTCTTCTGACGAACCCATCCGGATTTAGAGTGAGTCTAATCACCACTAAATCGACTAACCGTTGAATCGACTACCCTAGCCAATTTGTCTCGTCTGGTAGGAGATGATCGATGAGCAGTGACTCACACCGAAGGCGAGAGGATCCAGAGCGCGAGCCTGTGGCAAAAGGTCGCAGTTACAACCCACACATCGTCCTCCTCCAGGCTCCCACACACCCATCCTCCTCATTAGAATCTCAGAGAATGTACTTTCCCATCGACTCTCCTCCAACACCCGCGCCCTCTCCGCGCCCCCAACTTCCGTACACAGGATTACCCTTACTCTCACAAGTTCAACCTGAATCCATGCCGATATCCAACCAGCTCTTAACGAACTTCACGTCTTCACACTCGCCTCAAACCCGCCGCCAGATCCTCACTGCCCTCCTCCAGGCTTGCACCCCCAATGAGCTGTTATTCCTCTCGCAGACTATCGCCCCCTTGCTCAAGCGCGATTTCCTGTTTTCCCTACCCCCAGAGTTGGGCTTACACGTGTTGACGTTCATCGACGGCCCCAAAGCCTTGATTCGAGCGTCGTTGGTGAGCAAATGGTGGTATCGGATGGTCCGAGACGAGAGTGTGTGGAGGCGGATGTGTTTGGTGCATGGATTTGGGGAGGGGGACAAGGAAGGACGAGAGAGGGAATGGAACAAGCAGCATCAGCATCGTCTGACGAATTTGAAGGACGCGAGTAAGACCGATCAACCTTTCTCCGCAATTCTAAGAGAAGACGCAGGGCATTCGGATGGGAGGGAAGGGTTAAGTGGGTTGTCGTCACCGCTTACGGACTCGTCGTCGTCGCGACCGCATGACGTCTCCAAGATTTTTTCGTATGGACAGCATTTCAAGATCTCGTACATTATTCGTACGTTGGTATTTTATTTATCACCATCCTCCTTTCTTCTTCGAAAACACTAATTCTCATTTACCATTTACCTCTCTACACAGGCCTCAACTGGCGGCACGGCGGAAAACTCCTCAATTCCCAAATCATCACCCCTGTTTTGCCCCCTTCTCGGGCCCTCATCGCCCCTTCCGAAGCCAACCCAGATGACGCCGTCCCATCCACAGTAACGTCCTTTGCCCTGGAAAAATCATGGCTCGTCGTCGGTCTCGCAAACTCCAGCATCAAAGTGTTCAGCACACACACTGGGGTCCTGGCTAGAACCCTCGTAGGCCATCAGAGTGGTGTGTGGGGCGTCTGTTTAGTGGGGAAAGGAGGATGGAGAAGCAGAAGCAGAGAGAGCAGCACCAGGAGAGGGAGGATAGAGAAACAACGCCTGGACCCAGCAAAGAATCGGCGTCTGTCACTCTCGTCGTTGACCCTGATTCCAAGAAACCGAGGCGTAGGAAGGACACCGAGCAAGGCAAAGAGAAAGACGGAGAGAAGGAGGAACGGAAGTCCAGGCGGACGACGACGCTGAACGAACCCCCAATTGTTGGCCACATACGCGTCGGGGCTAATGATCGTGTTCGAGAAGAACCACCTCGAGGTTCATCTTCGTCTTCACATCATGAGATGCGACCGGGTCCAAGTTCGGCGGCAACAACAGGTACTCCAGCTTCTGCGGGTACAAGTAAGACCAGGAGGGCGAGCACAAACCCGACAACGCCCAAGAGACCTCTGAAATATCCGTCCACCATTCCGCATGGTCTTCAAGATTAGGCGGACGAGTTCCAGGATTTATCGATGTTACACCCTGTGGAGAGTTGGTTGCCGGGCGAGACGTTCCCTATATTAACCGCTGGTGTCGGTGTCTCGTCTACCTCCTCTACCGCTACCGCCTCCACCATCGCAGACGAATTAGAGGCGACGCACTTCAAGAGCAGGCATGATACCCACCACCATTACCATCGTCACCACCACCAACCGCAACATCATTGAAGAAGCAGGCGGAACAGCACCGCCAACCACGGCAGTATCAGCGCCACCCCTCGGAATAACGCGACTCTGCCAACAGACGCGCCGAGCACGTCGATCCGAATCCGAATGTACATCCGCATCCGCATCAGCCTCAGAGGAGTAGCGTACCTAAAGGCGACGGGATGCACGTTATGCCGGGCGAGTCGCTCGCACACATCCTGCCTGCTGCGTTGAGGGTTGCGTTGGGGCTTCCAGCTGTGGCTGCGGGTAGCGATGCGTTTGGGAGTTTGAGCGATTCGGAGGACGAGGAGGGCGAAGACGGACGTAGTGAGTATCGACGACGGGGTACCCCCGGCAGGGAGAAGAAGATGGCGCTGGGGGTGATAGTGTGGAGGAAAGTATTATGACTAACGCGTCTCGTGGGTGGGGGCCGCCGGATGTGTTGGTGGTGAGTGGGGGGTGCGATAACGTGTCGAGGGTTTGGGATTTGGAGGTTAAATCTGGGTTAGTTTTTTTTTGGGGGGGGTCGTTTTTTAAATTTTATTTTTGTGGGAGTTTCGGTTTCTTCGTATCTTTGCTTCGTTTCTTTTATTCTTCCTATCATGCCGTCCAACCCACTGACTTCTACCCTCACAGTCAACGCATCTATGTCCTCCACGGACACACCACCACCATTTGCGCTATTCGTGTCCTCCCCAACCGTCCCATCGCCATCACCGGCTCTCACGGTGCGCGGTCCGACAGCTTCCTGACGTCACTTTCGTGGAATTTCTAATTATAGAGAGAAAAACATATCACCGTCAACAAAGCTTTGGGTCTTGAACGTTGCCAGGTTGAGCGACTTCTGACATGACACAAGATACCGTACATAACGCAGGTATGGCTTCTCTCCGCTGCGTGTTTGGAACCGACTCAGGATCATCTCCAGCTCCTTGTCACAGCTCAGAGGTGTTATCGATCCGTCCAAGATCATCCACGCATCTAAAGTTATACCAGGGACTTGGGCGAACACTTGTGGTTCAGGTTCAGATTTCAACCTTTCAGTTCAGGTGCAGAGTTTCTTCATTGACAAACGTTAAAGAAACTCCTCCAAATCCAGGGCAATACCTTTTGTATTCCGAGTCCTCGACCAGATATGGCCAGCTCATTGACCGACCTCACCTCCCCCAGTTACTTTGATATGTAGGACTTTTGGTGCAACACTTGATGAGTCACAGTCATTCTGCCAATGATTCTTCCCAAACGGCCCTATCCTTCCCCAACGTCCTGGGGAGCGCCTAGGGGAGCGTCCAAGGAGAAGTCGAGTTGAACTCTGCTATCTGTTCTGCAAAGTGTGCCTCGATTTACGTGGCCGAGTATGGGCTCGACGTATGTATTCCACGCTAATTTATTCATCTGACCCTTTTTTGAATCTAACCCACTTGGAAATACTTTTCCCATCTGGATTCAAATACTGGGGAAATGGAACGTTCTTACCCGGGTTCCGAAATTGATACAGATCTGCATTGAAGGTACCACCTCGGTCCACGATGGCTTGAAACTCCTGCATTGTCCCTTGATTGTCCTCGTTTAAAACTCTTGATCGTGGTGCGTTTAAATTCTGACCGCGAGCGTCGAGATCTGGATGGGCTTTGCAGAGTGGAGGATGATTGTGTTGTCGCTGGAGGCGGAAAGTTATGTTGCTGATGTCATCTTTGATTGGGAAAAAGGTGCCAACGGAAGTGTGGACACTTGGATCCCTTCTGGGCCTGATGTAATTGTTCGTGACAGTAAGTAGTCTGGTTGGTTTCTCATTCACCTAGTTTCAATGTTGAAAGACCGAATGTAGGGGGATACTTCTTGACGAAGCTACCGAGCTGTAGTATTCTGAAGAGCTTTTATATTGTAATTTCTCGAAAGGGTAATACAGGGTTCAGAGGCCGGTCATCGAAATCGAAGAGGTCAGTTCGGATATGAAAAGGGATCATGACGGCGAAGAGCCAAAGTTACAAATCCTGAATTTTCTTATACAAAGGAAAAATCTGCGAAACTATTGGATACGGCAATAGCATCAATGGCGTGGATGACGGAACAATTGAAAGCGGACTCGCCTTGAGGGTATTCTTACACAAAATCGCCAACCAGGAAGGATAGATGGAACTTCGAAGTTAGAGTCCTCCACCAGCCGAACTCGGGAAACATGTAACAATATTCCCCACTGAATCCATTCCAGCTCTCCAGATGCGCAACGCAGATGCACCAAACTGATGGATCCCATACACGATGAATTCGAGGGCCATCAACAACATGACTAGCACCCCAATCACCAGGACACCTCCGGGCCATACATCATACGCGACGAGCACCAGGAAGGTTATGAGGGAGAGGGTGGACAACAACATGCAGAAAGTGGGGATGTGTGAGGACAAGGAGAAGAAGACATATGAGTTGTACACGTCACGAGAACGGTACTATAATGAGCAATTGAATGTGATCAGCGTGTGGGTGGTTAGTAGTAAAGAAGGGTACACACAATGAATGTTTCCAAGTCCACCCAATTGTAACGGATCAAGAACCATACGTCACAGGCAAGGCCGAAACCGCATGTGGTGCTGCTGGTAGTGACCGCGGTGTAAGCATGGGAGTTTATCTTGAAGACGGAGTCCGGGGTGATTGCGAACATCGCTGCGTTCGCTCTAAACGCCGTTGTCAACTCACGATTCACAAGGAATAGAGAAGGAAACTTGCGCAGCGAGGGCCACGAGCTATATATTGAATGAACCATTAGCCGGGAGTTAACCACAAAGCGTAATGGTGAATCGACTTACAAACCCTCCGTTGAATGTCCATTCACGTTGAAATCTCAACTGAACTGGTGCAAATTCTTCTGGACTGCGTGCCGTGGAAAGTTCACGGTACATCGTGAAAGAATCCAAGATCCTTCTATTCCAGGTACTATCCGAAGCAGGACTTGCCGAGGAGTCGTTGTCAAGGCCCTCCGGCATCTGCACCGATTGTCAATCATCTTTGGGTCACCATCACAGCCGCGGCTATCTTGAACACGTACACCAACATCGAGAATGTTAGGCGCCGGTATGTCATGTGATCCCTCTAGAAGGCTACCTGCGCTCTCTACGTCGCACTCTCTGGAAGGAATCGCTGCAAGAAAAATGCGCGGTGAATTTGATTGAGAAGAGCTATATCATAATGATAATTTAGAACTGAGTACCAACCCTAATATTGAACGATATACTTGCCTTCCGTGCTGATACGCCGAGTTCAAAATTATATCCGGTGCACAGTGGTTCTCTAACCTGAGCAGCCGAGCTTCCACCCGGGACAACGTGTCTTCCACCAACGTCGTCTTTGACACCTCTGGTCCATCGCCGTACTCGCATGCGTCATCTCTTGGATGGGTTCCACAAGGTCCACATATCGATTTCTCTCCATCGCATCTCTTTAAAGTATGATGAGTTACCAAGAAGACGCAGAAGAAATAAACGGAAGAACATACTATCTTCAAAAATCTTTCCAAAAAATCAGAAAAATATCCATGGTATGACATACGACGGTCATGCGTCAATGCTCAAGCGCTCACCTGCAGCTCACGCACGTCTTTCCATGTTGCGTCAAGACATTACTTGGGCTGTATTTGGATCCCTTGGGCATGCTAGTTGATATGGAGAAGGGGAGCAGAGAGAGTGGTATTATGGCCTCGAGGGATCAACTGAAAAAGAAAAAATGTACTCTTGAGCATTTTTATAAGATGCCGGTAACGAGGTTGGAAAAGGCATATAATTATTTACGGCGCAAGGCTCTTTTTGACGATCTCATGATGTGAAGTTAACGTCAGAGACCTTGCTCTGCGGAGTGGCGGTGCTTTGGTGCAGGCTTCTAGCATAAGTAAATCACAATCGGCGTGGCGGTCATTCATGAGGATTTTCCCGGTAAACAATTACGTGTTCATCGGCCGAAGTGTCGAAAACTACTGTGCACACGTCAATGGACACCCTTCTTGGGGTTGAGCGGTTGGGCTATTCCCTCCGGCATTGAGAGGAGGGTCGCCTGTAGGAGCAATCAACGAGTAACAATTACCCCTTCTATTTCAGGCCGTTCTTGGGTTGAGCAGTTGGGCTATTCCCTCCGGCATTGAGAGGGGATTCGCGTGTAGGAGCAATCAACAAGTGGCAATTGCCACTTCTATTTCAGGTTGAGCGGTTGGGCTATTCCCTCCGGCATTGAGAGGTGGGTCGCGTGTAGGAGCAATCAATGGGCAGCAATTACCACTTCTATTTCGGGCCCTTCAGCTAGGCTATTCCCTCCGGCATTGGGAGGGAGGTCACAATCAATTGCCACTTCTATTTCGGGCCGTTCTTGGGGCTGAGCAGTTGGGCTATTCCCTCCGGCATTGAGAGGGAGGTCGCATGTAAGAGCAATCAGGGGGCGACAATTGCCACTTCTATTTAGGGTCCAAGATTCTATCTTTCCCAAGCAGATCTAAATCTCATTGTCGACGCGACATCTTCCCAGGCACCAGATTGATATTAGACGCGTGCGCCAAGGCACCGCCACTCCGCAGAGCAAGGTCTCTGACGTTCACTTCTTGCCTAGATATCGTCAAAAAAGGAATCAATGCATTTGTTGCATATGTTCTGAGGCAGTAACTGGATTTCAAAATTTGAATGAACTGGGCCTCTGGGTAAACGTCCGACAAAAAGGATATCAATAGCTTTGAATGGTGTAACAAGGTAAGATTAGTCATAAACCTGACCGCTCATTATCGATGCATGATCCATATATACATCATGTACATCATGATAAGGTCTTCTATCAGGGGGCAGATTTCAGGATACTGACAAGACTTCTCCCACAATTGTTGTCGCGGACATCTCAGTGCAAAACGGCTGCTTGTTGCGGTTTCCCCCATGTCCTGATCAATACATTCTCGTTCTCGAGAAACTCCTACCGTTCTGCCCAAACCTTGTGGATCTTGTGATGCGTGATTCCCCCACATAAGATCCGTTCTCCCAGTTGTGGATAAATTGGCCCCTCCGACGGCTATGTGTCAATTTCGATGATGAGTTCACGTACGGGAATGTGCTCGTGCAACCACCGGTGTTTGTAGATTTAACCTATTTGAATGTCCGCGACAGACGGCAATGGCGCTACAATTGCAGAATCACCTTGAACTTGATTAAAAGGACATCCGATTGACAGATGGCCGGGGGTTGGGCTGGTGTCTGAGTCTCTGAGAGTCTCAAAGCTTGTACTCTAGGTCTCTCCCATTAACGACATCATTTTGATTTGAAGGATCCCCACATACACATAGACTCCGAAAAAATAGCACTGGAGTATCTTTCCCGGGTACACGACAACAACCGACTTGTAGTTTTGGAGAGCCCTCCATACGTGACACATGACTGCGAGAAAGACAGGAATGATGGAATTGATAATTAGGTTTTCGGTGGACTCGTCCTCGGTTCAAAGCCATGCGTCCGAATCGATTTCTCGCTTTCATGTTGACGTGCGACAACTTACATACGTTCCACTGTGCATACGCAGAGAACTAGTTTGTCGTCCCACGACCTCGGTTGTTTCCAACGCTTGGATACAAGTGGTTGAGACATCTGAACGGGGAAGGATTCGAATGGTTCGCGATGTTATGTGTACATGACTCAGGACCAACTGACGAGGACTATTATGAGGTTGCATCTCCCGTGTAGTTGTCGTACGTTGTAAGTTATTTGGTAGGTAAGTATAAGCGTTTAGAATGCGGTCAAGAGAACAAATTGATTAAAATCACGAGTGCCATTGTGTCATTTACATAACTTCACATGTCCATCAAGAATAAACAGATTCTAGTGCGAATCGACACTTGCTAGAGCCAAACCAGAGCTTGGAAGTGAGTTTATATTCACCTTCGGTTCTCCTACTTGCATATTTCCTCCAGTCATATCGTCAAGGTTCAAATAAGACGCAGGAGGGGATCTTCAACTTGTGCTCAGTGACTCGTTCACAGGCCACAGAATTCGCCGGGTTATTCCGGTGCCCGGTCCGACAACTCCCCGACGTCACGTTGAATTTCCAATTATGGAGATTAAAAAACATATCACCGTCAACACGGTGGCCGCCTTGAGGCTTGAACGTTGCCAGGTTGAGCGACTTCTGACACGACGCACATAACACAGGTATGGCTTCTTTCTCTGTGTTTGGCATAGACTCAAGGTCGTTGTCCAGTTCATTGTCATACCTCAGAGGTGTTGTTGTCGATCCATATCTACCTATCCACAATCCACAGTTATACAACGGAGGATTGGGCGCACACCGGGTGTTCCACGTTCAACGCTCAGGTTGTAAAGTTTTAGGCCTTCGGGCTTAACTGCAGAGTCGTCCTTGTACTCGAGACGGAAAGTCCGTGATGGGGCCGAACTCGACCAGGATTAGATATTCCAGGCCGCTGATCCTTGGTCTTCTGACAAAGCTACCCGGATTTAGAGTGAGTTCTAATCCCTAATAATAACCACTGAATCGACTAACCATTGA
>Ga0307513_10004706_pt1 | contig 18148 bp, 15 predicted proteins | sample 15_EM_MG_FD_202174 | JGI IMG/M metagenome (GOLD analysis project Ga0307513, IMG submission 202174) | Populus trichocarpa ectomycorrhiza microbial communities from riparian zone in the Pacific Northwest, United States - 15_EM | ecosystem: Host-associated > Plants > Roots > Unclassified | place... | reverse complement strand
CTCCACCCTCTTTCTTTGTTTCCTTTCTTCCTTCTCTTCCTATATTAAACCGGCAAGTTCGGTAGCGCTAGTCGCATTCACTTCTACGAACAAAATCCACCAAATTTCCGAACGGACGCTCGAATCTGTTTTCCTCACTTTATCGCAATTCCAGTATACTCTCTAGCCTTATTCTCACAATCAGTCCATATCAATCCATCTAAACCTTAAACGAAAGAAAGACGGAAAAGATGTTGTTCAAAACCGCCCTCCTAGCAAGCACCTTCGCTCTCCTCTCGAACGCTCAATCCACCACCACCGGCGGCCCACCAACTCCAAGCGGAAGTGTAAAACAGCACGTAGTTCAAGTCGGCGATCAGAGCGGTGCGTTAAAGTTCTACCCGGACACGGTGACAGCCGCTCCCGGCGAGCTGGTGCAATTCCAATTCTTCCCCCGCGTAAGCTTACTCCCCTCTCTCTCCTCCCCTTTCTCTTAGGGGGCATTTCACACGAGAAGAACATGAAATTGACAGTACATAAAAAAAACAGAACCACTCCGTGGCCCAATCCTCCTTCGACAAGCCCTGCGAACCCATTCCGCAGACAAATGGCACCGCGGGCTTCTGGTCCGGCTTCATGCCAGTGGAAGCCTCCAGCACCGATATGCCGATCTTCTCCATTGTTGTCAAAGACGACAAGCCGGTTTGGTTCTATTGCGCCACTGGTAAACATTGCCAGGGTGGGATGGTGGGTGCCATTAACCCCCCAACGTCGGGGGCGCGTACCCTCGATGCGTACAGAGAGGCTGCCAAATCGGTCGCTCTGACGGGAGTGCCGACTGGCGCTGTGGGTTCCGGGGGGTCGAATTCATCTTCCTCGTCTGGGTCTGGGTCTGGATCTGGGAGTGGAGGCGCAAGTGGAACTGGGAGTGGATCTAGCGGTAATTCCGGCACTAACCTTGGTAACTTGATCCCTGGGAATACTACTAACAATGGGGCAGTACCGAGCACCACGCCCGCCCCCGGCGCCGCTGGCGAACTTCGTGTCTGGAAGGGATGGGCCGTTGTGATTGGTGGGATCGTCGGGTTGATGGTGGTATGAGTACGGTAGTCAGTCGGTTTACTCTTTGCTCGCCCGTTTTTTGTATCGTTTTCCCGTGGTTGCTCTGGTTTGGACGGCAGGATGATTGTATAGTGGCAATATAGAGTATATCACGCTGGACGGATCTTGGTTGTTGTTTTTTTTGTTTCCTACTTTTCTCTTCTTTTCGTTTCAGATGATTCGACAAACAAGGAAGCTAAGCGGGCGAGAGTTTAAGTTTTAATATTTGTATAGTATAAAACCCCACCGCAGCTATCATATTCTATCACATACCTACAGTACATACAGAACCGAAGCGAAGACCCAACCCCCAGAAACCCATTCCCGAGTGACAACCCATGACCAATTCTGCACACAATACCCATGCTACCTATTGTAGTCTAGTCTGGAGTACTACAGTACCAGCACTATATTTACCTCCCTCCTCCAACCGAGCAGGAGAAAGCAAGAAAAAAACCCCCCTCCAGAACCGGACATTTCCCAACCCACCATACCATTATCACATGTATGTTCCGCATCAACCCACAGCTCGTATGGTACTGCTGCAACCGTCCCCGGGAATAAACGGCCCTCCAAGCCCACCCCGGCCAGACACCGATTGGTGGACTTTGTTGTACGAGGACAACAAGCGGTGGTCAGCACACAGCAGCAGCAGCAGCAGCAGTAGTAGCCAAGAACCGGTAAAAAAAACCACGTGAAAGCTCCGCAAAAAAACTCAAGAAACTCTTCCAAGTCCGGACCAGGATCTCTTAATTCCGAGCCATTGAGAGAAAAAGAAGCCAGCCAGCCAGCCAGCCAGCCAGCCAACCACAATCGCCAAAATCTCCCAGCCCGCGCAATAAGCTTACTGGCCCGGAATTAAAAATACCCCGGGCCGGGGCGAGTTTTGTGGGGGGGGGGGTTTTTTTTTTTTTTGCGGTTTTCGTATGATCTTTGGGTTTTAGCTGTTTGGGCGGGCGGGTGGCCTACGGTACCGGTAGGAGGAGGAGGCTGGCTGTCTGTCTACACAACTTATCATACGAGTGCCGTAGTTAAGGTTGCCAGCCTGGGCTGATAATTAATGGTAAACGCGACTGGTTGGCTGGGAGGTTGGCTTGCCGGCGCAAAACGAAACAGGACAAACAAAAACAAAAAAGCGAAACAAGGCTGTTCTGAGATACCGGTAATACAAGAATGACGATCGAGATGTTTGCGATGGGGGGGGGGGGGGTAAAGCGATAGCAATGGCGGGGGGGGTACAAGCACTGTAGATAGATAGATAGAAGCAAAGTGAAGTTCTCCCGTCGGTCGACCAGTAGATAATTGATGCCACCGTTCGACTACCGTAGGCTATTGGTGCTGTCCCAACATCACGCATAATCACTCGATTTCCTTGTCCCGGCCTTTACTTTTATCATATATCACTAGCTTAATTAACTTACTGGCTGGGCGGCTCATCAAGCATTCGGATGAATTGGCGCCAAAAGTTCCAGGCTTCGTGTGCAAGCCGGCGCCAATTTTGTTCCGAAAACCTTTTTGTGAAATCGCCAAGTAATCCTCACCAGCCCGACCGATTGACTCACTGACTCACTCACTCACTTGTTTACTCACTTCTTCTCGGTCCTACATTTTTTGCTGCACAGTACTCGAGTACGGTACTTATTCCTCGTCTCCCGAACTCTCGTATTCTCCCCTCCCCTCGCTTCCTCTCCCTACAGTATTCCGCGCGTTCAAGTGAGACGATAGAAAAAATATGGTGGGGTACAGTACAGTACTATTGCATTAAACAACCATAGAAGAAAGAAGGAAAGAAAAAGAGCTTACGCACACCCCCCTCCTCTTTTAAGTTTAAAATTCCACGTAAATTGCACTTCCACATGCGTGAAGGGTAAGCTAAAGAGCGGAAACGAACCGAATGAAGAAGTGGACAGTGCAGTGCTCCGCTGCCCACACACATATAATCTACAGAAAAACAAGCATGGAAGAATGATAGCCGTAGGCACAGCGGAAGAAAAAAGAGAGGGGAAAAAAAAAGGTATATTAAATTCCCTTCTTTGAATTGAATTCCACCCCTGCTTGTCTGCCTGCCTGCCTACGTACTCCGCGTTTTCCCACTCAAAAGCAAGCTAAACCGAAAGAGCTAAAACAGTGATTTCGGAAGAAAGAAAAAAGAGAAAAGAAAAAAACGAAATGATATAAGTAAACAAGTAGAAAAAGACAACCGAAAAAGACAAAATCCCGTCCAAAAACACAGTAGTAAGGAAAATAAAAAGCCAATACCCGTTAACAAATGAAATGCTACTAATGAGAAAAAACAAGGTTGAGGGGGAGTAGGGGAGTGAAAAATAAAATAAAAAATTGTACGGCAAGGTATGAGACAATAAGAAACGGAGAACGAGGGGAAAGGGTGGTTGTTTTTGCATCAGAATCTGAGGCAAATGGTGATTTTGGAATGAATAGACACAGGTCAAGGTCCGGCCGTCGCTGTTTGGATGAAACAGAAACAGTTGGAAGGAAATTGAGATGATATAATGGAAAAAGTATCGTGAGGTTGAGGTGAGACTCGTACGAACATTCTGCCGTGCGGAAGGAAAGAGGGACAAAAAAATACAAGACTGATATAAGGTGGAAACAGAGTTTTGTTGGAGGGGGGTAAAAATAATATCAAAACAGCAGCTAAGGTCGATGAAAACTCCCGTGCGTCTATAGTCGTGTAATTCCCAACCACCTAAACTCCAGGACCTACCAGCCAATGCTCGAGCGAAAAAATCAAGAGCAACAAGTTTGACATGGTACAATGTATATGAAGGCTTTAACAGATCTCCATATAACGTTTACTGGCCACCAACAACCAACCCGATCCTTCTGTAGATACCCTCAGCAGCATCCAACATCCTATTTGCTTCTCCTAATGTGCTCCCTTCGACCTCTTCGCTCTCCTCCTCAACAACCTCTGGAGATTGCTCTGCAACGGCCTCTTCAAAGAGATCCTCCGGTTGAGCCTGACCTCCTGCAATCATTTCCAAACGTTCAAGCAACGCCTCCACACCGGTTCCAGGGAACAATTCGTCGAGAGCTTTCTTCTCGTCAATCTCAGCCTCCTCCCTGCCATAGTACTGCATCTCTTCCTCGTAAACATCGAAGAGATCCTCCGGCGCCTCATACTCGTCCTCCTCGAAGTGATAGTCCATGATATCTGCCTTCTCGTTACGGATGGGGAAAAACCCATCAGCAACAGGAAGGGAACTCAATTTCCAGTCCTCATCCTCAACGACCTTTCCATTCAAATCCTGGATGCTTGGGGGACCTTGTGGAAGTTCGAGAACACTAAACACTTGTGGCGAATTGGTTCCCCAGGTGTTGTACGCCAAAGGCCACTCAGAATCTTCGGAAACTGGGGCAAGATTAGGATTGACATCCTTGCGGGTATTGGGGCGAAGGGAAGCGTCATTGTTGGAAGGAACGGTTTTTGGTTCCGGTGCGGCGGTGGTGTTGGGAACCTGCTCCAAAGTATCGTTCTGGGCGGCTGGTTGCATGGCGTCCAAAAATACTGAAAACGCGGGAGAGCTTAAGAGCATTCTAGTAAGCTCACTAAGTTTGTTATTCTCTTCCCTGAGTCTAGTGTTCTCATGCTGAAGATCGGTAGCTTCGTTTGTCTTGGTAGCAACTTCCTGCTCCAAGTGGGTGATGTATTCTATAAAAACTTGTAAGTAGATGTAGACAGGCGAATACGGGGACCTATGGTATTACCCTTTCTTCTGCTTCTGAAGGCACGGGCAGAAACCTTGTTTCTGAGTTGCCTCCTCTCCTTGCTGGTCAACTTCTTTCCTTCCTCACTGGCAAGTAGACGCTCATCCTCATCCATTTCATCCTCCTCCTTCTTGAGCTTGGCAATGTGAGGCAAAACAGAGGGTGCGCCGTTGGCAGAAGGATGAGGAGCATTGCTCTTCATGGAAGTCAAGATTTTGTCTACACGCTCATTGACACCATTCTTCGGAGCAACCTTAAGTTGCTGCTGTTGGGATAGCGGAGCTTGCTGTTGTGTTTGCCTCTGTTGCTGCTCTCTGATTGTTCTCTGCTGCTGTTCATAGGCAGCTTGGTGTTGATGGATACCAGGGAAGAATCTACCAGCGGTAGCCATAGGGGGGGCGGTCGGACCGACAGGGGGGACCGTGACAGTAGGGACTTCGATCTTGACCGAAGATTCCAAGTTATCCATCATCGGTGAAGCTCCCAAGACCAGACTAGGGTTAACAAAATTGGCTGAACTGTCCCCAGCAGTGGTGCTCTCGGGGTAAAAGTAGGCTGGCATCATGCCGCTCGAACTGTTTAGCGAGGTGGAAGAGTCGTTGTCGAGTTGCATGAAACTATTCTCATGTGGAGAAACCGACATGGAGGCGGTTGGAGTGAAAAAGTCGGGATAAAAACCGGAATTTACGGGAAGCGAGCCCGTTTGTTGAGTGTGAAGATCGTATTGATGGCTCGGGGCGGGAAATCCTGTAGCTGACAGGTGATTGTTGCCGGTGACCTTTTGGTTCATCGAAGGTGTACTAGACTGCGACGAGGAGAAAGAGGACCGAGATAGAGTAGGCGAGGGCATGAATGAGCTAGGGCCGTCGTAGTCGATGAAGGCGTCGATGTCGTTAAAGGAAGAGTTCTCCTGGTTGAAAGATAGGGAAGAACTCGAGCGGTTTCTGCTCATGTTATTTTGTTGTGACATTTCAAACGAGGAAGGCCTTTTCGTAAAGCTGGCTCTCGCTCGCTGGTCCGTAACAGAAGCTAATTTCCAACCGACTATTCTTATCTCCCTTTCTAATTATGTCTGTAATTGTTATGAGGCGATAGGTAGGTGTTTCTGTTAAAAAGTCAAGACGAGTATTTACTTGTGTGAATCCTAACAGAGAGAAGTAATGAAAGGTTTAACGGTGTGGGTGGTGATGATGATGGTGATGATGATGGGGTAGCAAGTGGGTGGTGGTGGTAAAGAAAAGGGCGAGGAGAACTTGGTTGTATTGTTGAGGTTGTGAGGGTGTACGGGCAGGAGAAGGAAAAGGACAGGACAGGTAGCGGGATGAAGGTGGGCTGTGTTGAGATTGCTGTGTTGTGTGGGTGCGGTGCCGTAGGAACGGTGGTGGTCGCAGGTCGTAGCAAGAAGAGAATTACAAGCAGCGGCAAGAGCAAAAGCTGATTTGGTTGATGGGGAACAGTACGGGGGGGGGTTGCTCTCAGAGGAGACTCCTATTGGGCAAGAAAATGCACTGAGAGGGAAGAAGGGGAATTTGCGACCTTTTGGGGGGGAGACAGTAAGGAAGGGGGAGAGAACGGGGCTGTGTTGCAATATCCATCCACCTTTTCCACCTCCCAACCAATCCAACCCCATCGAGGAAAAAAGTGAGAAACCAAGCCAGGACCGAAGGACCAGCATCCCGGAACAAGATTCGTGTTCACCCGCGTTCTGCTGCTCAAAACGGTTGCTGAAGCGCTCGGCGCCCCCCATTCGAGTCCTTGGATTTCTGGAAACTGTTTGGATTTGAGTTAAATTCCGCCGCTTCAGAGCCCGGGGTGCAGCGTTCTACCATTTACTCAGATGGCTACAGAGCTCGTCATGATCCTAACAATATCTCTCCAATCGTGCCGCAGTCATACAAAGCCCTCGCAACAATTTTCATCAGCATCGACGAGCCCACCAGGACAGCCCTTTGACAAAAACCTTCTTCCTTGGCCGCTCCGACCTTGTTTTTCTTTTTCTTTCTTTTTCTTTTCTTCCTTTCCCTCTCCAAAGATCGCGGCCATCCGACACTTCACGAGAGTACGGTGCCCGCAGACCCGCACTGTAAAGTAGGGTACCGGTATTTACACTCTCCTACCGGTACACTACGGTAGTTTCCCAACAAGACTCTACTCGTATGTGTTTATAAAAACACCCGGCACCCCTTTCCTGTCGCTATCATAGACCAACTGGCACACCGGGTCTCTGCCATAGTTGCTATTGTTGCTATTCGCTACTTACTATCCCACCGGTACCGGTATTTTTCCATCACAGTATTCCCTCAGCGCTGCTCCGCACAGTGAGCGAGAATCAAAAGATCCCCTCCTCCCCTGCTTCAATGTTCTCATCACCATCACTTCCACAATACCGGTAACGTAGACTATCGGCTCATCCTGCTTTTCTCGCTAAATCCTGGAACTACTCTCCCTGCAAGACAGCTCTGTCCAATTCCTGATCGAGACACCTTGCATTGTATTCCGTTTATCCGACACGAGGCTTGCGTCACGCTCCATGGCAGATCTCTTACCCTAAGCCCTACTTTCACTCTGCTTTCACTCACAAGGTTTGCTGCACTGCGGATATTTCGGGCTTAGCCTTTCTAAAAACAGATCAGATGGACGAGTGGGGAAATGATTTGCCCGACTCCCTCTTCAAGCCACCCGGGGGAGCTAAGGTCTTGTCAGAAAGAACCTTGTTCAGCTGAAGTGAGACCCCGAGATCCCCCGTTGTGGGTCGCTTCTGACATGCGTCTAGAAGCTTTTCACCAACCAAACAAATCTGCCTTCCTGTAAATAGAGAAGGCACTCTCGAAAGGGATAAAAAGGATACCGTATACGGCTTTTTTTGAGATGGTATTACCTACTTGTTGGGAGTCTTGCGATTTTTATTTCGACAAAAAACGAGCGGTTTGAGAGGCTTCTGGGAGGACGTTGCCAGCACAGTTCCCCCCAAGGCCCCAGTCCCCCCGGTACTCGAATGGTTCGAATCGTAGCCGCATCCCATGGAACGGGGCCATTTCCTATTTGGAGAATTTCCACCAAACGTCTTCCCCGTGGAGTGGAGATTGCCGGACGTTGAAGCAGTCCAGTGATCACGATGATCTAGCTAATCTCACTCGTTTTCTTTCCGAAGCTTGTCCACTACATGTACTACAGTAGTACATACTCAATCTTTTCCTAGTTCCTTCACGGTCGTCTGTAAATTTACCGAATTTCACTCGTTTTTAGCTTAATTTAATATGTTACCCCCGCGCGTGCACGATACCCAGTGCGGTGATAGGCAAGACCATCACCCTAATTAGTTCGAGCATCACCTATGAAGGGAAGGGGTCCACTCAGTGGGCTGGTCCAGCCAACCAACGAACTTGACCTTCCTCTACTAGTACCGGTACTTGAAGATAAGCCACCGTTTATACCTTTTGGAGTTAGGAGGTTGAACAGAACCAGTGCCTGAAAATTGGTTAAGGGATGACTTGTAATGTCATAAACATTAGGCCATTCCTAAACAGTTTTTCTGGCCATGGTACCGGTACTGGCATGTTGATCGTCGTTCAAAGCTTTTGGCTCGAACTGAATTTCCCGCTCTGCGTGCGTGCCTGCACAGTACACAACCAATCGGCTTGCAAAAATTACTTTCTCCTCGCCCGGCACGTAGCTAAGTTATTGTACTTGTTCTTATCCCATGAGCACCATATTGCGCCCAGTTCAGGTTTGTCGAACCCGCCCTATATTCACCGGCTCCACGAACAGCAACACTTCAATATTTCCTCCTCCCCCCTTCTCCCTGTGGCCTAGAGCAGTATCTAAGCTTATACTCGAGTAATTGCAGGCGGTCACTGCCAACCCGTGCCGTGGCTTGACATAAAGTTGAGGGACCCGCATAGTGCCCCAACCCACGCACGGGCTTTTGGTCTACGGTACCGTATTCGAACGGCCAAGGGTACGGGAAGAAGCTCCACCGACCCGAATATCACGGATCCGGGGGATTCCCGGTCCGGTTCCTCGGAGAACTTTCCGTGCCGGTCCGTTTCAGGTTCCTTATAATAACTAATGCTTGTCTGGTCTAGCCTGATAGGGTAGGAGATTCAAGATTTCGACAACCGCGATTTAGATTAGGGGGGAAAGCCGAGACTCCCCGTATTGGGCTTCTATGCTCTGAGGCTTGTCTGATGATATTTAGAGAAGGGGGGCTTAAAGATGATCATTTGTGCAATTTCGCCTGCCATGCGTGGCTACGGTAGTCGATTCACATAGTATCACTCGGTATGTCATTTACCCAAACGGGAGGAATGTTGGGGGTTAACAGATTACTGGTAGTCTACCGCGAGAGATGGGTGGGAGGCGATGTTTTTGGATTCGCTGTTTGTTACTCAGACCAAACCCCATGCACACACACCTACTCTTTTCCCTCCCCGGTCGTAATCCCTGAAGAATCTATAATATGCAACGTAGACCGCCAATCGAATTTCAATATAGCTCAGACCATAGTGTATCCGATTCATGTTCTCCTATCCAAACCCGTCAATATCATTTCTGTTGACCACCCAGGCCACTTTTACCGCTTTGCATTGGGGATGGTGAGTCTGTTCTGTAGAGGTGGTCCGATGGGAAAGGTGAACTGGGAACGCTGTTGTCTACTCGAGTACCTTGGGCTCAGGGGCGATATTGCAACGCATTAATTTATGGAGCGGATATGAGACGGAACGTGTGTGAAGCTTAGGGCCACACGGGGTGCAAGGGGTATTATACATTAATGGTATTTGAAGAGTTGAGTGCGGCGCTGGGGTCGGCGGAGGGTGGAGGAGGAGGAGGAGGTTGGTTTAGGGCATCGGTGGACATGCTGGGCGATGTTTAACCTCCCAAAGATGCGTGTAGTATTTTGAAGCCTATTTTCTTGCGCTTATAGACACCCAATGAGGAGGGGAGGTATATTTCTAGTTGGCCTCGGAGGCTGGGAAAAGCCCTGTCAACGGAGGGTTGGCCATCGCTACCGGGCAGACAGGCACTTATGTCACTGTTCAATCGCAGATTAGACGGTGCAGTTAGACAATCAAGGCTTTGGCAACAATCCAGACTTGATCTCCGGAACATAGCGTGGAGATGGGCATCCCGCATTTATCGTAATAGCACACTAATTTGTTCGGATAAGAGCTTGCAGAGCTTTCTACTTGAGAGGCAATCGTCTCACTACTTGGAAATTCGATTTGGTTAGTAGCTTGCGTCACCTTGGACCCCTCATACTTCCCAAACTCACCATTTATACCCCGACGAGGTAGCAAACGATCGCTCTTCTACAGGGCGAGCCTAAGCACTCGAATGTGATGTCTGATATCACTCCTGAAGAGTTCTCATCTAAGCCCTTCGATTACCTGATCGTTGGCGGCGGCACCGCCGGGCTTGTCCTCGCCGCACGTCTCTCTGAGAACCCGGATGTCCGAGTAGGAGTTCTCGAAGCCGGGGGAGCACAGTTCGATAACCCTAAGGTGAAAATCCCGGGCCTCCTTGGAAGGTCAATTGCGGATCCCGAGTTGGATTGGGCCTACATGACCACTCCTCAGAAGGAGCTCGGCGGAAGGCAGCTGCTCTACCCCGGGGGGAAAATGCTCGGCGGGAGTTCGGAGCTAAACTTCATGTTCTGGGGGAGGGGGGACAAGAGGGACTATGAGTGGGAGAAGGACTTTGGGGTAAAGGGGTGGACATGGGATAGTTTTTTGTTTGTCCTCCATGGTTTTACTCTGCTTCCTTGGGTAGAGAACAAGTGTTTATTATTTCATAGGAAGTATTCGAAGAAGTCCCAGTGACTCAACATCCCGACGGAGCCTGAGCAATTGGCTATTTTCCCCACACCTACGCATGTTCCGGAGTTCCACGGCACCGATGGCCCTATACATGTTAGCTTTTCGAGTTGGCAAGAGGATGTGATGAAGTTCCTCATGCCCGCTTTTGCGGATATTGGTGTTCCAAGAAACGTGGAGCCTATGAGTGGCTGTCCTGTTGGTTCGAATATCGCTGCCCTGAGCATCGACCCAGCCACAGGGACTAGGTCCTATTCCGCAAATGCTTACTACGGACCTAATTCTAGTAGGGAAAATTTAGTCGTTTTAACCGGTGCTCAGGCTACGAGAGTCTTGATTGAGGATTTTGTGGTTGTTGGAGTGGAGTATCTTTTTGATGAAAAGACGCACTCTGCTCGTTGCTCGAAAGAGGTAATTTTATCTGCGGGGGCAATCGCGTCTCCACAGTTGCTTGAGCTTTCTAGAGTTGGTGATAGGAAGCTCTTGGAGAGATATGGGATAGAGTGTAAGGTGGAGAACCCAAATGTCGGAGAGGGAATGTAGGATCACCTCAGTGAGTGTGCGAATGCCACAATGGAATGGCCTAGATCTAAGAACCCTAGTAACAAGTATTGAATTTGAGCTCCGCCCCGGGACTCGCACTATGAACGATCTGGGCGACCCTCGAAAGCTCGCTGAAGCAATGAAAGAATACGAAGCCTCGTCCTCTGGGATATTAGCAACATCACATACACATTATGCTATGATTCCACTTTCCAAAGTCATGCCTCAATCCGAAGTAGAACACATAAAGCAGACCATCAAGAAGGATCTTGAGACTACCGCAAGCCCGCGTGATCGCCTTATCTACCAGGTCGAGCTCAACCGTCTCAACTGCCCTCAGGACTCCCTCGGACAAGTCGAGATCATGTCAGCACCCTTTGGCTTCCAGGTCTTCCGAACCGAAGAAGACGTTCCAGGGAAGCAGTCCTTTAACTTCTTCATGGTCGGAATGCACCCCCACTCGCACGGGTCAGTCCATATTTGCTCCCGGAACGTAACCGACCAGCCAACTATCGAACCGGCAGTTTACTCCTCCAATGTCGACCGCCACGTCCTCCTTCGCGCCACACAGCTTGCCGATAAAATGGCCAGGATGCCTCCATTCGAAAAGTTTCTCGCAAAACGTATACAACCGCCAGAGGGAGAAATGACCGAGAGTGACTGGGATAAGTTTGTTGGAGAGTCAACGGCGACTTGCTGCCATAGCATCGCTACCTGTGCTATGTTGCCTAGGGATAAAGGAGGGGTGGTAGACGAGAAACTCAGGGTTTATGGTGTGAAGGGATTGAGGGATGTGGATGCTAGTATCTTGCCGGTGCATATCTCGCATCATATACAGGCCACCGTCTACGCTGTCGCGGAACAGGCAGCCGATTTGATTAAGGAGGAATGGTAGAGATATTACCTCCGGAATTCGTAGAGACCGTGAGGTATACGCAGAGGTTAGCACACTAGTTCACTACTAGCAGTGGGCGGAAATGGGAATGGATTATTAGAAGTATGGTGCAAGAATCTTTAGGGGGTGAGCGGGTAAACACCCTCGCGGGGAGTTTTTCAGTTGGCTGTTGGTTTTGACCAAGAGCTCTAATGGAGTAAAACTTCAATCCCACTCTCGAAACCCGTTTTGGGTGCATTTACACCCACCCTCTAAATTTCTTGCACTAGTATCCCGGCTTGGGATATGGTCACCATAGTAATGTACTAGTATCTTACAAGTGCCACTGTGCTGGTATCATAAAAAGGCAAAACCTGCATGATGAAGACATATTTGTAGTGTACGGTACGGCAACCTACTCTACTCCAATTTTTTGTGGGGCTCCCATCGGCACAGATATTCTACCGCCACCGTTTTGCCCATTGTGGCCGGACGTCCGGTCATCAGCGAGTCACTCGAACCCCGCCGTTACCCCGGGAAAATGCATTGCGCACAGACCACATTTTTTTTTCATGAGGCTCAAGCTGCCCACTGCAATGTACAGTATCATCCACGAACTTGACAACGGTTCATTGGCAACACGCACAACCACACCTTCTTCGCCCCACCATTGCTCCAACAAAAATGGCTTCACCCTCGCCCCCGCCCACAAAACGGGCAAAGCTCGACGCGCCTAGTCACAAAGCCACCCCACAGAGAGAGCTTGAGCTTGCAGTCGGAATTGCTGGTTATGTGCACCCAGACTTACCTGGATGGCAGGGTGTGTTCAAGAAGCGGTACGCGGACTTTCTGGTGAACGAGATTGGGCTCGATGAGAAGGTTGCGCACTTGACGGATTTTGGGTCGGAGTTTTTAAGGAAGAAGAGGGGGGAAAAGAAGGTGGAGGAGGCGGAGTCGTCCGTTTCTAGCATTGTCGGGGATGTGGCAGACAAGACAGATAAGGCAGGGGGGGAAGATATCGGCCCAGAAGTATTGGCTGCTACTCTCCGGGCCCAGCTCAGGCTAACAAACCAGCAGAACCCCAAACTTCAAAGCATCATTCGACTGACTGGTCCTGAAACTGCCGAGTTCTGCAGCAAATTACTGGCGAGCATTAACGGGGGAGCAGTGGGGTCTCACCCAGAACATATAACCCAGAGCATAGACCGCGAAGAGCGAGGCCCCGTCCACACCGCAATTCGGGAATTTTCCTCGGGAAAAATCGACTCGGTTACCTTGAGCGGTGACCAAGAAGGGTGTATCAGAATTTATGTGGGTACCGGGCAACCTGGCATGCGTCAGAGGAAACGGGGCAATCGTGCGGGACGGAGGAGGAACAAGTCTGGTAAAGGCAATGGGGAAGTAGGGTTGGATTATTGTCATTTTTTGGTGTATAAAGTGAATAGGGATACCATGGACGTTATGGGGGTTCTACCTCACTTAATTGGTGGCGCTGGAGGGAAGAATCCGTTCTCGTTTGCAGGGAATAAAGACAAGCGGGCTGTTACCGTATCGTGGTTCTCTGCATACAAAGTTCGTGCGGAGCGGTTGGCCCAGTTAAACCAGGGAGAGGGCGGGCTTAGAGGGTGCCACGTGGGGAATTTCTGTTACAGGGATACTGGTCTAGGGCTAGGTGATCTATGCGGAAATGAGTTCGTCATTACTCTCCGGGAGTGTATTTCTTCGGACGCGAGCAAAAGTTTAGAAGAGGTTGTTGGCACTGCAATACAGCGTGTGAGGGAAACCGGTTTCATAAACTACTTTGGGCTCCAGCGCTTTGGCAGCCACGGTGTCGGGACATGGGAAGTCGGGGTGGAGATGCTGAGAGGTAACTGGCGCGGTGCTGTCGGGAAAATCTTGAGCTACGACGCCGCGATTCTGGAAAAAGACGATAATCTTGTCTCTACAGAGGAGAAATCCCGTGCGCAGGCTTGCCATATATTCCTTACCACCTATGATTTCCGGAAAGCCCAGGAGCTCATACCCCGTCGGTCAAATGCTGAGAGAGCCATCCTCACATCCTTCAGGGATCGGGGTATAGAGGCTAATGAGCATGGCGGGAGGTTAGATTACATGGCGGCGCTACAGGCTGTCCCTAGGAAGATGAGGACAATTTATCTTCATGCTTTTCAGAGCTTTGTCTGGAACTATGTTGTTACTGAGAGGATTGCTTGTGGTACTAAGGTTCTACCCGGCGACCTGGTAATGGCAGAACCCACTACTGCCGCCGAGAACAAAGCGCCTAAACCAGCTACTACCGATGATGCCCCGGAAATAGACCAGGATGGCGAAGTCATCATTCGTGTTCCTCCGGGCGACGCGGGAGTAGCTAACACCAGCCCGGAAGAAGAAAAGTTCAAGCGGGCCAGAGCACTCTCCAAGGGAGAAGCCGAGTCAGGGAAATACACAATCAAAGACATCGTGCTCCCGACCCCGGGCTGGGATGTAATTTATCCCCAAAACGCCCTCATGGAGGTCTACAGCCGGGTTATGAAAGAACATGGCTTGGACCCTCTAAACATGAAGCGCAATCACAGGGAAACAAGCCTTCCAGGATCTTACCGTCACGTTATTGGTACGTTTATCAACGACGAAGCCAGCTATGAGATTAGAAAATACCATGGGGACGAGCAGATCGTCCAGACTGATCTTGAGGTCATCAAACAAAAAGAGGCTGCCGCCGAGGAAGCTGCAAAGGATGATGCGGTTAACATGGAACTCGATGCTCAACCTGAAGAGTGCGCTGTGATTGCTGCGGAGAGGGAGGGTGAGGGGGGAGAGAAGACAGCAGTGGTCTTAAGGTTCCAGCTTGGTACAAGTACCTATGCCACTATGGCACTCCGGGAGCTGATGAAGGACGGGGTTAAAGCGTTTGTTCCGGAATTTGGCAGGATGTAGGCGGAAAGAAAGGCCAATGGATGTGGTGGGTTTTCATCTAGTTTGATTTGGTTTTGGTTGGATTGGATTTACACATAGGGAAAAGTTAACGCATCGTACCTGAAAATCTTTGTCTACGACAGATGAACTATTGACCTACGATATATGCCATAGAAGTGATTGGTATATTGTGGGGCTTTCTTTCGAAACGACTGGATCGTACTCCCCCGCCTAGATGCTGTGAATTCAGTTTATGTCTTGGCCCGCGGTTCTCCCATAACATCCAATTGCGCCCTCCTTCCACATCCAACTTATATTGAGGGAACTAGCCCGGATAAACACGCCGGATGAACATTATCGGTGCAATCCCAGAGCCGACCTGCAGTATTTACAGTGCAGTACTGTACTTCTTGACGGGCACGTAGTTGTATATCATGTAACAACTCCCGAACGATCAGTCCGGCTCAACCGTTAAGTTCTCCGCCGCCGCCCTGCCCCCCCGAGCCTGACCTCAACCCCGTCTCGCGCTCATGCCGGTAGTTAAACCCCTCATCAACCCTGCGATTCACTGCCCTTGCTGCAGGTACGAAAGCGAAAGAAATTAAAAGGGTGATGAACGGATTATCTACAGATAATTATGATACCATATCACATCCTAGCAGAGAGGTAATCCGGGGAAATGTACTGTACTGCTGGACAGTGGCTTCTGGTGTCGGGAGTGGGGGGGTGGGTGGGTATCCGTTCAAGGTCATCTATTTATCTTGGCTGTACCTTTCTGGTGTGTGGGAATATCCGGCGGGGGTAGCGCAGGCAGAACAGAGGAATCGGTAGTTCGGCATGGTGAGGTGCTGGACGGATGTGCGGGCGTTGGTTGTGCGGTGGGTGAAAGGTAAATAGGAAGTGATGGGCTTTGTGCTGTATACCGGCAGTAGGTACGAGTGCGGTACTAATAGTACTTCTTTTGTGCTACGGTTCTGTGATATGTTAGACCTAGGTCGTGCATTTCACACTAGATATGTTCCCCACGGGCACACAAACGACTAGAAGCTATTCGTTTGCGGCTATTTTTTCGTTCAGTGAAGTATTTGGCTACCGGTGCTCGTATCGCAAGGTCTTACTTGACGCCATCTAATCAGGCCTTTTTTCCACCCTATGCCTAGCAACAATGTGGTATTCCCAGCTGGCTAGGTGGAAAGAAAGAAAGAAAAGGAGATGCTGGAGGAAAACAGAGTTAATACGGTAGACACCTCTGGCTTGAACCAAAAAACAAAAAGGGAGCTCGCCGCAGTACGGTATCTCAACATTGCCCGACGCTAGGCGCTATTGATCTAATAACCTCGGTCTAGCTACAAAAGGCCCAACCCAAATCACCCCCAACTAACTTGTCATTTTGAGTGCGATAGCCTATTAATTATACTTTACACATGCACTTAGGGCTGGGCACTGAGTTTCCATGAGAGTGTGAGGATAAACCTTGGGTTTCTTGCTAACGTTTTTCCTTGAGCACTTGATATGCGTCTTCGGGTCTATAGAGTCGTAGTACGGTACTGCTTTTGGTGGAACCGAAAGTATACATCTGGGGGCAGACCCCGCCATCGACCGGGGTAACCTCAATTCTAGAAGGGCGGGTGGAAAGCGGGGAAGAAGGGAAAGGGGTTATAAATGTATGAGAAATATCTTGATAGGAGCATTACAGTGAACTGCAGTACCGGCATTGTCGGACGTTTTCCGGGGACCAGCGCTCCTCGGCGGGTATTGGCATGGGGATGCATCCGGACCGCGAAAGCTCCGGAAGCAGGGAAAAGACGAAGAAAGGAGGAAGTGCCCAAAGGTTGATGCCCTCCTCGTGATCTGCTCTCTTTTCCATCATGCGTATTGCAGCCCCCTTTTATATAATACTTGTACATCTAACCTAAAACATCAACGTCTTCGATACCCGGTACACATACGAGTACCCGTCAATATGTTTTCGTACGAGACAGGGTTATCAGTATTGCATTACTACAATTCAGCTAATGCTAAACCCGCGCCGAATCGGCATTGAGTTACGGCGTGTCAAACTCCCGACAGCCCTCACCAAAACAACAAATAAAACAACCACAAAATCACTACTCGGCCAAAGCCCGCGCAACCCTCCACCACAAAAGAATACCAGAACAAATTAACCGTCCCCCAAACAAAGCCTACACCCGGGTGCAAGCCAGGTACCAAAGGGCGGTACCTCATCATCCCCACACACCGACTCCTCCACACCACAACCACCATCCACATGAGTCTGTAACCCCTCCCAAACCGACTCATCAGAAAGGAAAGAGGTAAACCGACCACCACACGGGCACCGCCAAACCAAGCGCGTCCCCCCACAAAGAACCCCCTCCGGACAAAAATGCGCCGGCACAACCACCGGCCCGTCCCCAACCACAGGGTCAACAACTGACCCACCAGGTACCACATCAGGTACCACCTCCACAACCTCAGCAGGCGTCCCCAACCCCTTACGCTTCCTGCCTGACCGACGCTTCCGAGCCCTACCCGAGGCCCCGCCAGCCACAATCACCCCCCCAAGCACCACATCCTCATCGCTAGAGTGAGCCACACCCACCCGAGCCACACCACCAGCCACACCAGAAGACGCCACAGAAGGCAGCCTCACCACTACCTCAGCCACCTCCTCCTCGCAAGGAGAGGTCACATCATCACCCCCAACAAAGAGCCGGACAAGGGACTCAGAAACACCAGACGGGGTGTCAGACCGCGTAGAGCAAGGGCCACAAGTGGCCAGCGGGATAGCCCGCAAGGAATCAATCTCCCGTTCCTTCAAACAAAGGCGACGAGAGAGAACGGAAACATGGTGCCGTAAGCGAGAAACTTCGGCCTCGAGGGCGAAGGACTTCTCAACGACACGAGAAAGCGAAATGGACGACCGCAAAGCCGAAGCCACCGAGGGGCCGGGAGTTCGTCCAACCATACTAAACGACTGAAAAAGGCAGTCGAAGAGAACAGGGAGATAAAGCAACCGGAAAGATTCAGACAGGAGATAAACTGATCTCCCGACGAACGAACTAAAATCAGGTAGAAAGCCTGAGATTAGAGACTTGAAGCTACCGTGAGGTATGAATCAAGGACCGTGATTGGCGTAACCCTGAAATGCGACAGGTCACCGAAGGTTTAAACAAGACAGGGATTATTTTGC
>Ga0307513_10004705_pt1 | contig 18148 bp, 19 predicted proteins | sample 15_EM_MG_FD_202174 | JGI IMG/M metagenome (GOLD analysis project Ga0307513, IMG submission 202174) | Populus trichocarpa ectomycorrhiza microbial communities from riparian zone in the Pacific Northwest, United States - 15_EM | ecosystem: Host-associated > Plants > Roots > Unclassified | place... | reverse complement strand
CAGGCCGCCGCCGCCTCCGGGGGAGCGAGCCCGGACACAAACAGTCCTGTGGACTGTTTGTGCCTGGCGAGCGCCCGGGGCTCCGTCCCCGGGCATGAGCGCCGTCGGCCACCCGGTGGCCTTGGCCTTCGCCACGGACCTTGTGAAGGAATGACCGCAATGGGCCGAACCCCGACACATGCAACGCACCTGAGCGTTTCACGGGTCGTGGGTCGTGCAACGCGCCGTGGAGCAACTGAGATGTACAACTTCATGCGCACCGCGCAGGCGGTGCTCTTCTCCGCGCTCGTCTCGGCCTGCGCCGCGCCATCGACACCGGTCACCACCACCGCGGCGGCGCCCACGGCGGCAAGCACCGAGGTGATCTGGCTCGGCCAGTCGGCGTTCAAGATCACGACGCCGGGCGGCAAGGTCATCGTTACCGACCCGTGGCTGCGCACGAACCCGCTGACGCCGCCGGCCTTCAAGCAGCTCGATGCTTTCGGCCGCATCGACGTGCTGCTGGTCAGCCACGGACACTTCGACCACATCGCCGACGCGCCCGCGCTGGCCCAGCAGTACAACGTGCCGCTGCGTGCGCCCGGCGACTTGAACCAGACGCTGACGACCCTCGGCGTTTTGCCCGCCAACCTGCTGCCGCGCATGAACAAGGGCGGCACGATCGAGCCGGCGCCGGGCATCAGGATCACCGCGGTTCGGGCCGAACATTCGTCGGTCTACGTGTGGCGCAACCCGGCCTCGAACAAGGACGAGACGCATCCGGGTGGCGAGCCGATCGGCTGGATCATCGAGCTGGAGAACGGCTTTCGCATCTACCACGCCGGCGACACCGCGGCCTTCGGCGACATGCGTCTGATCGGCGAGCGCTTCAAGCCCGACCTCGCGCTGGTGCCGATCGGCGGCAACTTCACGATGGACCCGGCCGAAGCAGCCTGGGCGGTGAAGGAGCTGATCCGCCCGAGGGCGGTGATCCCGATGCACTACGGCAGCAACCCGCTTGCCCGCGGCACCGCGAAGGAATTCGTCGACGCGATGGGCGCGGGCCCGATCCGCGTGATCGTCGCCGTTCCCGGGCAGCCGATTCCGTTCTGAACGTTTGCGCCACCGCCGAAAGACACCATGACCTTCATCGATCGCCGCCGCTTCCTCGTCATTGCCGGCGCGTTCGGCGCTGCCGGCGCCGCGAATGCGCAAACTGCGCCGTTCCCGTCCAAGCCGGTGAAGCTGCTCGTCGGGTTTGCGCCCGGCGGCGCGGTGGACATCGTCGCGCGCGCCATCGGCCAGCTGATCGCGCCGGCGCTGGGCCAGCCGGTCGTGATCGAGAACAAGCCGGGCGCAGGCACCAACATCGCGCTGCGCGCGCTGATCGAGAGCCCGCCCGACGGCTACACGCTGATGCTGACGGCCAACTCGATCGCCGCCAACCAGACGCTGTACCAGCCGCCGCCGTTCGACATGGCGCGCGACTTCACGCCGGTCGCGCTGGTCGGCCGGGTGCCGGTGGTGCTGGTGGCCAACGCGCAGACGCCGATCGATTCGATCGCGAAGCTGATGTCGATGTCGAAGGCGAAGCCGCAGTCGGTCGCCTACGGAAGCCCCGGCAACGGGTCTACGCCGCACCTGGCGACCGAGCTCTTCCAGCGCGCGGCCGGCATCCAGCTGAACCACATACCGTACAAGGGCGGCGTACCGGCGCTCAACGACGTCATCGCCGGCCAGTTGGAGATGGTGGCCGTCAACGCGCTCGAGGCGCTGCCGCACGTCAAGTCGGGCAAGCTGCGCGTGCTGGCGGTGCTGAGCGAGAAGCGCAGCACGATCTTCCCTGACGCGCCGACGATCGCCGAGTCGGGCTTCGCGGGCTTCGAGGCCTCGGTCTGGTACGGCGTCGTCGGCCCGGCCGGGCTGCCGAAACCGATCGTCGCGCGCATGCATGCCGAGGTGCAGAAGGCGCTTGCCACGGCCGAGCTGCGCGAGCGCCTCGCCAACGCCGGCGGCGAAGTGCTGCCGGGGCCGGTCGAGCGTTTCGCCGGCCTGCTCGCCAGCGAGCGGGCGCGCTACGACAAGCTGATTCGCGAAGCACGAATCCAGCCCGACTGAGCTGCGCCGGCGCGCCGAAGCGCAGCCGGGGCATCACCGCTCCGCAGGCCCCGACACCCGCCAGAAAGCCTCGGCCGCCGGCGTCTCCCGTGCCACCCGGCGAAACAGGCGGACCTCGACGTCGATCGACCAGCTTTTGTTGCCCGCCTCGACGAGGCGGCCCGAGGCCAGCTCGTCTTCGATCAGCGTGCGCGGCAGGAACGCGACGCCGCGGCCGTCGAGCGCCATCGTCTTCAGCAAGGTCGCGAGGTGGGCCGTGAACGAAGGCCGGGCCGCGGAGCGCTCGAGCGCTTCGCCGCGCGTCGCCCGCACCACGCGGCCGAGCCCGGACTCGGCGCTGTACGACAGCAGCGGCACCTGACGGCCGGCCGCGTCGAGGTCGTAGCGCGGCCCGCCCTTGGCGGGCGCCGCGCTGACCGGCAGCAGCGTGTCGACGCCGACCTTCATCGAGCGGAAGGCCGTCGTGTCGAGCCGGCCCGGCGCCTGCGGATGCACGTGGCACAGCAGGAACTGCACGCGCCCCTGCAGCATCAGCGCCTCGCAGTTGGCGGCGACGTCCGAGACCATCTGGATCGGCCCGAGCGGCAGGCGCGCTTCGACCCGGCGCAGCCAGGCCGGCAGGAAGGTGAGCGACAGCGCGTGGGTCGCCGCGAAGCGCAAGGTCGCCGAGCTGGCATCGGCCGCCGCACGAGCCTCGTCGGGGATGCGCGCGACCCGGTTCAGGATCTCGTCGGCGACGCTGCGGAACCACTGCCCGGCTTCGGTCAAGGTGGCCGGTTGGCCGCTGCGGTCGAACAGCGCGACGCCCAGCCATTGCTCGAGCGCGCGGATGCGGCGGCTGAACGCCGGCTGGGTCATGTGGCGCTGCTCGGCGGCGCGCGAGAAGTTGCCGCTTTCGGCCAGCACGAGGAAGTCTTCCAGCCAGGACAGGTTCATGGCCGGTGCTTTGGCGGCATCGAAGCAGAGAAATCGGGCATTGGCCTTTTGGCGCGGCGGGGCCGAACATGACGGCACGCCATTGTTCCCCAAGGAGACGACTGTGCCCACGATCAAGAACTACCGCGGAATCATCCCGGCGATCGCCTGCCCGTTCACCGACGACCACCGCATCGACGAGCCCGCGCTGCGCAAGCTCGCGTCGTGGCTGGCGGCGCAGCCGGGCGTCGTCGCGGTGATGACGAACGGCCACACCGGCGAGGTCTTCTCGCTGATGCCCAGAGAGCGCGCCCAGGTCACGGCGATCGTCGCCGACGAACTGAAGGGGCGGCTGCCGGTGATCTCGTCGATCGTCTGCGAAGGCTTGGGCGATGCGCGCGAGCAGGCCGCGATGGCGCGCGAGGCCGGTGCCGCCGGCCTCGACGTGATGCCGCCGCACCACTGGCTGCGCTTCGGCTTTCGCCCCGGCCACGTGACCGAGTACTTCGAGGCGATCGCCTCGGTGGGGCTGGACCTGATCGCGCACGTCTACCCGGCCTGGACGCGGGCCTCGTATTCCACCACCACGATGGCCGAGCTGGCGAAGCTGCCGTACGTGCAGGCCTTCAAGGTTGGCCAGCGCGACATGAACAAGTACGCCGCCGACATCGCCGCGGTGCGCGCGGCCGACCCGTCGAAGGCGATCCTGACCTGCCACGACGAGTACCTGCTGGCGTCGATGGTGCAGGGCGTCGACGGTGCGCTGGTCGGCTTCGCGACCTTCATTCCGGGCCTGATCAACGACTTGTGGGAAGCCGTCAAGGCCGGCGACCTGAAGAAGGCTGTTTCCCTGCAGGCCTTGATCACGCCGCTGAAGGATGCCGTCTACGGCGGTGGCGAGCCCACCGGCGAGGCCCACGCTCGCATGAAGGCCGGCATGTACCTGGCCGGCGTCATCGACAGCCCGACCGTGCGCCCGCCGACCGAAGCGCCGAACGAGCGCGAGATGCAGGCCTTGCGCTCGGCGCTGGACCGCGCCGGCCTGCTGAAGCGCTGATCGATAACTCACAAAGGAGACTGACACCATGCAACGCCGACCGCTTCTGCTCACCGCCCTGGCTGCCACGCTGATCGCCGGCGCGGGAGCCGCCTTCGCCCAGGCCTGGCCGACCAAGCCGGTCAAGGTGATCATCCCGTTTCCGCCGGGCGGCACGCTCGACACCGTCGGCCGCATGCTGGCGCAGAAGCTGGGCGACCAGCTCGGGCAGTCCTTCGTCGTCGAGAACCGCGCCGGCGGCAACGGCACGATCGGCTCCGACGCGGTCGCCAAGGCGCCGGCCGACGGCTACACGCTGCTGTTCAACGCGTCGACCTTCACGACCACGCCGATGACGATGAAGACGTCGAGCTACGACGTCGTTAAGGACTTCCAGCCGATCGCGCTGGTGGCGAAGGCGCCGCTGGCGGTGGCGATCAACAAAAGCCTGCCGGTCAACGACCTGAAAGGGCTGATCGCCCACGCGAAGGCGCACCCCGGCAAGCTCAGCTTCGCGATCGGCTCGACCGGATCGGCCGGCAACCTGTCGACCGAGCTGCTGCGCCGCGCCAGCGGCATCGAGTACATGATCGTTCCGTACAAGGGCTCGGCGCCGGCCTACCAGGACCTGATCGGCGGCCAGATCGACGGCTTCATCGACCCCATCCTCGGCTCGGTTTCGTACGCGAAGAGCGGCCTGCTGAAGGTCATCGCGGTGACCTCGAAGCAGCGCGTGCCGATGATCCCCGATGTGCCGACCGTCGGCGAGACCGTGCCCGGCTACGAGTTCTACAGCTGGTACGGGCTGTGGGGCCCCGCCAAGCTGCCGGCCGAGATCGCGCAGCGGCTGAACGCCGAGGTCAACAAGGCGCTCGCCGGCGAGATGAACGACAAGCTCGTCCAGCAGGGGCTGCTGCTGACACCGGGCTCGATCGACGACTTCGCGCGTTTCCAGCGCGACGACATGGCGCGCTCGCAGAAGATCATCACCGAGGGGAACATCCGTGCCGAGTAGGGCCGCCCGCCCGCACGCGCTGGTGACCGGCACCAGCTCGGGCATCGGCGAGGCGATCGCCCGGCGGCTGCTCGACGACGGCTGGCACGTCACCGGCTTCGACCTCGCGCCGGCGCGCATCGGCGGTGCGGCGTTCGACGCGGCTCGGGTCGACCTGGCCGACGGCGCCGCGGCGCAGGCGGCCGCGCAAGCCATCGACCCGGTGCAGGCTTTGGTGCATGCCGCCGGTGTCCTGCGCGTCGCCGAACTCGGCCGCGGCAATGCCGCCGACGCCGAGTTGATGTGGCGGCTGCACGTCGGCGCGGCGACCCGCCTGGCTGACGTGCTGCTGCCGGCGATGGCCGAAGCGGGCCACGGCCGGGTCGTCCTGATCGGCAGCCGCGTCGCCCAAGGCAAGGCCGGCCGCGCGCAGTACGCGGCCAGCAAGGCGGCCCTGGTGGGGCTTGCGAAAAGCTGGGCGGCCGAAGTGGTGGCGCGCGGCGTCACGGTCAACGTCGTTTCGCCGGCGGCGACGCAGACCGGCATGCTCGACGACCCCGCGCGGGCTGCCGCCGCGCCGGTGCTGCCGCCGATCGGCCGCCTGATCCAGCCGGGCGAGATCGCCGCGCTCGTCGCCTTCCTGCTGTCGCCGATGGCCGCCGCCATCACCGGGCAGGAGATCCAGATCTGCGGCGGCTCGTCGCTGAGCCGCTGACCCCTTCAATCCAACCCGACCGACCCGTCCGACCCGAAAGACAGACCCGTGAAGATCACTGACATTCGCGAATCGACCCGCCCGATCCGATCCAACATCCGCCACGCCTACATCGACTTCTCGAAGATGCCGCTGAGCCTGGTCGCCGTCGTCACCGACGTCGTGCGCGACGGCAAGCCGGTGGTCGGCTACGGCTTCAACTCGAACGGCCGCTACGGCCAGGGCGCGCTGATGCGCGAGCGCTTCATTCCGCGCCTGCTCGAAGCCGACCCGGACAGCCTGCGCGACCCGGCGCGCGACAACCTCGACCCGCAGCGCATCTGGTCGGCGATGATGAGCAACGAGAAGCCGGGCGGCCACGGCGAACGCTCGGTCGCGGTCGGCACGATCGACATGGCGGTGTGGGACGCGGTGGCGAAGATCGAGGGCCTGCCGCTGTACCAGTTGCTGGCCGACCGCTACGCCGACGGCCGGCCGAACCGCAAGGTCTTCGTCTATGCCGCCGGCGGCTACTACTGGCCGGGGCAGGGCATCGAAGGGCTCGAGCGCGAGATGCGCAGCTACCTCGACCGCGGCTATGCGGTCGTCAAGAAGAAGATCGGCGGCGCCTCGCTGGCCGAAGACTGCCGCCGCATCGAGGCCGTGCTGCGGCTGCTCGGCCCGGGGCAGCGGCTGGCCGTCGACGCCAACGGCCGCTTCGACCTGAAGACGGCGGTCGAGTACGCGAAGGCGCTGTCGGCCTACGACCTGTTCTGGTACGAAGAAGCCGGCGATCCGCTCGACTATGCGCTGCAGGCGGAGCTCGCGGCCCACTACGCCGGCCCGATGGCGACCGGCGAGAACCTGTTTTCGATGCAGGACGCGCGCAACCTGATCCGCTACGGCGGCATGCGGCCGGACCGCGACTGGCTGCAGTTCGACTGCGCGCTGAGCTACGGCCTGGTCGAATACCTGCGCACCTTGGACATGCTGAAGGCGCACGGCTGGTCGCCGTCACGCTGCATCCCGCACGGCGGGCACCAGATGTCGCTGGCCATCGCCGCCGGCCTGGGCCTCGGCGGCAACGAAAGCTACCCGGACCTGTTCCAGCCCTATGGCGGCTTCCCCGACGGCGTGCGGGTCGACAACAGCTTCGTCACCTTGCCCGATCTGCCCGGCATCGGTTTCGAAGGCAAGGCCGATCTGTACCGCGAGATGAGCGCGCTGGCGGCGTAGACGTTCGAAGCCGGACTCGAAGCGGCTCAGCGCATGGCTCTGAACGTGCCCATGCCGCGCGCGACGACGCGGCCTTGCGCGTCCATGGCTTCGGCCTCGCAAAAGCAGACCGACTTGCCGCCGCCGCAGACGCGCGCGGTCGCGCTGAGCTGCCCGGCGCCCGGCTGCAGGAAGGCGACGTGGATGTCGACGGCGGCCATGTCGCGCCTATCTTCAGTGCCGTCGGAGCGGTCGCCATGGCCGCGCACCATGTCGGCCATCGCGCGCTCGAGCAGCGCCATCACGTCGCCGGCCTCGTGCCGTGGCTCGCTCATTCCGGCTTGAATCCACTCTCGGCGAGCAGCGTCTTCTCGCGCTCCATCTGGGCCGTGGCATACGCCCGGTAGCCGTCGGCCGACAGTGGGTGGGCATAGAAGTCGAAATCGTCGAGCATGCGCAGGTACTCGGGGTTCGTGCTCGCCTTGGCGAAGGCCGCGTACAGGCGGGCCGCGACCGCCGGGTCGAGCTGCTTCGGCGCGACCAGGCCGATCAGCGATTCCACCGTCAGCTCGTGGCCGAGTTCGCGCACGGTCGGCACCTGCGGCCAGCGCTTGAGCCGCTGCGCGGTCATCGTCGCCAGCAGCCGCACCTTGCCCGCCGTGACCATCGCGCCGAAGCCGGGGTCGCCGTAGACGTCGAGATGGTGGCCGAGCAGGGCCTGAAAGGCCTCGCTGCCGCCTTTGAACGGGATCATGTTGAAGCGCACGCCGGCGGCCTTCGCCAGCCGCTCGGCGTAGATGCGGTTGACGCTGATCGCGCCGACGTTGCCCCAGCTGATGATGCCCGGCCGCGCCTTCGCGTCGGCCAGCAGTTCGGGCAGGGTCTGCCACTTCGAGTCGGCGGCGACGGCGATGCCGGTCGACAGTCCGGCCAGCCCGATCACATAGCTGAAGTCCTTCAGCGGGTCCCACGCGGTCTTCATCACCAGCGGCTGGCGCAGCACCGAGTTGTGCATCACTGCGAGCGTGTAGCCGTCGGCCTCGGACATCGTCGCCAGGCTGGCGGTGCCGGTGACGCCGCCGCCGCCCGGCTTGTGCATCAGCACGATCGGCTGGCCGAGGTCTTGCGCCGCCGCGTTGCACAGCGCGCGCAGGATCGGGTCGAACGAGCCGCCGGGTGGGAACGGCAGCACCAGCGTGATGGGCTTGTTCGGAAATGCCTGCGCGTGCGCCGACCACGGCAGGGCGAGGCCGGCTGCGCCGGCGCCAAGGCGGATCAGCGCGCTGCGGCGCGCGGTTTGCATCGACGCGCTGCGCGTCGAACGGAACAGTGAAGTCATCGTCGGTCTCCTGGTTGTTTGTCGTTCATCGATGCGGCAGATAGCGGAACGAGCCCTGCGCCTGCGCGACCAGGCGGCCGGCTTCGTCGACGACGCAGGCGCGGCACGACGCGATGTCGGCGTCGCCGGCGAGCATCTCGCCGTCGGCGGTGAGGCGGCCGCGGCCGGGCAGCAGAAAGCTGCTGTTCATGCTCAGCGTGACCGCGGTCATCGTGAAGTCGACCTTCGAGACCGCGGCACTGGCCATCGCGATGTCGAGCAGGGTTGCCAGCACGCCGCCGTGCGTGGCCTGGATCATGTTCTCGAGTTCGGGGCGCGGGTCGAGCACGAAGCGCGCGCGGCCGGCGTGCGAAAACTCGCGCCGCACGCCGAGCAGGCGCGTGAACGGCACGGTGCCGAAGGCGTTCCGGTGGTCGGTGACTGGGGCCTCGGACGTCATGGCTCGAGCGCCGCGCGCAGCACGGTCTTCAGCACCTTGCCGGCCGCCGACAACGGCAGCGCATCGACGAAGGCCATGCTGCGCGGGCACTTGTAGCCGGCGAGCCGGCCGCGGCACCAGGCGAGCAGTTCCTCGCGCAGCGCATCGCCGGCCGCGGCCGCCGTGCGAGGCACGACGACCGCATGCACCGACTCGCCCCAGCGGCGGTCGGGCACGCCGATCACCGCGGCATCGACGACCGCCGGGTGGCCGCGCAGTGCGGCCTCGACCTCGGCCGGGTAGACGTTCTCGCCGCCGGAGATGACCATGTCCTTCAGCCGGTCGGCGATGCTCAGGTAGCCGTCATCGTCCATGCGGCCGCCGTCGCCGGTGTAGAACCAGCCGTCGCGCAGCGCCGATGCGGTGGTCTCGGGCTGCCCCCAGTAGCCGCGCGTGACCATCGGCCCGCGGACGACGATCTCGCCGACCGTGCCGCGCGGCAGGTCGCGGCCGTGCTCGTCGACGACGCGGATCTCGGCGCCGAGGCCGGCGCGGCCCACCGACGCGAGCCGGCCGCTGGCGCGCGCCCGCGCGGTATGGTTGGCGGGCAGGTTGATGCACACCGCGCCGGCCGTCTCGGTCAGGCCGTAGGCCTGGAAGAACTCGGCGTGCGGCCAGGCGGCGAGCGCGCGGTCCAGCAGGTCCGGCGGCATCGGCGCGGCGCCGAACGCGATGCGGTCCAGGCTCTTCACGCGCGCCGGGTCGAACGACGGGTCGTCGAGCAGCGACTGCAGCATGCTCGGGACGACGATGATGTCGGTGATGCCGTACTGCCCGATCGCCTCGATCGCCGCGCCCGGGCGGAACTGCGGCATCGTGATGCTGCTGCCGCCGACGATGCTCTGCCCGATCAGCCGGCCGAGGCCGGCGACATGGAACAGCGGCGCCACCAGCAAGGTGACGCTGTCCGGCGAATTGTTCAGCTCGGCGCCGCGCGTCATCGCAGCACACCAGAAGTTGGCGTGCGACAGCATCACGCCCTTGGCGCGGCCGGTGGTGCCGCCGGTGTAGAGGATCGCGGCCAGCGCGTCGCCGCCGGTGCGCGTGTCTTCCAGCGGCGCCAGGTCTTGCGCCAGCGCGGCCAGCGTTTCGGCGGGCAGCACGCCGGTGATGTCCTGCAGCTCGCTGGCGGCGCGTGCATGCGCCGCATCGACGAGCAGCAGCCGGGCGCCGCAGTCGGCCACGGCGTAGTGCAGCTCGGCCACGCTCCAGCGAACGTTGAGCGGGCACGCCACCGCGCCCAGCCACCAGCAGGCGAACAGCTGGATGACCAAGGCATCGTTGTTCGGCGACAGCATCGCCACCCGGTCGCCGCCACGCACGCCTTGCGCATGCAGCGCCGCGGCCTGGCGCCCGATCTCGGAGACGAGGCGCTCGAAGCTGTACTCGCGCGGCGCCGGCCCGCCGATGTGGCGCAGCGCGGCCTGCGCCGGCCGGCGCTGTAGCGCGCGGTGAAGCGCTTGCGTCAGGTACATCGTCAGCCCTCCCGCCGCGTCGCCGCCCACGCGCTGCCGAAGTCGCGCGGCCCGGTCAGCGAGATGCCGCCGTCCACCGGCAGCACGACGCCGGTGATGTAGGCGCCGAGCGGCGAGCTCAGCACCATCGCGATGCCGGCTATGTCGTCGACGCTGCCGTAGCGGCCGAGCGGCACGCGCGCGCTCATGCGCGCACGATCCTCGTCGCTCGGTGCCAGCCGGCGCATGCCCTCGGTGCCGTCGATCGGGCCGGGCACGATCGCGTTGACGCGGATGCCGTCGCCGCCCCACTCCATCGCCAGCACGCGCGTCAGCATGTCGGCGCCGGCCTTGGCCGCGCAGACGTGCGCCTGGTACGGCGTCGGCACGAAAGCCTGCGAGGCCGAGATGCTGATGACCGACGCGCCCGGCTTGCGCAGGAACTCGTGCGCGCCGCGCAGTACGTTGAAGCTGCCGAGCAGGTCGATGTCGACCACCGTCTTGAAGCCGTTCGCCGACATGCCGAGCGCCGGCGCGAGGAAGTTGCCCGCCGCGCCCGACACCAGTACGTCGATGGCGCCGAAGCGCGCATGCGCCTGCTTCAACGCATCGGCCACCGCGGCGGCATCGCGCACATCGGCGCTGTAGCCGGCCGCCTCGCCGCCATGGCGGCGCAACTGCTCCAGCGCGCCGTCGAGGCGTTGCTGCGACCGGCCGAGGATGGAGACCTTGGCACCGCGGCGCGCGAACGCATCGGCAATGCCGAGGTTGATGCCGCTGCTGCCACCGGCGACGAATATGGCCCGGTCGGAAAAATCGAAACTGTCTCCCATGTCATGCGTCTCCTGTATTTCAGTTGCTCCGTCATTCCTTCAAACTCCGGTGGCGAGCCAAGGCCATCGGGTGGCCGACTCCGCGAATGTCCCCCGGCGGCCCGCTCGCGCGCCGCTCTCCGCGCGCGTGCAACAACGCCCGCCTTCATTGCAGCGACGCCTGCCGCACCATGCCGCGCGCGATGACGATCTGCTGGATCTGGCTCGTGCCTTCGTAGATGCGGAACAGGCGCACGTCGCGGTAGTAGCGCTCGATGCCGTTGTCGGCCACGTAGCCGGCACCGCCGTGGACCTGCACCGCGCGGTCGGCCACGCGGCCGACCATCTCGGAGGCGTAGTACTTGCAGCAGGCGGCCTCGGTGCTGACGTCTTCGCCGGCATCGCGGCGGCGCGCGGCGTCGATGACCATCGTGCGCGCCGCGTAGAGCTCGGTGCGGCTGTCGGCCAGCATCGCCTGCACGAGCTGGAACTCGGCGATCGCCTGCCCGAACTGCTTGCGCTCCATCGCGTAGCGCAGCGTGTCGCGCAGCAGCCGCTCGGCGACGCCGACGCAGACCGCGGCGATGTGGATGCGGCCCTTGTCGAGCACCTTCATCGCCGTCTTGAAGCCGCGGCCTTCGACGCCGCCGATGACGTTGGCGGCCGGTACGCGAACGCCGTCGAAGATCACGTCGCAGGTGTGGGCGCCTTTCTGGCCCATCTTGCGGTCGATGCGGCCGAGCGTGATGCCGGGCGTCTTCGCATCGACGATGAAGGCCGTGATGCCCGCCGCGCCCTTCTGCGCGGGGTCGGTGCGCGCCATCAGCGTGAACATGCCGGCTTCGGGCGCGTTGGTGATGAAGCGCTTGGTGCCGTCGATCACGTAGTGCTCGCCCGAATCGTCGGACCCACGCCGCGCGCGGGTGCGGATCGACGCTGCATCGGAGCCGGATTCGGGCTCGGTGAGCGCGAACGACGCGATCAGCTCGCCGCTGGCGAGAGCCGGCAGCCAGCGGTCCTTCTGCTCGGGCGTGCCGTCCATCAGGATGCCTTGCGAGCCGATGCCGACCGTGGTGCCGATCAGCGAGCGGAACGCCGGCGCCGTCTGGCACAGCTCGATCATCACCAGCGATTCTTCCTCCATCGTCAGGCCGAGGCCGCCGTAGGATTCGGGGATCGTCAGGCCGAACAGGCCCATCGCCTTCATGTCGCGAACGATGTCGGCGGGGATCGTGTCGCTGTCGGCCACCGCGTCTTCGGCCGGCACCAGGCGCTCGCGGACGAAGCGGCGCACGGTGTCCAGCAAGGCGGTCAGGATCTCGGGGTCGCGGATCATGGCGCTGCTCCCGGCGTTGTCAGACCGGGTCCCAGGTGAACACGTCGGACGAGCGGTCCAGCGCGTAGAACGACCCCTTCAGCGCCGGCAGCGCGTGCTGCGCCACCGTCTCGGGCGTCCAGCCTTCGCCGCGGTGAACCGAGCGGATCGGCCGCGGCTGGCTCATCAGGAAGATCTCGTTGTTGCGCACCGCGAAGACCTGGCCCGTGACGTCGGCGCCGGCATCGGCGGCCAAGGCGACCGCGAGCGGCGCGATCTTGGCCGGCGTCATCTGCTTCATGCGCTCGACCCGCGCCTTCTCGGCCTCGGTCTCGACCGGGATCGAGCCGATCATCCGGCTCCAGGCGAACGGTGCGATGCAGTTCGAGCGCACGTTGAACTTCTGCATGTCCAGCGCGATCGACTTCGACAAGGCCATGATGCCCAGCTTGGCCGCCGAATAATTGGCCTGGCCGAAGTTGCCGATCAGGCCGGAAGTCGACGTCATGTGGACCAACGCGCCGGACTCCTGCTCCTTGAAGTGCGTCGCCGCCGCGCGGCTGACGAAGTAGCTGCCGTACAGGTGGACCTTGATGACCGAGTCGAACTCCTCGACGCTCATCTTGTGGAAGAAGCGGTCGCGCAGGATGCCGGCGTTGTTGACCACGGCGTCGAGCCGGCCGTAGGTGTCGAGCGCCGTCGTCACGATGCGCTGCGCCGCCGCGGCTTCGGCCACGCTGTCGGTGTTGGCCACCGCTGTGCCGCCGGCGGCGCGGATCTCGTCGACCACCTTCTGCGCCGGCCCGACGTCGTGGCCTTCACCGGTCATCGACGCGCCGACGTCGTTGACGACGACCTTCGCGCCCGCGCGGGCCATCGCCAGCGCGATGTCGCGCCCGATGCCGCCGCCGGCACCGGTGACGACGACGATCTTGCCTTCCATCATGCTGCTCATTCTTGATCTCCGGTTGGCCACTGAAAGAGGGCCGGTTGTTTGTCGAGGAAGCGCGCCACCGCGGCCTTGTGCGGGGCGCTGCCGAAGCACAGGGCTTGTGCATCGGCTTCGAATTCGAGCATCGTCTGCAGGTCCGCCGGCGCGGCGGCGAGGGCCCGCTTGACGAGGCTCACGGCCAGCGGCGAAGCCTGCACGAAGCTCGCTGCGAGCGCCTGGGCGCGGCGCAGCAGATCGTCCGGCGGCACGAGCTCGAGCACGATGCCGAGCGCTTTCGCCTCAAGGGCCGAGAGCTCACGGGCCGACAACATCAGCTCCTTCGCACGCTGCACGCCGACGATGCGCGGCAGCGTGTAGAGGGCGCCGAAGTCCGGCACCACGCCGATGCGCATGAACGACAGGCAGAAACGCGCGCGCGGCGATGCGACGACGAAGTCCGCCGCCAGCGCGAGGCTGAAGCCGGCGCCGAAGGCCGGCCCGTCGACCGCCGCGATCAGCGGGCGGTCCAGCGTCAGCAGCGGCAGCAGCCAGGCGTGCACGTCCTTCATGCGCTGGCGCCAGCCGTCGTTGTCGAGCGCGGCCGCTTGAATGCCGCGCAGGTCGCCGCCGGCGCAGAACGCGCCGCCGGAGCCGGTCAGCACGACGGCGCGCACGCTGCGATCGCGCTCGATCTCATGCACCCGCTGCGCCAGTTCGGCGCGCAATTCGGCATCGAGCGCGTTCTTGCGCGCCGGGCGGTTCATCGTCAGCGTGGCGACGCCGTCGGTCACCTCGAAGAGCACCGCGTCCATCAGGCGTTCTCCTGCTCCTGCAGCTCGCGCCACAGGACTTTGCCGGTGCTCGACTTCGGCAGTTGGTCGACGAAGGCCACGAACCGCGGCGCCTTGTAGACCGCCATCGCCTGGCGGCACCAGGCGATGAGCTCGGCCTCGCTCAAGCGCGCGCCCGGCTTCAGCACGACCAGCGCCTTCACCGATTCACCTTGCTTCTTGTCGCGGGTGGCGATGACGCAGGCTTCGTGCACCGCCGGGTGGTCGTACAGCTTGTTCTCCACCTCCGCCGGCCAGACCTTGAAGCCGGAGACGTTGATCATTCGTTTGAGCCGGTCCTTCATGAAGAAGTAGCCGTCTTCGTCGATGCTGGCCAGGTCGCCGGTGCGCAGGAAAGGCCGGCCGTCGAGTTCGATGAAGGCCTCGGCGCTCGCCTGCGGGTGGTTCCAGTAGCCCTTCATCACCTGCGCGCCGTGGGTGACGATTTCGCCGACTTCGCCGGCCGGCAGTTCCTGCAGCGTGACCGGATCGACGATGCGCGTGTCCACCCCCGGCCCGGGCACGCCGAGCGAGCCGGGCTTGCCGCGCTGGCGCGGATTGCCGTGCAGGAACGATGCGGTCTCGGTCAGGCCATAACCTTCCTGGTAGTTGATGCCGAAGCGTGTCTTCAGCGTGTCGGCCACCGCTTCGGGCATCGCCGAGCTGCCGCCGTGCACGAGGGCCAGGCTGGCCACCTTCTGCGGCGTGACCGCCGGGTTGGCAAAGAAGTCGATCAGCATCGCCGGCGGTGCCGCCCAGGTCGTGACGCGGTAGCGCTCGATCAGCTCGAGCGCCGCGTCGCGGTCCCAGCGCGGCAGCATCACGATCGTCGCGCCCAGCATCAACGGCAGGTGCATGCCGTTCTGCATGCCCAGGGCGTGGAACAGCGGCGCGATGCCGAGGAATACCGCGTCACCGTCCTGGCTGCGCCAGGCCGCGGCGGCGCGGTTGGCGGCCTGCACCGTGCCGTGGGTGTGCATGCAGCCCTTCGGGCGCCCGGTGGTGCCCGACGTGTAGGGCAGCACGGCCAGATCGTCCGGCGTGGCGCGGTGCGGCAGCGGGTGTTGGCCGGCGGCCAGCACATCGCGCCAGGGCGTGATCCGCGCATCGGCGGGCGGCACCGGCGCCTCGGCCACCCACGCGGGCACCGGCACCCGGGTCGGCGCCGTCAGCGCGTCGGCGTAGCGGATGGCGACGGCCCGGCGCAGCAGGCCTTGCTCGATGGCCGGCTGCACACGCTCGATCAATTCCTGCGCGACCAGCGCCAGCCCGGCGCCGCTGTCCTGCAACAGATGGTCCAGTTCGTCGGCCGTCCACATCGCGTTCGCCGGTACGACGACCGCATCGGCGCGCAGCAGCGCATAGGTCGCGACGACGAACTGCGGGCAGTTCTGCGAAAACAGCAGCACGCGGTCGCCGCGCTGCACGTTCGCCACGCGCTGCAGCCAGCCGGCAAGCGCCTCGGCCTGGCGCACCAGTTCGGCGTACGACAACAGGCTGTCGTAGAAGACGATCGCCGGCTTGTCGGGGTGGCGCTCGGCGGAATCGGCCAGGCACTGCCACAGGCTGCGGTCCGGCGGCGGCAGCGTCTTCGGCACGCCGGGCGGCCAGTGGGCGAGGTGGGCGTTGCGGGTGTCGCGGGCTTTACTTATGGGCGTCGTCACGTGTTCTTCTCCATGGCCCGGGCGATGAGTTCCTTCATCACCTCGTTCGCACCGCCCAGGATGCGCAGCACGCGCACATCGGCGTACAGGCGCGCGATCGGGTATTCGGTCATGTAACCGTAGCCGCCGTGCAGTTGCAGGCATTCGTCGACGATGCGGCACAGTTTGTCGGTAATGGACCACTTGGCCATCGCCGCGGTCGCGACATCCAGCGTGCCGGACAGCTGGCGCTCGATGCAGGCGTCGACGAAGACCTGCATGATGGTGGCCTCGGTCTGGCACTCGGCCAGCTTGAAGCGCGTGTTCTGCATCGCCAGCAGCGGCTCGCCGAAGACCCGGCGCTGCGCGACATAGGCCAGCGTCTCGTCGATCGCGCGCTGCATCATGCCGGCCGCGCCGATGGCGATCAGCAGCCGCTCGCGCGCCAACTGCTGCATCAGCTGGCGAAAGCCCTGGCCTTCGTCGTCGCCCAGCAGGTTGTGCGCCGGCACGCGCATGTCGTCGAAGAACAGCTCGGCGGTGTCCAGCCCGTGCTGGCCGATCTTCTCCAGCAGCCGCCCGCGCCGGAAGCCCGCCAGCTCGGTGACCTCCACCATCAGCAGCGAGACGCCCTTGGCGCCGTGTGCCGGGTCGGTCTTCACGACCACGCACACCAGATCGGCATGGTGGCCGTTGGTGATGAAGGTCTTCGCGCCGTTGACGACGTAGTCGGCGCCGTCGCGCACGGCGCTCGTTCGAATGGCCTGCAGGTCGCTGCCGGCGCCGGGCTCGCTCATCGCGATCGCCGCGACCAGCTCGCCGGTCGCCATCTTCGGCAGCCAGCGCAGCTTCTGCGCCTCGCTGCCGTAAGCCAGCAGGTAGTGGGCGACGATGCCGCTGTGCACGTTGATGCTGAAGCTGTTGACGAGCGCGCGGCCCTGCTCGTAGGCCACCACGGCTTCGTGGGCGAAGCTGCCGCCGGCGCCGCCGTAGGCCTCGGGGATGCTGCTGCACAGCAGGCCCATCTCGCCGGCCTGCCGCCAGACGGCGCGGTCGGCGAGTTGCTGTTGGCGCCAGCGGGCTTCGAGCGGTGCGAACTCGCGTTCGAAGACCTTGCGCACGTTGTCGCGAAAGAGGCTTACGTCTTCAGTCATCCACGACGGGGTCATGAAAGCTCCACCACCGCAGTGCCGGCCAGCTTGACGATGCCGCTCTGGTCGCGCGCTGCGAGCGCGAGCCGGACCTGGCGTTGCGGCAGTTTTTCCTCGACGGTGCCGGTGCAGGTGATGCGATCGCCGACGTGGGTGATCGCGACGAAGCGCGCGCTCAACGAACGGATCGCTTGCTGCGGCACCCAGGCGGTGACGAGCCGCCCGAGATAGGCCATCGACAGCATGCCGTGGGCGAAGACGTCGTCGAGGCCCGCGCTGCGCGCGAAGTCGATGTCGACGTGGATGGGGTTGTGGTCGCCGGACGCGCCGCTGTACAGCGCGAGCGTCAGGCGGTCGATGGTGCCGGCGTCGAGCTCGGAAAGGGTGTCGCCGACCTGCACGTCGTCGTAGCGCACGAGCTTAGCCATGTCTCACCACCGTCACGCAAGTCAGCTCGGCGACCAGCGCCCCGTGCTGGTTCTTCACCGCCGTCTCGCGGACGACGAACTCCAGCGCGCCGCCTCGCTTGTCGTAGATGTCGGCGATGCGCGGCTCGAAGCGCAGCCTGTCGCCGGCGTGGGCCGGCGCGTGGTAGCGGAAACTCTGTTCGCCGTGCAGCAGGCTGCGGTAGTCCAGACCGAGCAGCTCGCGCGCCGCCGCCGGGTTGGGCTGCTCCATCTCCAGGCAGAAGAGGAAGGTCGGCGGCACCGGCAGGTTCGGATGCCCGGCGTCGTGCGCCGCGGCTTCGTCGGTGTAGACCGGGTCGGTGTTGCCGATCACCTTCGCGAAGAAGCGCAGGCGGCCCGCTTCGACCGGCACGGTGAACGCCGGCAGCACGTGGCCGATGTGGCGGCGGTCGATCATGCCAAGCGTTCGTACAGCGTGACGACGCAGGCGCCGCCCAGGCCCAGGTTGTGCTGCAGCGCCAGCCGGGCGCCTTCGACCTGCCGCTGGTCGGCGTCGCCGCGCAACTGCCACACCAGTTCGGTGCACTGGGCCAGGCCGGTGGCACCCAGCGGATGGCCCTTCGACAACAGCCCGCCCGAAGGATTGGTGACGACGCGGCCACCGTAGGTGTTTTCGCCGTCGACGATGAATTTCTCGGCGGTGCCTTCCGGGGTCAGCCCGAGCGCTTCGTAGCTGATCAGCTCGTTGGCGGTGAAGCAGTCGTGCAGCTCGACGACGTCCAGGCTGTCGGGGCCGATGCCGGCGGCTTCATAGACCTGCGTCGCGGCGGCCCGCGT
>Ga0307513_10004704_pt1 | contig 18152 bp, 17 predicted proteins | sample 15_EM_MG_FD_202174 | JGI IMG/M metagenome (GOLD analysis project Ga0307513, IMG submission 202174) | Populus trichocarpa ectomycorrhiza microbial communities from riparian zone in the Pacific Northwest, United States - 15_EM | ecosystem: Host-associated > Plants > Roots > Unclassified | place... | reverse complement strand
ATTCATCGTGCGGAGGTGTAGGCCCGGGTCGGCCGTCACGATTGGGGGGTCAGGAGCCGGTTGTGCCGGCCGCCACCCGATTCTCCCTGGTGGTGGCCGCTGATCGCGCTGGTCGGAACCGGGCGGTCAGATGGCGGCCGTGCTCCTGCATGAGCGGTACCACGCCGTCGGGCTGGGTCAGCACCGTGAGTATCAGCAGCGCCCCGCTGATCGGGATGTAGTACTGGTCGAAGCCCGGGATGTTGCTCATCAGGATGTACATGACGCCGCCCGCCGCGGCCACCCCGGCGAAGATCCCGCCGGCGATGCTCGCGATTCCGGCGATGTAGGCGACGGTGACGAGTGCGATCGAGGAGTTCGCGGCGAACTGGGCGAAGCTCACCTGATTGATCGAGATCGAGAGCAGCCCCCCGCCCACGCCTGCGATGAACGACGACAGCGCGAAGGCCTGGAGCTTGATGCGGGACACGCCGATGCCCGCGGCGGCCGCCGCGCGCTCGTTGCTGCGCACGGCCAGCATCTTGCGGCCCGTCGAGCTCCGCCTCAGGTTCGACACGAGCACGACTATGAGCACCAGGACGACGAGGGCGAACAGGCCGAACGCCACCGGGTTGTCCAACCCGTCGAACGAGTAGCCGGCCAGCGACGGCGACGGCAAGGGTGCCGATCCGGGGGTGAAGTCGCCGCCGGTCCACTTCGGGTTGGAGAACACCACCGCCGACACCGCGAAGCCCAGTCCCAGCGTCACGACTGCCAGGTTGATGCCGCGGACCCGCATCGCGGGCAGGCCCACGAGTACACCCACCGGAATGGCGAGCACGGCGGCGACCAGGATCGACAGCGGGAACGGGACGCCGCCCTCACCGGCGATCTTGGACAGGAAGAGCCCGGCGAGACCCGCGAACGTCATCTGGGCGAGCGAGATCTGTCCCATGTAGCCGGTGAGCACCACGACCGAGAGGGCCAGTACGGCGAACCCGATCGACGTGACCACCGCGGACTGGTAGGTCGAGCTGCCGAAGACGAGCAGCAGCACTCCCAGGGCGATGGCGATGCCGGCCGGTACCAGCCGGATGCGGCCGTTCGGCGTCATGGGTGGCCGGCCTTCGGAGATCGTGCCCCGCTGTGGGATGAGCCGGCCGCTGACGATCATCGCCACGATCACGACGATCAGCGGCACCGCGACGGTGACGCCGGGCTGGTCCCCCCAGTAGTACGTCAGCTCCGACTGGGCGATGCCGATGCCGATCGCGACGACCGCGGCGATCGAGAACGAACCGAACCGGCCCAGCAGTGCCGCGGCGAACGCCGGAAGGATCATGAGCGGCAGGGAGCCGCTGTCCAGGCCGGACACCGGCGCGATCACAGCACCGGCGAGCGCGGCCAGCGCGCAGCCCAGTGCCCAGTTGAGCGCGGCGACGCGGTTCGGCGAGTAGCCGAGCAGTGATGCGCCCTTCTCGTTCTCCGCCGCACCCCGGGTGGTCAGGCCGAAACGCGTCCGGCCGTAGAGCAACCAGAGACCTGCGGCAAGTACGACGGCGAGCGCCAGGCCGCACAGGCGGTCGGCACCGACGAATGCGCCCGGCCCGATCGCCACGGGGTCCTTGGGGAACAGCGAGGCGACCGTCGGGGTGTAGACCGCGCCCCAGCGAATCACGACGAAGCCCTGGATGAGGGAGAGCAGCCCCAGTGTCGCAGCGATCTTGGCCAGAACCGGGGCGGTGCGCAACCGCCTGATCACGATGAGGTGGAACGCGGCACCGAGAACGGCCGCTCCGGCCATGGCGATGAGCACTGCGAGGTAGGGGGACAGGCCGGGTCCGGCCGGTGCCGGACTCGACAGGTCCGCGTAGACGTAGGCCCCCAGCATTGCTATTGCCCCATGGGCGAAGTTCAGGACGCCGGATCCCTTGTAGACCGCCACGACTCCGAAGGCCAGCGCCGCATAGGCGACACCGGCTCCCAAGCCGAGGATCGCATAGACCAGAAATGTGGTCATCTTCGTCTCCGAACGCCGTCGGCCGCAGGCGTGCGATGGTATAACTTATAGGCAACCACGTCAAACGGTTCCGTGAATGCCTCGAGCCCGTCGCCGCGAACCCTCACGCGATGAGGATCTTGCCGCCGTCGACCGCGATGGCCTGACCGTTGAGATATCCGGCTCCCTCACTGGCCAGGAAGGCGACGATCGGACCGCAGTCCCGGTACGGCGTACCTGCCCTGCGCAGTGGGTTCTCCGCGAACGCTCGCTCGATGGGTCCGGCGGCCGGCCCGGGATCCGGCGGCCGGCTGAAGATCACTGGCAGGATCGTGTTCGTGACGATCCCGAACCGACCCCACTCCTGCGCGGCATTGCGGGTGAGGGCCATGATCGCGCCCTTGGCCAGCTCGTAGGCGGTGTAGCCGGGAGTGCCCAGCAGCGCGGTGTGCGACGCCGTGTTGATGATCCGGCCGTAGCCCTGCCGACGCATGTGTGGAAAGCACTCCTGCATGAACCGGAGGCTCTGCAGGGGTCCGGTACGGAACGCATCGAGCGCCTGCTTCGTCGTCACGTCGACGAGGGGGCTGCTGTCCGACATCCCGCCCTGGGCGATGTTCGCCAGGATGTCCACCCTGCCGAACCGTGTGACCGCCGTGGCGACGACGTTCGCGATGTCGTCGTCGATGTCGACGTCGCACACGACCGCGTGTGCCGTGCCGCCCTTCGCCTCGGCCTCGCGCACGAACTCCTCGAGCAGAGCCGGGCGCCTCGCGCAGCCGATCACCGTTGCGCCCTCCTCGGCGAGCCGGACCGCGCAGCCACGGCCGATACCCGAGCTCGCACCGGTCACGATCGCGACCCGGCCGTCCAGGATGCCCATCCGGCTCGCCCAGCCCGGAGCCGGGTGGTTGTGGGGGACTGTCGTCACGGCGATCCACCGGAGACCCTCATGGCTGCCCTGCCTCCGCCGGGTGGACACCATCGTCGAAGCGCTGGTCGCCTCGGTGGTATACACCTACGGCCGACGCGGTCCGGTGCATGCCCGTCATAACGCGGAATCCTCGGCCGAGGACCGCAGAACGCCGTTGATCTCCATCGCCGCCACGTCACCGTAGGCGTCGCGCAACCGCGCCACCGCGCTGCCCACGTCGATGCTCCATGCCTGGGTTCCCTCGGTCTCCAGCACCAGGGTTGCGACCAATGCGCCGAGTTGGGCTGCGCGCTCCATGTGCAACCCACCGTCCATCCCGGCGAGGAAGCCCGCCCGGAACCCGTCGCCGACACCGGTCGGATCGACCACCGATCGGGCCGGCACAGCCGCGACGTGCAACTCGGCACCGTCGTGCCGGACGATCAGCACACCCTTCTCCGACAGAGTCGTGATTCGAGTCGGTACGCGGTCGGCGATCTCGGTCGGGGTCCACCCTGTGCGGCGCTGCAGCAGCGCCCACTCGTACTCGTTGGTGAACAGGTACCTCGCCCCGTCGATCAGGAAGCGGCATTGTTCACCGTCGAGTCGGGGGAGCTGCTGCGACGGGTCCGCCGCGAACGGAATGGCCAGATGGCGAGCCTCGGCGGTGTGCGCCGTCATGGCCTCGGGATCGTTGGCGCCGATCAGCACGAGCTGAACGTCGCTCTCCGCTATGAGCGGGGCCAGCGAGAGTGTCTTGGCCATGCTCATCGCACCCGGATAGAAGGACGCGATCTGGCACTGGTCGGCGTCCGTGGTGCAGGTGAATCGCGCCGTCTGGGCCGTGGTGTCCGTCAACACCCCGCGGCAGTTCACGCCGTGGTCCTCCAGCCATCTCCGGTAGTCGGCGAAGTCCTGTCCGGCCGCTCCGACGAGTAGCGGGCGTCGCCCGAGTACGCCCATGCCGAACGCGATGTTCGCTCCCACACCGCCACGATGGATCACGAGGTCGTCCACCAGGAAGCTCAGCGACACGTGCTCGAGCTGATCGGCGAGCAGTTGCTCGGCAAAGCGTCCGGGGAACCGCGTCAGATGGTCCGTCGCAATCGAACCGGTGACGGCAGTAGTTCCGGCAGGCATCGCAGCGGCACCTGGCGAGGTGAAAGGCGATGGTGACCCAGACACCGCGCGGCTCAGCGGGGGAGTGCTGGCACGGTGTCCGAGAGACCTGCTGCTTCCCGCAGAACCACGGCCCTGTCGGTCTGCTCCCAGGGGAGGCTGATGTCGGTGCGGCCGAAATGCCCGTACGCCGAGGTGCGGGCGTAGATGGGGGCATGCAGGCCCAGATAGCCGCGGAAAGCTCCTGGTCGTAGATCGAAAGTCTCGTCGACCAGCTTCTTGATCACGGAAGGGCTGACGCGTTCCGTACCGAAGGTCTCGACGAGGAGGGACACCGGCTGTGCGACACCGATCGCGTAGGCCACCTGGACCTCGGCACGTCGCGCGAGGCCCGCGGCGACGACATTCTTCGCGACGTAGCGGGCGGCGTACGCGGCGGAACGATCGACCTTGGACGGATCCTTGCCCGAGAACGCTCCACCGCCGTGCCGTGCGAATCCGCCGTAGGTGTCAACAATGATCTTCCGGCCGGTCAGCCCGGCGTCGCCGACCGGCCCACCGATGACGAACCTGCCTGTCGGGTTGACGAGCAGGTCCCTGCGCAGCGCCTCCGGGTCGTAGAATCCCTCTGGCAGCACCTCTGCGACGACGTGCGTCCAGATGTCGTCACGAATCTGCTCGTTGGTCGCCTCCTCAGCATGCTGGGTGGACACCAGAACCCGTTCTACGCCGACGGGCACATGGTCGACGTACCGGATCGTCACCTGTGTCTTTCCGTCCGGGCGCAGATAGCCGAGTGTTCCGTCCTTCCGCACTGCCGCGAGGCGGCGAGCCAGCCGATGGGCAAGCGCGATCGGCATCGGCATCAGCTCCGGCGTCTCGTCCGTGGCATACCCGAACATCATCCCCTGATCGCCGGCCCCGGCGAGGTCCAGCTGATCGTTCGAGTGCTGCCCCCGGTGCTCGTGCGCCATGTCGACACCCTGCGCGATGTCCGGGGACTGTCTGTCGAGGGCCACCAGGACCGCACAGGTCTTCCCGTCGAACCCGTACGCGCCGTTGTCGTAGCCGATGTCCGTGACGACATCCCGCACGACCTGCGTGTAGTCGAGTTGAGCGGGAGTGGTGATCTCGCCGGCGAGTACGACCATGCCCGTCGTGACGAGAGTCTCGCACGCCACACGTGAGAACGGATCGACACTCAGAGCCGCGTCGAGGACGGCGTCCGAGACCGCATCGGCGATCTTGTCGGGGTGCCCTTCGGTGACGGACTCGGAGGTGAACAGTTGGTCATGAGAGTTCGGTCGAGACATCGATCACTCCTCAGTGCAACGGGAGTACGCGGCTGCCACGGCCGGTGCCGGCTCTGGGTGACGCCTGCGAAAGGACGGTGTGGATACGACGGCTGCTGGTGTCTGCGACCTATCGGGCGGCAGGAGCGCAGCGGACAGCGCGGTGGTCCGGCGCGGCACATGAACGGCCGGCCGTCATGACGCGGCTCGCTTCCGCCACAGCGCCGCGGACGCGATCTCGGCGCCCTCGGCGAGAGAGGCGAGCTTCGCCCAGGTGACCGTCGGATGGACGACGTCGCTGCGAGCCAACGTGGCGAATCCGCAGTCCGACCCGGCGATGACGTTCTCCCGCCCGACGACCTCGGCGTAGCGCACGATTCGCTGTGCCACCAGTTCCGGGTGCTCGACGAAGTTCGTCGTGGAATCGATGACCCCGGGCACCAGCACCTTGCCGTCAGGCAGCGTGGTGTCCGCGAACACGTGCCATTCGTGCTCGTGGCGCGGGTTGGAGCCCTCGACCGACAGCCCGGCCGGGCGGGCGTCGAGCAGGATGTCGACGATCGACCGCAGGGAGATGTCCCGGACGTGTGGACCCTCGAAGTTCCCCCAGCACACGTGCATGCGTAGCCGCTCAGGCGGGATGTCGCGGGTGGCGTGGTTGAGCGCGTCGATGTGGACCCGGGCGAACGCGCGGAAGTCATCGACCGTCCGGTCCGCGAACTCGGGGCGGTTCCAGCCGCCGGCGAGGTCCGGGCAGTCGAGCTGCACCAGGAAGCCGGCCCGGTGGATGGCGTCGTACTCGGGCTTCATCGCGTCGGCGACCGCCCAGATGTACTCCTCGTGGGAGGCGTAGTACTCGTTGGGCTGGTAGTACCAGACGAGCCCCGGCGACGCGGCGCTCACGAAGGCGTCCTCGACGGCTACCCCGTCGAGCGCGGCCCGGAGGTTCTCGATGTCCTGGCGGACCTGCTCGTCGCCCTGCCACCGGACCTCGTCGACGCACGTCAGCACGCGCATCGACCGGAGGAACCGGGCCGGGCTCTCGGGAGACTGGTAGAACTCCGGGAAGAGGGACACCTCGACGTGCGGGTCACGACGGCCACTCCTGCTGTCGAAGCCCGACAGCCGCTCCGTGACGTAGGTGGAGAAGCTCGTCTTGGCGACCTCACCGTCGTTGACCAGGTCGATGCCGAGGTCGGCCTGGCGCCGCACGATGTCGCTCACCCCACGCCGGGCCAGGGACTCGAACGTCGGGTCGCGTCGACCGTCCAGGAGCATCTCCAGCAGGTCCGGTGGGCGGGGGAGACTGCCGGTGTGGGTGGTCAGGATACGGTCGGTGCTGCGCTGCATCGTGTGATTTCCTCGCGTCGGGGCCCCGGTCAGGCGGGGCGGGTGAACCGGAACAGCACCTTGTTGCTCGTCCTCGTCCAGAACTCGAGTGCGTTCCAGGCGACGTCGAGATGGTCAGGTTCGATCGGCACGAAACGGATCGGGAGCCATCCGACCTCCGCTGCGAACCCTCGTTCCAGGAAGGGCGCGATGAAATCCCCGACGGAGCGCAGTGATGGCAGTTCCAGCACCTCGACGTTCTCGCGGTGCCACTCCGACATCCGTTCGTTCGCGCTGTGCACGCACGTCACCGCGAGGTAGCGGCCGCCCGGGCGGAGCGTGCGCCACATGTCGTCGGCGTGCTGGGCGAGGTCGTGGATCAGGTAGACGGCCTCTTGGCTGAAGGCGAGGTCGACCTTCGCCCAGTCAGCGGGCGGGCGGTCACCGACCACGTACTCGGCCGGCCGGTCTCCGTTCGTCTCCCGGGCCCGCTCGATCGCCCCCGAGGCGGGATCCAGCCCGAATGCCCGGTGGACGGGGTAGGTGTCACACAGGTACTGCAGGAAGCCGCCCTGGTTGCAGCCGATGTCCACCACCGTGGCGCCGGCGATCGCGTCCTTCTCGATCTCGGCCATGGCTGCGAACGCGGCGACGTTCCCGCGTTGCATCACCGTATCGGCCTCGTCCGTGCGCCAGAACCCGTCGCGGCTCGTCGTCCCGGAGAACTCGTCCGGCCGCTTCTGCGCCAGCTCGCTCGTCAGCTCCGTCATGTCGTGCCCTCTCATGATCAGACCCCTACGGTGCGCGGAACGGCGTCGACGATCTGGGCGTCCGCCATGATTCGGGCTTTCGTTGCGGCCAGCGCCCCGGGCATGTCGATGGCGACCGCGCCGACGACGCGATCGCGATCGGTGTGGAGAGCGACGAACCGTCGCTCCTGCAACGATCCTTCGACGATCGCACTGCTGTCAGCCAGGTGCGGCAGCCCGACGGACTGGAGGCGAACGCCGAACTGGTCGGACCAGAAGGAGGGCACCGCCACGAAGGCCGGTGCGGCGGCGGATCCAGTGAGAAGGGTCCGGGCGGCGTGAACCCCCTGCTCGACGGCGTTCGACCAGTGCTCGACCCGCACGAATCGGCCGTCGAACAGCCGGTGCGGCCAGCGCGCGACGTCGCCCGCCACGACGATGCGGTCCTGACCGAGCGCCGCCAGGGACTCGTCGCACACGACGCCGTCGTCGAGGCGCAGCCCGGAGTTGTTGAGCCACCGCGTGGTCGGGCAGACGCCGATGGCGACCACGACCACGTCGGCGTCCAGGCTGGTGTCGTCGCTCAGCCGGACACTCTCGACGCGACCGTGTCCCTCCAGCGCGGCCAGGTGCCGGCCGAGGTGCAGACCGACGCCGTGGTCACGATGCAGATCCGCGCACGCCCGGCCGACCAGCGGCCCGAGCGGCGCGAGCGGGTACGGCATGGGGTCCACGACGGCCACCTCGAGACCGAGCGATCGGCAGGTCGAAGCGACCTCGGTGCCGACGAAGCCGGCTCCGACGACGACCACGCGCGGCCGCCCGCTGGTGAGGCGCAGCCGCAGGGCCAGGCAGTCCGCGGCCGTGCGGATGACATGGACCCCGTCGAGGCCGGCCGGGTTCGGAATGCGCCGGGGTGCGGCGCCGGTGGCGATTACCAGCCCGTCGAAGCCGAGCCGCTCACCGTTGTCGAGCAGCAAGTCTCCCCGGCGCAGATCCAGGGCGCACGCCCGACGGCCGAGCAACCACTCCGCGTCCAGGTCGTCGGCGCCGCCGAGGCGCACCTGCTCCCGGTCGATCGTGCCGGCCAGCAGCTCCTTCGACAGCGGCGGGCGCCGATACGGCGGGGAGTGTTCCTCACCGACGACGGTCAACGATCCGGTGAACCCCTCCCGCCGCAGCGTCTGTCCGGCACGCACCCCAGCCACCGACGCACCGACGATCACCACCCGCTCACGCATCTGCCGGCGCGTGGCCTCCAGCTGAGTGCTCATCGTTCGATTCCGTGGATCTCGATGGCCTCCACCGGGCAGTTGTCGGCCGCCTCCCACAGGGCGGCTGGGCCCTCCGCGTCGGGATCCGCGACCACGGACAGCCCGCTGGAGTCCGCCACGAACGCCCTGGGCGCCATGGCCCGGCACATCGCGTTGCCGACACAGAGGTCTCGATCGACCCGGACTCTGGTACGTCCTCGGTTCATCTGCCGCTCCTTCTGCTGGCGCGCGTGCCTGTGTTCATGGACGCGCAGCGACAACTCGCTGACTCATCTGGTCACGGACCCGTCGGGTCATCGGCCTGCGCCCAGGCCCTCCGTCCGATCCGCCGAATCGGGACGGACGTCGCCGTCCGGGGCCCGGATACGGCTCCCTGCCACATTGGCCGGCTCAGTGATCACGGCCCGACGGCGGGGACGGCATCGCGTTCCGCTGTCCGTCACAGGCTTGTTCAGCTTTAACGGGACTGCACGAGCACACCACCTCCTCACTGAGGTCGAGGCGCATAGGTCCAGGGCGACAGCTGCTACGTGACTACAGCGCGCTTGTGAGTATCGTAACTCTCGCGCGATCTGTGTCAAGCGAGGACCTGCGGCGCAGGGAACACGAAGGCCTGGCAGGGCGAGCGGACGTCGGCTAGTTCCATTACGATATTGCTCATGGCAGTTACGGAAGAGCGTGACCTGAAAGGGTCGGCGCCAAGGGGGCCGGGAGGCAGGCCGCGGACGCCGGGCCTCACCGACCGGATCGTCGAGGCGACCATCGCGCTGGCCGCCGAGATGGGCATCGAGGACCTCACGCTCGACGCGATCGCGGCTCGGGCCGACGTCGGCCGCCCGACGATCTACCGTCGCTGGTCATCGAAGGAGGCGCTGCTCTCCGACGCGCTCGAGAAGATGATGGACGACTACTATGAGCCGCCGGATGCCGGCAACATCCGCGACGATCTGGTGGCGTTCGCCCAACGGAACATCGCCCAGGTACAAAGTCCGCTGCGCACCGTGTGGCTCGCATACTTCAACATGGAGCAGGCCCACCTCGTCTCGGATGTGATGAGGCGGGCGAGCTCGGCCGGCCTGGAGATCTTCCGCCGGGGGACAGAGCGTGGCGAGATCCGCCAGGACGCCGATCCGCAGCTCCTGCTGGAGCTGATCTTCGCCCCCATCTGGTACCGGTCCAGCATCAAGCGGCCGATGGATGCGGCGTTCGCCGAGGAGATCGTCGACACGGTGCTCATCGCGTGGCTGACCGACCCGAAGGCACGCGACGGCCGGTAGGCGCGACTCACCCGGAACATCGAAACGGGTGGCGCCGGCTCCTTCAGGCGGTGCCACCCGACGGCCTCGATTGTGCGTGCCCGTCAGTCCAGGCGATACAGAGCTGCGGCGTTGTCGTGCAAGATCTTTCGCAGCGTCTCGTCCGGAAGGTGCCCGAGCGTGCGCTCGATGTAATCCTTCGGCGTGGAGGCCGTCGACGTAGGACCGGGGGCCATCGCGGCCGGGTGCGGGAAGTCCGTCTCGTAGAGGATGGAGTCTGCGCCGGCGATCTCGATGGCGGCGTCCAGCGGTGCCCCGCTCTCGAAGAAGAAGCAGGCGTACATCTGGCGCCGGAAGTACTCGCTCGGCAATAGGTACTGGGGATACTCCTTCCTCGCGATGTTGTTCTTCCAGGTCCAGTCCAGGGCCTGCAGCACGAACGGCACCCAGCCGACGCCGCTCTCGACCGACACGAACTTCAACCGCGGGAAGCGATGGCAGATCCCGCTGCACGCGACGGTGCCGATCGTGCGCGCGTTGTCGAGGAAATGGGTCATCACGTGCACGGCGTCGTTCGGGCCCCGGCCCGCGTCTTCGGGCAGGATCTGGATCTCGGGGTTGCCTCCGCTGCCGATGTGGAAGTTGATGGACAGCTCGGCCTCCTGAGCGGCGGCCCAGAGCCGGTCCCAGTGCCGGTCGGCCAGGCGTGGCTGACCGTGCGCCTCGGGGTACTGCGGGAAGATGATGCCCCGGTGGCCCAGCGCCGCGGCTCGCTGCATCTCGGCCACGCTGTGCCCGACGTCCCAGAAGGGCAGGGCCATCATCGGCACGTACCGCTTCGGATCGGTACTTGCGTAGTCGACCAGGAAATCGTTGTAGGCCCGTACGACCTCGAGGAAGAATTCGAGCTCGTCACCTGCTCCCGAGCCGCGGTCGAAGGCATGCGAACCGAGCGGCAGGACGTTGCCGTAGAGCAGCTGGGTGCGCACTCCGTAGTCGTCCATCATCGCGAGCCGCCGCTTCGGGTCGACGGTCTCCGGTGCCGCCTCCTCCCACCGGGGAGTGAAGTCTGGGGCCCAGTATTCGCTCCCGGCATGTGCCGCCCAGGCCCCGAGTCCGACCAGCCGGTCACCGGAGAGCCAGATATCCTGTTTCTGTTCGTCACTCCAGACCACGTGTGGAATCCGGTCGCCCCACTTGGCCGACATGCGCGAGGTCCAGAGGTCGTACGGTTCGATGATGTGGGTGTCGACGTCGATGACAGGAATGCGCTCCGCGATTCCCATTTCGCCTCCTGCGTGGTTAGGTAGTGCTCGCATCAGGAAGATCTCGTTACCTTCGCGTCAGTAGAGAGTGCTCGCGGTTTCCACCTCGTCGCTGACCTGGACCAGCAGCCGCGCCAGATGCCGGGCCGAGAGTGGTGTCAGCCGGATCAGGCGGTAGCGGCCGTCGACGTGGTGCTCCAGCTCCACGGCCGCTTCCCACTGTCGGTCGTCGGAGTCGTCGCACTGGTAGAGGGCTGCGCGTACGTCAACACTCTCCGACGACCCCGCTCCCGCCGATGCGGGCACATCGAAGCGCCGGCTCACGCCTCCGTGCCAGAACGGGCTGTGTTCGGCAGCCCCGTGCATGACGCACCACGTCGGGCAGCTGACAATCTCGTTCGCCATCTCGTTGATGGTCATCGAGTTCGCCTCCTTCGATTGTTCCGGCCCGGCACCAGAGCCGGAGCAGCAGTCGTTGCCTGGTGCGGATCGCGTCACCGGCCGGTCGTCAGCCGCGTGCGCAGCGGCGCGCGCTCGAGGACCGCAGGGTTGACGACGGAGCGGGGCATCACGCCGTCCAGCACATCGGCCGCCGCTTCGGCGTGACCACGGCGGCGCGCCACCTCCGCCACCTCGGAGTACCAGGCCATGTGCATGCTTCCGATGACGTTGTCCAGTGACAGCAGCGGATGCTCCGGTGCGGGCGGCTCCGACTCCCACACATCGATCCCTGCTCCAGCGAGCGTCCCGTTGCGCAGCGCGCCGACCAGGGCCTGCTCGTCCACGACTCCGCCGCGCGATGTCAGAACGAGGTACGCCGATGGCTTCATCAACGCGAGCTCGGGCGCGCCGATCAGGCCGCGAGTGTCCGGGGTCAGCGGTGCGTGCACCGAGACGTAGTCGGACTCGGCCAGCAGCGCCGGCAGCTCGACCAGCTCGACTCCGGCGGTCGCCGCCTGGGTCGCGTCCACGAACGGGTCGTGGGCGATCACCCGCATGCCGAATCCCGCCGCCCGGCGCGCGACCGCACGGGCGATGGTGCCGAAGGAGACCAGGCCCAGCGTCTGGCCCGTCAGGCGGCCCGTGTGCGGCATCAGCTCGGCTGCCGGCCGGTAGCCGCCCGCCCGCACCGCGTGGTCGAGCGCCACCAGCTTCCGGTTGAGCGCGAGGATCATCGCGAACGCGTGGTTGGCCACCTCGTTCGTGCCGTAGTCGATGACGTTGCAGACGATCACTCCGGCATCCGTCGCAGCCTCGACGTCGATGTTGTCGTAGCCGACACCGGCGCGCACGACGACCCTGAGCTCGGGCAACCGGGCGAACAACTCGGGACCCATCCAGTAGATCCCGTTCAGGATCGCGGTCGCATCACCCGCAGCCTCCACTACCTCGTCATCGGTCGTGCATCCGGCGACCTCGAGCTCGTATCCGCGGGCCGCGAGCGTCTCTGCCTCCACAGTGCCGCCGGCCCACGCACCGTCGATGAACACGACCTTGCCCGGCTTCGTCATCGGGTTCCTCCGTCTGCATGGGCCGTGTCGGCATCGGTCGTTCGCCGACGCAGGCCGGGTGTCAGGGCGGGCTCGAGGCGCCAGGCCCTGCTCGCGACCTGATAAGTTACTATCCATTGCTTGAGAGTATCGTAACTCAATCCGCACTTACTGTCCAGTTACTATCGACCATTCGATCGGAACGCGGTGATCGTCAGTTCGGGTCGAGCCGGACCGGGAGGTGCTTGATTCCTGCGAGGAAGTTCGACCGCAGGAACGTCGGTGCCCCGAGCGCCTCGACATTCCGTACCCGCCGATGCAGCTCGGTGAAGAAGATCTTCAACTCCAGACGGGCGAGGTGCGCGCCGAGGCAGTAGTGGGGACCGCCGCCACCGAAGGTGACGTGCGGGTTCGGATTGCGACCGATGTCGAAGCGGAACGGATCGTCGAAGACGTCCTCGTCGCGGTTCGCCGAGGCGAACCAGATGCTGACCTTGTCACCGCGGCGCAGTGCGACGCCCTTGTAGTCGACGTCCTCGATCACGTTGCGACGGAAGAAGAGCGCGGGCGAGGCCCAGCGAAGGATCTCCGCCGTCGCGGTGTCGATCAATGTGGGGTCGTGTGCGAGGCGGGTGAACTGGTCCGGATGGTCGAGGAAGGCCTTCATACCGTTCGCGATGGCTGTGCGGGTCGTTTCGTTGCCCGCGAGGATCAGCAGCTCGAAGAACCGGTTGAAATCCATGTCCGACAGCTGGTCGCCGTCGACGTCCGCGGACACGAGAGTCGAGATGATGTCGTCCGTCGGCTCCCGCCGCGCCCGGTCCGCGAGTTCCTGGGCATAGCTGTACATGTCCATGCCGGCCTGCATGGCGTCCTCGAGCGAGGAGTTGTACTCCGGATCGTCCTGGCCCATCAGCTGGTTCGTCCAGCGGAACAGGAGATCGCGGTCCGCCGCTGGAATACCCATGAGGTCGCTGATGACGACGAGCGGCAGCCTGGCCGCCATGTCCACGACGAAGTCGACCTCGCCCCGCTCGATCGCCTCCGAGACGACGGCCGCCGTGACGATCCGGATCTTCTCCTCCAGCATTGCGATCATGCGCGGAGTGAACCCACGGTTCACCAGCTTGCGGTACCGCGTGTGCACCGGAGGGTCCATTCCGAGTAGCGTCTCACCGCCTTCGGCCACGGCCAGCAGGGCCGCCTGCTCGGGAGTGGGCTCCTCCAGCATGAAGTTCGGACCCAGCCTGGCGTCGGAGGAGAAGTGGGCGGGGTCCCTGCCGATGGCCACGACGTCCGCGTGTCGGCTGAACACGTAGAAGCCGGGTCCGTCGGGTTCGGGATGGTGTGCAACAGGAGCGTTCCTGCGCAGCTCGGTGAACCAGTCATGGGGTACGCCGGTGGCGGCGTAACGATCTCGATCCAGCAGGTTGATGCGGGAGATGTCGATCTCCGGTACGGACACGGTCCGGGGCGTCACGGCGTATCTCCTTCTCCAGTCGTTGCCAAGCGGGTCTGCGGCTCCCGGCGTGCCCGTGGGAGCCGGTCATCACGTCCCGGTCTCACCGACGTGCGTTGGCCGCGAAGGTCGGGCTGGTCGTGGCGTGGGCCCACTCCTCGCGATTCGACTCGAGTGCCTGCATCGCCTTCTTCTGGTAGCTCCCCGGGGCGCCGTAACAGGTCATGTCGGAGTGCTCGGCGCCGAAGCGGATCTCCAGTACCTCGACGCCCTCGGGGCCCGCGGAGTACTGGTAGCGCGTTCCGGCCGCGACGAAGAAGCTGTCGCCGGCGCGCAGGATCCGGTTGCCCATGATGGCGGCTCCGGAGATGACGTAGTACAGGCAGTCGGTGTCGTGACTGTGGTTCGGCAGCGGGAAGTTCGGCTTCCACCAGAGATGGATCAGCGTGAACCCGGCTGCGTCGTGGACGAGTTCCGTCTTCTGTGATCCCGCGGCCAGTGCCTCGCCGGCGAGCAGGAGGGGAGCGAGCTGCTCATCGGTGAGCCGGAAGAACTCATCGCGTCGGCTCGCCCGGGCTTCGGCCGCATAATGGATCGAGATGCGGTGCTTCTTCGTCGTTGAGGTCACAGCGCGATTCCTTCCACTTGTCAGCCCGTTCCTCCGTGATCGACCGCCGCGTCTGCACGGGCGGTGACGCCGGCCGTCGGCCCCGTTGTCGAGGTGGCGCGGCGTCTCGCCGGCCGGTCGGCGGCCCGGGGTCACAGGCCCTCGCTCATGGCGGTGCGGTGTCCCCGGTCGGGGTGTCGCCGATCGCCGGCACCCGCCATCACGTCGTGCGGATGAACCGTCGAGGCCTCCGGTGCGATGTCTCGACGGCTTCCGTGGTGCCGTCCGCGCATGGCTAGGTGATGCGGAGCACCGTGTGAGTATCGTAACTCCAGCCAGTATTTCTGTCTAGTTACTCGCTGGAGCTGGTCGCCGATCCCGCCGATCCGGCTCCCTGTCGTGGCTCGGCGGCATCGCTTCTCATGCGCCGACCCAGTTCGGCGGGCGCTTTTCGGCGAAGGCGAGCGGTCCCTCCCTGGCGTCACGGGAGGCGAGAACCTTGTCCGACACGTACTGCTGGAGGCGGCGAGCCTCGGTCGCGCCGAAGTGGCGCCAGAACTGAACCATCGCCTTGGAGCCCTGGACCGCGAGGGGTGCATTCGCGCTGATCATCTCGGCGATCTCGACCGCCCGGTCCATCAGCGTCCCTGCGGGAGTCACCTGCTGCAGGAAGCCGAGCTGGTGGGCCCGGTCGGCGTTCATCGTGTCGCACGTGAGCAGGAGGTGCATCGCTTCGTTGACGGGGAGAACCCGCGCCAAGTGCTGGACGGCAACCCCGGCCATGATGCCCCGCTTGGCCTCGAACAGACCGAATCGCGCATCCGGGGTCGCGATCCGTATGTCGCAGTCGATCGCCATCTCCATCCCGCCGGCGATGCAGAGCCCGTTCACGGCGGCGATGACCGGTTTCGGACAATTGCCGAACGGGAACTTCGGTACGGCTTCCACTCCGAGCGAGTACGGCATCCTCGGGTCTGCCGGCGCCGCGGCGGGACCGGACCCGTCAGGATCATTGCCGCTGATCCGCGGTTCGATGTCGTCCGTGAGCGCATTGCGTTCCGACATCGACTTGAGGTCGGCGCCGACCGAGAACGACCGACCGGTCCCGGTCAGGATCGCCGCCCGCATCCGTGGATCAGACGCGAAGTCGGCGACGGCGTCGCCCAGATCGAGGATCATCTCATCGGTCAGTGCGTTCAGAACTCGAGGTCGATTGAACCGCCAGACCACGTAGTGGCCCCCGATAGCCTTCTCGATTTCAAGATCCACCCGTGGGCCTCCTTGCTGCGGCTGCTCTGAGCATCCCTGTCGGAAGTAGACTATAAGATATAGTTGACCCTCTGTGCGACGTGTGTCACGATGTGGACGGGCATGCTGACCAGCGGATCCTGGTCGGGGTGCTGTCCGCGGCTGTCCCGGGCATCGCGCCCGGAACTGCGTCGACGAACTCCTCCTCCGGGTCGTGCGCGCCGGCCGGCCACGCTCGAACGGTTGTGTCGCCGTCCAGAGATGGAAGCCGCCGAGCGGGCCGTCCCGCTCGTTGCGGCTGCTGCCGGGGCGCGTCGGAAACGGCGTCGAAAGGCGGTCCAAGCCCGTCACGAACAGGCTCCTCAATGACGAGTACCCGGGTTGTTGGCGGTCGGCCTGGCCGCGGGAAGGCGCACGCGTGACAAGCAGGGGCACTGTGCCGACGTCCCACATCACGCCCGAGATGCTGTCCGCCGTCGGTCGTGAGATCAGCTGGCGGGTTTCGTTCCCGATAACCGCGTCCGACATCCGGCGTTGGGCTGTCGCCGTCTACTACCCGGACGACCCGCCCGCGGCGTTCTGGCGCGCCTCGCACGCCCGAGGCGCGGCGAACGACGAGATCCAGGTGCCCGAGGAATTCAATCCCTTTGCCTGGGGAAGTGCCGAGCAGTCGCCATCGAGGGAGGCCGCTGACGGGTCGGTCGAAGCGACGCTGCACATCGATCCGCCGAACCTCGAGTTCGTTCTCAACGGCGGTATGGAGTGTGACTACGGCCTGCGGATGCGTGTAGGAGACGTGATGCGCAGCGTGATACGTCTCCACTCCTATCGCGAGCGCCGCGGACGACTCGGTCTGATGCTGTTCACCACCACCGAAGACACGTGGACCAATCAGGACGGTTACGTCGTCAAGACCGTCCGGCAGACCCACATCAGGTATTGAGATGACTCGAGAGAGGCTCCCTTGAATCTCGCGGTGGGCTCGGAGATACCTGCCTTCGTGCGGACGACCGGCTTGGCGAACTGGAATCGTTTTGCCGCCGTGAACGACGAATTCATCCCGATTCACATGGACGACGACGCCGGCAAGGCCGCTGGGATGGGCGCCGCATTCGGTATGGGGAACCTGCTCTGGTCGTATCTCACCGCAATGCTCCGGGACTGGATGGGTGGGGACGGCCGCATCGTCAGCATGGCCTGCGAGTTCCGCTCGCCCAATCTGAAGGGGCAGATCGTGGAGGCGCGTGGACGGATCACCGCCGTTCGCGGCGAGGGACGGGAGTCGCTCGTCGATCTGGACGTCTGGGCGGCCGCGGGGGACACGCTGCTGGCGCCCGGCACCGCCACGGTCGCCTTCCGGCGCCGGCACGAGCAGACCAGTGAGCCTTTGGAGGTGGCGACCCGATGATCACCATGATCGAGCGGCTCCTGCAGCCGAGGACGATCGCGTTCGTCGGGCTGAGCGACAACGCATCGTTCACGACGAGCGCGGTGAGCGCGACCTTCGCGAGCGACGCCCGGGTCTTCATCGTCAACCCGCTCCACGCCTCGGTGATGGGGCGACCGACCGTCGCCCGGCTCGCCGACATCGACGGACCGGTCGACTGCGTGATGAGCCTGATGCAGGCCGAGCGATCGGTCGAGCTCGCCGAAGCGGCCGCCGACCTCGATGTCGGCGGGATGGTGTTCGTCGCCGGCGGGTTCGCCGAGACCGGGCCCGACGGAGCAGCGCTGCAGGGCCGGCTGCGTTCCGCAGCCGACTCGGGGGGTTTCGCCGTGCTGGGGCCGAACTGCATCGGCTTCGAGAACGTCGCGAAGCGGATCCGGCCGATGCTCACCTCGGACCAGCAGCTCGAGGCCGGTGGCCTGTCGATCGTGTCGCACAGCGGCGCCATGCTGACCGGGGTGACGATTGCCGGGCGGGCCGCCGGGGTCGGCTTCAACCTGCTGATCTCTGCCGGCAACGAGGCGGTGACGGACATGGCCGACTACGTCGGCTACCTGGCCGACGATCCTGGGACGAAGGCGATCGGCCTCGTCATCGAGACGATCCGCAGGCCCGAGAAGTTCTTCGCCGCCGTACGGAAGGCGGTGGACGGCGGCAAGCCGATCGTCGCCGTCAAGCTGGGCCGCAGCGAACGCACCCAGCGCATGGCCGCATCGCATACCGGCG
>Ga0307513_10004702_pt1 | contig 18161 bp, 13 predicted proteins | sample 15_EM_MG_FD_202174 | JGI IMG/M metagenome (GOLD analysis project Ga0307513, IMG submission 202174) | Populus trichocarpa ectomycorrhiza microbial communities from riparian zone in the Pacific Northwest, United States - 15_EM | ecosystem: Host-associated > Plants > Roots > Unclassified | place... | reverse complement strand
AGGAAATTCAGGATAGATGTAAGGGCGATTACCTCTTGAAAGCTTTCGTTCTCATACAAACGAGCTGGTTTATCACTCAGTGTATTGTAAGAGAGGTGTATGGACTAGCAGTCACCGAATTGGAGGTGGCTACCCTCGCCTTCGTGGCACTCAGCAGGGTCACTTACTACCTATGGTGGCACAAACCCATTGATATCTGCTGTTCTGTTCCAGTGTATCTTTTCCCAGAAGCCGATGAAAACAAAGAAGTTGACCGTGAGTGTGTACTCTCAACTTCAGGTTCTCTAGCTCCCAAATCTCTGTTAATTCCACGCCCAATCTCTTGCGAAAATATCGTTGCCCCCGATCTGGAACCCAATCCCCGAGAGCCAAGCACAAGTAATTCAATACTGGCACTACCTCACAATAATGCCACTGCAATACCAGGATCTGATTTCACCCAAATGCAGCGGTTCTCTGCTTTCATCCAACAACAACAACAAAAACATGGAACTCTTCTTGGACTTGCCTATGTTGGAATGGGGTGAGGTGCCCTGAGCTGGTCGCTGGCTCGGGGAAGCAGGTGGAAGTCGTGGTGATGTCTAACGACGTACAGGAAGTATCTATGATGGGTCATGTGGTCGTGGGGCAGGTCACCCTATCACAACGTGTTCATCATCCATCCACCCTTTTCATTCTTCAGAGGCTTCCATGATATGCGCAGTTCCGACACTGTCCACGACTCTTCACCCCTCCACGTGCCCACCTTTTACGCCCCAGACTCTGTTACCATTGATGATGCCTACATCGGCGTTGCCTATTTCGTGGCAATTGTCTTTGGAGGCATTCATTGCATTGTGTGGTCATTCCAATTTCCATTCCTTCTAGAACGGTTAGCGTGGAGAATTTCAGTGGGATCCATGTGTGGGGTGCCTATCTTCTTAGCGGCCTCATTACATTTCATCAGTGAGATATTGAAGATGAACCCTGTTCCAGCCATAGTTGCATTCAGAGTTATCTACGTCATCGCCAGAATTGTACTCCTCATTCTTCCTTGCATCCAACTTCAAGCGCTGCCTGCTTCGGCATTCGTCGACATTCAGTGGACCTCTTTTTTCCCTCATGTAGGTTGAGCTTTCGACCAACGACCACCAATTCTTCAATCATTGTCTTCCACGTTCGCTGGTCGACATTTCAGTCTCTGTTTACCTTACATATCACCCTCCCCAACAGATGTATATTGGACACCTCCATGTATTATAATAATGCTCATATATGATCGTTCCCGCTTTCCCAAGACCCCCCTAACCAGACAACTTTAAAGTGGTTTCCACCCTAGTCCCTGCCATTATTCCATGTGCAATTAGACCCTGATTTATAGGTAAGTCACATAGAGTGATTGATGCGGTAGGCTTGGGTATGGAGTTTGTTAGGGATCTAGTTTTGGAGATGCGATGTGAAGGTATGCCTTGGAAAGGTGGGCCACACTTGAAAACAACATATAGTAGGGATGGGTAGATACATGACGCGAGTCCAAGAGAACGGGATCCAAAATGGAAAAAATTTATTATGACATCAGCCACAAAGCTGCCATCCCAAGAAGCTTGAAGAACCCCACTATACATGCCAGAAATGATAGGCAATGTCAAGTCTTTATCCGGCGATCCAAGATCTAGAAGGAATATAAATATCAGTGCAAACCTTAGCGTCAATCAAAGGAGAAATCTTGTTGGAACCGTAAAGGTGACCAGCAGTTGATGCTGCGATGCCCGCCCAGGAAAGACTGAGCATGATGCAGTTAGAGTCCAAATCTGAAATAAAACTTAACTAGAAAAGACTTATGTCAAAATGATGACGGTGGCGATATCTTAGGGGTACAAGGATGGCACAAAGCTGACTCCTGGAATATACCATGCAACACTATTTACGGAATCCAGTATTGAGCATCAGTTATGTGGAATGTGATAATTGGGAATCACGCACCTGCCTGCTTTCATGCATTAATAACGAGCATCAAGCTGACACAAAGAATGACGTAGCGCGGGATTACCCATGCAGAGGGAAATGAACTTCGTCAAATGAAGCCTGTCATCAAAGTGGCTTCGTGATCTGAGAAGGATGAACCCATTTGCATAACTTCAACTTCTCATCCCTCAGCCCATTGAAATTTATTATGATTATGCAACTACCAGTTCAAAATGGCTCTGCCATGATTCCGAGTCGAATAACTGCAAAAAAAATCTGAGCTGAAAATTCCCTAAGTCAACAATAAGGGTCCTTACCACTTGGATGTGCATAAATGCTGCTAACCACGAGAATGATATTAATGCTACTGTAACGACAATTTGACTGCTGTTTTCCCTTGCAAAATTTTTGGATATCAGATCTGGTTGGATTTTTGGAATAATATATCTAATACTAGTAATAGTGCGCTTCTACCATTTAAAAACGCGAAGGAAAAACAAAGAACAAGCCTTTTCGGCAACGCGCCGGCATGTGTCGAAAGGGCCAGTGGAGTGCGAACATTAAATACATGCAGCCTAAGAAATTTTCACTAAAAAAAAAAAAAAAGACCATGCCGGGGTCGAACCACAGTGTTCGGGGATGTAAATGTGAACAGGAAGCTAACCGTTGAGCCATCCAACCTTGTAACCATAGGATGCAATTTACAACGATGTCAACTCAGGATTCGCAGAGCCAACGAGAATCAATGTCGGAGATCGAATCTGAAGGAAGTTTCATTTCCGCTGACAGGGAAGCCATCACTGCCGATACCCAGAGGCCAAAGGCTACGTCATTCTTTGTTACAACTTTGTTTCCATTAATAACCCTCAAAAAACGCTGTGTTGTAGCCACCTGGTTTGCACCAGGTATGTAAAGGCTGGTTTCGATGGTTCGTTGGACCTCGATCCCTGCGCCTGTAGTGTCAGGCTGGCAACACCAAAGGAGAGCCTGGCAATTGTCACCAAGGGTTGAGGTACATGCCGGTGAGCCTGGCCGCCACCACCGCAGTGCCTGTGGGTGAGACTCCACAGATGGGGGGCATAGGTAAGTAGAGGCTATGTCAATGCCTTTGGGTGAGGCTCCACGCACAACTTCACCACCACAGGCTCAGGCTTGCCTGAATTCCATGGGGCGAAGGCCTGCATTAAATCGCACCAGTGCCTGTGGGTAAGATTCCACATGCAATTTTCTGACTGACGGCCCACCCGGTGGCTTGTGGGGGGATGGGGTGAAGGGCCACATGCATTGAAAATTGGCCAAGAGGGGGGGGGGAGCGAGGCGGTGGCCATGGAGGATGCGGAGCAGGAATTCTCGCCCCACAAGACAGGGGTGTTTTGGGTGGGAGGAGCAAGTTGTTAACCATGCTTATTGATCATGTTTGTTGATTTATTGATTGTTGACGCGTTGTTGACACGTGACATCATTTCTATTTTGGATCGTCATTGGATGTTGGCTGGACAGGCAGTCAAAGCCACAAAGATATGCGCCTTCTTCATTTTTATGCTTATCGTGCTACATCTCCCTCCAACCTTATTTTGCACAATCTAATTATATTTATATAAAGTCACCACTAGGGCTCCTAGTGGGCATGGAATACTGGCAATATAGTGGATAACCATCGACGATCGTTCTGATTTAGTCTCTCGTAGACATACCACAATACAAGTGATTTTTATGTGTTGTATGAATCACGTTGTATGTGGTCTGTTTCTTATCACGCCCTCCGAACCGTGTCAGAAAATGCTTATGTAAAGTGCGGACTTTAAAATATTAGTCGCGCTCAATTAACGAGATGAGGAGAATACGTTTTAAAGGATTTTGGAGAGAAAGTTTCCATAAATATGCCAGTTAACATTGTGCTAAAATTTGGAGAGACGGCGAGGTGGGATGGAAGAGTTGGGGAATTGGTTGTGCAGGTTGAGGCAGCGCGCATGATCACGTGAGGTGCTCGACTGTCGCCTCATCAGCAATGAAAGCAATGGTAAGACCTACTCCTCTCAGTAAAAAAAATTAAAATTAGTGATTCTTGACCTAATTTTATGCACTTTGTCTCTGAAAAATAAAGAAATCCACACGTCGTCGCGTCCAATCAACGCGACGATATTCAAGCTCTGCACTTTACATAAGCATTTTCTGACACGGTTTGGGGGGCGTGATAAGAACAGGACTAGTTCTGATTGCCTGTGCGATATTATTTTGGTTAATAACCATGCCTCCCTATATACCGATGTTGAGGAAACTCCCGTCTCTTGAGGGGGTACGGAGAAAGGTCGACTAGATAATAATAAAAGAATAGACGTAAAACGGCACTGAGAGAATCAAAAAGATACTCAGCGTAGAAATATAAGGGATGCACTAGCCAGTGCAGTTTGCTGCGAATCAGGATTTGTTGTTTAGAAGTTTTCGAACACTCTTGAGGCGAGATCCTTGAGGTAAGTTTGCTCGATTTTCTTACAGTCGCGGAAAATGCCAAAAGAGAGATGCTTTCCGGACGTATGGTCCTTCGAAGATATACGCGGGGTACAAATGAATATTTCCGAGATGCACGCATGCTCTCACGTCGTCTGGACCAAATTGAGACAGTCTGTAACGAGTAGAAATATATAGGAATGATAAAAAAAGTCATATGTACAGTAAGAGTCCGTGTTTGAAATTGAAAGGGCTCACCAGACCTTCTAAGCCTCCGGAATGACTCCTCCCGAAGCCAGCTGCCTTGTGACGAATTCACGAAAGGGGAAGTGGCACGGTTTACGATTTGCTGGTGGTCAGTCAGCTGCGCCAGAGCCCACTCGGCGTTCGCAACCAAATCCCATTCGTGCTGGTGCAGCGTGGACTTGTCATCCCATTGGTTGTCGAAAGCCTGGGTTGCGAGTATCACATGATTTGAAATAAAAAGATTTATGGAGAAGGAAAGCGGCTATGATCGAAAAAAATAAATGGTAAGTAAAATGTTTGATGAAGAGGGATGGTGACGCAGTCTGAATATTCCCTAATGTCCCTATCCTGTGTCCTTCAATCGTGCTTGAGGATTTTCGTCGTTGACATCTTCTCGTGAGCAAATCTTGAGCTCGACGATTCCGTACGGCGCTTGTCGAAGAATTAGGTGGTGGTGGCGTTGATCGAGGGAACTGAATCCGAAGTTCGGCATGCTTGGCCTCATGACTTGGGAGCTTTGTCATCGTCGGGTACATCTTTATTGAAGAATTCCTGTCGTAGTTAGCATGTTTCAAATACGTAGGATTTAATAGAGAAATAAATGTAATTGGTATAATGATGTGAAATGTAGTCTACATCCGTAAGCATGAGTTTCGGAGAATTGACGAGTAGTTCGTCTATCTCTTCCACACAGGTCATAATTTAGAACTTGCAATGTGGGCCATTGCTTTGCATGGCAGATACCAGTCTGGAAAAGTAAAATATTGTATTATATTTTTATGTCAACTATTACTTTACTGTGGCCATTTGACCCAAGACCTGAAAAGCTCCTGGTCAGAGAACCCATTAGACTGATTCTGAGTCCATTCTCGACACACTTCTCCCTTCATTGAATGAGAAGAGGCTTGCATGTAAAATAATTCCACAACCAATATTTACAGTGTCCAAACTATTTACAGCCATTTGTGAAAAGGTTGGTACTACCAGATTCAGAAATAAACAAAACACACCAAAACCCAATCTTAGGGTTTGGCTCATCCTTGGCTCATCCCTCAGTGACTGGGCCATTTATCATCATATGAAGTGTCTAATATTAGTAAAATATAGTATTACTACAACCTTCATAGAGGTTTGAGCCCAAGTAGACCTTAAAATATGTAAAAAATTACATCTGGCACAACTCAAGGGGGCACTGGCCCAGGAATCCTGTACCGGTACCTGGTTAGTTAGTCCACCTGCCAGCAGCGAAAAAAAAAATGGACCTCTGCAAAACAGGGCCTCGCAACCTCAATTTTGGCACATTAGAACATAATACAGTATCTAAAGATGACCCATGTTGTAGTACAGCTCAAATAGACAGTAACCTAGATTGAAAACACAAATCCACTGAGGGAATTCAATGGCACATTGGGTCGATCAACCTGCAGTGGGGTCATTTTCCCTGGTGTTTGCCTCGCACTGGGCATTTCAATCCTGTGTTGAGTCTCATGGCCTTGCAGTGGTTCGCATTTGGCCGCCGTATGCCAGTCGAGGTGGTGGGGCAGTGACGTGACATGCACACCAGATGAACTGCCATGGCTGCATGTGTCCATGGTAGTGTGCATGGCCTGGGTGCCAAGGTGCTACATTCATGATGTATGGGGGAGTGCGTAGGTAGTCAGTTTGGGCCCTAACATAGCCTGTCAGCAGGTGGAAGTGAGGTAAGAAGAAAGGACTCCTTACACAACTAGAGGGTATTACCCACACCATGGGTCTCCCCTCGTGTTCTCTTACGCCATCCCTAACCTCCCATCCCTGTGCAGAGCCCTTCGAGAATGCAAACAAATGGCCTACATCCCTTGTTGCAGGGGAGAGGCCTTGTGGTGGCAGCTGGTGATGAGCACGAGTGCTGGGGACCTAAAACATAAATATTCAGGCATCAGGCTATGTAAAAACAAATTACCTACATTTTTGACACGTCCTGGCATGAAGGTTGAATAGGAGAGAGGAAGAGAGGATGGTTGACAGTTTGAGGGCAAGATCAACTTACAAAGATGATGTAATATTACCATATTTAGACATGTGCCTGATTATGTTAGTTAGTTAGTTCAGCTGAAATGCCCTTAACAAAAAAAATTGACCCCAGGTCTTTTTTTTCAATCCCGGTGCCCCCTTGGCACAACTAAACCCTAGATTCATTCTGGTAACTTGTAAGTCACCACCACATGGCTAATGACACCGGGGGCAAAACCTAAGGCACTTGAAACCAAGTGCCTTAGACGCATGTGAAGCACACTTAGTCATGCATGCAGATTGGTTTAAATGCCGGAGCCAACGTGCTTTATTGGTGTAACGGGGATAATACTTCCTTATCTGTTGATCTTATCGTATCATCACGTACTCTCATTTACTCATCCTTATCTTTTAGATTACTCAGCTTTTCTCAGATAGGGAATGGTTTGCAAACCCGCACTGGTTGAGGTCACGGGCAGGTACGGGTACAGGCACGGGTTGGGACGTGATGCGGGTGTGACGGGTGTGACGTGTCAATCGTGAACGCGTCGCCCCACCACCACTTTCACTCACCACCACTAATCCCCTGCGAAACACAGCAAACACGAGAACGACAAGTCAAAAAAACACGATGGAACATGAGGGGGGGATAGATACAGCCAGAGAGTGGGCATACAAGGTGCGCCCACGAGGTTTTCTTTCCTTTTTGTCTACTGACTATTCCAACAGCACCATGAGCCATGCCAGCGTTGTTCCCCACATCATTGGCCCTCGCCCATGGACCTCTCCTCGCAGACCATCGCCGCCTTGACATGGTCAGTGATCGAGTCACACACGGTTGCTCACCACCACAACGCCGTTGAAACACTGAGGTGCATGCTCTGCACCCCGGTTACCATTTCCATGACTTTCCGATCCTCGCAAGGTTGCACGGCAGTGTCGATTGACACTTGCACTGTCCTTGCGAGGTTTATTGGTCATTTCTGGCGGCATACCCCTGCATGGGTTGGGGTATCCCCGGGTTTTCGTAAACCCGCTACCTGTACCCGCGAAAACCCATGCCCGTGGACGCGGGTACGGGTTTTGACAGGTACGGGCATGGGTTACTCTGGAAAACCCCAGGGTAGCCCATGACATTCCCTATTCTCAGACAACACCATAACTGTGTAGAGTAGATCTGACTTCGAATCGACTGCTTAACCCTGCCCTTTCATGGTTCCCGTGTGTCGAGACTCGTTTCATTCACACAAAACCAAGTCCAACAGTTCCAGAAGATCGTATATGGTGCACCAAAAAACTGCTGACACATGAATCCCACTTTCTCAGTATACATGACAGAGTTCCTTCTGTCTGTCACCTGGCGGTGTTGAAGATGCAAGACATGCAGGATGCAAGGAAGGCTATGCATCGCCACGATTGAATTGAATCAACAATAATGGGCACAGCTAATCGAGCTAGCTGACAGAATGACCTAATTACAGATCATCTACTGTCTTTCTCCATCGTCCAGTCCAACCCATGCCCTACTAAATCAAAATCAAAATGCGCTTTTCATTTTGTGATTACCCGCGAACAGTGGCTCATTGCATTGCATTACACTATTCACATGGCATTTACGCTCTCATCACATATTTTTGACAGAACCAAGCTACTCAAGACTATACTCTACTAGGCTATAGTTCTACTCGAAAATGACCTGTCGACAAATTTTTCTCCACTTCGGATCATCCTCAGTCTGATCAACTGAGACATCCAGGACGGCCACTGTTGACATGATCCCCAACACGAACACTCAATGAACCTTGTCCCAACATACAGTGGCTGCGGCTGCTCCGAAAACAGGACGAAAGGAAACCACTGATGAGTTGTCAGCTAATTCAGAAATGCCTGATAACACCGCACCGCATGGGAGGGCTGGACCCCAACCACAGGTAACTGCAGTTGCTAGTGATACTGGTGGCAGTGGCGATGCGGTGAGGACTGATTTGGGTCTTGCGGTCAGCAACTTCCAAGCTGTCCCCTGTGGTGGGAATGGGAGCCCCTTTGATGAAGGGGCTCGCCCGATTGGAACTCAGGAGCTTGCTCCTGGTTCCACTGCTAATGCACTGAGGAGGTCCCGTTGTTTGGACCCCTCACAAAACCAAGAGTGGGACGCGGCCTTGGAAGATGCCTGGGCTGCTGTGAGCGAAGCCAAGGAGAACATCCTTGCAATAGAATGTGGGTTGATGGCAAAATTCGGACAGTTCCTTGAATCTGAATTTGATGAAGCACCCCCAGCTGAGCTGCGCACCTCAAGGGGGAAGGCTACCGATCCCCATAATTGGGGTGATCTAAATCTCAACAAAGACGAGATAGATCCTGAAACCCAGCAGGCCCTCTTGGACAAGGCCGCTAACACTCATAGTAATGAGTATGTACCTGGAATTAATGAATTACAGGCCAAACACCTGCGTCTTGAAGCAGTTCAACGCAGAACTTGAATGAAGAACCTCTATGATCAGTACAAGAAGTCTACTGACAAAACAAACTCAAAGGCATAGAGATACCACTCTGTTGTCTGAGAACATGGAGAGACTCATCAAATATGCATCTGGAGGGTGTCAGGATCCTACTGAGCTCTTATTTTCACTTCGGAAGGATAGACAAGGGGATAAAACCCAAGTAATTCACATGAGTAACCAAATTGCACCTGGTAGTAGCTGGCACAAGAAGTTTGTTATTGAACTCTTCAACTATTGCTTCCCTCCAGATTTCCATTTGAGACAATGTAGTAAGATGAATGCTTTTGAGCAGAAACACATGCATGTTTGTGAATATGCGGCTGAATTGTTAGTGATGTTCCACACCATTGGATCCTCGACAAAGCATGAGCGCGTCGAAAAGCTCTGGAAAGGATTGTGACCAGAATTACAGCAAGCATTGTGGCGAGAAAATCTTGAGCCCCAGCACTCTACCTGGAAACAGGCCCTCTGAGTCGCAGAGCGCCATGATATCGCTGACCGTACCCAGACTGATGAACGAAAACCAGGGGACTAGCAGGGCTTTGAATCATCGGATATGGTATTGACGCCCTCTTCGGGGTCTTCAGCTGTGTTAATGGTGCTGACCATGGAGCACCTCCTCGCTGTGGACTGGGATGCAACAGATTGGTTGTTGGTCGATAATATGCCACCCTGGAGGTACCGCTCACCAGCTACTCGAGTTGTTCCTGCTCGAGTCTTTCTTGCACCTTCTGTGCCCGAATTTGCTCCTGCTCCTGCACCAGCACCTCCTTCTCACGCTCAGCATGCTGCACAACCCCAGTGACATGAGCAGCACGTTTCCGTCCAATCTTTTTCACAGCCAAGAGGATGTGTTCCATGTATGCATCAGAGGATATGCGTGTCATATTATGGTGGCTTTTCTTCCCGTGAGATTTGGAGGGGCAATCCTTAGGGTGCCGTTAGGGGCTTGGTTCAGGTGTAGCAAAATTCCTGGAGGAGGAAGGTCTTGGAGAGTTAACAGAAGGTCGAGATGTAGTGTGTTGGCTATAGGAATTAGGTCTGTTGATAGGTTCGTTCGATTTGTGACCCTTGGGAATTGTGCTGAGATATGTTCTGGCATCTACTTCCTGACCCTTACCCTTGTCTTGTCTTTGCATGCCAATCTGTGAAGTTGAAAATGGTTGCATAAGTAACATTGGTTTGAGTCTCATTAGATCTCCTTCCAGCATCGACAGCCTTCATTGGGTGTCTTGTAACTAGACTCAAATTTTTGATCATTCATATTAAAAGTAATATATAACACATACCTTGTCCCTCAAAGCTTTGTTTTCAGTCTCATATGCGGTCCGCAAACGATCAACATCCTATATTATAATATTGAGATTCCACCAAAAGCCCCCAAAAAATGAAGGAATAGTACCTCTGATTTCTCTGGCCTTTTCCTCTGTGAGATCAGAGCCTCAGTGCTCCAGTCCCAGGATTCACGCTTGGAACGCCACCATTCTCGCCCCCCTTCCACTTGACGTGTGATAAAATCATGCTGGGTCCTCAATTCTGCGATGATGTTTGCCTGTCTCTCCAGCCATGTGGGATCTACAGGTAGCGGATTGGTGAGCTGCAAAACCTAGATAAAACCTGGTCAGTACCATTTTCAGAACTGAGGAAGTACCCATACTCATCATATTGAGTAGTTCACTCCCTTTGGAACTTGTAATGCCATCCAGATTCGCGTCTGCCTGTGATCCATCTGGGCACCTCGATGCCCATAACCCCATCTCCAACCTCCTCCGAAATCCCAGCATGTCGATCTCCAAGGGTCTTTTGGGAGAAACACCCCTCTCTCTCGCGATGTTAATTTGTGGCACTGTTGTCATCACTGTTGTCACACCAAGATCTTCGGGAGGCACAGGAGACAGCGACATATGATGCATGATGTCGGAGAGGTCAAGTAATGGTGGGATGTCGTTGGAGTGCATCATTTATGATGGGTGCCAGGGATGGTGTGCAGTGTTGGAGGTTGCTCATGAACAAGCTCAGCAATGGCGGCAATGGCAAGGACTCAGAGTGGTGGTCAAGCTCTAAAATGATCAGTGATCAGTTTTGTCGTAGTAGCGGTTGAGAGTTTTTTTGCCAATCGCAAGGGCAGGCCGCCTTGATCGCCAGAGGGTACTTGCTTTTGATAGCAGCTGTGGCAAGATATTCATCGATGTGGTCCATGGCTGGTATGATGGTGGCAATGCTAGGCGTTCCTCGGGAAAAGAACAATGTCGCATCCTTGAAGATCTAACGATGTAGAATGATTATTAATTTTTAAAATAGCCAGAATAGTATACGCACCTTGAGATTCAGAACATCCTGAAGCTGGCATGCAACATCCCTCCTTGCTCAGCTCGTACTGCCTCAGTTTTATAGCAACAAAGATATGATAAGGTCCATAAGGAGAATGACGAAGGATGGAGCAATGAAAGAAAATAAATTGGCTGATATATGCGCATATATGAGTACCTGGTGACGAGAATAATCAAGCAGAGAGCTTACTTCATGTGATGTTTGAAAGGTAGGTGTCATTTGAGACTGTTGATAGGCAAAAGAAGAATGCAAGGCTTCTTCCTTCTCGATGTGAAATTGAAATCAGGCATGGATTTTTCCAGAGCAAGGCGCCAGTCAGACGGCAAAGTGGTCTGTTGCTGGTGCTGGTGAAGTTGTTGGTTCAAGCACCAGTCCATTCAAGTTGCTGGAAGATGACCATGATGATTGATCAACACATCAGGGTGCTGGGGAGGAGTAAAAGACCTTCAATAAATGCCTCACCTTTATCCTCACATTGGCTGTTGGTGTCTCTGTCTTTATCAACCCCTGCCTGTAAGTCCAGAAAAAAAATTTCATTGGTTTTCAGTATCAACTTCATCATTTTATGAGGGCGCTGCGGCTTAATCTTCCCTTACCTCACTCAGCTGGCTTCTCTTAGACATACATTTGTTGTGCATTTTATTATGCTTGCTTAAGTTGTATGCTATGACTATTGTATGTCATGATGATGAAAGAGAAAAAAAAGAAATTCGCATGAAGCTCGTGCAATGATATGCCTGGCAACTTTAGGGCTGGGTGCCCAAATCACGGGACCATTTGGATATTACACAATCCGTACTAAATAATAAATGCTCAGGAATTTAAAGTATTTGGTTACATATATTTAATTTTTATTGTTTACACGTGGGCAGGCCGGTATTCAAACGGATTTTTTTGACATGCCTTAGTACATGCGTCTAAGGCACTTCGTTTTAAGTGCCTTAGCTTTTGCCCCCGGTGTGAGGTTCCAAGTGCAATTTGAGTCACAAAAATTTACCAAAAGATTACAGAGTGGTCCTTCTTATTAGTGTTTGAAAGTCCGGTCCGGTCCGGTTATTTAGCGCTTGTGGCACTAACCAAGACCGAGACCGGTTAGTTTTATTTCAAAATTTCAAAATAACCTAACCGAACCGACGCTAACCGGTTAGCATCAGTTTTTATCGGTTACAGAACCAGTTATAACCGGTCACAGTTGTAACCAGTTATTAACTGGTTACAACCGGTTATTTGCACACAATTTACTAATTTATATTATGTACAGCCTTGCTGGGGGAATGGGGCCAGCGAGGCGGCATGTGGGTGAAACGCTGCCCCATCGTCAATATGCCCGCCTGCTGTTGATACCCCTGCCCCGCCGTCAATACGCCTGCCTGCTGTCGATACGCATGGCCTCTCCCCACCATCAATATGCATGGCCCCTCCCCACCGTCGATACGCCTATCCTGTTGAGCCCACCATCACAATACGCCCACCATTGATACAACCGCCGTCGACAGCCCACCATTGATACGCCCGCCGTCAATAGCCTGCCGTTGATACACCCGCTGTTGATAGCCCACCGTTGATACACCCGCCGTCAATATGCCCACCGTCAATATGCCCGCCGTCAATACGCCTGCCATTGATACGCCTGCTGTTGATATGCCCGGTGTTGATATGCCTGCCATTGATATGCCTGCTGTTGATACCTCTGCCGTTGATACGCCTGCTGTCGATAGCCCACCGTCAATGGAGATGACGTGGCAGAGGCCGCGAATGCCCACATCCCTCAACGAGGGGAGGGGCAAAGGGAGGTGACGATGGTGGTGTCAACTTGCCTGGCTTGACCTGAAGTGGGGATTCACCATGGGCACGACGGCATGGCAGAGGGGAGTTGAGGTTGAGAGTGGTGGTGGGAACAAGAAGAGGTGATGTGGCAGTTTCCAACTGGATCGTCACACAGGTGACTGGAGTCATTATAAGTCACACGTCTTTGAATTAGCTATAACTCTTTTAATTCTGTACCGAAAATTATGTTTTTAGGGTCGTTAAAAAGCTCTTAAATAGGGGAATAATATAGTATAGTTTTGGTATCAAAAGACCGGTTAGGACCAGTCAGGACCGGTCTTTGTCGGTTAGTCATATTTTAAATTTGGAACTAACCGCTAACCGGACCGCGGTTACGGTTAGGATCGGTTAGGTAATTTTTGCGGTTATGATCGGTTACGGTTCGGTCCGGTCTCGGTTATTTTGCAGTTAACTAACCTAACTTTCAAACACTACTTCTTATGTTAAGAAGCATTTATATAAATTTCTACAGCCTTCCAATGTGCCAAGATGACGAAGTCCTAATTTAGGGTTTACATTCATTTGTTTACTTTCCGAAATTCTGAATTTGGCAGTGCCAACCTTTTTGCAAATGGCTGTAAATATTATTTATTAGTGAATACAAATCAGATTCCATTGCAATTTCTACTTAATACACAAATAATACAGAGATTAAAATAAAGAATTGATGAAAGAAATGGTAATTATTACCATTTTGGCATGTTTCTCAAATAACATGCTCAATTCTGCATAATTTTCTTTCAAACTTTGAATCAGACATTCTTAGTATATGTGAGGTCTTTACACTCCCCGGGTTAATCCATATGGAATGGTTCTGGGTGAGGTCCCAGCTATTTTCTGGGTCCATGGTCACCTTGGATTCCATATGGAATGGTCATGGAATGGCTATGGAATGATGATGGATTCTATGCTTGTTTAGCACAGTCCAACATGCATTCCATGGACTGATTCCATATGGATTCCATATGGATTCCATGGAATGATCCAACATTCCACATATAAATCAATGCTATCAAATTTATATATATTATTAACAAGATTTATAGTGTTCTTACTAAGAAAAAGGGGGAAAAAAAAATGGAGTAAATAAGAATTGAACCCAGCACTTCAGAAACAGAGAGTAGTGCTCTAGCCAACTGAGCCACATAGGCTTTACCATTTGTGGAACATAATGTGATCATATCCCACCCCAGCGGTCCGTGGTCCAGCCTCGCCCAAATCTGGAAACGCATCCCAATCGTGACATGTCACTGCTTTCTTCACCACCACCACCACCATCCCTCCCGTCATCATTCCCACCTCGCTCCCACTCACCACGTCACCAGCACCCCCCCACTGCCATCTCCATTCCCCCCGCATCCGCTGACGACAACCCAACAGCATGCGACCGCCATGTCACACACGATGCCGATGAACACAACGACAACCCCAATGAAAACGACAGTGAACACGCCCACAAACCCCGCCCCTCCCCCTTTCTAGGGATGTGGGTGACGCCAGGGACGACATGGACCACGGGAGGGCAAAAACGGCGAGGGCCGGGTGATGGGAGGACAGTGAGGGTGATGATGACACAGGAAATGCCCCAATGACCCAGGTGAGTACCCCGCCGTCACCCCATCTCCCGTTCGCTGACCATGAACCCACGGAGGGCAGCTGCCACATCACCAACAACGTCAACAACAACAACAACAACAACGGCGACAACAACAACAACAACAACGGTGACAACAACAACAACAACAACGGCGACAACAACAACAACAACAACGGCGATGACAACAACGGTGACAACGGCGACAATGACAACAACAATAACAACAACAACGGTGACAATGGTGACAACGGCAACAACAATGACAACGACAATGACAACGACAATGATGACGACAATGATGACGACGACAGGGCCCCCCGACCGAACCCGTGGCAAGACGACGAACCGCAACCGCCACATCACCCACATCAGTGAGAGGGGAACACAAGGTGCAACACAGGACGGCGGGGCCATCCCCACCGTCTCGACCTCTGGTGCGTACGCCTCCACTTGCCACGTCACCCGCCCACTAAATGCCTAGCCCCCAACGACCGCCTCCTAATGCCAAGCACCGCAAAGAACAAGGCCCCAGCAACCTCATCGACGACGATGATGGCCCTCTCCCCCCCTTTCCTCCTCCTCTCCCTTCCCTTTCACCCTCCTCTCCCCTCCCCCCATTTATTTACTTATATGTATTATTTATCATAAATCAATATAATTCATTTCTTATTATTGTTTTTATTCCTTAAGTGAACGATTTTTGACTTGGTAATTGCAATATAAAAATTAATACAATTTATTTATAACTTCTGTCCTTATTCCATGGAATGTAGTCCATGGATTCCATATGGAATGTTTCATGGAATGACCATGGAATGACCATGGAATAGGGTTGGAATGACCATGGAATGACCATGGGATGACCATGGAATGAGGGTGGAATGGGGGTGAAATGACCATGGCATGACCATGGAATGAGGGTGGAATCCATCACCCATTCCATGGAATCCATACCCTATTTTATGGATTCCATCCATTCCATACCCATTCCGTATGGAATAACCTGGGGAGTGTAAAGTAAACATTTTGGGGCCTCAAATAGCCAAATTCACGGACACCAATTATCAGGAGCTTCCCAGGGCCTGTTTAGCCTGCTGGCAAATATCTGTCCTATATCTATGCTACTTAGACTTAGAACTTTTTTTCAACTATTCAGGGTCCGCCGCAGTTGGCAACCATCTGACTCCTGTCCCCTTGCCTATCTGCACCTTTGTCTGCATTGAGATATTTCTGTTTCCATGCCTCACTGCCACAGTGTGCACATCACTTCCTGTCAGAAAAATCCCAATTAGCCTGTATGTAAGTACTTGCAGCAGCTGATGGTCTTTTAGGAGCTGATCAGTCTCCACGGGGTGACATATCAGGGTGTTATCTGGTCATCCCAGCTCATGGTAAGGGCCAATATGTATGACAAGTGTTGACAAGTTTCTGCAGATGGGCATATCAGAATTTTGTCAGGTCATGTCACTCTACCATTATCTCTGGTATCTCCTGTAAGTGCTGGCTGTAGATAATTTATATATAGGTAGATGTCAAATTGGGACCACAAAAGAGGCAGATGCTCGATTCACAGTAAGATGTATGAATAGAGATAATGTGAAGGTACTTGATACATCAGCAAAACATGATTTTTGGTTGGAGTGAACCATAGCAAATGTTATCTCCTGTAGCAATTCCCATAGTGTGCTATAGGCCTGAAGTATCACATAGCGGTAGTACAAATTCTCTGTAGCACTGTTAATGCGGGGCATGATCTTATCAGGTATTACATAGCATCCCATTGGATATCTGTAGTAATACATTGAAACTCGAACATTTTATATATAGGTAAGTTACTGTAAATACAGCGAAGTTCCACCAAGCGTGACCTTGTGTTTTTGAAAAATGAAAACCTACACAGTCACATGTCCATCAACAAATTTTCAAACTCATTTTGAAGTCCTCTGCTTCCACACTACCACATCTTTTCCCCCACTCCTCCTAGGTATGCCATCGTCGCCCTTCACGAGTGCCCACATCCGCCACATCACCGCTGCCCTCTGCTGCCATTGCCACATCACAGCCCAGGTCCACCACCACCCTTGTTGACCGCCATGTCACCCCGAGGCCTGTCACCCATCGATGCCCCTCCTCTCATTGGGGATGTGGGCATTCCAATTCCCCCCCAAACGCCCTCGCCATGGTGGTGATGACAAAGACGCCATGTCATCAACCACGCCAACACCAATGACAATGCTGAAGAGCATGATCTTTGCTATGGGGTGAAAAGGGCAAATGCGAGCAGATCTGGAACAAGCCAAAACCCACAAACACCAACACCAAATCAACACCAATCTCAAAAACACAAATCACATGTTCTATAGTGTGAGGGGGAGACTTCTGGAGTATGCACAGAATAGATCTCACAGGGACTTCAAATCTAAGGTTTGTAACTGTTTGATAGAGTTGCAATAAATGTTTGTTGCTTGTAAAACAAAGTGCATGCGAACAAATGTAATACATGTTTATATGGGACTTCAAAATGTATCAAAGATACAACAGACAATGTGCGAGAATCACAAGTGTGAGCACCTTGATTATGAGACAATGAATACATGCGTGTGCAGATGATCGAAGACTACACCTATGTCTAGGGATTGTCACAGGTAACCCTGGGGTATTCCAGGGCTACATCAGGAAAATGCATTTTGATCCTGACTAAACTTAGGTAAACACAACAATGCCAAAGCTCGGGCATCACACCTAGGACGCATCAGGACACATCACAACACTTTGAGAGTCTTTGGGAGTCTTTGGAAGTCATTTATCCTCTCTAACATCTTCTGAATTCAAAACATTGTATATTGTATAAATTATTAGTCTGTTGTATAATATTACTTAATGCTGGTGGTTGTTTGGGGTAAGATCCAGATCGAAATTGCCCTCCCTGAGGAAGCAGCTTGCAACTAATTTCACATGGCTAGAGGGCAACAAAATCAGAAAATGGTTACTTGTTGAGGTCCTTTGGTGCATTGGAAAGCTGGTGATTATAGCTTTCAGGACCAGATTTCGCCATGTTAATATGTTCAGTACTCGTCTTGCAATTCAATTTCGAGTTTTTGAACAATGATGCAAAAAGAGAGGTAGAACTAATCATTTACTTTACACTCCCCGGGTTATTCCATATGGAATGGGTATGGAATGGATGGAATCCATAAAATAGGGTATGGATTCCATGGAATGGGTGATGGATTCCACCTTCATGGGTACTTATTCCATGGAATGTATGATGGATT
>Ga0307513_10004701_pt1 | contig 18163 bp, 5 predicted proteins | sample 15_EM_MG_FD_202174 | JGI IMG/M metagenome (GOLD analysis project Ga0307513, IMG submission 202174) | Populus trichocarpa ectomycorrhiza microbial communities from riparian zone in the Pacific Northwest, United States - 15_EM | ecosystem: Host-associated > Plants > Roots > Unclassified | place... | reverse complement strand
TTACAAGGAGACATTTGCGCCAGTGGCTAAACTCCTTACCGTGCGCTGCCTGTTGACTATAGCAGCTGTCCGCAATTGGTCGTTACACCAAATGGACGTCCAAAACGCCTTTCTCCATGGTGCCCTTCAGGAGGAGGTCTATATGATGCCTCCACCAGGTTGTCATCGACAGGGGGATAACATTGTGTGTCGACTCCATAAGTCATTGTATGGGCTTAAACAGGCATCCAGAAGTTGGTTTCAAGAGTTCTCCTCAGCAATACAAACTATCGGGTTCTGCCAATCTAAAGCAGATTACTCCTTATTCACCCAAGTCAAAGGTACATCACTCACTATTATATTGCTTTATGTTGACGACATGGTAATTACAGGTAACAATGAGGCAGAAATCAAGAACCTGAAAGTCTTCCTTAGCAGCAAATTTCGAATTAAAGACCTCGGACCTTTGAAATATTTCCTAGGAGTCGAGGTCGCCCGATCGAAAGCTGGAATTACAATTTGCCAAAGAAAATATACATTGGACATATTGGAGGAAGCTGGGTTACTAGGTGCTAAGCCAATGAAGGTCCCAATGGAGGCTGATTTGGTGCTAACACCCACAGGTAGCAGTTCACTCCATGAACCGGCGAAGTATCGACGCTTAGTCGGGAAATTGATCTACTTGACAATCACAAGACCAGAAATAGCGTACACTGTCAATACGCTAAGTCAATTCATGCAAGATCCACAACGACACCATCTTGATGCAGCGTATCGACTTCTCCGATACCTTAAAGGAGCTTCGGGTCAAGGTTTGATGTTTTCCTCACAAAATGATTTACATTTGATTGGTTACTGTGATGCAGATTGGGCTCGTTGCCCCACCACACGCCGATCCGTGACTGGTTATTGTATTTTCCTTGGAAATTCATTGGTGTCATGGAAGAGCAAGAAACAGGTTACAATATCTCGCTCATTCGCAGAAGCGGAGTATCGATCCATGGCCGCAGTTACTTGTGAGTTAAGTTGGTTACGATATTTGTTGAAAGATTTGCATGTTGATCATCCCCAACCAGCAAGGTTGTTTTGTGACAACCAAGTTGCCTTACACATAGCCGCAAATCCTGTATACCACGAACGCACAAAACACATTGAGATTGATTGCCACACTGTTCGTGAGAAGATTCAAAAGGGAGAAATCAAAACTTCACATGTCAGGACAGGGGAACAAGTTGCAGACTTATTTACTAAACCACTGCGTGCACCCATCTTCCATACACATCTAAGCAAGTTGAGCGTTATTGACATCCACACTCCAACTTGAGGAGGAGTGTTAAAGGAAAGATGATTATACGATGTAATTGAGAGTGATCATAGCTTCTATAATTGTCAATCCTTTTATTCTGTGTAATTATAGTATGTAACCGTTATTAGCTTAGCTGTAGGATCTGCTGTTAATATCAGCTTGTTTATAGGAATTGCTTTCCTATAATAGCACATAGGTTCTGTATAAATCCTCACCTTGTATACTGTTACAACACATTAATGAAATATACATATTCTCAATTTATTAGTCCCCCCCTTTCAACCCCTTTTAGAATGTGACATCTGCCCATGTAAACAAAACAAATCTCAAGAGAATGATCTTTTATGTCAAATTTTATATATGTTTCTTGATTTGATATTTACTTTATTATGTCCCTTAAATGACCATTTTAAATTCAAATCTTGGAGCTATAATTATGAAGAATTTATCATTATTTTTTTAATATATAAGGCTGATATGATAGATGTATCCTTGAATTAACATTTAATTACTGTTTTGAAATAGAATAAATGAATATAATTAATACAAGAGGATATGTTTTTTTTTATCTTTTTTATGTTGAAATAACAAATCTGAATATAATTATTTTTATATTTTTTTAACCAAATATATTTATTTCCTTTTTATTCCAATACACTAATATCAAGATCGCCTAGAAAGAGATCTAGTTTCAGTTAACACACAAATTATATATAATTGACTGGTCTTCCGAGTTACAAGAAGTCATAATAATAAGATATAATTTATTGTAGTAGATATGTTATTTATATAAATTGAATATAAACAATATATATTTTAGAGATTTGTAATTAAATTGTAATTGAATTTGAACTTGAATGATAACGAGGAGGACCTATCTAAAGCCACCAGCTATCTAAAACAGCTCTTCTTTTACGCGATGAAAGAAGCTACACACAGATATGATCCCAGCTTGGTCTTCCTGGTTCATTCCACCACCATATTCATATATATATTAAACTCACGCTGTTGGCCTGAGTGCAAGTTCTTTGACGACCTGATTTCTCATATTAAGATGTATTTACCAAATCAAGTAATGTCATAATTTAAATTATCTCAACATATATTAAATTATATTGATACCAAAAAGAAACTGCACAATGTTAGTCACCAAGATAAGCGTGAGGAGAATTAATTGGTAATTCATGCATTTTTTAATTATTTATAATTGATATAGATACTGCATGACATTGTATATGTTCATGACACTCTGTTTTATTATTTTTCTCTCAATTTTATTATAATAATTTGTTCTAGAATGAAAGTGGGATACACCAATCAACTTGAATGACAAAGTACATGAAATCTATAAAATTAAAAAAATAATAATCAAAATTCCAACATTTTTATTAATTAAAACACGCGAGGAAGAGGCTATTATAAAATTTCTTAAGAAATTCGAGTTGACTAAAAAAGGAAAAGACAAATAAAATCAAATTTTAGGATGATGCTAGATTTTACGATAACAAATATAGTCCCCTGTAGTAAAATAGATTAATAAAATCAGGTTGCCATGGATTAAGATTTTGTTGAAGGTCGGGCAAGATGGAGGGAGGGGGCATCAACCTAACTTATATGCATAGCCTTTATCAGTATCAATTCTTTGTTTATATATATAAACAAAGAATTGATACTGATAAAGGCTATGCATATAAGTTAGGTTATAGTTGCTTGATGACCATAAGTAGATAAAGAAAACGAATTTTGAACGAATGCATAAAGAAAACCATAAGTAGATGACCATAACGAATTTTTTTCAATTTATTTTATATGAGATTATCTTCATCTCTTGACTCAAGTTGCATGTTTGACATGTTAACTCAAATTAGTTCGAGTTATTTTTTATTTTTATTTTTAATTATATTATTTAATATTTGGTTGGTGAGGAATTAAATTTTGTATATATATTTTTTATTTTTTTTTATGATATTATCACATTCTCATAACTCAAGTTTAACATATTAAGTTGAGTTGAGTTGGGTTTTGTTTTCTTAAATAATTTTTTTTTAATTTATCATTTGATGTTGAGTTGATTCAAAATTAAGTTTTATAATTTTTTTTAAATGTTTTTATAAAATTATCATTGTCTCATAATACAAATCATAAATTTAGTAGAATAATCAATTGAGTTAATCTAATAAATCATTATCTTAATATTATTTTTAAAAAATATTTATCTACTATATAATAGTTTTGATATTTAAAAAATATATATTACATTTTGAGCTTATAATTTTTTTATATCAGAAAAGCTGTTAGCAACAATACACCCCGATCTATCATGTCAAATTTTGTACATGTTTCCTAATCTGATATATTTACTTTATTGTATCTGTTTTCCATTTACATTTATTAATATCATTGAGCTAATTCTAAAGGGTTGGATTGTTGGTTAAGGGGATTTTTCCCTTAATAGACCTTTTTAAATTAAAATCTTTGAGCTAGTACTATGAAGAATTTATTAATTTTCTTTCGAATATACAAGGTTAATATGATGGATGTATCCTTAAATCAACATTTAATTACCGTTTTGAAATAAAAGATATGGATATAATTATATGTTTTTTTTTTGTTTTTTTGTGTTGAAATAACAAAAACTCAATACAATTATTTTTATATTTTTATTTATATCTCTCTAACCAAACATAATTATATGTATTCTTTTTTCTCATCCAAGCCAATAAAACCGTCCAAAACGATGGCGTTTTTACATTTCTCACACACTTCCATATCTCCTTGGATAGTCCAATGCAATGCAAGCCATGGGGACCCAACCCTTACAAAAGTCCACACGTATTGTAACCCTACCACTAATTTCATTTCTACTTGCTTGCTTTCTTTCTTAAAATCTACAAATCAATCCCTATACTATATAAATGTTTTTCATTAAATCCCCTAAAAGTTACAAAAAAAACAAGAGTGTGAAATCTTCAAACCTTACTCAACATTAACCTCCTCCCTGTTCTCGCAAATACGCAGCCCAAAGAATCCATGCTAGTACCATTTCTCATGTATATTAAAATCCAATTATTGTTTTGCCAGGGCTCGAAGCAAAAAGAGGACAAAGCGTTTTCCTTAGGACAAAAATACCCTTGAACAAAATAGAACCATATTTGTACCACATCGAAAAAGAACGAAGAAGAAAGAACGTTAATAAATTAATCGAGGAGTACGGTGCCATATGACCTTACCTGAATATGATCTGTTCTAGAGGATTTAACGTCAGCTTGGTTGAAGAATCATGATCGCTCCATCATAGCGTGAGTAATGGCTCGGTGGCTCTCATGATCATATTGGCTGTAGAGGAACGGTACCTAGCTTTCGACGGCTGGGGATGGTCAGGCAGCTGTCTGATAGTTCTTTTATTTTTGAAAAATCACGTTCAAAAATATACTAATTATTGTTAATTTAACGAATGCATATAACTTAAATTCTTTTAACGAATTTTTCTTCATTTTCCTTCTAAATATGATATTATCATCTCATTTTTTTTATAGTTAATTATTGTTAATTTTTTAATCATGTTATTAAATTAACTAATTTTATGAAACTCATTCAAGTTAATGACCCGTTTCTCAAATCCTTTTTATGTTTTAAAAATTTTAAAAAATAAAAAATATATAACTTAATTACAATATTAAACTGTATCGAGTGCATACAAATATACAATTATGGAAAGAAGAGTTATGCCATGAAGGACACCTGTAGTGTCTCCATCGAGAATAGACCGCAGGCGTGGAGAAGGGGGAAATTGATTATCAATTTGCTGCTTAATTGTGTTTATAGGCCGGAGTATACGATTATGATTGATTTTTAAAATGTTTTTTTATGTAAAAATAAATTAAAATAATATTTTTTATTTTTTAAAAATTATTTTTAATATTAAAAAATATTAATTTAAAATAAATAAAATAAAAAAATTTTATTTTTTAAAAAATATTTTTAAAATGTAAAAACAAACACTCCTCTACGTCTCTACGTTAGGGGGGAATTCAAGCTTCGGTCGCCTTCTACGCGTATGTATTTGGTGCCACGTGCTAACCGACAATTTATTTATTACCAACAGAAATGATATAATGGCGTAAGATGTGGATTGGCAAAAAGGAGGACTCTTTTGTCATGCAATAGACATGGAAAAGAAGTTGCTGGTCCATCCTTTTTAAATCCACTGCATTTTTTATTTATTTCTAGATACCTTTTTAATTGTGCGTTTTTAAAAACTTTACACCATGCATGCATTTTTTATTTATAAAACTGTTACACTCTATTTTTCGTACTTCTTCCAACAAAAATTAATCAGATATAACAAAATTAGTCATATTACCTCTGTATATTATGGTGAAAATGAAATGATTTGCAATGACTAAACAAAAGAAATGATTAATAGTTTGCATATATGTGAATTAATTGATAAAATTCTTGATAGAATGAATTTTAAGGATGCAAAGTATAATTTTTAATACAACAAACAAAAGAGCAAGAGAATAATATAAATCTCTTTTAGGTGAGATTGTGCAGCTGAGATCTCTTTTAGCTGCTTTAACACAACATCAACAGGTGCATAGAGCATTTTTATGAGGTTTGTCGGCACAAAATGATGATTAAGGGACAGATTAACCTCCATAAAAAAACAGAAAGATGCTTTAGAGTATTTGCTCAATAATATAAATTATATTTTAAAATTTCACCTAATAAATTAAGTTATTGAGTTGAGATGGTTCTTTGACATGGTATCAGAGTCTTGATGACCAAGCAGTCACGAGTTTGAATCTCACCGTCCTAATTTATTTGATAAAAATTAAACACAAAGTAATATGAGTATCTACAAGTTTTAAGTCCAAAAAGCTTTTACTTAGAAGATAATATAAATCATATCTTAAAATCTCATTTAATAGCTTAAACTATTAGATTGAGATGGTTGTTTGACACTCCTGATATTTCTATAATTATATATTTAAGAGTACTAGCTCCTGATTCTTTTACCGTAACGAATAATACGACTACTACTTTATTACCGCTGAAAATTTGCAAAGCCTTTGCCTATCTAGCTAGAATCTCTTGAGAATGAAAAGATGCTGGATAAACCCATTGTTTTAATCATCGTGAGGATGACTATCGTTGAATAGGTTATCTATCCAAATTTCTGAAATTTTTCTGTGTTTTGAAGATGCAAAATTCTACTAGTGCAAGGCAGAAACTTATTAGTAAATGGTAGTCACATGTTCAAACCTTTGGGAAGTTTAGTGCTCTAACTCATCATATTGATATTCAGAATTCCTTCTTTGGTGTCCAGAAAGCGATGTCTAATATTGTCTATCAAGAAAAGAAAAAGGGGGGAAAGCAACTAATTTAAAGTCTCTTCATTCTTGCAGCATCTCTTTATTACTATTTTGCAGCTCTTCTTTGCTTTGAACCCATGACAAGTACCAGATTCTTGCTTGTACATGTAACTTGGTTTGCAAAAGCTGTTAATGCAAGCTTTAAGTTAAGGAGATATATCCCAGAATTCACTTCCAAATATTAATTTGTAATGCATCCCATACCTTTTTCTTTGCATGCTACAACAACAATATGCAGCAAATCCTATTTTATGATACCTTACCCAAAATCTAATGCAGAATTCTTTTCTCATAAGAGCCTTTTCGCTGTTCATTTTAAGAGATTTTTTCAAAGATATCCACATTTACTTTTCCTTCTTACAAAATAGTTTTTTGAAGGGTTCATCGAGAGAACTAGTTTTCACAGTTGAGGAAAAGATGACAATGCTTAAAAAATTGCCTGAAGAAGTCTTAAATTTATGGAACAATTGGGAGATTCGAGGAATGGTTTTGCTTAGTCTCTTACTACAAACCATCCTCATCATATTTGGTCCTCGGCGAAAGACCAATGCCAGAAGCTGGATCAGGGTTCTCGTTTGGTCTGCATATCTATCAGCAGACGTGGTGGCAACTGTTGCACTGGGTAATCTAGCCAGGAGCCAAGGAGATTCATCAGGTGACAGTTCAGAGAAAGCAAACAATTCCATCCAGGCATTTTGGGCACCTTTTCTACTCCTGCACCTTGGTGGCCCAGACACAATCACTGCATACTCGATTGAAGATAACGAGTTGTGGTTAAGGCACTTACTTGGTCTTGTAGTCCAAGTCGGAGTGGCCTTTTATGTCTTCTCAAGGTCCTGGGGTAGCGGTATCCTCACATTCATAGCGATCCCATTGTTCGTTGTTGGCATTGCAAAGTATGCAGAGAGGACTTGGGTGCTCTGGTCTTCATGCTCCAAGAGTTTGAAAAACTCTTCTCTCTCAGATTTTGGGGATTCTTATTATCTTATGAGAACTCCTCCACAAGACCTCCAGCGAGATTATCTTCTTCAAGCTTATGTTTTTTCATATATATCCAAGTTGGTGATGCAGGATCTTGTCCCTGGCATTCCTTCACTAATAAGAAGCAGGGAGCTGATTTCCAAGAATGAAGCAGACGGTGCCTTCAAGGTGGTAGAGGCTGAGCTTGGATTGATATATGATATGCTTTATACTAAAGCGCCTCTGATTTACTCCCGTGCCGGAATCATTCTTCGCTGTATCAGCTCTCTGCTCTCTGTTACTGCGTTTATTACCTTCCAGGTCAAGATTGACAAGCATGACTACTCAACGACCGACATTGCAATTACGTATTTATTGTTTGCGGCCGCTGTTTTTCTCGAGTTTTATGCTTTTTTATGCCTTGTTTTGTCTGACCGGACAATGATTTGGTTGACTGAAAAAGGAGGGAACGGCCAGACTGGTGCAATTTATTATCTGATAAGGAAGTTAACTAGAAGCGAGAGGTGGTCGAGATCCATATCACAGTATAACCTGATAAGCTCTTCCATTAAAGGCGAGCCACCTAGATGCTTGGAATTGCTGGGAATCGATGAAATGATGAGGCAGATGCATGTGAATCGGAAAGATTTTATTGTTGGACTACAAGGTCTTATTTTCGAACATCTTCGAAAGAAAGCTGAGAAGATTAAGGAAGATTTGAATTTCTTTGATAAGAATGTCAGAAGTAAAATAATAGGTCAGAGGGGAGATGGTGTGCTAGAAAGAGAGGGACTGTTACTGGACTACAAGTGGTGCACGACTGAAGTAGAATTCAGTCGGAGCATTCTTGTCTGGCATCTCGCAACAGATTTTTGTTATCGTGTTGATAAAAAAGATGGAAGTAATGTCTCCACAGAATATGAAGCAAGCAGATGTCTATCTGAATACATGATGTATCTTTTGGTGATAAGACCAAATATGCTCTCTCAAGGATTCGGTGATGATGAGGAATATCAAAGTACCTTGCTAGACTTGCGGGGTCTAAAATATTCTCGTTATCATACCTTGCGAGAATTATGGGATCTAAAATATCGTGGTCGTGATGATGAGGGATATCAACATACCTTGCGAGAATTGCGCAACGGTGAATCACGTGGTTATGATGATGGAGAGTTTCGAAGTCGCTGGAAAATATCAAAGTCAGTGGTACCTGGTGTGGAAAGGCTCGCCAGGCAATTGCTTTTATTGGAATCCAAGAAGCGATGGGGGACGATAAATGAAGTTTGGGTAGAAATGGTAGCATATGCAGCAGCTCAGTGTCCATGGAAAGAACATACTCATCAACTGAGAAGAGGTGGAGAGTTACTCACTCATGTCTCCCTTCTCATGCTACATCTTGGCTTGAACGAACAGTACGAAGAGAATGAAACTGACTCCCTCGGCTTTAATCAATTGACAAGGGTAAGAATACTAAAAATCCTTCTCAATTAAGTACGTAGATAGATACTGCATTTTTTTAGGCGTCAGAATAAAATAACAAATCAGATTATTTCAATTTATATATATTTGTTTAATTCATTATTTTGGAAATTCATAAGTAACAGTTATTATATGTTTCCGGCAACATTTGTTTAGGCGCCAGAATAAAATAACAAATCAGATTATTTCCATTTCAATGTTTTCATTTCGTTTTCTTCATTTTATTAATAAAGTGATTTTAATTAGATGTCATTTCATTTAAAACGGTTGGATGATATTTGCTTTTATTGATGTCTTCGTGTCTAAGAAAAATTTAAAATGAATGATTAATATTATATATTTGCTTTTATTAACTGATAATTACTTCAATTTCTGACAATAAATTGATTCATGTTTCACCGCAATCTTCAATGAAAACAAAAAGGAGGAGATAGAAGAATATGACCTGGCTCGTAACAAATATTTGGAAGGCATTGCAGCTTTGGGTCCCGATAAGGTATGTTGCACTTCCATCTCAATACTGTAAAACCTTCCAATTTACCCTATAGTTTTTTTTAAATAGTTTTCATTTTTTTTCTTTTTTTAAATAACTATCAAAACTTTCAATTTTCCATACATTTCTCTTTTACTCCCTCTCATATACCCACTCTCATATACCCATAGATGTTATTATTTGCATAAAAACACTTAAAAACATTTCAAAAAAAAATTATTCAAAAACCAACTTTAAACAGTAACCTTTTTAACGATTAGGGTAACATTGGTAATTTTAAAGATTCATGATACAATTCTTTAAAAAAAGATTCAAATTGTTTAGTTTTCCATACTTATCTTTATTGGATAAAGATTCATGATACAATTCTTTGCATGGTACATTTTCATTAAAAAAAAGTCTATTGTCCATAAAAAAATCAAAATACTTTACACTAATTATCTCACAATATTATTCTTAAATAATATTTATAATAATTAAATATACATGTAAATTCGAAAATGCAGACCCAATATATAGGTCAGATATATAATACTCTACCTATCTTTATATTCAAATTGTTTGATTGTATTACCTACCATGAAAAAAAATAGCACATTTTCTTTATCTAGTGTTGCATAAGTTCTTACACCACACATTCTTTTATTTAAACAAGGTTGCACTTAATTTGCCTACTTCGAACAGCATGCATGCATGCATATAAAACAAGATTACTGTACTTAATTAGGTAGCAAGTTTTAATCAATTAATTTCGGGAAATTAGTCAAATTACCTTTATATTTATTGAAACGAGAAATTAAATTGAATTCATGAGACTCCTAATTTTTATTTTTAAATAAGAATAATTTGCATAGATTAATCAAATATTTGTTAATTACTAATGTCGAGTTAACAATATTGCTATTTTGAAGGAGATGAAAAGAATTGAAAAGATTGTAGCATATAAAGATCGAGAGCTTGAGAATCAACAGCGAGTGCTTGAGCAAAAAGATCGAGAGCTTGAGAATCAACAGCGAGTGCTTGAGCAAAAAGATCGAGAGCTTGAGCATCAACAACGAGTGCTTGAGTATAAAGATCGAGAGCTTGAGCATCAACAGCGAGTGCTTGAGCAATTGAGATCTTCTTTAACTGCATCAGCTCCACAGCAAGGAATTGATTCACTTCCAAGAAGTTTGCCAGCACAAACTGATGATCAAGGGATTCACTGAAATAATGAGATCAGTTTAAGCATGAAATAAGAGTAATAGCTTTTGTTATGTTGTGTCCATGATTATTTAAGTGAATTAACTTAAATAAGTTCCTACTAGCAACAATACTGTTGGGATTCATTTTGCATGCATGTATTGAAAAAATCGCATTGATGGTTGTTAATTAGTGATTGTGTTTAATTGTATTTATAATTTACCTTTGCTTTAAATTGTTCAAGCTGTTTGGTGGACTGTCATCCCTTAGTTAGCCTTTGAAACGTAATTACCGGGAGTTCAACTTACTAATTGCAGATTTGTGGAAGAGCCACCACATCATGCATGTGCTTATTGTTGGTGGGAATCGTCGACAGAGGATTTTTTTGAGAGATTATAGGGATTTTTTTGGAGAATAAAAAATGCAGTTGTGAAGGGATGCCTATTAATTCAATGGATCCAAAGTAACTGCATCATATTTACAACGGCGAAAGCCGAATGGGATGCTATTGCTGCAATATATTTTGATGGCGCTGACACCTCACAAGCTTATGATCTCAAGAAGAACATAATGAGACTTAAACAAGTTTGGAGGATAGACATACTACAACAATTTTCAATGTCTATGAAGAGGAATTGATTTTTGCCGTCGAAATCCAATGAAATGTGAGGTTTATTTACAAAGATATAATTCTATTTTACAATAGTATAGAGTTTACACATTCTTAGATGGACTAGATAGTCCTCTTAATAAAATTAATGCAGTGACATATCCAGGTACAGGGTAGAAGAGTGACACTTTCACCCTGTTTTTCATTACTGTCCAACACTTTATTAGTTCCTGTATGTTTCATAATATTTTCAAATAAAGTGTTTTTTTTATTAACATGGATATCCGGGCCAGCTTGTGCTCATCTCAATTAATCTCACGGGCCCTGAAGTTAACGACCATATAAGCCTCTAGTGGCCCTGAGGTTTGTGGGTCTCGAACTAATGATCTCTGGAGAAAAAACTCAGGATCTGACCAATTAAGCTATACCCTTCATAGTTAAATAAAGTGCTCTTTTCTTTTTAGATTCACATGGGTGTCCGGTCCAGCTTGCACACATCTCGACTAATCTCACGGGCCTTAAAATTAACAAACATGTAAGCTTTTAATAGCTCTAAGATTTATGAGACTCAAATTAGTAATTTTTAAAAAGTAAATCTAGAATACAACTAGCTATTCCTTTCAAGTTAAATAAAGTGTTTTTAAATATTATTTGCCAGCAGACATGACTTGCGTAGACACTAGATAGAAAAGGTAAAACACATACTAGAAATGAGAGAGGAGCCGGTAGGCTGGGGTGGCTACCTTATGGTTTGGTGCAGGGTTTGGAAGAAAATCTGGTATTTATATTTTTTTAAGAGATGGTTGAACCAGTTTGGTCTGGCTCATTAGGTTTCAGAATTTTAAAACCAAAACCAAACTGTATTGGATTTTTTTTTGTTTTTTAATTGAATAATTCGATTTTTCAGCTTTATTTTTTTAATTAAAATTTTTAATTTTCTTAATTTAATAAATTTTTTAGTTTTTATTCTCACCCCTATCACTGGCAGCCATGCTAAGTAATCATTAGTATTGGATGAATTTTTATATAAAAAAATCATTTTACTAAATGCTTAAAGTGTTTTTAGATTTTTTTTTAAATTAATATTTTTTAAATATTTTTAGATTGTTTTGCTGTGTTATGTCAAAAATAAATTTTTTTTTAAAAAAATTTATTTCAATATCTTTTTAAATAAAAAAAATACTTTAAAAATTAACTATTATTATAATCCAAAAGTCTAAATTGTTTACCAACTACTTTCACTTATAGTATTTTTGGGTAAGGTATCAACAAATAAAAATGACCGTAGAACGTGTCATATTAAGGGGAAAAAAGGAAAGAAAAGAAAAGAAAAGGCTATGCATTAAATTAGTACCTTCCTTTCTTTCTTCTTCTTTTTAAAAAAAAAAATATAAAATGACAAACATATTAAATTAAGCAAAAGAAGATGGCTTATTATGATTAAATATTTTTAAAAAAGTATTTTTTTATTTAAAAATATATTAAAATAATTTTTAAGATTTTTTTATATTTGATATTAACGTATCAAAATAATTAGAAAACATTAAAAAATCATCAATGTAATATTTTGTTTAAACCAAATACACTCAAATGCAATTACAAATACAAAAACAAACATTAACTAAGACAATGGCTAGAGAACAAACAAAACAAAGAGTCGTAAAAAAGGAAAATTAGATGGATTCATGTGGTTTGGTTTTTTTTTTTACATTATTTCTATTATTTTATATTTTAGGTTAGTTTTTTAGTCTATCTAAAGGCATTGTAAACCTTAGAAAATTTTATAGTGCTCAAGCTATAACTAGTGGTATTTTATTAGTCACTTTATGAGTTTTACTTCGGAAAAAAAAGAAGACATATACAAAAAGAAAAGAGAAAATAAAATTCATGTCCCACCAAAAATAATAAGAACACCTATATATAGGATTTCTCTCTCTTATTTTATCTATTTCTATTTTTATAATAGGTTTCAAAGAGTAACTCATAGAATATCTCACTAGTTATAGATTAAACACCATAAAATTTCTCATAAGCCTCGTAGAGAGGCAAACTTTGTTAGATTAGTATTTTAAAAATAAAAATAAAATTTTAAGGTTCTTTGTGTTTTAACCATATTTCATTATATTCAAGATGATTTTTTTTTAATATTAAAATGACGACATATTTTATCAACTTTGGCTTTGCGACTTAACCTGTCAAATTCATGGTTTGAGTTAAGAACTCCACCAAGTCTAGGAACTTTGTTATTTAAAACTATTTTGTACTTAATTATATGATAATAAAAATAAAAATAAAATCATAAAATTAAGCACAAATCAAAAGTCGTGATGTTTGTTTGAGATCATGATAATCTGATATATAGCAAACCAAAAAAAATTAAAAAAGGCTTGTGTGTTGGCCTAGAAAGGTAGGTTTGTGTATGATTAGTACTTAAAAGTGCATTCTCATTAAAGCTTTATATCATTATATTGCACTTAAAATATCATTAAATTTTCTAACTTAAGCATGTTTTATAATAACAAGTCTGATAATATAAGATAGCTTTAATTTGTGATAAATGCACATTTTAAATGCAGGTATATCTCACAATTCAAAAGATTGATTGATGTGATTAACAATTAAAAGTGAAATGACAAAGAAAAGGCTAAACTTAGAAAAAAGATGTTGGTTCAATTCAAACTGGAACACCATTCAGTCATTAGGTCATATCTAGAGCTGTAAATCTTAGATTTCAGTTTGGTTTATATGGATAGAAAGCTAAGACATAGGCCTAAAACATTTATAAGAGTCCAAGACTCAATTGTTTCATTTTGGAGTCCAAATCTTAGCATAAAAAAAGAAGTCTGAATCTGTCCTACAGCCCAAACATTGTTTAGTATTCAGTTCATATCTCGGGTTCTAGAAGCCTAAATGAGCTCATTCTTCTTTTAGTGGAAAGCTGAGACATATTCCTACAACTTTCATGGAGATCACTTTGTCAAATTCTGATGTTAGCAATGACATTTCATCCAGATAAGAGCTTGAGGGCTATCCACCATGTCCACCAGAAGCACTACTTAGTATTTTAGTCATATCTCGATCTGTAGTGATCCAAAAAAATTTGGTGGGTGGAAAGATAAGACAATTTAAAACAACTTTCATGAAGAACACTTTGCTAAATTCTGATTGCATCAATGTTATTTCATCCAGCCAAAATGCTTAAGTGTTGTCCACCAAGTCCACAAAATCACTAGTTGGCCACTACATCAATAATCAATTATCAAATGAATAGTTCTGAATTTTAGCCTATAAAAGAAGGCATTTGTCATTCATTTAGGCATCTTGATTTTCAGATCAAGATCATTTTCTTGCTTTCTCTCTTTGTAATATTCAAGTTATATTAATATCTTGTTTATGTTTTTCATTTCTTTTACTACTCTTAGTTAACTTATATCATAATTATATTCTTATCTTGTTTATTTATGTTCTTCTCCTTCATTATGTCTAGCTAAATTAATTATATCAAGGTGAAAAGGTTTCACTAATGGTGTTAGAATAAGCATAATATAAACTCAACATGGACTTCAATGCTTATATCCAAGAAAGTTTGTTATTAATATGTCTTATCTTTTTATCTTACTAATTCTTAATACCTTGCTTGTTAAATGATTAATGATTTGTGTTATATAACACTTGGTACATCAAATGCTTGATCCTTCATAGTCTTCGGCCGACATCGTTGTTATGAAACGAACTTGATTTGTTGTTAACATAAGTTAGCAACATGAATGCCTGATGATATTTATAAGTATGGTGTTACAAAAATAAATTAATTAATATGATTATGTTAATAATTTATAATGAGTTTATACTTTATTTATTCCTAATACCATTAGTGGATCCTCTAACCTTGACATATGTTTTTATCATTGTTTAATCCTCATATTAATCTCACATCTTAAAGATCTCTTTATTTTTAAATAAAAATATATATTATTTATATAGTTGACCTCTCTATGGTTCGACCCCGGTCTTGCCAGGTTATTTATTACTTTGACATTTATGCACTTGGAATAAGACATCAACTCTTTAATCATATCAGTGTATATTCAAAATCAAGCAAATATTGAATTTTTTAAGGATAAAAAAAAAAAGACAACGAAAAGACAAGGTATTGTTGGGCCTCACAAAAGTGACCCATTTAATAAAGGCTTGTGTGTGGGCTTGCAAAGGTAGGCTCGTGCACTTGAAAATATAAAGGCAGACAACACGCCGTCTGATTTTGCTTGGATTCCGGCTATTATAGTGGCTAGAAAATCATAATTGAATTTTTTTTACCTAAAAATCTTTTTTCAACCCATTTTGCACCTAAAAATTATTGAAAACACCATAAAAACTTGACAAACCAATCGTGACTTAAAAAAACCCAAAAAACCATCCCAAAACCTGAAATCAACTTAAAACCAAAAAAAAATTGTAGTGTTGAAGTGTATGAGCCTAATCTTGAGGATTTTAGTGACCTAGATAACGAGGATATGCAAGAAGAGGGACTTAACACAATGAGTCCACATGAGCTTGAGACTGAGGTTAAGAAAGAGTCTGATATGTCTGTTTTAATGGTAGGGGCTCGACAACCAGATTCAGATTATACTTGGATTATCAGAGAGACATCACAACAGCTTGATCCTTATCTTTGAGAGCGTTATCAGAGTCGCATTGGCCTATACTCGAGGGGGTCGAGTTCTTCCAACCCTGGGAGAATTGATGGGGACACCGAACCTGAAATATTATTTATGCACGCGAATGATCATAGATGATGGAGGATAGCCCAAACAATTAAGAGATTGGGCTTTAACTTATTTTGGGTTTAATTTACATGAACTTTTAGTTGAGGTTTATAAATGTGGCTTTATTTGTTGAGTTTGATTTAATTATTGTTGGGTGTTTTATTTAGTGGGCCATAAGCCCAATTGCTTATTCTAGTTAGGTTTTTAGTATTAATACCCAACTTTTCTAAATGTTAGGGGACTTTTGATGATTAATGAAAATTTACAGATTTTGCATCTCCAATCTCCTCTCTTCTCCTTTTTAGCTTTCTTCTTCCTCTAAAGCTTCTTTCTTTTCTTGCTTTAATTCTTTCTATTTCTTGTCCCGCGTCAATATCATAGTTAAATCAATTACCAAATATAATCCTCGGGTATGTTATTAAAGGTATTTTTTTATTTTTTTCAAAAATGTTTTGAAAAGAATTTAAATTTTTTTTATTTTTTAATTCAAATTAATATTTTGTTATGCTTTTAATTCATTTTGATGTTCTGATGTCAAAAATATTTTTTAAAAAATATATATTTGATGTATTTTCGAATAAAAAACAATTTAAAAAGCAACCGCTACCATACTCCTAAATACCCCTAAAAAACCTTGATGATAATGATTTCATATGTTAAAAAAAACATTATTTTATTTATATCATTTAATTCGTATCATTAAATTCAAAATCAATGATTAAATTTAAAGTATGATTAATCAAGTTTTTTTTTTAAATAGTAGTTAACTTATTTTGGAAAATTGGGTGAACTTATTTTTTTTTATCTTTATAAATTATCAATGTTACACTTTCATCTCAATAGTTTGAAATTTATAGTTTTTTTTTAAATTAAACTTCTTCTTTTTTTTTTTTTAATTTTTCTTACAAATCTCTTTTGCTCCCTCTCGCATATGTCAAGAAAACACTTAAAAACATTCCCAAAAAAGAAAAACTCAAAAACCAAATGTACATAGTAAGCTTTTTAATGGCTAAGTTAACATTGCTAATTTTAGAAACTAGAGGGATAATATTGGAAAAGTTTAAACTATAGGATTAGAAGAAAATGTAAATTAATCTATAAAGACAAAAATAAAATTTATCAAATAATATTTTTGAACATCATATATGTCATTCAGTGTTGATTTTAAGCCTCATTAAAGAAATTTGTCATTTTAAACCAAGTTGTGTGATTGATAAATCACCATTAGAGACATCTTGCTTAGGGATGGCACTAAAGGTCTACCTCTCCAAGTTGTGTGGCTAATTATTTAAGTGAGTTAACTAAAACAAATTAGAATGTGCAAATTGCTAAATTTAACATCGGATAACATGAGCAAATCATTTTTATTCATTATTTACATGTGTTCATCTGTTGAAGACTTAGATTAATAATTTATTAATTTCATAGTTGGTCCTAAAAATGAGCAATTTCTTTCTTTTCTTTTTGCCAATTTTGCATAGAATCTCTCAAAAGGAATATGGAGAACTAATTACCCCTTTTTGTTGTTTCTTTCAATGTGGGTTTAATGGCGCTAAAGCGTTAAGTTATTAATAGATGCTATGATATTAGTTTTTTTAATATAGAAATTTTAAACCATGTTGAGTTGACGTAATGTGATTAATTGAGTTAATATTGTTTTAAAAAAATATTAGATTTGAATTTAAAAATATGATTTGATTTTAAAATAAAATAAAATTAATATTTTAAAAAAATATTAAAATAGAAAAATATTAAATGGACTTGAACTTCACACCTAACATGTAATATACGTCATAGAATAACTTTTTTATAAGAAAAAAATTACTTAATTATTTAAAACAATTAATCTGCTGCACTTCTCAAGATCATAATTGAACAAAAGGCGCTGAAGCCATAAATCAATGGGATGCCTTCACCTTTGTGCGCATCAAATGCCATTAAGAAAATCTCTATTTTCATCAAGATTGCATGGTAGATTAGGAGACTAAAATAGAAAGAGCATAAAAGCTC
>Ga0307513_10004700_pt1 | contig 18171 bp, 9 predicted proteins | sample 15_EM_MG_FD_202174 | JGI IMG/M metagenome (GOLD analysis project Ga0307513, IMG submission 202174) | Populus trichocarpa ectomycorrhiza microbial communities from riparian zone in the Pacific Northwest, United States - 15_EM | ecosystem: Host-associated > Plants > Roots > Unclassified | place... | reverse complement strand
AGATTTTTTTGGTGGTGGCAAAAAGTCGGGACCGGTGACACAAGCACTTTCGCTGTGTTTTCTCAAGCAATACGCTGCGCGAGTGTGTTCGTGTTACCGGGCCCCAATTACCCTTGTACCCGAGTACATGTAAATCTGCTATCGGATTGCGCAATTTAAATTACCCTACTAAACCACAATAGGTTTAGCAGTGTGGGCTAGGGGAATCGCGATCAGTTAACGAGATCCCGCAGGCTCGGTTTAATCAAGCTATCCTACCTGGGAAACACTATCCTTCCAGGTGTGTTTTGTCTCTGATCGGGGAGATTAGAGATCGATCCAAGCAGGCAGATTTGCTGAGTATTTGCGGCATTTCTTGTCCAAAGCACAGCTCCAGTACCGGTGCTCGAGTATAGTCCCTCATGGGGTCTTGACGAATATCAGTGGGTGACCAACAGGGGTATTTGGCCAATAGAAAATCAAATTCGTCAAAGTACGGTAACAAAAAACACCGGCTAATCCCTGCTCGTCACCCGCTGATATTCGTCAAGACCCCATGAGGGACTGTACTCTACTACCAGTACTGTAAAATCTCGTGAAATTCACTATCTCCGAGCTGTGACGAATATCCCCGTGAATCGCGAAATCAGCCCACGATAGGTTTAGTTTGTCAAGCTAACGAGATCCAACAAGACAGAATGACTCAGGCTATACCGTGTCAGGAAAGCACTAATCCTTCTTGGGGACTTTTGACTGAGGATCCGGAGATTAGGAGCTGATGGAGATAGTGGATTTCACGAGATTTTACAGTAGTACAAGTACCGGTAGAGCCACAAGCCCATATCCATCTAGGGTATTGGAAATCCGAATAGCCCTTTGCTGCATCAATTTATGTGAGCTCCAAACCCCGCACCAAAATCTGACCTGCTGTTGCCGACCACCTGCTGCGCAAGGAAAGATTCTTTCGGCTTCCTCGTCAGGGGGGGCGCGGATGTCCTAGGGTGCAAGGGTAAATGGGGCGCGGTGCCACAAAAGTCTTAGTATAGCCGATTCTCGGTGTCTCCCGACCCAAGGTACCGGTACCCCCTTCTCCCAGTGCTCGAAACTTCTTGCCCCATTCTTTATGAACAAAGTCCCACAGCCAAACGGGTGGTGGCGGCATCCGAAGGCAGGAATAGAAGCCATAAGAGCTGTTCACCCATACAAATGGCTAAAGGGATAACTAATTTTTTTTAAGCGACACAGGGTTTCTGCCGATACTTTTACCACTTTTACGGTCGAAACTTCAATAATCGGCCCCTGTGTCTTGTCGTTAGATTTGCCCCATCTGGTAAGGTCCGGTGCTTTTTAGTTTTTTGGTCTCTCAGAGGGGCTGAGCAGCTTGCAGGGAATTTTCGACAACATTCAAGTGCTGTAGCACATCGGCCGATTATTGAAGTTTTTACTGAACACACAATTGTCTTTTTTAGCTCTAGAGAAAATTCCAAAATCAGGAGCATTTCCAGTTCGCTTTCTTGCTCTTGTTATTTTCTAGTGAAATCTCGATTAATTTTGGAAGTCTGATCGCGGGTTGCAGATTTATTGCTTTATGAGATGTCACGCAAAATGACGAAGCGATGAGAATTGCTAGTATTGAAAAGGCTATCCCATCGACCCGCCTCATCATTAGCTTAACTGCCTCCGTTATCTCTTGCGGCACTAATTCCAGCCCTACGGCACGTTACCGGTATTTCAACAGAGTCGCTAACTTACGAGCTGTGGATTGCCCTTTCTGAGCATGGAAGCCACAGCACTCATAGGTGACGGCCTGGCATTTGGCACTTTGTTTTGCATGGTATTTCAATAGCGGTATTTTTAAACACCTCGCCAATTGTTCAATTCCGAAAACAGTCAAATAAAGGAAACCAAGTAGGAAATGCAAGAAACAAGACAAACACGGAAAACAAGAACGCCGAAGGAAATCCCAACTATCAATTACTACGGTTTTGAGTATGCACGAGTTCCACTGCCGGAGGCTTTGGTGAGGTTGTCGCTGCCCTTGCCGTAGGAGATTGTTACCCCCGATGTATCCCCCGGTGACAATGAGGGCGCGTGGAGGTCCAGTAGGGGTGGTGGGAGGGCAAAAAAGAACGCGAGGAGTAGGAAGTATGGTGATCTGGTAGACGGGTAGCTGGAAGCTGGTATATATGTATGAGGGGGGTCCACGGACCCCGGGGCTTGGAGCTATGACCCCGCTCTGCCCCAGCAACCGGCGATACATTTTTCCGACAACATCCTTGAGTGGCTCTTAGGCCAAGAGCGCTATGTCGTGCTCCATGCCCAACTGGTGATGGGTTTTCTCAACCCGCTATGATATTTCTTTCCCCTCTTAAATCATCATAACAAAATAACAAAATAATACAGCATGGACAGCCCGATCCTCACTCTCATCCCATTTCTCGAACTCATTAGATCGTGGGAGACAGTCTCCTACTCCATCTACCCTCCCCTCGCTCTCAGGCCGGCATTTCCCACAAAGGGTGAAAACTCTACTTGTCCCACACCAGTATCTCGCAGTGGCTACACACCATCTAATTGTCGGTTGCATTAATAATATTTTTGTTTGTTGTACTCGAGTAATGGTCGGGTTTTGATATGTCACAGCACTCATATTGTCTAGCCTATTCCTCTACTTGCCGGTGGTGCTGTGCATATATCAAAGGAGGGGAAGCAACGGTTAAGAAATGGGAATTTTAAGGCTCTGCAAGCGCCGTCCAAGCCTCTGCTTGAAGTTAATATTTTCTTGGCATGTACGAGTAAAAGAAATGAGGCTCAAATCCGGCATTTTGGGTCCAGCACGGCATACAAGTTGGCCTCAGCTGTTTTCAAAATAATATCGGAACCTTGGTATTTTTCAGGTCAAGGCCGTTGCAAAACCTCCGGATATGCGAGTAGGAAATATCTGTGCGGCGTTTCTCTATCAATTATTTCTTCGCTAAGGGGTCTACCAAAAGACCAGAACTGTGCTTCCGATATTACTGGTAGTGCCGTATAGGGGTTTTGCACACAGATAATCTGTAGAAGACTTTTGACTGTGGCTTCACTACCCCAGGAAGGTAGGGTACTCGCCTCCCTGCCTGCCGGGATAAGAATTGCTACCTAATGGCTATTCGATGTAGGTTAGATATGACCCCGCCGCTGTGGAATAAATTTGCAACGGTTTGGCAAGGCAGAGTTGGCTAACGAACATCTACCCTACAATAGCTTACTGGTACTAACTCCTACTTCAGTAACTGTAAACACTAGGCTGGTTTTGATTTTCCGAAAAACTGCTTTTTGGATTAAGTCTATTGGCATTTTTTATACTGGCCCGCTCGCCTGTAGCATGAAGTGGCTGTCATACTTCCTGGTAACCTTGGATTGGAATGGGACAAACTTCCTTACAGCCTGGAATTGGAATGTGGCAAATGGAATTGAGTGGAGAGGAATAGCATGAGTGGAATGGCATGAAATGGACGGTGTTCCCAACCGTCCAGTCCGTCCGTCTTTGGGTGAGGACGGGACGGACTACGGCTCATAGTCCGCCCCTTTGAGGGTGCTAGGACGGACTGCGCCCCGGAGGGTGAGGACCGGACCGACTATAGGGGACCGTAGTCCTAGCGCTTGGACCTCCTGTACTAGCTAAGTTGAGATCATACACCTCCGAACGGATTCTGTTCACTTCATAAGACATTACTCGTGCCGTCCCCGGGCGTCGCCGGCAGTCCCCCGCCGTCCCTCACCATTCCCGGTCGTCTCCGACAGTCCCCGGCCGTCCTCAGCCATCCCCTGCCGTCCCCTGCAGTTCCCCGCCGTCCACCCCCCCTGCCCTGAGCTAACATGTCTCACCCTGTAGGGCCCGCCGTCCTGCCCTTAGGTTGCCCCGGACGGTTGGGAACACTGGAAATGGAATGACAGAGTGGATACTGGAGGCTGGGAATGTTGAGTATATAGATTAGTTCTCTGTCTGTGATCTTGAGAGAATGATTCATTGAAGCGAAATATACATTTTCACAATTATGAAAGTATGTTTTTTGTTTATTTTATTCATCGCCTGAAGCCTTTGAGGGGACTAAAATTTCCATATCATATATCACTGTTCTGACGGATCCTAGGCACGGTACTAGTACTCTGCTTTACTCTCGCTCACAACCAGAGTCTTAGCACACCAAATGGTCGTGCTTCTACGACTACCATAGGACATAAGAGCTAGCGAGAGGCTTAGATTTATTCAGCTCAAAATACCAGATCCTGCACCAAGGCATCAGCCCACTAGAGCCAAGTGCACAGACTATCACTCGCAGGAGTTCATTGTACTCGCTGGGGAAATTATCAGCGGAGCATAGAACGAACTCCTAGTGGTGTGTAGTGTAGGAAGGGATAAGTTGGTGATTGATTCTAGAGGGGATGAGTACAGAACCCCCCGTGCCTCCCCTCTCTTCGAACCAATCTAGGCGAACCTCAACAGTAGGAGCGTGCTTTTGCAAACTATATTACCACTATCATAGACGGCGGCTACTCACATGCCTTTGCCTTTTTTACTCCAGATCACAACTATTCTAAACCGCTCTAGTCCCTTATTTCTAGGAAACCCCTCCCTCAGAATTCACAAACACACTGGCGCGGGCCGTAGTCGTCATAAGAGCGGTTTCTACGAATCCGGGGCAGGAGGTGAGCATCAAAGGTAGTAAATTCATGAGCAATCACTGTGTAGATAAGGTCCAAGGTGTAGATAGTTGTTATTAGCTCTCCTGCTAGCAGGTTTCTGGTTGTTGGAAATCAGTTGATCCTGCCCGGCATGCTCTGGCTATAATTTATCTTCTTTCACGAGGGTAGTGTTCTGAAAGGTTAGGGGAGCCTATAGGGACTGCGGGGATAACGTCAAGGAGACGACACAGCAGGGGATGAAGATGTGGTCGTGTGTAGGCCGAATTTCATGGCGGACTGCCGGCCTTTGCTATGACTGCCAGGTGCGGCACGGGATACCTTTATCTGCATGGTGACATGCACTGGGAAGCCACCGCTCTGGGAAACAGCAGGGGAGATTCTATGACTGGAGAGCTTGTGGGGGACCACAGGGGGTATTAAAAAAAGCAGTGGGATGTGGGGAAGGGCTATGGGGGGGCGGCTATGGACGGCAAGCATTGGGTATGACCGCCGGGGACGGGGAACAAAAAATGAGGTGGACAGTAGCAGTGTTCCCAACCGCCCAGTCCGTCCTTTTGGGGGCATTAGAACGGACTACACCCGGGAAGGTGAGGACCGGACGGACTATAGGGGACTATATTGATTTGTTATGAGGGAGCGAATATAGATATATTGACTATAGAGAAAAACAAAGAACGTAAAGACCCGAACGACGAAAAGACTGATGATCGAGTAAGAGAATAGGAAAAAGATCCAGCTTTTATCCCATGCGAATCATGCGAGAAGAAAACGAGTAGAAAACTTTTCCTCCACATGATACATGCTCCTTGAGTCTGTGACAAGAGTTTGTCAGACGTTTTTAGTGAAACAAGACGAAACAAAAACTAATGCAGGACAGTAGAGAAACAATAGATGAATCAACGGCTCCAGTCACAGGTTTCAAAAGACTATAGTCCCAGCACTTAGACCTCCTGCACTAGCCAAGCCGAAATCATACACCTCCAAAAGAATTCATTTCACATCATTTCACATCACTCTTGCAGTCCCCGGCGGTCCCTATTGGAAATAGCAGTTGATGGCCGCACTTGGTGCGGGATCTGCCCGCTCTCAGTGGCCGCAGGGGCATACGGACGCACTAGCCAAAGGATGCGCAAGCTCTGAAAATGTTTTCACCCCACTTGTTTTTCCTTCCTTCTCACCTTCTCCTCGCAACACACCTTCCTTCCTGTACACAACTTTCCTCAAGTCTTTCCTTCCACCAAGTTGTTATCAATCAATCATGATTCCCATCTCCGCCTAAGCGGTTTCAGTCCACTGCGTAAAATCCTCACCGTAGATCATTACCTCCGCAACCAATGTTTTCAACAGTCCCTTGCCGTCCCTCGTAGTCCCCTGCCGTCCACCCCCTGCTCTGAACTAAAATGTCTCACCCTGTAGGGCCCGCTGTCCTGCACTTAGGCCGCCCAGGACGGACTACAGATAGCCGTCCCGTCCGGGGCTCTTGGCAGTCCCCCCGGGCGGTTGGGAACACTGGAGAGTGGGGGGCGGCAACCAAACTAGGAGTGATGCATTATGATGCCATGAGGTGACAAAGTAAAAGTAATTCCTACTTTGCCCACCCGGCCCTTACTATGAGGCCAACGCCTTTCCAAAAACGCCAAATGGGAAATCCATCGCGGAATTTGATGCTTCCATTTCAATCCTGATATCCCGCGATTATTCCACACATTTCTTTAAATGTATGTCATATTACCAACTTTTTGTCCCTAGTAATGGTCAGGTTTTAATGTGCCAGAGATGTCATCTTGTTTTCCTATAATCTTCCTCCCGTTAATTGTGCTGTGCGACTAGTGGATGGGGCAGCGAGGGGTGAAATGGGTATTCTTTTTTTGAAGGGCTTGAGTGAAGGGTGGCCGAGAATTCAAGGCTCTACAAGAATCACTCAATGATTGGCTTGAAGTTGTTTTTTTCCTGTTATGCAAAAGAAACGTGGCTCAACTCTGGCGACTCGAGTCCTGTGATTGGCTCCCGAATCTCTTGCCACGACGTAAAAACACAGCTGCTGGCACCTAGGACTATATCTTGGCTATGATGTAGCGGTTTGATGTTTGTAAAATTGCCACTTTGTGGACATCGATCTTGTTTCGGGCTCGGATCATTTTGAAGTGAATGTTTTGAACGATTTGAATTGTAGAGGGGTGCAATGCATCGATTGATGGGGTCCAGACGGCAGATGCCCAGAATTTTCTAGTCTCGCGATTGGTTTTGGACACTCCGGGTTGGTGATGACAACGAGATTTTATTATTATGAATGAATCCTTCTACTTCTATGGCACGCAGGAAGTACTGTACAAAGTTGATCTCAATCAAAAGCGGAGGTGGAAAATAACACGGAAATATTGTAGAGACGAAACCACAAGATACAATGGGTCAGACCGACTTGAAGCATCAATCACTGCCAAGCGGAGTAGATGGCATGAAATAATTCAAGAGAATCCTCATACCCGTAGAACATCGTAACTGCAAAAAGTAAGAAAATGAGGGGGATTGATGTACAAAGGAAGAAATGAAAAACGGGCCCGGAACCAAGGGAAGGAAGAGAATCGGATGGGGCCGGGGGTGAGAGCAATTGTTCTGGTGGAAACTGTTTGAGGGGGGAAGCTTTTTCTGGGGGTGGCTCGCACAGGACGGAACCGGAGATAGGAGCCTCAGGTGCAGGGTGGTCGGCTGTATATAAAGTAATAGTTTTTGTTGCCGGGGGTGGATAGGTTGCTTCTTTGTATGAAGCATTCTCATCAGCGACAAAGGTTACCGTTCGATCATGGTGGTCGTCCGATGATCTGCCATTAGGAGCTGTGGAATCAGATAACAGCCTCACGATACCTTCTCGTCCCTTTACAGCAGCATATGATAGGGGTGTTTGACCGTTGCTATCAGGTAAATCAGGGTTGACATCCCCGCGCCCCAGGAGCAACTTTACTAGATCATCCCGCCCCCACTCAGCAGCAAATGATAGGAGTGTTCGTCCATCTCTATCCTGTAAATCGGGATTGATGTCACCGTGTTCTAGAAGTAGATTCACTACATCTGGGTATCTCCTCCAGGCAGCACAGAATAGGGGTGTTCGGCCATCAGCGGCAGTTAAATTAGGATTGGCTTCCGGGCGTCTAAGAAGTAGTTTCACTACATCTGTAGCCCTCGCGATGACGGCATATAGCAGCGGTGTTCGGCCATTGCCGTCTGGTGAGTCGGGATCAGCATCCTCCCGTTTCAGAAGTAGCTTCGCGACACCTTCTTGTCCTCTCCCGGCAGCGAACGATAGGGGTGTTCGGCTATTGCCATCTGGTGAATTGGGGTCAGCACCCCCCCGTTCGAGAAGTAGCTTCACTATAACTTCCTGCCCCATCTCAGCAGCGAATGATAAGGGTGTTCGGCCATTGCGATCAGGTGAATTGGGATCAACATCCTCTCGTTGCAGAAGTATCTTCGCGACACCTTCTTGTCCTCTCCCTGCAGCGAACGATAGGGGTGTTCGACTATTGCGATCTGGTGAATTGGGGTCAGCATCCCCCCGTTCGAGAAGTAGCTTCAGTATAACCTCCTGTCCCCTCTCAGCCGCGAATGATAGGGGTGTTCTGCCATTGCGATCTGGTGGATTGGGATCAACATTACCCCGTTCCAGAAGTAGCCCCACTATACCCTCCTGCCCCTTCTCGGCAGCGAATGAAAGGGGTGTTCGTCCATTGCGATCTGGTGGATTGGGACCAACGTCCCCCCGTTCTAGAAGTAGCTTCACTATACCATCCTGCCCCGTCTCAGCAGCAAACGATAAGGGTGTCCGGCTATTGTTATCTGGTGAATTGGGATCAATATCCCCCCGCCCCAGAAGGAGTTTCACCATATCTTCCTGCCCCCTCTCAGCAGCGAACGATAGGGGTGTTCGGCCGTTATTATCAGAGAAATTGGGATCGACATCACCCCGTTCCAGAAATAGTTTCACTACACCTTTCTGTCCTCTCCCGGCAGCGGATGATAGGGGCGTTCGGCCATCGCCATCTGGCGAATTGGGATTGACATTCCCTCGTTCTAGAAGTAGTTTCACTATGCCTTCCTGCCCCCTCTCAGCAGCCAACGATAGTGGTGTTCGGCCATTATTATCTGATGGATTGGGATCAACGTCCCCACGTCCTAGAAGTAGCCTCACTACACCTTCATATCCCGAGGCTGATGATAATGTGCTGCGGATATACGCCTTGGGCTTCCGAAATGGGTTGGCAGCAAACGATAAGGGTGTTCGGCCATTACCATCAGATGAATTGGGATCGGCATCACCCCGTTCCAGAATTAGCTTCACAACACCTTCTCGCCCCTCCCCCGCAGCGAACGATAAGGGTGTTCGGCCATTGCGATCTGGTGGATTGGGACCAACGTCCCCCCGTTCTAGAAGTAGCCCCACTATACCCTCCTGCCCCGTCTCGGCAGCAAACGATAAGGGTGTTCGGCTATTGTTATCCGGCGAATTGGGATTAACATCCCCGCGTTCGAGAAGTAACTTCAATATGCCTTCCCGCCCCCTCTCGGCAGCGAATGATAGGGGTGTTCGGCCATTGCCATCTGGTGAATTGGGATCAATATCCCCCCGTCCTAGAAGGAGTTTCGCTATATCTTCCTGCCCCCTCTCAGCAGCGAACGATAGGGGTGTTCGGCCATTATTATCAGAGAAATTGGGATCGACATCACCCCGTTCTAGAAGTAGTTTCAATATGCCTTCCCGCCCCCTCTCAGCAACGAATGATAGGGGTGTTCGGCCATTGACATCTGGTGAATTGGGATCGACATCACCCCGCTCGAGAAGTAGCTTCACTACAGCTTCCTGCCCCCTCTCATCATCGAACGATAGGGGTATTTGGCCATTGCCATTTGGTGAATTGGGATCAACATTCACGAGCTCTAAAAGTCGCTTCATTATTATTTCACGTTCCGAGGCCGTGTGGCGAACGTGCGCGTAGGGCTCCTGAAAGACAGCAAACGATAGGGGTGTTCGGCCATTGCTATCTGGTGAATTGGGATCGACATCACGCCGTTCCAGAAGTACCTTCACAATATGTTCTCGTCCCTCCCCCACGGCGAAGGATATGGGTGTTCGGCCATGCCTATCCATTGAATTGGGATTGACATCCCCGCGTTTCAGAAGTAGCTTTACTGCGTCTTCGTTCCCCAATTCGGCAGCCAACGAGAATACTGTGCGACCGTCTTCCATAACCTTGTCGGGTTCGATATCCTCTTGCTCTAGAAATAGCTCCACCATCCCCCTCTTCCTGTATAGAACAGCCCACATTAATGGTATTCGGTGCCTAAAATCACACCAATTCACTTGCCATCTTTTCCTCTCCAGCATAGCAATCGCAATTTCCTCGATCCCCCAAAACGCGATGCAGTGTAGTCCACTGATTCTTGGAATATCTGCCCACAGCCACCACTCTTGTAGCTTCCTCCACCAGAGGACAGTGGCAGAGATATGGTTCTCGTGGCCATCGAGGAGTCGCAGTGCCAGAGCTTTCACTGGCTCCGTCACCCCTCTGGCTGCATGTGTCCCCCAGAAACATGTGGCATATTCAAGAAAAGGTTTTGTCTCGAGCATGTTATCAATGTTTGGTGGCAACGCTCGAATTGACCGGCAGTTCAAATAGGTGAGGCAGATTTCGGCCATCATCGAGTGTGCCGTTACAAACAATGTGGGAGGCTTCCCTAGATACTCTTGAAGTGTGAAATGAAAGAGTCGGGGGGTTGATCCCTTTTCGTCGATTGTGACAAGCCCTAAAGTGTAGCCTAGTAGAGTCCTTATTGAAAGTACGTTCTGGATGCTGAAGTCCTCAGCCCCCAATTCTACCCCCAGGACATGACACAACTCTTGAGATTTCAAGGGCCGCCCGCATCGGGAAATCCACATCAGCGCTTCCATCCCAAATCTCGATTTACTTCCACCCTGTCGTCTTATCCGTTCCAATGTCTTGTCGTATGCGCCCTGTAAGCCAAGGCCCTTGGTCATCCTATTAAGTGCTAGTCTCCTCTGGTAAATGGTGGGTTCTTCAAGGATTGCGTCCATATTGAGAGAAACAAGGAGGAATCTATTACCGTTAGCTCTACCCCTGGAATTCGATAAGTGCAGAGAACACATACGTTCCTGAGGTCACCTCCGGAATAATTCTTAGAATGTCTGCTTCCAATTCTTTATCCCGCGCATCAAGCTCGGAGTCATGGCTGAGTCTCATCCTAATATATAGCCCAATATCGTGCGCGCTAGGATTGATAGGCAACATTTCGGCAGTACCGGGGAAATATCTCTGTACCTCGTCTCGTATGTAAAGCCTCCCAGTCAGGAATAGTCGAATATTCGGGCACTTCCGCACGATTTGATGCAAATATTCCCAAAGTTCAGGCCGGTGCTTCCCGGGAAATTCATCTAAAGCATCTATGCAGATGAATACCCGACGCAACTGTGATAAAGACTTGACGAGCATCGCGAAAATATCACGGAGCAAGAGTCTGCGACCACCAACACTCCCTTTCGAATCCTCAAACGCCTTCCTCACTTCATCCGGGATCGGTTCCAGTGCGCTGACAACCTGCTTCAGCAGTGCCCCAAGTAACCCCGTCGCCGATTGTTCGCTCTGAGCATGAAAGTCGCAGTACACACATGCCACAGCCATATTGCCCGCATCGACCAGATCACACAGTCTATCTATGACAAGGGAGCTGCGGTTGCTACTACTTAGCCTCGCACCCACTCTTTAAGGGTTGCCGCCACCCATACCTAAGATAAGTCTTCCCAGCGCCGGGATCCCCGTAACAAAATAAGACAGGATTGGCCCCTCCATCACCGCTTTGGCTCCACTGAGTATACTCGCTTGTATGCAGAAGCCAGTCGCCCACCCCGGCCACCCGGTCCATGCCTATAGCCTGATGTCTTTCGCGAGGTTCGAGGGGGGAAAGCCATTCCAGGACGGCGCGTTTCTTATCGGTTACCGATATATCGAGGTTATTCCACACGTTTTTGTAACTGTCGGTGATATTGCCACAGTTGCTGGTTATTGAAATAGCGCGGTTTTGACGGGCTATCGGATCCATCGCATTCACCGCGGCTGCTCTTGAAAGAGAGGCGGGGTTTTGAGGTATGGCAGTCGAGAGATTTGGTGAGGGGTGGGAGATGAGCAACAGATCAATTGCCGTATCCCTGTTACACAGTTACTGTGCCTGTAAGCCATCCAATCATTCCCTCGTCCTCAGACATCATGCACCCTTGCACAACATGACACCCGTGTAAGCTCTTAACAATTCGGCTCTCAGCTGGAGCCTCAGCCATCTGGAGCACAAGACGGATTCCCACAATAGAAGCTACTGAATGTACAGACTTTAGGCGACACACCGGTGGGCTATCTACATAATTTAATTTTTTTTCCTTATGGAGAAAGATTTAAAATTTAAGAGTCTCTAGTTTCCTGTCCTGCTCCTCTTTTTTTTTTCTGGGGCTCACGTGAGGAATTCTGAAGTCCTATTGCCGGCTGTAGCTTTACCCCTCGAGTATGGTGCCTGCAAAAGAACGAACTCCTGAGAATTGCTGATATTGGAAAGGGTATCTCGTCAACCTCCCTCCATGCTCACTTAACGGCCTTCGTTATTCCTTGCGGTAGTGATTCCGCTGTTAGACGGATGGGCTTGGGTTTGTTGCGGGAGTGTTAAGGATCGTTCAGGTGATTCGCAGATGGTTCGGATACGGGAAGTTGTTTAGCAATAGATTATACCGATAAGTCTTTCTATTGTTATCACGGGAGTGTCCGGAGGAGTCAGTGGGGGGAATACAAAGACAGGTGTGGTGATCCGCGGAGGGATCGGGTCGTGGTACCCGTGGTTTGCTTACCTGTGCACCTGTCTTTACCGTTAGTTTTGTGTTGGAGCTCGGGGTGAGAAATTAATGAGGCGCGGGTTACATGCCATATCTTTTCTACTTTACAACGTGCCTAAGCTCCGAGTGAACTCCCTTACCCTGTCGTCTGCCTGCATGCGACCCTCATACCCCCGCATTCCACCCTTACCGCAAGCTTCAACAGCGCGGCTAACGGTGCCACAACCCTCGATTGCTCCCTCGCTCGAAATCTTGAGCAAGTCTTCTACCTTCGCACGGTCAAGTTGCTCACAAATAACGTCAGCCACATTATTTCATTGCATCGCGCTGTGGATTAATTACAAGAGAACTAGTATTTAGGACTTAATCTTGCGCGCTATTTCAATAGAGCTAGTTTTTACACCTCAGACATTTTTTCCCCATCCCAAGCCCCCCATATGAGATAACAAAACAACACAGGATGGAAAACCCGATCGCTACCCTTACGCCGTACCAGGACTCGTTACTTGGTAGAGAACAGTCTCCCACTTCATCCGTCCAGCTCTCTCTCACCTCGATACCTTTCCTAAGGTACCAAATGGGACAACCACTCGGGAATCTTGGGTCTCTAGTTCGGCGCTGACGTCCCACGTTATTCCACACATCTTTATAGCTGTTGGTCATATATGAATGATTTTATCTAAGGCATCATAATGGCTAGGTTTTGGTATGCTGCACAAATCAGTCTTGCCTACCGTTCTTCATCACATTGTTGGTGGTGTTTTTAGACCAGGGGAGGGTGTGCTTGTATAGTGCCGGACAACCAAAACCTGCCCTCCACCCAAAGTTCTCAGAAAATCCGGACATGCTGAATTATTGTCAGTTGAGAAAAAACTTTAAAAATAATTCCTCTTGTAATTCTGCAGATAACCCCTTTTAAAAGCCTCCAATAGCTTTTATTTTTTTCTCATTTCATTGGTCAATCCAAAATTGTTGATTGGAATCCTGTTGCAGAGGGCTGTTTGATAAGGTTGGGCAACATCCCCAATTCCGGCTCTAACCACAACAATGACTTCCTGTATGACCTTATGTCAAATAAAAAACCATAGACTAGTTCTAATTTGTTGTTTAAACAATTCTACCAGAGGAATTTCTATTATACCTTCTCAAGAAGAAACTATTCCCAATTTATAAATTTTTCGTCAAGTTGGCTGCGAGGGCAGGTTTTGGTTGACCGGCACCATACAAGTAATGAGCCATGGAAGCGGCATCTTTTTACCCCAGAGTGCAGGGTAGCCCAGTAGTTGAGGCTCTGCAAGCCCCACCCCAGTCGTTTAGCTGAGTTGCTTTTTCCTTGACGTCTACTCGAGTGAAAGGCTCAACTCTGACGACCCCAGTCCGGTCCTGCATGTTCCCGCATCTTTGCCGATCATTTCTTCATTGGGGTGTCAGGCACCCTGTCAACAGCTGGGAACTGCGCTACCGGCTCTTATGCTCCCGGTGGCACAATATCGACACTGAAACGAAGCAACTGGGATCATGTGCTCGTAATTTTCTGACTTTTGCAAACATGATTCCTATTCCATACCGTCAAAATCTTGAGGCTCCGGGCAATTTTTTGCCCATATGCAAGAGCAGTTGTGTTCGCAAACGTCAGAAAATTACCAGCATCTACTTCTTGAAGCGCAGGAAACTACAAGCCAACAACCGCCACTAGCGAGAAAACCCGCCTAATGAAACAGGCCAGACAATTCACAATTGATTCAACTCTCCCAAGCCTATCGGCAAACCTTCACCGAAGACGAACTCTGAGAAAAGGAAAAATAAAAATCTAAGCGAAAAGAAAGTCCAACCTTAGCCGGTTTTCCGACTATTCCATGTACATGAGATCCTCCTCTTGTTGTCCGCTGTCCCAAAATTTCCTTCGTCCGCTGACGGTCCAAACTGTTCTTCCGTTGTGCCGTCGTGGAAGGAAAAGAGAGAGAAGTGAAAGATCCTCGCCATACATAGACTCACACCCCCTCTTGCCCGCCAAGACCAAGCAACAGCCACCCCTGAAGTAAATGTTGAAAATGGTGCTGCTCGCCATACTCTCACGATACTTCCTTTGTTCGGATAGCTTCCGGGAACGCGCTTGTTTGTGGTTTCGGCTTTGGGCGTTTGGTTTGTAGGTTCGGGAAAGCATTGCGAATGCAGGAATGCGCGATAGTTTTGGGATCGTGCAGCCTTCGGGAAAGCCGGGGGAAAAGCGGAAGCACTGTAAGATTAGCCGGAAAGAGCTGGAAGCCCGGAGGTGGGAAAGTGTTTGTTTTCCTTTTGGTTAGCGGGGAGTGCTCACGGGGAAGGGGAGACTCACATGGAGTAGTGATGCGTCATGGATGGATGGATAAGATAGCTTTGTGATTGATATATACTCCTGTGATCGCCCTTAGGTAGTTAGAGAGTTGAGCATCGTGGTGTCGTTGAGCGACAGACTGTGATTGTTGTTAAGTTAGTGGAGAGTTTTTCCCCGCCCCTGAGTGCGATCGTTTTAGGTGTGAGTTGCTTGGCATTTTCATTTCGTTTTTTCACCATTCGTCACTCGTCGTGAATCGTTTCGCCATCGAAGTGTAAAACTAAATCTGACGCCTTCCCGCCCACCATTCAACACAAAACCTACGTACTTCCCTTCCTAAGAAAAGTCATATCATGAACCACTATCTATGCTCTCTAAGTTATCTGCAGACTAGCCAAGAAGTGCAAATTAAATGGAGCCAAATTTTATCCGCAACAGTACCGGTACTAGCTGTTTTGCACAAAGATAATGTTGGAAATGATGCTGCTCGCCGTACTCTCCCGATACCTCCTTTGTTGTTTAGATAGCCGTCGTTGAGCGTGAGGCTGAGGTTGTTATTAGTGAAAAGATTTTCACCGCCCCTGATGGTGCAATCGGTTTCGCTGTGAGTTTGCTTGGCATTAGTTTCATCGCTCGTCACTCGCCCTATATGGTTTTCGCCCTGTTGGAACTTGCCCCAATGTGCGGAAGCGAAATGGTGAAGACTTTTGCGCAACTTCAACTCGTAGTGATATTCTTCTTGCTTTCTTGCTTAACCGAAACGAAAAGAGGACCAAACGGCCAAAATATATAGGGAACTTCAGTGACCTCATCCCTCATGAGAAAGAACCTGTTTCAGCCCAGACGCCTCCAACCCTAGAGAGCGCAAGGAAGCCTAGCCGATACGAAATAGCCGACGTATAATCATTAACAAACCAAGTATGTCCCACCACCACATAAGAGACAACCCCATAGAACCGAATGGCATAGGAAAGAAACGCTTGAGGCAAAGAGGTTTGAGGACAATGGAAGACTCGGACGGTAACAAGAAATTCAACACGCCCTGGAAGTCTAAAAGATAATGCATGGAAGACGATTGACAGCGGCTACTACCGCCGCAGGAATGGGGCACTGCCGGTAACCCTCCTAAGATAGGGATTGCCACAAAATAGCTACGCTAAGCAAGACAAATGAAGCCAAGGAGGCCATAATCCGGCCATCTTAGGGCAAATTCGTAACCATTTTACAAGTTAAGGTGTTATCTCACTGCTGCCCCACTGTGCCCTGCTTGCTGTTGTTCATCCCGCATTATTAATTGAGGGCCGATTTCTTATCAGAGGGGCGAAGAATGCGACTTCTAGATGGCAGCCGCTTCGCCACTATTTTTGGGTACATGCCGTAGTTGATCGGTGTGTATCTTTACGTTAGCCCTTGTCCACGGTGGATGATAGATAATATGAAGGCGGTTTCGCTTGGATCGCTTAGGCGCCGGGGTTTTGCTGGGGACTGCTTATGTAACCACCTAATATTAAGCTCTCTCCCATTTCCCTTTCGGCCGATGCACCAATCCCACGCACATCTCCGAAGCCGCTTCGAACAAAGAAATGATGACCTGGACTTGCCACTAGCCCGACCGGCGTCAGGACGACTACCCACATGCCGCCGCCGCTTATAGTATCACTGCACCCTTAACTGCTCGCCATGCCTTTATCTTTTAGTTTCTTTTAGTTTCTTCTCTTTCTTCATCTTCCTTACTACTTCCTTCCCCACTTCCTCTATCTCATTTCTGTCAACGTAAGAATGAGGGCCCCACGGAAGGAGCTGATAGACCAAGAGAATTCATGTGGAACTTGGACACTTTGGGAGGATATCCCACGCAGGTTTTACCACCTATACTTCGTTCATTCGCTGCCTCTCACTCTCGACTTCATTCTCACTAAAATCAACTGACGGTAGAGGCAGGTGTATAAGTAAAGCGCAAATACCACCTCTTGATCCTGCTATGAATCACTATATCTCCCTCTGTGTTTCCCACATGTGTTTGTTCCTCAGTACACTTTGGCAACAGCAAAGTAAGAACATAAGGTGAGATCTATTGTTGAACATTCTCCCGTATCCGCTCAGTATCCATTCCGTCTCCTTCCCTTCTGCGTGTCTCCTCAACAGTCATTCACACTCCGGCCACAAAGGAAAGCACATTCGCCCAACAATTTCCTCATCTAATTCCTGTTTACGCCTCTTCTCCGATCTGCCTTGCTCCCCCATCCTGTCCCGTCTCCGAGTATTGTGTGCTGTATGTAAAGTGGCAGGTGTTGCTGTGGGTAGATAAGTTACTTCTTTGTCTGGAGTATTCTTATCAGTGGCGGGTGTTGGCATTGAATCGTGGCTTTTCAAGGATTCGCAATCTAGAGCTCTAGAGTCCGATAATAACCTCACTACACCCCTTCGCCCCTTCATAGTAGCATATGATAGGGGTGTTCGACCACTACTATCTGGTAAACCGGGATTGATATCCCAGCGTTCCAGAAGTAGCCCGACTAAATGCTGTGGACCCCACTCCGCAGCAAATGATAAGGGTGTCCGACCATCGCTGTTCGGTGAATTTGGATCAACCTCCCCCCGCTCCAGAAGCATCTTTATTACATTTTCATGTCCCGCCGTAGGATAGAATAGGCCGCATGGATTGCCGTGCTCCCAAAGTCGGCTGACAGCATATAATAGGGGTGTCCGACCATCGTTGTCAGATAAATTGGAATCGATATCTCCCCGCTCAAGAAGTAGTTTCACTAGACCTTCCCGTCCTCTCTCGGCAGCAAACGATAGGGGTGTTCGACCATTGCTATCTGGTGGATTGGGATCAACATCCCCTCGTTCTAGAAGTATCTGTATTACATTTTCATGTCCCGGGGAAGGATAGGATAGGCCATAGGGATTGTCGCGCTCCCAAAGTGTCCCGAAAGCAAATGATAGGGGTGTTCGGCCATAAATATCGGATGAATTGGGATCGACATCTCCCCGGTCTAGAAGCAGCTTCACTAGACCTTCCCATCCTCTCTCAGCAGCAAACGATAGGGGTGTTCGACCATCGCCATCCTGTGAATTGTGATCGACATCCCCCCGTTCCAGAAGCATCTTTATTACATTTTCTTGTCCCGTGGTAGGGTAGGATAGGCCACATGGATTGTTGTGGTCCCAAAGTCGCCAGAGAGCATATAATAGAGGTGTTCGGCCATAGATATCAGATGAATTGGGATCGACATCTCCCCGGTCTAGAAGTAGCTTCACCAGACCTTCCCGTCCTTTCTCGGCAGCAAACGATAGGGGTGTTCGA
>Ga0307513_10004699_pt1 | contig 18172 bp, 14 predicted proteins | sample 15_EM_MG_FD_202174 | JGI IMG/M metagenome (GOLD analysis project Ga0307513, IMG submission 202174) | Populus trichocarpa ectomycorrhiza microbial communities from riparian zone in the Pacific Northwest, United States - 15_EM | ecosystem: Host-associated > Plants > Roots > Unclassified | place... | reverse complement strand
TCAACGCCAAGCCGGTCAGCGCGGTGGTCAAGGAGTACTTCGGTAGCTCGCAGCTGTCGCAGTTCATGGACCAGACCAACCCGCTGTCCGAGGTCACCCACAAGCGCCGGCTGTCGGCGCTTGGACCCGGCGGTCTGACCCGCGAGCGCGCCGGCTTCGAAGTCCGCGACGTGCACCCGACGCACTACGGCCGGATCTGCCCGATCGAGACGCCGGAAGGTCCGAACATCGGCCTGATCGCGTCGCTGTCGACGTTCGCCCGCGTCAACGAGTACGGCTTCATCGAGACGCCATACCGCGCGGTCGATCAGGGCAAGATCTCCGAGGAGGTCAGCTTCTACTCGGCGCTCCAGGAGGAGGGCCAGATCATCACGCACGCCAACGCCGAGCAAAAGGGCGGCAAGCTCACCGACGCCGTGTCGAGCCGCAAGGGCTCCGACGTCGTCATGAGCCGCCCCGAGGACGTGACGCTGATGGAGGTCTCGCCGAACCAGCTGGTCTCGGTCGCCGCCTCGCTGATCCCGTTCCTCGAGCACGACGACGCGAACCGCGCGCTCATGGGTTCGAACATGCAGCGCCAGGCCGTGCCGCTCGTGCGCACGACCTCGCCGCTGATCGGCACCGGCATGGAGGGCATCGTCGCCCGCGACTCCGGCGTCACCGTGGTCGCCAAGCGCGAAGGCACGGTCGACTGGGTCGACGCCAACCGGATCGTCGTGCGCCCGAGCAAGGTCGATCCCAAGGATCCCAACTCGGTCCGCCCCGACATCTACACGCTGATCAAGTTCCAGCGCTCGAACCAGAACACCTGCATGAACCAGAAGCCGATCGTCCAGCCGGGCGATCGGGTCAAGGCCGGCGACGTGATCGCCGACGGTCCGGCGACCGAGACCGGCGAGCTCGCGCTCGGCCAGAACGTGGTCGTCGCGTTCATGCCGTGGGGTGGCTACAACTTCGAGGACTCGATCCTCATCAACGAGAAGCTCGTCAAGAACGACGTCTTCACGTCGATCCACATCGAGGAGTTCGAGTGCGTCGCCCGCGACACCAAGCTCGGCAAGGAAGAGATCACGCGCGACATCCCGAACGTCGGTGAGGAAGCGCTCAAGGATCTCGACGAGTCGGGCATCGTGCGGATCGGCGCCGAGGTCAAGGCCGGCGACATCCTGGTCGGCAAGATCACGCCCAAGGGCGAGACCCAGCTGTCTCCCGAGGAGAAGCTGCTGCGCGCGATCTTCGGCGAGCGCGCCGGCGACGTCCGCGACACCTCGCTCCGGGTGCCCCCGGGCGTGATCGGCGTCGTGATCGGCGCCCGCGTGTTCGCACGCAAGGGCACCGAGAAGGACGAGCGCGCCCAGGCCATCGAGGACTCCGAGAAGGAGCTCTTGATGCTGAACAAGCGCGACGAGGTGAAGATCATCTCGGAGGCCTATTACAACAAGATGCGCGAGCTGCTGGTCACCAAGACCACGGCGTCGCGGCTGGTCGACGACAAGGGCAAGGTCCTCCTGCCCAAGGGCGAGAAGATCACGCTCGAGATGCTGAACGAGGTTCCGAGCCGCTACTGGCACGAGATCCAGCTCGACTCCGGAGACGGCAAGATCGAGGAGCAGCTCGAGCAGCTCGCCGCCAAGCGCGAGGAAGACGTCTTCAACATCGAGGCGCAGTACTCGGAGAAGATCGCCAAGCTCACCAAGGGCGACGAGCTGCCGCCCGGCGTGATCAAGCTGGTCAAGGTCTACCTGGCGATCAAGAGGAAGCTGTCGGTCGGCGACAAGATGGCCGGCCGCCACGGCAACAAGGGCGTCGTGTCGCGCCTGCTCCCCGAGGAGGATATGCCGTACCTCGAGGACGGCACCCCGGTCGACATCGTGCTGAACCCGCTCGGCGTGCCGAGCCGAATGAACATCGGGCAGATCCTCGAGGTTCACCTCGGCTGGGCGGCGAAGTCGCTCGGTAATCAGATCCAGGCCTACCTCGACACCAACTGGTCGGCCGACGTGCTCAAGGAGAAGCTCAAGAAGCTGTTCCCCGATCACACGCCGATCATCGAGAAGCTCAACCCGGAGGACACCGGTCGGTTCGCGCGCACGCTGACCACCGGCGTTCACCTCGCGACGCCGGTGTTCGACGGCGCGGACGAGCACGAGATCAAGGCGGCGCTCAAGATGGCCGGCCTGCCGACCGGCGGTCAGGCGCGCCTGATCGACGGCAAGAGCGGCGAGCCGTTCGACAACCTGGTGACCGTGGGCGTGATGTACATGCTCAAGCTCCACCACCTCGTCGACGACAAGATCCACGCCCGCAGCATTGGCCCGTACTCGCTCGTCACCCAGCAGCCGCTCGGTGGCAAGGCGCAGTTCGGTGGCCAGCGCCTCGGCGAGATGGAAGTCTGGGCGATGGAGGCCTACGGCGCGGCGTACGCGCTGCAGGAGTTCCTGACGGTCAAGTCCGACGACGTCCTGGGCCGCACCCGGATGTACGAGTCGATCGTCAAGGGCGAGCACGTGCTCGAGGCCGGCTTGCCGGAGTCGTTCAACGTGCTGCTCAAGGAGCTCCAGGCGCTGTGCCTGGACGTCGAGCTGGTGGAAGACCCGACGATGCCGCGCCGCGCGGAGCAGCAGGCCCCGGGGATCCCGGCCGGCCTCGCCGCGCTCGCACGCGAAGTCGCCGACAAAATGGGCAGCGCAGGCTGATCCGAACGAACGAACCACGAGAGTCACAAGGAGAAATCAGTGAAGGACATCTTCAACTTCTTCGAGAAGCCGAAGGATCCCCGTTCGTTCAGCGCGATCCGGATCGCGCTCGCCTCGCCCGAGAAGATCCGCGAGTGGTCGCACGGTGAGGTCAAGAAGCCCGAGACGATCAACTACCGGACGTTCAAGCCGGAGCGCGATGGCTTGTTCTGCGCGAAGATCTTCGGCCCGGTGAAGGACTACGAGTGCAACTGCGGCAAGTACAAGCGCATGAAGCACCGCGGCGTCGTGTGCGAGAAGTGCGGCGTCGAGGTCATCCAGGCCAAGGTGCGGCGCGAGCGCATGGGCCACATCTCGCTCGCCACGCCGGTCGCGCACATCTGGTTCTTGAAGAGCCTGCCGTCCCGCATCGGTAACCTGCTCGACATCCCGCTCAAGGATCTCGAGAAGGTGCTGTACTGCGAGGCGTACATCGTCACGAACCCGAAGCAGTCTGGCCTGTCGGGCTCGGAGCTCCTGACCGAGGAGCGCTACGGCAAGCTGCTCGACGAGATGGGCTTCGACGCGTTCGACGCCGGCATGGGCGCCGAGGCGATCCTGCAGCTGCTCAAGGATCTCAACATCGTCGAGCTCGCCGAGACGCTGCGCCAGGAGATGCGCGAGATCACCTCCGAGGCCAAGCGCAAGAAGATCGCCAAGCGGCTCAAGGTCGTCGAGGCGTTCCGCGAGAGCGGCAACAAGCCCGAGTGGATGATGCTGACCATCATCCCGGTGATCCCGCCGGACCTGCGTCCGCTGGTCCCGCTCGACGGCGGTCGGTTCGCGACGTCGGATCTCAACGATCTGTACCGCCGCGTGATCAACCGGAACAACCGTCTGCGCCGGCTCCAGGAGCTCAACGCTCCCGAGATCATCATCCGCAACGAGAAGCGGATGCTGCAGGAGGCCGTCGACGCGCTGTTCGACAACGGCCGCCGCGGCAAGACGATCACGGGTCCGAACAAGCGGCCGCTCAAGTCGCTCAGCGACATGCTGAAGGGCAAGCAGGGTCGGTTCCGTCAGAACCTGCTCGGCAAGCGCGTCGACTACTCGGGCCGTTCGGTGATCGTGATCGGTCCCGAGCTCAAGCTGCACCAGTGCGGCCTGCCCAAGAAGATGGCGCTCGAGCTGTTCACGCCGTTCATCTACAACAAGCTCGAGGAGCGCCACCTGGTCACGACGATCAAGTCGGCCAAGAAGCTCGTCGAGAAGGAGCGTCCCGAGGTCTGGGACATCCTCGAAGAAGTGATCAAGGAGCACCCGGTGCTGCTCAACCGCGCACCGACGCTGCACCGCCTCGGCATCCAGGCGTTCGAGCCGGTGCTGACCGAGGGCAAGGCGATCCAGCTCCACCCGCTGGTCTGCGCGGCGTTCAACGCCGACTTCGACGGCGATCAGATGGCGGTCCACGTGCCGCTCTCGATCGAGGCGCAGATGGAGGCGCGCGTGCTCATGATGAGCACGAACAACATCCTGTCGCCCGCGAACGGCAAGCCGATCATCGTGCCGTCGCAGGACATCGTGCTCGGCCTCTACAACCTCACCCGCGAGCGGCCGTACGCGCGCGGCGAGTACAAGGACGCCAAGGACGGCAAGGTCGCGCGCGGCGTGTTCGGCTCGGTCGCCGAGGTCCGCATGGCGTACGACCACGGCGAGGTCCACCTGCAGGCGGCGATCAAGCTCCGCATGCGCAAGCCCGACGGCGACGGCACCGAGCTGGTGTCGACCACGGTCGGCCGCGCGCTGCTGCGCGACATCTGCCCGCGCCAGATCCCGTTCGACGCGATCAACAAGGTCATGGGCAAGAAGCAGCTCGCCGAGCTGATCGACCTTGTCTATCGCGAGGCCGGCCAGAAGGCGACCGTGCTGCTGGCCGACGCGCTGCGCACCACCGGCTACACCTACGCGACCCGCGCCGGCATCTCGATCTGCCTCGACGACATGGTCATCCCGCCGTCGAAGGAGGTCCTGCTGGGCGAGGCCCAGAAGGAGGTCGCCGAGATCGAGGAGCAGTACACCGAGGGCCTCATCACCGACGGTGAGCGCTACAACAAGGTGGTCGACATCTGGGCGCAGGTCGCCGAGACGATCGCCAAGGACATGATGAAGGAGATCTCGACGGACATCTTCAAGGATCCCGAAGGGGGACCCGACAAGAAGGCGCCGTCGTTCAACTCGATCTTCATCATGGCGGACTCCGGCGCGCGTGGCTCGCAGCAGCAGATGCGCCAGCTGGCCGGCATGCGCGGCCTGATGGCCAAGCCGTCGGGCGAGATCATCGAGACCCCGATCACGACGAACTTCCGCGAGGGTCTGTCGGTCCACCAGTACTTCATCTCGACGCACGGCGCGCGTAAGGGCCTGGCCGACACGGCGCTCAAGACCGCCAACTCGGGCTACCTGACGCGCCGCCTGGTCGACGTCTCGCAGGACACGATCATCAGCGAGTTCGACTGCGGCACGCGCCAGGGCATGGAGATGATGCCGCTCATCGAGGGCGGCGAGATCATCGAGCGCCTCGGCGACCGGATCCTGGGCCGCGTCGTGCTCGAGGACGTCGTCGATCCGTACACCGGCGAGGTGCTGTGCCCCGCGGAGTCGGAGATCACCGAGGACCACGTCAAGATCATCGACAACGCCGGCATCGACCGCGTGAAGATCCGCTCGGTCCTCGCGTGCGAGACCCGGCGCGGCATCTGCTCGCTGTGCTACGGCCGCGATCTGGCGCGCGGTCACATGGTCAACATCGGCGAGGCGGTCGGCGTGATCGCGGCGCAGTCGATCGGCGAGCCCGGCACCCAGCTGACGATGCGGACGTTCCACATCGGCGGCGTCGGGCAGATCCGCACCGAGCAGTCGTCGCTCGAGGCGCGCAACGAGGGCACCGTCAAGCTCAACACCGTCCAGCTGGTCAAGAAGAAGGACCACTGGGTCGTGATGAACCGCCAGGGCGAGCTCGTCCTGGTCGACGACATCGGCCGCGAGCGCGAGCGCTACGGCCTGCAGTACGGCGCGCGCCTGATGGTGCAGGACGGCGCGCGGGTCAAGGCGAGCCAGCTGCTCGCCGAGTGGGACCCGTTCGCGATGCCGATCGTCACCGAGGTGTCGGGCTACGTGAAGTACGGCGACATCATCGACGGCGTCACGATGCAGGAGTCGCTCGACGACATCACCGGCCTGTCGCGCAAGACGATCATCGAGTCCAAGGACGCCGATAGCCGCCCGCGCATCACGCTCAAGGATGCCGACGGCAACACCGTGAAGCTGCCGAGCGGCCTCAACGACACCGGCGAGGCGCGCTACTTCCTGCCGGTCGGCGCGAACATCTACGTCAACGACGGCGACTACGTCGAGGCTGGTGACGTCATCACCAAGATCTCGCGCGAGACCACGAAGACCAAGGACATCACGGGCGGTCTGCCCCGCGTGGCCGAGCTGTTCGAGGCCCGCAAGCCCAAGGACCACGCCGTGATCTGCGAGATCGACGGCACGGTGCACTTCGGCAAGGACACCAAGGGCAAGCGCAAGGTGCTCGTGGTGCCCGAGGTCGGCGATCCGAGCGAGTACCTGATCCCCAAGGGCAAGCACCTGTCGGTGCGCGAGGGCGATCGCGTCCGCGCGGGCGAGGCGCTGATGGACGGCCCGGCGAACCCGCACGACATCCTCAAGGTGCTCGGCGAGCGCGCGCTGGCGAAGTACCTGGTCGACGAGATCCAGGAGGTCTACCGGCTCCAGGGCGTGCGGATCAACGACAAGCACATCGAGGCGATCGTTCGCCAGATGCTGCGCCGCGTGTCGGTGTCCGATCCGGGCGACACCAACTTCCTGCTCGAAGAGCACGTCGAGAAGCACATCTTCGAGGAGGAGAACGAGCGCGTGATCGTCGCCGGTGGCCAGCCGGCCAAGGGCGACGCGCTCTTGCTCGGTATCACCAAGGCGTCGCTGTCGACCGAGTCGTTCATCTCGGCCTCGTCGTTCCAGGAGACGACCAAGGTGCTCACCGAGGCGTCGATCAACGGACGCGTCGACTACCTGCGCGGCCTCAAGGAGAACGTCATCATGGGTCGCCTGATCCCGGCGGGCACCGGCCTGGGCGCTTACAAGCGCCTGACCGTCGATGTCCAGGCCGAGGATGAGGGCAACTACGGCGCGCTCGGGCTCGACAGCGACGACACGCACGACGCGGTCGACGCCGCGGTCGAGTAGCGCGGCGCGCTGATCGGACCGCCGATCGCGATGTTCCCACGGCCGGCTGTCCGGCCGTTTTGTCGTTTCGGGGTGGCGGGGCGCGGTGCCACGCGCCCCGCCGGTCTGACAGGCGGGTTAACGCTTGCACTCCGTCGGGCCCTGGCTATTCTGCGCGGCGATGGCTTCGACGGGTAAGAGATTGGCTGCGGTCGCGACCACGCTCAGCTTCGACAAGTTCTGGGCGTGGCTGGCCGGCCACGCGAACTGCATCGTGCGCGCGGGTACCCCCGAGGTCGTCTTGCTCGACCACGACGACTTCCACTGGACGCTGATCACCGAGGACGATCACACGCTGGTCGTCCAGCTCGGGCGCGCCAAGGACCTGGTCGGCGAGCTGCTCGTGTTCCCCGCCGAGATCGCCTACGTCCAGGTCGAGCCGTCCGAGACCGACGGCGAGTGGCTGTTCGAGTGCGTGGTCGAGAACGAGAAGGCGCGCGAGGTCGCGTACCACTTCGTGATGGCGCACGAGTACGAAGACGGCGAGCACCGACGCGAAGAGAAGTGGACGCACTGAGCGGAGCACAGCGAGGCGATCTGACGGGCGTCGGAGCGCCGCGCCGGATCGCCGATCGACCGGCGTGCTAGGCTCGCAGGGCCGCATGGTGGACGCGTCAGGCATCACGCCCGATCCACGGATCGGTAGCCTCGTCGACGAGCGCTACAAGGTCCTCGAGGCGATGGCCTCGGGCTCGATGGGCGTGGTGTACCGAGCCGAGCGCGTCCCGGTCGGCAAGATCGTCGCGATCAAGTTCCTCCACGCCACGTTCGCCAACGACGCCGAGTTCCTCGCACGGTTCGAGCGCGAGACCCGCGTGATGAGCAAGCTGACGCACCCCAACTGCGTCTCGGTCGTCGACTTCGGCGTGTGGGACGGCGCGCCGTACCTGGTGATGGAATACGTCTCGGGCACCACGCTGCGCCAGCTGATCGACAACGGCCCGCTGCCGCCCAAGCGCGCGCTCGCGCTGGTCCGCCAGATCGCCGCCGGGCTCGCGCACGCCCACGCGCAGGGCGTCGTGCACCGCGACGTCAAGCCGGCGAACCTGATGATCAGCGAGGAGATCGGGACCGGCGATCACGCGCGCATCCTCGATTTCGGCCTCGCGCGGCTGCGCGGCGCGGTCGGGCGCGACGCGACGCAGAGCAACGTCGTCGTCGGGACGCCGAACTACATGGCGCCGGAGCAGACGGTGGGCGGCGGCCTGATCGACGCGCGCACCGACATCTACGCGGTGGGCATCGTGCTGTTCGAGATGGTGTCCGGCGACCGGCCGTTCCAGGCCGAGGACACGCTCGCGCTGCTCGGCATGCACCGCGCGGCGCCGATCCCGCGGCTGAGCGATCGCGTGCCGGCCGAGCTCAAGCTGCCGCGCGGGCTGCAGGAGCTCGTCGAGAAGGCGATGGCGAAGTCGCCGGGCGATCGCTTCCAGAGCGCGATCGAGCTCGCCGAGGCGATCGACGAGGTCGCCAACGCGCGGCTCGCCGACGAGCACGCGCGGGTGATCCGGCGCAGCACCGAGGCCAAGCAGGCCGCCGGCAAGGCGCCGACGATGCTCGACGTCAGCGACTCCGAGCTCGCGTCGCCGCCGCCGTCGATGGTGGTGCAGCTGCCGCCCGCGCGCCGCCGCAGCAGCTGGCTCGGCACGCTGATCTTCCTCGCGGTGCTGGCCGGCGGCGGCGCCGCGGCGGTGTGGTGGCTCAACCAGGACCCCCGCGCAAAGGTGAGCTCGGCGCCGGCGGAAGCCACCCGCGATCCGGGCGTCGGCGTCGAGCCGTCGGGCGCGCGCGAGCCAGGCGCGGCCGTCGGTAGCAGCGAGCCGGCTCCGACCGCGGTCGCCGCGCCGGCGGGCAGCAACGCAGCGGCGGGCAGCGCAGAGACGGCCGTCGGGAGCGCCGCGGCGATGATCGAGCCGGGCAGGGCGAGCGGCTCGGGGGATGCGGCGGGCAGCGCTGGCGTGGAGCACCCCGGCACGCCGGCCGAGCACCCTGGTGAGGCCGTGGGCGCCGACATCGAGATGGATCCGGCGACCGCCGAGGACCCGGCGCCGGCCTCGACCAAGCCCTCTGGAGACGCCGAGGAGGCCGCCAACGCGCCGGCCACGACCGAGGAGGTCGAGAAGCACGCGGCCGCCGCTCCGGTGCGCGCCACGACCCTCGCCGGGGCGGTCCAGCTGATCAAAGACGGCAAGCGGGATCTCGCGATCACCAGCCTGCGCGCGCTGTGGACCAAGGCGCCGGCCAGCGCCTACATCCCGTTCCTGCTCGGCAACCTGTACTACGACCAGCGCTGGTGGTCGGTCGCGATGGATCACTACAGCGCCGCCATCAAGAAGAACGGGAAGTACCGCGCGAATCCGACGCTGAATCGCAACGTGATTCGCATGCTTGCGAGCGCCAAGACCTCGCGTAAGGCGCAGGGATTCCTCAGATCCAGCATCGGCAGGCCGGCGCTCCCGTACGTCCGCTACGCCGCCGCGCACGACGCCAACGGCCAGGTCCGCAAGCTATCTGGTTGGCTCGCCAAGAACATCTGACGCCTCAGGTGTGGTAGAGCCAAGGCCGCGTCATCCAAGACAGAAGCCCTTGACACCGGCGACGCGATCCATAAGAGTTCGCGCTCGTTTTCGACCGTCCCCTCTTGTTCCGCCCCTCGGGGCTCCTCGGCCGCTCGGCCCCTTCGGGAATCAGGATCTACGTAGATGCCCACGATTAATCAGCTCGTCCGTAAGGGTCGCGAGAAGGTGCGCATGAAGAGTGCGTCCCCCGCCCTCAAGCAGTGCCCGCAGAAGCGCGGCGTTTGCACTCGCGTGTACACCACCACCCCGAAGAAGCCGAACTCGGCGCTGCGCAAGGTCGCGCGCGTGCGGCTCACCAACGGGATGGAAGTGACGTCGTACATCCCGGGCGAGGGACACAACCTGCAGGAGCACTCGGTCGTCCTGATCCGCGGCGGCCGCGTCAAGGATCTCCCGGGCGTTCGCTACCACATCATCCGCGGCACGCTCGACACCACCGGTGTCCAGAACCGCAAGCAGTCGCGCTCGAAGTACGGCGCGAAGCGCCCGAAGTAAGCCGAGGAAATGACCCATGCCTCGTAAAGGTGAAGTCCCCAAGCGCAAGGTCCTGCCGGACCCGAAGTTCACCGACGCCCCGTCGGATGTTCGCCGCAAGATCACGAAGTTCGTCAACGTCGTGATGCGCGACGGCAAGAAGGCCGTCGCCGAGGGCATCGTGTACGGCGCCCTCGACATGGTGGCCGAGCGAGCCAAAGATGATCCGTTGAAGGTGTGGGACCGCGCGCTGTCGAACGTGCGCCCCCGCGTCGAGGTCAAGAGCCGCCGCGTCGGTGGCTCGACCTACCAGGTCCCGGTCGACGTCCGCCCCGATCGCTCGCTCGCGCTCGGCATGCGCTGGCTCGTCGAGTACGCGCGCGACCGCAACGAGAAGACGATGATGGACCGGCTCGCCAACGAGATCGTCGACGCCGCCCAGAACCGCGGCAACGCGGTCAAGAAGCGCGAAGACGTCCACAAGATGGCCGACGCCAACAAGGCGTTCGCTCACTACCGCTGGTAACACCAGCTCGTTCCACGGCAACCACGGCATCCAGGAGGCGAGATCGAACGAAACGCGCACCCCAAACGCGGGGCTCGGAAGGTAGCCGCACCCGCGAGGTGCGTGGCCTAAACCACTGAGCTCATGAAGACGACCGCTGCGCGCGGACTCCAAGCGACGCGCAGACCTCCTCTTCTCGTTCGTGCCCCGCGGCGCTGGTTCATCTCGAACAGGCCGTGCATAAGACCGACGCTCGCTCCGCTCCGCTGGCGCGCACCCGAAACATCGGGATCATGGCGCATGTCGACGCGGGCAAGACCACGACGACCGAGCGCATCCTGTACTACGCCGGGGTCAGCTCCCGGCTCGGCAACGTCGACGAGGGCTCGACGGTCACCGACTGGATGGAGCAGGAGCAGGAGCGCGGCATCTCGATCACCGCCGCGGCCACGACGTTTGGCTGGAACAACCACGTCGTCAACCTGATCGACACGCCGGGCCACGTCGACTTCACGATGGAGGTCGAGCGCTCGCTGCGCGTGCTCGACGGCGCGATCGCGGTGTTCGACGCGGTCGAGGGCGTGCAGTCGCAGAGCGAGACGGTGTGGCGCCAGGCCGACCGCTATCGCATCCCGCGCATCGCGTTCATCAACAAGTGCGATCGCGAGGGCGCCGACCCCGAGCGCGTGCTGGCGGCGATCAAGAGCCGGCTCGGCGCCGCACCGATCGCGATCCAGCTGGCGCTCGGCATCGGCGACAGCTTCGCCGGCGTGATCGACCTGATCGCGATGCGCGCCCGGCGCTGGGACGCCGCGTCGTTCGGCGTCGCGTTCACCGACGAGGCGATCCCCGACGACCAGCGCGAGCTGGCGGGGCTCGCGCGCGACGCCATGATCGAGGCGATCGCCGAGCTCGACGACGAGCTGATGGCCGCGTGGGTGGCAGGGCAGGCGCTCGCGGCCGACGCGATCCGCGCCGCGCTCCGCCGCGTCACGCTCGCCAACCGAGGCGTGCCCGCGCTGGTCGGCGCCGCGTTCCGCAACCTCGGCATCCACAACCTGCTCGACGCCGTGCTCGACTTCCTGCCGTCGCCGGCGGACTTCGTCGAGGTCCGCGGCCGCGATCCGCAGGATCCGACCAGCGCCGCGACCCTGGTCCGCAAGCTCGGCGCGCGCGCCGACGCCGAGCCGCTCGCCGCGCTCGCGTTCAAGGTTCAGATCGACGAGGGCGGCGGCACGCTGACCTTCGTCCGGGTCTACGCTGGCTGCCTGCGCGTCGGCGACGCGGTGCTCAACGCGACCAAGGGCCACCTCGAGCAGATCGGCCGGCTGGTCCGCATGTTCGCGAACCACCGCGAGGACATCAAGCAGATCGAGGCCGGCATGATCGGCGCGGTCCACGATCCCGTGCCGGTGACCGTGACCCCGCTGCGCGGCGCCCGGCTGTCGACCGGCGACACGCTGTCCGACCCGCGCGCGCCCATCTTGCTCGACGCGATGCGCGTGCCGAGCCCCGTGATGGGCGTCGTGATCGAGCCCGAGACCGACGACGACGTCGCCAAGATCGCGCAGGCGCTCGAGCGCATCGCGATCGAGGACCCATCGTTCCGCGTGCACGCCGATCCCGACTCGGGGCAGATCGTGATCTCGGGGATGGGCGAGCTCCACCTCGAGATCGTCGTGGAGCGCATGCGCCGCGAGTTCGGCGTCAAGGCGCGCATCGGCAACCCGCAGGTCGCCTATCGCGAGACCGTCACCCGGCGCGGCGAGGGCGAGCACAAGCTGATGCGCGCCAGCTCGCGGCTCGGCGGCCCGCGCGGCGAGTACGGCCACGTCCAGCTCGTGGTCGAGCCCACTGACCGCGGCGGCGGCTATGTCTACGAGAATCGCGCATCGACCAGCGAGATCCCGCAGGAGCACGCTCCCGCCGTCGAGGCCGGCGTCGCCGAGGCGGTGGAGCGCGGCGTGCTTGCCGGGCACCCGATGGTCGACCTCCGGGTCAGCGTCGTCGGCGGCAGCTATCACCCCGTAGATTCAAACCCTTACGCGTTCAAGGTGGCCGGGAGTCGAGCGTTCGTCGAAGCGGCCCAGAAGGCGGCCCCCACCGTCCTCGAGCCCGTCATGGCGCTCGAGGTGGTGACTCCCGACGAGCACGTCGGCGATGTCCTTGGCGATTTGCATGCCAGAAGGGGAAAAGTCGCTGGAATTACCGCGAGACCTGGTGTACAGACCGTCGCCTGTTTTGTCCCAATGGCTTCGATGTTTGGATACGCGACCGACCTCCGCAACCGGACCCGCGGCCGCGCCACGTACGCCATGGAGCTCGACCACTACGCTGAAGTCCCACAGCAACTCCGGGACGACCTGATTGCTGCCCGCGCCTGACACCAACGAGGAGACCTGACCCGTGTCGAAAGAAAAGTTCGTTCGCAACAAGCCGCACGTCAACATCGGAACGATCGGTCACGTCGACCACGGCAAGACCACGTTGACCGCTGCGATCACGAAGGTTCAGGCCGGCAAGGGACTCGCGAAGTTCACGGCGTTCGATCAGATCGACAAGGCGCCGGAAGAGAAGGCACGCGGCATCACGATCTCGACGGCGCACGTCGAGTACGAGAGCGACAAGCGGCACTACGCCCACGTCGACTGCCCGGGCCACGCGGACTACATCAAGAACATGATCACGGGCGCGGCGCAGATGGACGGCGCGATCCTGGTGGTGTCGGCGCCGGACGGCCCGATGCCGCAGACGCGCGAGCACGTGCTGCTGGGCCGCCAGGTCAACGTGCCGGCGATGGTCGTGTACCTGAACAAGTGCGACATGATCGGCAAGGGCGACGAGGAGCTCCTCGACCTGGTCGAGATGGAGCTGCGCGAGCTGTTGACGAAGTACGGCTACCCGGGCGACGAGACGCCGATCATCCGCGGCTCGGCGCTCAAGGCGCTGGAGGGCGACATGTCGGACTACGGCGCGCCGTCGATCCAGAAGCTGATGGACGCGTGTGACTCGTTCATCCCCGAGCCGGTGCGCGAGCTGGACAAGCCGTTCCTGATGCCGGTCGAAGACGTGTTCACGATCACGGGTCGCGGCACGGTCGTCACGGGTCGGATCGAGCGCGGCATCGTGAAGGTCGGCGACGAGCTCGAGATCGTCGGGCTGGGCGACACGCGCCAGACGACGTGCACGGGCGTGGAGATGTTCCGCAAGCTGCTGGACCAGGGCCAGGCGGGCGACAACGTCGGCGTGCTGCTGCGCGGCACGAAGCGCGAGGAGATCGAGCGTGGAATGGTGCTGTGCAAGAAGGGCTCGATCCTTCCGCACACGACGTTCACCGCGGAGGTCTACGTGCTGAAGAAAGAGGAGGGCGGTCGTCACACGCCGTTCTTCCAGGGCTACCGGCCGCAGTTCTACTGCCGGACGACGGACGTGACCGGAACGGTGACGCTGCCGGAAGGCACCGAGATGGTGATGCCGGGCGACAACATCAAGGTCGACGTCGTGCTGGTGTCGCCGATCGCCTGTGAAGAGGGCCTGCGGTTCGCGATCCGCGAGGGCGGCAAGACCGTCGGCGCCGGCGTCGTGACCAAGATCCTCGCCGATGCCGCGCCGGCAGTGAAGGCGAAGGCCGCAGCGGCCGATGCCGCCGCTGCCCCCGCCAAACCCGCCAAGCCCGCCAAGAAGTAACGGAGCAAAGCCATGACGACCCCACGCATTCGCATCCGGCTCAAGGCCTACGACCACAAGCTGCTCGATCAGTCCGCAGGCGAGATCGTCGAGACCGCCAAGCGCACGGGCGCCAAGATCGCCGGTCCGATCCCGCTGCCGACCAAGATCAACAAGTACTGCGTGCTGCGGTCGCCGCACACCGACAAGAAGTCGCGCGAGCAGTTCGAGATCCGCACGCACAAGCGGCTGCTCGACATCCTCGAGCCGACCCAGCAGACGCTCGACGCGCTCATGAAGCTCGACCTGTCCGCCGGCGTCGACGTCGAGATCAAGACCTAGCACCTGGTGGCACAGGATTTCCCTGAACGAGCGACTGGGTTCCCCGAGAAAACGAGACATCGTCATGCCGAAGCTAGACGTCAAAAACATCACCGGTAAGAACGTCGGGTCGATCGACCTCGACGACACCGTGTTCGGTGCCGAGATCCACGAGCACCTCCTGTGGGAGGTCGTGAAGTGGCAGCTCGCGAAGCGCCGCAGCGGTAACGCCTCGACCAAGCGGTTGGGCGAGGTCCGCGGCTCGTCGAAGAAGGTGTGGAAGCAGAAGGGCACCGGCCAAGCGCGCCAGGGTAGCCGTCAGGCGCCGCACTGGGTCGGTGGAGCTTCGGTGTTCGGCCCCAAGCCGCGCAGCTACGAGTACCAGATGCCGCGCAAGGCGAAGAAGGCGGCGCTCCGCGCGGCGCTCTCGCTGCGCGCGCAGGAGCAGAAGATCATCGTGGTCGATGGCTTCTCGATCGGCGGCCCCAAGGGCTCGACCAAGTCGGTCGCCAGCGCGCTCGCGGCGCTCGGCGTCGCTCAGCCGACCAACAAGGTGCTGATCGTCGACGCCAAGGACAACGGCAACCTCGTGAGCGGCGCGCGCAACCTGCGCTCGTCGCAGTGCATCGCGCCCGAGGGCGTGAACGTGTACGACATCCTGCGTCACCAGACGCTGGTGTTGACCCAGGCCGCGGTGGCGTCGATCATCGCCGCCCTGAAGCTCGAAGCAGGAGCCGAGTAGTCATGCGCGACGCTCAATCCGTCATCAAGCGCCCGCTCCTCACGGAGAAGTCGGCGCGCCTCCGCGAGACCGGCGGTGCCGCTTCGGGTCATGCCGAAGGCGACACCTACGCTCAGCAGTTCGTGTTCGAGGTCGCTCGCGACGCGAACAAGATCGAGATCCGCAGCGCCGTCCAGACGCTGTTCCGGGTCACCGTGACCGATGTCCGCACGCTCGTCGTGCGCGGCAAGGAGAAGCGGGTCGGGCGATTCTCCGGCCAGCGGCCGTCGTGGAAGAAGGCGTTCGTCACGCTGAAGCCCGGCGACAACATCGAGTTCTTCGAGGGAGTCTAGGATGGCGATCAAGAAGTACAAGCCGACCTCGCCGGGCCGGCGCGGGATGTCGACCCAGGACTTCGGTGACCTCACCACCGACAAGCCCGAGAAGAGCCTGCTCGCCCACAAGACGGCGACCGCCGGCCGCAACAACCACGGCCGGATCACGTCGCGGTTCCGCGGTGGCGGCCACAAGCAGCGCTACCGCGTCGTCGACTTCAAGCGCCGCAAGACCGGCGTGCCGGCGACCGTGCTCTCGATCGAGTACGACCCGAACCGCTCGGCGCGCCTCGCGCTGCTGCAGTACGCCGACGGCGAGAAGACCTACATCCTCGCGCCGCAGCACCTCAAGGTGGGCGACACGGTGATCGCGGCGAACTCCGCCGACATCAAGCCGGGCAACTCGCTGCCGCTGCGGTTCATCCCGATCGGCACCGAGATCCACGCCGTCGAGCTCAAGATCGGCCGCGGCGCGCAGGTCGGCCGCTCGGCCGGCACCAAGGTCACGCTGATGGCCAAGGAAGGCGACTGGGCCACGCTGCGCATGCCCTCGGGCGAGATGCGCCGCGTCCACATCGAGTGCCGCGCGACGATCGGCCAGATCGGCAACAGCGAGCACGCGAACATCCAGTGGGGCAAGGCCGGCCGCATGCGGTGGAAGGGCATTCGCCCGCACAACCGCGGCGTGTCGATGAACCCCGTCGATCACCCCATGGGTGGTGGCGAAGGTCGGTCCTCGGGTGGTCGTCACCCGTGCACGCCCTGGGGTCAGAAGACCAAGGGCCTCAAGACCCGCCATAACAAGCGGACCGAGCAGTTCATCATTCGCCGCCGCGCGAAGTAGCGCCTCAAAGGACAACCAGCGATGCCTCGTTCAGTAAAAAAGGGTGCGTTCGTCGAGCACTACCTCGCGAAGAAAATGGCGACCGCGGCCAAAGAGCCCAACCCGTCGCGCCGTGTGATCACGACGTACTCGCGGCGCTCGACCGTGCTGCCGACCATGGTCGGCCTGACGTTCGCCGTCTACAACGGCCGCAAGTTCATCCCGGTCCACATCACCGAGCAGATGGTCGGCCACAAGCTCGGCGAGTTCTCGTTGACCCGTACGTTCCACGGCCATAGCGGCGAGCGGAAGAAATAGTCATGCAGGCACGTGCACTCGTTCGTGGCATCTCGATGTCGCCCCGCAAGATGCGGGTCGTCGCGAACCTCGTCCGCAACCGCAAGGTCGAGGACGCGGTCGGCCTGCTCGATCTGATGCCGAAGCGCGCCGCGGGCATCATCTCGAAGGCGATCAAGTCCGCGGCCGCCAACGCCGAGGACAAGTCGGGCGGCGAAGCGTCGATCGACCTGCTGCGCATCCACACGATCGCCGTCGATGGCGGCACGATCGCCAAGCGCTGGATGCCGCGCTCGATGGGCCGCGCCAACCGGATCAATCACCGCACCAGCCACCTCATCGTGGTTGTCACCGACGAAGCCTAGGCGAGGACGAAGCACATGGGTCAAAAAACACATCCGACTGGGTTCCGCCTCGGCATCATCAAGACCTGGTCGTCGCGCTGGTACGAAGAGAAGAACTACGCCAAGTGGCTGCATGAGGACCTGAAGCTCAAGGCCTTCATCAAGAAGAAGCTCAACCACGCCGGCGTGAGCTACATCGAGATCGAGCGCGCCGCCAACAAGGCGAAGATCAACATCCACACCGCGCGCCCCGGCATCGTGATCGGCAAGCGCGGCGCGGGTGTCGAGACGCTCAAGAAGGAAGTCCAGGCGCTGACCGAGAACGAGGTGTTCCTGAACATCATCGAGGTCCGCAAGGCCGAGACCAACGCCCAGCTCGTCGCCGAGAACATCGCGACCCAGCTCGAGCGCCGGATCGCGTTTCGCCGCGCGATGAAGAAGGCGACCCAGACCGCGATGAAGTTCGGCGCCAAGGGCATCAAGGTCGCGTCGAGCGGCCGGCTCGGCGGCGCCGAGATGTGCCGTCGCGAGTGGTACAAGGAAGGCCGTGTTCCGCTGCACACGCTGCGTGCAGACATCGAGTACGGCTTCACCGAGGCGCACACCACCTACGGCAGCATCGGCGTCAAAGCCTGGGTCTTTCACGGTGAGGTCCTGCCCACCAAGAAGACCGGCACGCCCACGCCCACGCGCTGATTTTGGAGAACCACGATGTCGATGCTCTCTCCCAAACGTTCGAAGTTTCGCAAGTCGCACAAAGGCAACCTGAAAGGGCGAGCCAAGGGCGGCGACCAGGTCTCGTTCGGTGACTTCGGTCTTCAGGTCACGTCGCCGGGCTGGATCACCTCGCGCCAGATCGAAGCGGCTCGCGTCGCGATCTCTCGCTCGGTGAAGAAGCTGGGCAAGATCTACGTTCGCGTGTTCCCGGATCACCCGGTGACGAAGAAGCCGGCCGAGACCCGAATGGGTACCGGTAAGGGCGGCGTCGAGGGCTGGATCGCCGTGGTTCGTCCTGGCCGCGTGATCTTCGAGGTCGAAGGCGTGTCGATCGAGATCGCGAAAGAGGCGTTCCACCGCGCCCACCACAAGCTGTCGATCAAGACCCAACTCGTTGCCCGTGAGTCTGC
>Ga0307513_10004698_pt1 | contig 18172 bp, 16 predicted proteins | sample 15_EM_MG_FD_202174 | JGI IMG/M metagenome (GOLD analysis project Ga0307513, IMG submission 202174) | Populus trichocarpa ectomycorrhiza microbial communities from riparian zone in the Pacific Northwest, United States - 15_EM | ecosystem: Host-associated > Plants > Roots > Unclassified | place... | reverse complement strand
GGCAATTCCCATCCAGGTACCCGGATTCAACTCGGCCACGAGGGTGTAGCAGACTACCATTAATGAAATATATAAAATTATATACAGGCTATGCTAGAAATCGAGAGGGTGAAAGCGGACGAAGGTACGCGTCTGTGTAGTGGGACCGGCAGGGTGCGGACGTGGGTAAGAGTCCGCGAAGGGCGCCGGCAGGATGCGGACGAGGGTAAGAGTCCGCGAAGGGCGCCGGCAGGGTGCGGACGAGGGGAGGAGTCCGCGTAGAGTGTCGGTAGGGTGTTGCAAGCATTATGGGGCATCCCCAGACGAATCTAGGCCGTCGGGCTCCCAGAATCTGGCAGGTCAACTTGAGAGACCCCCGGGTGAGAAGAGACTGAAGGTGGGTGTTCGGACGGAATCAAGCCGTGACAAGTGCGCCGGGTGGTGAGGACGGGAACAAGGGTGTTGGGAGGCACAAGGCGCAGGAGGTGCAATCCTAGGACGCCCAGACGTTCAGGACGTTCAGGACGCACAGGACGCAAAGGCGGACGTTTAGGACGTACGGAACGAATGGGGCGGACGCACGCTGTCCGGACGCGGGCCCTATCCGTCTGGAGTAAATGTTTTTTTTGCTAATGTCAGTAACGGTGCAAGGGGACAGAACCAGGAGGAGGAGGAAGGAAGGATCACCAACCAGCTAGCCACAACCGACAAACAGGCCATAGTAAGCGCTGCCGGGACGACGACAAAACTGAGGCGGGACCGAGATGTAACTAACCGAGGCTTTCCCTATCAGAGGTACAGGCCCGGCAAGCCGAGACCGACTTCGACTAAGAGTCCGACACCGTAATGCCTACTGTGAACGAAGCGAGAAGCTTTCCGACCCCGCCAAATGCTAAGCGAGGTGCAAAGCAAGTGCGGAGTAAGAGGGAGAACCAAACTTCCTGAGCGTGTCAACGATGAATTGGAACAAGAACCTCACGGAGCGAGGGCTGACAGGCCTCAGAAGAGGAGCGAAGATGGCTTAACGTCCACTCCTAGGCAGTGGCAATCATGGGAGAACAGACAGTGTTCCCAACTGTCCCGTCCGGACTGCAGGGCCCTGGCGTCCAATAGTCCAGTCCGTACCGGGCGGGGTTGGTATGGACGGCCGGCCAAGGCCTCCGTTCTCACCACTTCCAGAAAGACTGCCGGGCCCGGCCATCCTGAGTCAGGACGGGCGTCACCTGTTGGTACCAGCCGTCACCTGCCCTCCTCAGTGAGGACAGGCTTTACCTGTAGGTATTTCATAAAAATACCATAAAAATACTTTCGATTCGCTATCTCCGTCAGCTTATAACAGGTTCAGTTTGACAAGCTAATAGAATTGCGTGTGTCGGTTAATGAGATTTAATAACGTCTTGATGGTTGATTTTATCCCACATAGGAATACACTTACCCTTTTGAAGACTTCTGGGCAGTAGATTCGGAGATAGTAAACGACAGGAGTTTTTACGGTATTCATAATGTGTGATTGCTCTATCCGCGGAGCTGTTGCTTCATACATTTGATAAGAGAAGAAAATATGCTTGGGGATTTGGAGGACAGAGCGGTAATATTAGGCGGCGAACTAGGGCAGGTTCTGGGGAGCAGATATGAGTGCACAGCTTGGTTGATTGATGAGAAAATTTGATACCTGATACCCAAATATGATGATAGCGTTGTAATAAAGATGTTTCGTTTCTTCAAGCACAGACTCTTGGCTTGGAAATTTTAAAACAGCAGTTTAACTGAGACACCTGTAGGGCCCGGCCGTCTGTCCGGGGCATGGGTTAGGACGGACTACAATTTGGCGTCCGTCTCGTCCAAGGGCCGCAAATTTGGCGTCCGTCCCGTCCTAGGCAAAAGACGGACCGACTGGAGGCTTGGGAAAACTGAGAACAGAGGTGGGTGGGGAAAAAGTGAAGATAATTTCTCGTGGTATTGAGATTTCAATAGCAGGAGGTGGAGAGGAGATGGTTCATGCTTATCTCTTTGTAGAAACCAAGCCCCTTTTCTAGGCATCTTCCCACCACCCTAACCCTGTTGACTCATCACCTTGCGCTACATAAACCTCCTTGACTTGTAATAAGTCATAACGTGAAATCTATCAGCTGACCTGTATGTGTCAACCGAGCAACATCTTTTAAATAATCAAAACTCATAAACCCAGTCATGTTCTCAACTGAGTCATATGCGTGAAACCCATGACTCATAATCTGAGTCATGTGCGAAAGTCATTAAATCATATGACGTCACAATTGTAAGTCATGAAACCTTCAACCAAGCATGATATAACGATGACTCGCAAGTGCATAGTCATGTGAAAACTATGAGTCAAGCAAAGTCATAGTGTGGAAACCAACATACCTTATGACTAATAAGTATTAGTCATGTAAAATCTGCCTTGCTTAGTCACGATTTGTGACAGTCGAAGTGCTTCATGCCACTGTTGGTAACTCATCTTCTTTGCCGACTCTTTCTCTTCTTGCACAACATAATCTTCTACGTCAAGCATTCCCCAAATACCCTCTGTTTTATTTTCCCCAAAAATATACATATCCTTTCCATAACTAGCCAAAGAAAATCCCTTCTGCAAAGAAACAATTGCGTGCCAGGACAACAAACTGCAAGAACCCAAACAAAGAACCCAAAGAACATGTTCAAGGTATACAGAAAAAACATCACCAATTGATGTTTTGGCCAAGATCATAACTGTTCCACGGCCACATGTTTCTATAACAGAGTTATCGCCTAACCTAACAGTGCCTTTCATAGTCTGGAAGTTTATAAAAAGCTCAAAGTTGTTTGTCATGTCTGAGTTTGTGCCTGTGTCTATAACTCATCGGGAATAGCCGGAGTTTTTGGTAGTGGTTCGGATGGATGATAAAGTACTAACGGCTTCAGGAGTTTCTTCCTTTCCGATCTTTGCCGCGTTAACTGTCCTTTTTTCTTTATTCCATAGCTTGGTGGCCATGCATTAGCAAAAAGCCATCCTGCGTCAGATACGCTGGTGTTGCGTCCTGATTCTGCTAATGTGGACTCTGAGTCCTGTGCGTCCTGTGCGTCCTGTACTCAGGCGCCACATTGGTGGGTTGCGTCTGGTGCGTCTGGACACCCTTCTCAGTACTGGGTTCCGTCCGGACACATGCAACTAAGCAACCCTGCTTCCCATGCATCCAGACTTCAACCTCAACACCATCACATATCAGCATTTACCACTACCTCTAAGTACCCGCCCCAGGACAGCCTTCTACTGGTAGGAGTCTGAGGCCCAGCCCTATGGTGAGGAAGTCGTATTTCTTGGCACAGCAAATATCGTTAGTGCTGGCGCCTAGTGAGAAATCCATAGTACCCTTAATCTTAAATTTACGCTAAAGACCCCTGGGCCGAGTCACACTGGCACTCTGAGTTCTATTTTCACAACATCATCTTTGAATGAGCGAAAATGCCAGCTCACTCCAGTCTGAAAGCGAGTCATAGCCATAACACTCTCAAGTCTAGCATAGTTCCTGCTAGTTTCTCGGCACATAGCCTCAAACTGGACGCGACGCGACACACTCTTTTCATCACAACACACAATATCCACAGTCCCGGGCCACTGCTGCAACACTCCACCACAGCCAGAGAATCAATCCTCAATCCGACACTTGGAGGTTCCTGGGCTCGATGCCAGCTATCCAGCCGTATAAGATCTATCCCCAGAGGGATATTATTCATGAAGTTACAGGGCTGAACAAGGTGGGATGCTGGCGATCCCAGAACTCGATGGCAGATTCCTCCACAACCACTGCTCCGATCCTGGATCCGATTGCGGGAGATTGTTGGGCCTAACGCTGGCTACGCAACGGTATAAAGGACGTCTCTGTGGCATCAAAACTCAGGAAATCGCTGACCCTTGTGAGAGTTGGCTTTATAGGTACCCTGGCGATCCCAGATCTCGATGGCAGATTACTCCATGACCACACCTCCGATCCTGGATCTGATTGCGGGATATTGTTGGGCTCGACGCCAGCTACGCAACGGTATAAAGGACGTCTCTGTCGCATCAAGACTCAGGAAATCGCTGTCTTCTGTGGAGAGGATCTTTATTGTAGCCCTGGCGATCTTTTACTCGATGGCAGATTACTCTACAACCGCTGGGCGGATCTTGATTCTGTTTGCGGGAGGTTGTTGGGCTTGACGCCAGCTATCCAACGGTATAAGATACGTCTCTGTCGCATCGAAACTCAGGAATTCGCTGTCTTCTGTGGAGAGGATTTTTATTGTAGCCCTGGCGATCTTTTACTTGATGGCAGATTACTCTACAACCGCCGGACGGATCTTGATTCTGTTTGCGGGAGGTTGTTGCGCTTGACGCCAGCTACGCGGCGGTATAAGGTACGTCTCTGTCGCATCAAAACCCATGAATCCGCCAACCCTTCTGTGACTGGTCTTTCTAAAGGTCCATGAACTCGATAGCAGATTCCACCACAACCGCTTGACCGATTCTGGATCTGATTGCGGGAGACTGTTGGCCTCGATGCCAGCTTTAAAATGATGTAAGGTCCTTCCCCCCGCGATTTCTATTCATAATGTTACAGTACTGAATGGTGTACTCGCGATCCCAGAGCCCGATGGCTGATTCCTTCACAACCAGTTTTCCGATTCTAGATCAGATTGCGGGAGATTGTTGGCCTCAACGCCAGCTTCACAATGGTATAAGGCCCTGCCCCCGCGACCTTTATTCATGAAATTACAGGGTCCTGAGTAGGGGTTGAGTCCTGTGAAAGGTCGAGTTCCCGGGAGGTGAGGGGTTGCTTATGAGTATCATGATCGGTCCTATATATTAGAACAATAGAACACTAGTAGTCATAAATTTAATACACTGAGAGCATGAAATCTATTGTGACCCAGGTCAGGAAAAAGTAAAGGGGGGACCCTTCGCTAATCTCAAGAAGATGTCGTCTGTGGTCAGATGGCGTCCTGAGTATTAGGTACTACGTCCGGTGCGTCCTGAGTATTAGGTGCGGCGTCCGGTGCGTCCTGAGTATTAGGTGCTGCATCAGGTTGCGTCAGGTGCGTTGTGTGGTATGGTGGTTGCGTCCTGATTAGCCATTGGCGTTCTAGCGTCAGGGGCGTCAGATGCATAGAACACACAGAACGCAGGATAATATTTTTGCTGATGGGGGTTTTACCCTCTGATTCCAGGTATGGCCATCGCCATGAGCAGTTGGGTAGTGCTTTTTGCAGTAGGAGCATTCCTTAGGTATGGCCATTGGTCCCTTCCGGGAGGGTTCTCTTTGTGGGTCCTTTCCTTTTCCTTTACCATCAGCCGCTTTATACACTTTGTTATCCGCAGTGTTAACAGGGGTAGCAATTTTCAAGTCCATCAGTTTATTGTAGACATGATCGTAGGTAAGGTCCCCCTTGGTTTGGAGGGTATCAACGATATTATTCCTTAATTCGTGAACAGAATGGAGGATGATGGCTGCTTTAGCCTCAGGTCAGTTCAACAGAGTTTGAAAGACAAACGGTAGGGTGTATCGGTCGGTGGAGGAGGCGGTGGAGCATCGGAAGTGTAATCGATTCCATAAGGTATTGTACTTATTGATGTAATCGGAAAGAACATCCAATGTATCGTACTTGGTATCGAAAACAGAATTGAGTTGGTCGAAGAAACATGCATTGTTTTCTCAAGCAAATTTGTCCTCGAGAGGAGTTCATATTTTAGGAGAAGTTTTATGGGTAGCGAGTAGGATAAGCCATTGAGACTCTACAGTTTGGATGAAGTATGTCGCGCCATACTGGTAGCGATCGATAAAGTTATCATTGTCGTCTTCGGCGTAATCGTCACTCGTTTCATCACCTACTACAATATTCCAGTAGTTAAAATGTTCATGAACATATTAAAATATCTCTCTCCAAGCATGGTAGTTTTCACTTCTGGTCCGCTTTGGGATTGAGCATAGTTTGTAGTTGGGAGCGACCAAGTTCTTGGAACTTTGAATGGGTTTGTCAGGGAAGGGGGTAGATATTTTACCGGCCGGAGGTAGAGGAAAGGTTGAGGGTGATTTGGCTAGTCGTTTGAATCCAGCACAAGCAGGACGATGGGAGGATTCCACAGCAGCAGGGGTAGAACGCATAGGGGGATAAGAAGCAACTCTACCAGTATCTTCGGTTTCTGACTCTGAGTCGCAAAGCTTTCTGCTTGCTGCTGCATCAGCCATTTTAGTGATGTTTATGTGTGAAAAATCTGCGAAAAAATGATAGGAACCTGTCTCAGCACTTCTCTCAGTCTTTTAGTATTTTGTGAACACCTTTAGCCGTTCCAATTGCAACATGCGTACTCGAAGCTAGCCCCCACCTCGCTGGAACCAAAGTGAAGTTCAGTGCAAAAGTATGCAGTACCAGGTGTCCACTACTATGCAGACTGAGCGTGGTTGTTGAGTGAAGAAAGCAAGTTGTGTTGCAACGGAGGGAACACGTCCTTGTAAGAAGATGAAAAGGGATTGTGCGGAGCCAAACGCTGAGAATTTTCCGTTCTCACAATAACGGTTGCTAAGGTAGAGGTTGAGGTAGGTAGACGATCATGGTTCAGCACAATTGGAGGTGGAAGGGTGTGTGCATATTTCTTATATAGTAAGAAGAGTGCCGGGCTCTTAACCTGTTCAATATATGAATGGGGCACAATCTATTCTATGTGGATAATACTTCGCGAGTATGAGGGCGGTTGTGAGGCATGCTTAGCGAGGAGGTGAAGATGGGATTGGTAGGGGTTCCGGTTCTTAATTCTTCTAAGCCAGGTGGGCGGTAGCACCTTATTTATACAAAAGTGAGCATCCATATGTGTAAGAGAAATATAGGGAAAACAATGCAAGAGACATAAGTGCGAACATGTTTGACCCTGAAATCCAGCCAAGTAAATCCCAAATAATGTGCATGAAACCAAAAGGGTGTGGAGCGATTATTAGAAATATCATGACCAAGAATGGTGCATAAGAGATGCATAAACAACTGTAAAATCCTAAACACCTGATTGGAAAGCACATGTTAAATCCCGAGATATTATCCCGAAATAAACAATAAAACACCATAATATATATCTTAGCTGTAGTAATATAAGCGGTGGACAGGCGGAGCCGAAACACCAACTGAGTAAAAGAATACATGGTAGTGTGTTGAATATAGATAGAAAATATACAGAGAATTTCAACACTTGGGTGGTCCGGTCCGGTTTGGACTGGTCCCAGAGCAGTCTTTATAAAAGATCACATGAGAGTCAGAGTGTAATATATTGTGATAAAAATAGCATATCCTATTGCTTGGCGGGCTCCAGTCGGTCTAATTTCCACCATTAGACTAGACTTGACTTTCGACCGGACTACTTTAGCTAGTCCAGTCCAGTCTTCCACCGACTATTCGGAACCCTGCCTGCGCTCCTCAGTGCTTTGAACACGACACAACATTCTAATATTATACTACTAGGATTATCACCTGCAGCAGCCGCTCAGGAGAAATTATTTCCCCCCGATCTCGTTGTAGGTACTCGAGCACTACATAGTACTTGCACTATTGAAGTGTTAGACAATGGGCGGTCTCAATTTGCCATTTTCCCTACTGGGATGTTTGATGGCATCAAGGTGATGGCTCAACAAGTGAGAGTAACGAGCGCCACGAAAAACCTGCCTGCTAGGCCCTCCCCCGCTATCTACCTCTATCCTTTAGTGAGGGTGGCTAGCAGGTAATCCATCTGGCAAGCGCAACACCGTACTATCCATTATATCATATCATTTACAGATACCAGTAACCTATGTGGGCGCGGTCTTAGATAGTTAAAGAACAGAACCCGTATATAAAAGAAAGACGACGGCGGGGGGGGAAGGAAGAAACGAATCGTACAAGCAAAAAAGGGGGGCATAGACAAGAGGTTACGGCGAGAGGGAAACAAAACATTATAAGATGGGAACTGTATTCTATACACTGGAACTTCTTGGAATAATAGCACTACCTCACTCCGACTAGAATCTACCGCACACTACAGACAAGAAGAAAATATAAGTCTTCACTAAAATAAAGAAGTAGACTAGACAGGGGATTTCGGGCGGACGCGGTAACATAAATTTGCCTTCTTGTGTCATGACTCATGAGATTTCAGTCGCAGGCAAGGGAAGGTGTCGAAGGATAACTTCTGTAGAGTACAATCTCTGAAAGGGGAGGAACAGCGGTGATTCCGGCAAGGCATCGTCTCGTAGGTGTCAAATGGTGCTATAAGTTACCGCTTTATAGCGTTGTAGCAGTGCTGTTACCCTCTTGTGGTTATAGCTAGCTGCGGGCATGAGCGGTGTTAGGCCGATGCAATTTGTCGAGCCTTTTCCCGCTCGGCGAGCATTTTTAACACTCCATTATTCCCCCCCCTAGTGGCAAACGAGAACGGCGTTAAGCCGTAATTATTCGGCCTATGAGGATCGACACCTCCATGCTCGAGCAGTATTTGCACCACCCCCTCATGTCCTTTCCCCGCAGCACGCGAGAGCGGCGTTTGGCCGGAATTGTCCGGTTTGTCGGGATCAACCGCGTCCCGCCCAAGCAGCATTTTGACCATTTCATCATGTCCATTACGAGCTGCCCATGAAAGTGGAGTAAAACCCGCAAAATCCCTTCCGTTGATATCATAAGTTCCCCTCGCTATCAAAGCATCTGCAACCTCAACAATTCCGAAGAACGATGCACAATGTAGTGCATTGAATGTGAAACTGATACTGAAATCCTTAACATATAAATGCCGTGCTTTTCCTAAGAGCAATTTGCCGGATATGTGGCCGTCATAGTGCTGAAGCAGCTTCAGCGCGAGTGACTTTGCGCACTCCGAGAGCTGCTTTTTCGCATGGACTCCCCAGTATACCGAACAATATTCTAGAAAGGGCGCATCCCGGATATCGGGAGAAGGATCAGCTGAAACGGCCATGACCTGCCCGGAATTTAGATAGGTCAAGCAAATCTCTGCCATTGCCTCGTGGGATCGATCGAAGATACCGGGAAGGGAGCAAAGATATTGTTTGAGAGTAATGTGGAACAGTCGCACAGTTGATGCCTTCTTATCCACAGAAATAAGCCCCTGACAGCAGCCCACCAATATCGACATCAAAGGGACGTGGTTGGCATCGAATTCCGTGGAGCCTGGTTTGAGGGCTAGGGCGTGACAGAGTTCATCCGCCCTCAACGGCCGTTCCGCATGACTCATCCACATCAAGGCCCCCATCCCGAGCCTCGATTTATCCCCACCCTGGGCCTTTATACGCTTTACCGTCTCACCATAAGCATCTGGCAAATCCAATCCATCTAACATTTTGCTCAGCCTTTCTCGTCTCCCGCCTAATGTCGATTCTCGCAGGATTGCGTCGATGATCAAGGAAACGAGTAGAAACCTAAATATACCTATTAGCGGATAATTCTGATGGAATTATCAGTCTCATTGCCCCTACACACATTTCCGATATCTTTTCGGGAATCTTCTGCAGAATGTCTGCTTTTAGATTCTCATCCATGACCTCAGGAGTCTCGTCGTCACTCAGCCTAGAACGAAGGTATGTGACGATATCGCCCTTTCTGGGGCTTATAGATAAACTTTTCACCCGTACAGCAAGACGCTGTTCGATCTCAGCATGAATATGAGACCTTCCAGTGACAAATATTCGAGTACCCGGGGACTTCTCAAGAATTTGTTTCAGCGAATTAAGGAGCCTAATTCGTTGCTCTCCTACACATTCGTCAAGGGCGTCAATACACATAAACGTGGGTTGTGAGGACGTGATGGCCTGTAACATTTTCACGATGGCGGCGAGTTGCGGCCTGCGTCCACCCATGGTCTTTTTATGCTCTTCAAAGGTCCGGGATATTTCCCTCGGAATCCTTTCCATCCCACTAACCATCTGCTTCAGTAAGGCACCCAGCGTGCATCTCGCAGACTGCTCCTCTTTTGCCGCGAAGTCAAAGTAAAAGCCTAAAACAGCAATGTTTTGCCCCTCAGCCTGCTCATACAGCCTGTCTACCACTAGCGAACTGTCATCGCGGCTCGTTAGCACCGGCTCACTTCTTTCCCCGGAGAATAATCCTTGTTACCTGACAAATGTCTTGCCGACACCCGGATTTCCATAGCAAAACAGAACTCCCTCACCGCCTTCACCTTCTCCATCCAATCCACACCATCTTCTAAATTCCGGAGTGCCCAGGAGCCATTCCCCCACATGATTCACACGGCGCTCTTGAATTTCGCAATGTCGCAAGCTGGGATCCAGCGGCGATAGCCAGGTTAAGAGTTGGGAGAGATCATCGGCAACAGTATAGTTGATGACCACTTTCTTATTATGAGAGTTCGTAGTATTGAGGCAGCCGGTACTATTATTGATGGTATAATGAGACATCTCGCGATATTTTTTGCTTGCTCTGTTGAGGGAGAGGAGTTGCTGAGTATGGTCGGTTATTAATATTCTTGCAAGGGGGGAAGAGAAGAGGGGGTCTGCTAAAACAGCGCTGCGGCTCACGCTACTCCTAGGTGCCAAGTAGGCTTCCAAAAGTCACCAGAAGCTTGGCGCTTGGCAGCAACACTATCGCAACCTCTATTCACAGCAGTATGTCCATGAAATTCTCATTCCGCATCTTCTATCACTCTATAAGAAAGCTGGTGGAGCCAAAGCTAGCGTTCAAACTATAGAGGATAATGCCAGTTATCCTGCTTCTAATTATATGGAGAAATATTGCAACCGCCTTGGTATAGAATGGACTGGCCTTCCTACTCACCTGATTTCAATCCAATCGAGAATGTTTGGCTTTTACTCAAAACCAACTATAGGAAGGCAGTCTGGGAGAGGAGGAGAATACCCCATGGTGAGAAGGAGTTGATTGGACTAGCACAGAATGTATTGGAGGCATTGCTGTGGGAGAGAATTTATGGTTTCATTGATAGTATGTCGAGGAGTGTAGCTGATTGTCTTGAGCGAGGAGGTGCCCCTACCCGCTGGTAGAAGACTTGAGCCCTTCTTGTATCTCTATATATTCTTGGTTTTGTAAACTCTTGTTTTGTTGCGCTGTATTGCGATGTGAAAGTTCCGAGGTCGGCCGTTGCCGTCGCTGGTGACTTTTGGAAGCCAACTGGTCCCAAGAACAACCTCGCGAAATGTATGCCACTACGTTGGTACCGTAAAAACTTGAATAATTGGACGGTATGCTATGGAGTCCAGAATTCCCTTCACTGGAAAGGGGGCAGAAAACGCAGCAAAAACACAGCCCCCCTTCTCCCTCCGAGACAGAAAAAAAAGCAAAAATTTCTTGACCTTATTGGGAGAGGAAAGTCCAGCAACATAGCACATCGTCCAATTATTCAAGTTTTTACGGTATTCTTTTAGCTATGATACTACGAGTACCGCCTGTGGAGTAAGTCCCGCGAGACCTACCACCCGTTCTATCCCCCGTGCCTATCACTGCAAGTCGATTTCTTGGTGCAAACCGCAGCTTATGGTGGGAGGTGGTAATATCGCCGGTTTTTACTTCAGGTATGAACTGGAATGCAAAAATAAGATGAATTTTTCGGGTGTTGGGGTTTACTACAGATTCAAATGTATTTTCACCCCACGCATATACAAGATTTCCCCGCTTATCAGCCACTCTCCATTATCTTGACTGGTGATCTGTTAGTGAGTGAGAACCCTCAGCCAAGCTTGGCAGATATTGGTAGGTAGGTTTCATTGATTCGTGTTGAATGTACGCTTGTAATGCGAAACCTCGCCGACGGTGGTACCTTGCAGAGGGCTCCCCCGGACTTGGCTGCCACAGCTGTGAGGGGAGGTCGCAACCTCAATAACAAGGCGCGTATCATACTCCAAACAAATAAGAAGCATCTTACCTACATCAAGTGAACAATTGTGATTCATGCAGTAAAGGGATCCCCGTAATCTACTCAAGGGGCAAAGTAGAAATTTCCCCCCCCATGACCCCACCTAAAATTTCACCTTGAAATATGTATCTTACGCTGATATTCATTTAAGGTTTCTTAAGGTAGAATAGACTCACAAAAAAATTACGCTCTTGGTCTGTGCTTGCAATAATAAACTTGAAGACTTTCGAGCATGGGAAAAACAGCAGCAATAAAGGGGTGTTTGGCCTGGCGATGTTCGAATGGGTTTGTGGGTTTGGCTGGTCTTTGTTTCTAAGCAATAATTTCTGAGGTTTGGAGGGTGCAGCCTGGGGACAGTGCTTTTGTAGGTTAACATTGAGTTAATAATTTAATTTTTAATACAGTCTTTGTTTACTATTATAATAATATTAAGTTCACTTTGTTAGAAATTGACCTCTTCTAGGGATTACTTGATTTCTCTTTTTTGACCCAAACTCTCACAACTCACCAAAGATATTTGGCGATGCAGATGACTCAAATGTTGCTGTGCTAAACAGCCCCTAATATGGCAACTAACTTGAGGTACAGAAGAAACGCTTTACCCAGAGTGTCTGAAGATTAAAGAGCTCTTTCCCGCACCGATGAAACTTGTATAAAGACACTATAGGAACCCCATTTTCCAGCTGTTGTCATCATAGCAGAATACTATGAAAATTGACCTGGGGAAACTTGAACCACGATGTGGTAATGGACCGATTTGGTACAGTAAATTTGTCAAAGCCGAAATTTCTCTCCAAAGTAGCATTTTCTAATAGACGAGCCCACCTAAGATCCCTCATGGTTTCCGGAATACTACTACCTTAGCCGACCAGAAGATGCCCTGATCACCCTGGGGATGCGCTAGGCTAGCAATCTTATAAAATGTGTTTTTATAAGGTGGCGATTGCGGAAGAGTCGAGATGGTGGGGGAGAAAAATAAGGGTAACGAGGATGAAATCTATAGATTATGCTAGCCATATCATTTTTATTATCCTTCCTATCTGTGGCGAAGTAAAAGGTTTATGTGGGAGAATAGGATGATCTTCCCTGGCTTTGGGCCCCCGCCCCCGGCGAGGCGGGACGTACCAAGAGCTGCCTTGATCATGGAGATCCCTCGCGGGTTGCTGATTCCATATCCGAGTTCCGGCCCCTCGTCCTCTAACACCCCGGCCCATCCTCCGTCCTCCTTTCGCGCCTTTGCCGGGAGTACACGCTAATCCGAGCATATAGGATACAGGCCAAATACCAATTCCTTCCTCCTGAATCATAAGGAGGGACAAGGGGGGCCACTATTTGACTATAGAAAAGGTAGAAAGGAATGTTGAAAATCTTGGTTGCGGAGGTAATGATTTAAGGTGAGGATTTTACGCAGTGGACTAAAACAGCGTAGGTGGAGATGAGAATCATGATTGATTGATGATAACTTAGTGGAAGGAAAGACTTGAGGAAAGTTGTGTACAGGAAGGAAGGTGTGAAGCGAGGAGAAGGTGTGAAGGAAAGAAAAACAAGTGGGGTGAAAAAATTTTGAGCTCGCGTCCTTGGACTAGTGCGTACGTATGCCTCTGCGGCCAGAGTGCGGGCACATCCCGCATCAAGTGCAGCCATCAAACTGCCATTTCCAACAAGGAAACTTGTTTTAGCTGTTGGACTTAGTTTTATCCGCCGTACAGAAGTAGTGTTTTCTTTACTTTTGTTTGCTTCCTTAGTCTTCCTTTTCCTTCCTCAATTTCTAAGCTGCGCATTGTTGAACTTATACTTTCGGATATGTACTCTCTATCTTCTTGAGTACGACAGTACTTCCTAGTTCATACTAGTTTCACTTCAATGCCGTCAGAGTTTAAGTTCCATTCATTTGTTTTGGATCTTTCATTTATTTCGCTGCTCAATCAGTCAATCATAGATGTAACTCTATGCGCATTAGATTTTTCTTTCGTCTTCTTTTGCTTTCTTGAAGTGCATATGTGTTCTTGTTGCGCAGCATAAATAGCACGCTCTCCGCTTCCTTAGAAAAATCAAGCTTCTTCTTTCTGGTCCGGGGAAACATACACATCAACATTAGCACCGAGTGATCCCCGGTGATTTTCAACGAAATGCCCACCCCGTGTTGAATTCACACTAGATAGAACACTATTCCTTACTCCTATGCTCGTTAACCAGAAATTTAACTCAATTCGTACGGCGGTCTGTCGTATCGCACCACAGTAATTTCAATCCAACAGGCACCGCACAACACCAAAGAAAACCATATCTCTCCTTCACCCCCTGCCCTTCCCTTTTTTATTTGAGGGCAGAATGGTACGGTGCGGTGAGCCTTTTGGTTCCCGTAAGTCCAACATATATAGTAGGTCCCAGTACGGGAGTCAAAAGAGCCAGTATTGCCTTTCTTTGACACTTTCCGGTTCGGGCACCTGGGCTGGTATCGTGACAAAATTTTATAGTTGATGTATTAGAGTTCTTTGTGTTTCTGTATTAGCTCAAGTACCAGAACTTTTAGAAGGCGGCTGTAATATTTGCTAAGCCATATGATTTACGGTAGTCGGTCACCTGTAGCGGGTATGCTCTCTATATGCTTGTTCAAAATCGTCCTAAGAACCCATGCACTATAGTACACTGCTTTTCCTGTTTTTTAAAAACATGAAAAATACTCCATAATTATTATATAGCTTATCCGAATGATTCCGTCGCTCGAGAAAAAACAGTGGGAGGGAGAGGGGAGGGAGATATGACAGGGGGGGGCACAGGCAGGAATTCATAGCGAGCGTAGAATTAAACAGGATATGATGAAAACCACAAGTATTAAACTGAACTTCCCCACAATAATTGAACCACCGACGGGAGTCAACAGCATTTTGTAAACAGAACCCCATGAATCGTCACCAGGAGGGGTTAAACAGCAAGTTTTGGACTAGTGTGGTAACATGAGTTTGAATTCCCATTTCACAGGGTTTCTCTCAGGTAATAATAGTGACGACGTTTGTGGGTAACTTAGCTCCGATGAGCAATGTGCTGAAAACAGGGAGGAATGGCTATGATCTCGACGAGGCGGCGTACCTTGGCCCTAAATCGCGTGATGGGTCGCCGCCTCAGAAGCTTGTAGCAGCGCTATCACCCCCAAGTGACCATGCCAGGTTGCCCGCATGAGCGGTGTTTTCCCCCGATGATCTGGCTTGTCGGGGTTGACCTCTTCCCTCCCAAGCAAAGCCCTTACCACCCCCTCATACCCATTCCTAGTAGCCCACGCGAGTGGTGTTCGGTCCCGCTTATCCGGCTTGTCGGGGTTGACCTCTTCCCGCTCAAGGAGAGCTCTTACCACTCCCTCATATCCCATCCTAGCGGCCCACGCAAGCGGTGTTCGGTCCCAGTTATCCGGCTTGTCGGGGTTGACCTCTTCCCGTCGAAGCAGAGCTCTTACCACCCCCTCATACCCCTTCTCAGCGGCCAACGCGAGTGGTGTTAGGCCCCAGTTATCCGGCTTGTCGGGGTTGATATCGCCTCGCCCGAGTAGTAATCTCACAACTCCCTCATGCCCCCCCTCGGCAGCATTCGAGAGCGGCGTTTTACCGGAACTAGATTGCTTGCTGGGGTCGACCCCTTCCTGCTCAAGGAACATTTTTACAATTTCGTCATGCCCATGTCGAGCTGCCCATGCAAGAGGAGTATGACCCCAATAATCTCCTTCATTAATATCATAACATTCCATCTCTAACAAAGCGGCTAGAAGTTCCGTGATTCCGATGCCAGATGCGTAGTGTAGTGGGCTGAGATGGAAACCGCCATAATGAACAATCTGGTAATCGACAGATTTGGCGAAAAGAAATCTCCCCGATACGTGTCCATCATATTCGCGAAACAGCTGGAGGGCTAGCGACCTGGCGCAGTTCGAGAGCTCCCTTTGCGCATGGGCCCCCCAGTATAGGGAGCAATATTCTAGAAAGGGTTTGTCATGGATGACAGTATTGGGATTGGCAGACGGATTGGCGGAAAGGGCTTTGACCTGTCCGGAATTCAGATATGTCAAGCATATCTCGGCCATTATTGAGTGAGGTGTAGCAAAAAGATCGTGATGAGCGGAAAGATACTCTCGCAGGGTAAAGTGGACCAGTCGTACAGTTGATGCCTCCTTATTCACAGTAATAAGCCCTTGACAGGAGTCCACCAAGATGGATATTGAAGGGACGTTGCCGGTATTAAAATCTGTAGAGCCTAGCTCGATTGCCAGGGCATGGCAGAGCTCATCCAGGCTCAATGGCCGTTCAGCATGACTAATCCACATTAAGGCTTCCATCCCGAGTCTCGATTTACCCCCACCCTGCGCCTTGATCCTCTCAATAGTCGCACCGTAAACATCCTCCAACCCCAATCCATCTCTCATTTTGCTAAGGGTTTCTCGCCTCCGATAAATTGTAGATTCTTGCAAGATTGCTCCGATATTTAAGGAAGCGAGCAGAAACCTAGATATATCGATCAGCCGGTAATATGATAGGATGAGCGTCATAACCGATACCCACATTTCCGCTGTATTTTCAGGAACCTTCCTCAGAATTTCTGCCTCCAGACTCTCATCCATGGCATCCGGTTTTTCGTCCTCGTTTAGCCTGAAATGAAGGAACCGGTCGATATCGCCCCTGGGAGGGCCTACGGATATACTTGTCACTCGTGCTGCGAGGCGTGTTTCAACCTCGACGCAAATATTGGGCCCGCCAGTCACAAATATTCGCGAGCCCGGGGAGTTCTCCAGGATTTCTTTCAGCGAATCAAAAAGTCTAAATCGCTGCACAGGTGTGCACTCGTCGAGACCGTCAATGACCATAAACGTGCGCTGTGAGGACGTGATAAGTTGCAGCATCTTTACGATAGAAACAAGCTGCGGTTTGTGTCCACTAACGGCCGTTTCCTGCTCTTGCAAGACCCGAGATATTTCCTCCGGAATCCTTTCCATCCCACTGATGAGTTGCTTCAGCAGGGAACCCAGAATACTGGTGGCTGACTGCTCTTCTCGCGCCGCGAAGTCGAAATAGAAGCACGTAACCGAGGTGTTTTGTCCTCTGCTCTGATCGCACAGCCGGTCTACTACTAGCGAACTGCCATCGCTGCTGGTTAGCAACTCATTCCCCCCCCCCCCGAAGTATGATGGTTGTTACCTAATAAACGTCTTGCCTACACCCGGGCTTCCATAGCAAAACATAACTTCTTTGTCACCATCATCTTCCCCAATAAGGCCGCTCCACCTTCTGAATTCCTCAGTTCGCACGAGCCATTCCCCGACATCGCTAATACGGCGCTCCCGAATGTCCCGATGCCGTAAGCCGGGCTCCAGCGTCGACAGCCAGGCTAGGAGTGTGGGCCGATCATCGCCAATAGTAGAGTTGCTCCACACATTAGTGTCGTAAGAGTTCGTAGTATTGAAGCACTTGTTGCTATCGTTGATGGTGTATTGAGACATCTTCCACTCTATTGCTTGATCTGATGAATGGGAGTTGCTGGTGGTAGTTGGTCGGCGATATTCCTGCGGATGAGAACAGCGGGGCTAGCTAAAGAAAAGAGGGGGTTCGCGTGATACAAAAGCATCACAAGTATACAAGTAACTCGAGTTCCTTGGCAAAAGTCACTGTTGGTAGCCAATTTGACACAAAAACGGACCCAGTCCACAGCGCCAGAACTCAACCGCTTTGTTCGCAAGTAAATCAATTCCGATCACAATAATAGGACTGATTCTAATTATGATATCTCAATCCTGGAACGTATGGTGCAATATTGGATGAACGGTTACGATGCGAAATTGGTGGTTTTCGAAACAAGTATCCTTTCTAGGGCGCCCATACAAAGTCTCCCGGCTTAACTTAGCTTTAGGATGAGCCGTGCCAATTGACGATCGCTGGCCAGATAGCAACGGAATTTCTTATCCATAAGTCGCCGAGGGACATTCCAAGTAAGCCTCTTCAGCACTATTGCCTAATATAATTCTTGTGGCCATTACGCCCCGATGCATGGTAAATCCGTTAAACCCGAGACATTATCGGAAGTAGTGCCCCCAGATACAGTATGGTTGTGTCACACCTTATGGCTGCGTGCCCACGCGCATGAGTTCAGACGGTAACCACTCGGCACCGGACTAACTTTAATCCTTGATAAACTTCGATGTAAACAACCTACTCGTAATTTTCTGACGTTTGCAAACACAACTGCTATTGCATATGGGCGAAAAGTTGCCCGGAGCCTCAAGATTTTTGCGGTATGCAATAGCAGTTGTGTTTGCAAACGTGAGAA
>Ga0307513_10004697_pt1 | contig 18173 bp, 11 predicted proteins | sample 15_EM_MG_FD_202174 | JGI IMG/M metagenome (GOLD analysis project Ga0307513, IMG submission 202174) | Populus trichocarpa ectomycorrhiza microbial communities from riparian zone in the Pacific Northwest, United States - 15_EM | ecosystem: Host-associated > Plants > Roots > Unclassified | place... | reverse complement strand
CCCGCAACACCCGCAGGCAGAAGGGCAGTTCGGCTTCCACTGCTGCCACGCCCGGCAACGACCCCGGCGGGCAGGACAGCGCGAGCACCTACGACCAGACATACCTGTGAAGGAGTTCGGCCGAAGCGCCCCCTGAAGGGCCGCAGGCCCTTCAGGGGGCGCGGGGAACTGCGCGACCAGCCACAACGGACCCGCACCATCCACACCCACAAACGCACCGAGCACCAACATGCGGCGCAGCCGCTCGCGGGGAGGAAACCCATGAAGATCTTCCAGCCGATGCTCTTCGTCGGCCTGGGCGGCACCGGCGGCCTGGTCGGCGCCGAGCTGGAACGCAGGCTGCGCGCCGAACTGTGCGGCCCGGACGGCTCGGCCCTGAGCCGGCTGAGCGGCCACGCCCCCTACCAGCTGCCCGACTGCCTCCAGTTCGTGTACGCGGACTACAGCGAGTCGGACCTGATGCGGCTGCCGCAGTTCAACGTCCACCCGTCGCTGCGGGCCGCCTACTCCCGTACCTCACGGGCCACCCACGATCTGCTGCCGGACTTCGACAGTTCGCCGGAGGTCACCAAGATGCTGCGAGCCAGTCTGCGCGGCGAGGTCGCCGACTGGCTGCCGCCGCGCACCGACGAACCGCGCGTCACCCCGCTCAGCAACGGCGCCGGGCAGCTGCCCACCGTCGGGCGCGCCGCCCTGTTCGCCACGCTCCGGCACGGCCTCTCGCCCGTCCTGACGCCGCTGCTCCAGGCGATCGACGCGATGGCCAGGGCCGGCGGCGAACTCGCCGAACTGGGCGGCGGAAAGGTCACCGGCTGCGATGTGTTCGTAGCGTTCTCGGTGGCTGGAGGCACAGGCGCCGGGATCTTCCTGGACTATCTCCACCTCATCAACCACGCCTTCCAGCTGCGCCGGTTCAACGGCGTGAAGATCTACCCGCTGGTCGTCATGCCGTCGTCGTTCTCGTCGGCGACCGGTGGCGGGCGCGAGGCCGAACTCAACGCGGCCCGCGCCCTGGTGGACCTGTTCCGGCTGGTCGACGGGCAGAACGCGCCGACCGAGGGCGCCGAGATCGGCGACCTCGACCAGCCCGCCGGGCTCGGCGTCCGCTACCCGGGCAGCCAGCCGATCCGGCTGCGCACCGGCATCCTGCCGACGTCGTTCCTGTTCAGCCCGACCGCCGGTATCCGCCCGGACGATCTGCGCCGCTCCATCGTGTCCCTGGTGATGTCGCTGATCGGCACCGAGCTGGGCGACAGCCGCACCCGGGGCCGGACCACGGTCAGCGACGACGACTTCCAGACCTTCGCCGCCAGCTTCATCAACCGGGGGGTGCACCGAAGTGCCCTCTCCCCGACGGGGATCGGCCGCCAGGGCGTCTCCACCAGCCTGGTCGCGTCGATGACCGTACCGATGGACCAGCTCGCCGACCTCGTCGCCGGGCGGATGCTGCGGGAGGCGGTCACCGATCTCGTGGACCGGCCCCGGGCCGCGCTGCGCGATGCCACCGTGCCGATGATCCGGCAGCTGTTCGCCGACTCCCACCTCGAAGAGCTGTGGGAACGCAGGCAGTTGCCCGTCCTGGACCCCGAACCGCTGCCGCGCGGCGGCAAGGCCATAGAACAGGCGCTGGGCGAGCGCGTCTCGGACATGCAGCGGCTGCTGGGCGATCTGCGGGCCGGCGCCGAACGCTCCGCCGCCACCATGGCCGACCGGTTCTCCCCGCGCCCCGCGATCGACAAGCTCCTCCAGAACGTGGACCCCTTCCACGCCGACCGGGTCGTCCGGGGCATCCCGGAGAGCGACGACGCCATCGCCCGGCTCGGCTTCCTCGGCATGATCGACAACCGCTCCCGCGCCCCGCAACGCCCGCCGGGCATGAGCGAACAGCCGCCCAAGATCCCCCGGATCAAGGGCCGGTTGGCCGGTATGTCACCGGCGCGCTGGGGCGACGACGACGTCCAGGCCGCGCTCCAGGAGCAGGACGCCTGGTACCAGTGGCGCTGCCGGACCATCTGGCACGAGGCCTGGCGCGAACAGCAGCAGCACTGGCGGGCCCAGGCCGACACGGCGGGCGCCGACATCGCCCGGCTGGTCAACGCCTTCCGCGCGCACAGCGACCAGGAGCGCAAGATCTCCGCGCAGAAGGGCATGGAGCTGTACGAGGACCGCACGGGCATCTCGTACCTCCTCCCACCGCAGCGCACCCTCAACCACTTCTACGAGGACGTGGTGACGAGGCTGATCCGCCGCGAGGGACTGCGCGAGACGGAGGACTCGGCCTCGCTGCTGCTCAAGCTGGTCGACGGGGACACCTGGCGGGACGTCCACGCCCGCAGCAGGCGCAGCCCCGACGACGCGGTGTCGGTCGTGAAGGCCCAACTGGAGGGGAGGATCACCCGGTTGTTCGCGGAGGGCGGCGAACGCCTCGAAGAACGCCCCCTGTTGCCGTCCATGAGCACGCTACTGGCCGCCGCCGCAGGCGACTCGGACGCCACCGACCAGGTCAGCAAGGAGGCCCTCGACCTCTTCGGCCGCAAGCTGACCGGACTGCTGCCGGTCGGCTTCACCCCGGAGGGCACCGGCCCGCTGCGGGTCCTGGTCACCTACCCGCGCGTGGAAGCGGTGGAGGAGGTCGAGCAGTACCTGGGCAAGGCGCTCCGCCTCCCCTCCGACGCCCGAAACTCCGTCGAATACCGGGGAGTTGAGAGCGACTCGGTCACGGTCGTCCTCTTCCGCAGCGAGATGAGCCTCACCCAGGTCCCCGAGGCCCGCAAGGTACTGCGCCAGTGGGCCAGGGCCAAGGACAACGAACAGGCCCAGGACGTCCTGCGCTGGCGCCAGCGGCTCGGCTACCGGGACAGCTGGATGGTCAGCGGCGAGGAGGACCGCCGCGTCATCCTGCACCGGCTGCTGTGCTGCATGTGGAACGGCCAGGTCGACGTCGTGGACGGCGAGTCGGCGTCCCCGGACCGCGTCCGGCTGCGCCTGCACCCCGAGAAGGGCCCCCAAGTACCGGGCGTACGACTGAGGTTGGGCGACTTCCCCGGCGGCGTGTCGAGCTGGGCGGAACTGCTCCGCTCGTACGAACGCTGGACCGTCCTCGACGACGAGCGCACGGTCGAGGACTACTGCCGCGAACTGATGGGCGCCCAGCCGCTCGGCCTCACAAGAAGCGGCACCGACCCGCACCCCCTGTTCGTCGAACTTGTCGAGGAGATCGCCCCGCGCCAGCTGGCCCTGCTCACGGAGCGCCGCAACCGGGACGGCGAACGCGTCGAGGGCTGGGTACGCCCCCTCTGGGAGTTCTGGGCGGAGACCCTCCCGGCCGCCCTGGACACGGAGTTCGGCGACCAGCGCGCGGTCCAGCCGACCCTCCGCACCCTCCTCGAACACGTCCGGGGAGGCATCCCGGCCCCGCGCCAAGGCCCGGAACCGGAGACCCCCCGCCGCCTGATCGACGACGAGGACGACTGGGGTACGGCGCCCAGGACCCCGGAGCCCGACAGGCGCCGCATGCCGGCCGACGAGTACGAGGAGCGGGACGAGCGCGACGAGCGGAAGGGCCGCCGGGACGACGATCCGGACCCCCGCGACACCCCGCGCACATCCCCTCGTACGTCACCTCGGGCATCCGCCCGCTACGACGACAACGGGTACGGCAACGACGGGTACGACAACAACGGGGCGTACGGCGGCAGTTCACGCTTCTTCACCCGGGACGGTGACATCGGTGCCGATACGGGTGGGCATGTCGGTGGCCGTGCGGACGGCCGGGTCAACGGCTCACCGCGCGACACCGAGCGCTTCTCCGCCCCCTGGGACCAGCCCGACGACACGGACACCGACACCGACTCCGATACCGACGCCGACCGCCGGTACGACCGGGACGGCGACAGCTCGCCCTGGGACGGAGACGCCCAGTGAGCCTGCCCACCATGGGCTCCGGCCCCGTCGTCATCCGGCTCGACCTGCGCTCCGGGGCGGCGGAACTCGACACCGCCCAGGCGCTGCGGGCCCGCATCGCCCGCCTGCTCGCCCGGGCCGGGCAGCCGGAACCCGACGACCCGCTGTTCCTGGTGACCGACACCCCGGCCGGCCTCACCGACCACCAGCGGCAGTACGAACTCCTCTCCGGCTACCGGGCCGTGGGCGAGGTCAGGATCCTGGTCCTGCTGGTGGGCAGCGCGCCCGGTTCGTACGCCGACCAGGACGAGGCGTTCCGGCCCGACCGGCGGCTGCTGCGCCCCTCGGTACTGCGCACCTCCGGCACCGCCCTCCTGTGGGCCGGTGACCTGCGCGCCGCGCGCACGGCGGTCGAGCACCCCGCGCCCGACGACCCGGACGCGCTGGCCGTCCTGGTGGACGTGCTGTCGGTACCGGACGTCTACCTCCGCGTCCTCCACGACCTGGAGTCCCTGCCCGAGGCCGTCGCCGCACCCGGCGTACGCCTCCTCGAACAGGATCTGCCCCCCGAGGTGCGCGACCGGGCCTGGCGCGACGCGCTCACCCGGTTCGCGGGCCACGACGCCGACCACGCACCACCGACGGCGGTCGCCTCCGGCGCCGATCTGCCCGAGCCCCTGCGGTCGTTGGTGACCGGCCGCGGCGGCCGGGACCAGCGCCACCGTGAGCCGGGCGGCCCGGCGGACGGAACGTACCGCGCCTGCGCGGACGCCCTGGACGACGCCGACGAGGCCCTGGCAGGCCTCCGCACCCTCCCCGGCCTGCTCCGCCCGTCGCGCCGCGCGGCCTTCGAGTCGGACCTCGACCAGGCCCGCCAGTCCCTGGACGCCTACAAGTCCCTGGTGGGCAAGGCCCTGACCACCAGCACCACGTCAACCGCCGAGGCAGCGGCCCACCTCACCGCCCTGGGCCTACGCGTCCCCACAGCAGAGGGCATGCGCGACCGCATCGGCGAGGCCCTACGCGAATACGCCGAGAAACTGCTCGGCCAGGGCCTGGCGTTGAGGTCGGTGGCCCAGAGGTTCACGGCCTTGGCGGGCAGGGTGGAACCGGTACCGAGTTCAGCGCTGGCACGAAAAATCAGGGAGTTCGATGGCGCCCCTATAGGGGCGCGGGGAACTGCGCGACCAGCCACGGACGGCCCGCACCCGAAAGACAACCCTCCCCACGGAGCGCTGACCACCGGATTCAAGGCAACGATCGCCGCGCTGCTAGGCGCCCTATGGCAGGGCCCTCTCCTCGCACTCGCGCTGATCGTCCCCCTGCTCTTCCTCGCAATGGCCCTCCTGGGCGCATCCCGCCTACGAGGCGCGGGCCACCCCGGCCGCTGGGCAACGGTCCCCCAGATCGCCTCCTGGTCCGGCGCCCTCACCGGCGCCCTCGTGGCGTACGCAACCAACCCCCCACCCTGGGCGGCAACCTCCGCCCTGCTGATCGCCCTGTGCGTCGCAGCACACACCACCCGCCGCCTCTGGCGCACCGCAGCGGACGCCTGGACCCCGGGCCACGCCACCGCCACACTCCGCCAGGCCCTCCAAGGCCTGGACGCCCTCCTCGCCGAGGGCGTCCGCGAGCACTGGGCGGTCGAGGAGCGCCTGAACTGCGCAGACGCGGCCCGTTCCGTAGCCGGTGTGCTCCGGGCGACGGCAGCGGCGGCGGAGGCAGAGGCGGTCCCCGAGCCCGAACGAGCCACGGTGGGGGCCGGCACGTACGACGCGTACGACGGCGGGGCCGGGCCCGGGGGGCTCCCGGTGGACGACTGGCTGTCGAGCACACCGGACGCGTTCTCCGGCACCGGCGACGGCCCCACCGACGACAAGGCCGCCAACGACGACTGGATGACCGCGTACGCCTGGCCGGACGCCCCGTCCTGGGACGACCCGCCGAACCGCACGGACACCGCCGTACCCACTCCCCGCGAAGAACCCCCCGCATCCTCCCCGCCCCGCGCAGCGGACCGCACCGCCGCCACACCCCGCTGGCTGGACCGCGAGACCGCCGAGGGCGGCCCGGACCTGGTCGCCACCCTCGCCCGCGACCTCACCGACGCAGCCCTGAAGGCGATGGCGACCTACTGGGGCGCCGTGGAACGCGGCCAGGCCGGCACGCTCGCCGCGACCCGGATCGAGGGCCGGGTAGCCGAACTCCTCTCCACGGCCCGAAGGCACCTACGGCACAACGGAGTTCTGGCCGCGCCCCCCTTCGCCGCCGCCCGCCGCACCCGCGCCAACTCGGCCGGCCTGCTGGGCACCGACCCGCACGCACTGGCCGGACTGGTCGGCGCGGAGACCGACCGCCAGTCCGTGGTCCAGCTGTCCTCGCCCGACCAGGGCGCCCTGCTGAGCCGCGACCCGGCGGCGGCCGTGTGGATCAGGTTCGCGCCCCTGGCCGTACGCGACGAGGTCGAGAAGGTCTGGCGTACGAACGGTACGGACCGCCCCGAGGAGGTGGAGTGGACGTCGTCCGGACGGTACGCGGGCCTGCTCCGGCTCACCCCGCTGCGCCCCGGAGTGGTCGACACCTTCCGCCCCCGCAACGACGACTACGGGGACGGAGACAACGGAAACAACGGGGACAGGGGCGGACAGGGCTACGAGTACCGGAACGGACACGGCTACGAGTACGAAAGCCCGTACGACCGAGGGGACGGCGACAGCTGGTGACCCGCACCACGCATCCAGGGCCAGGTCCGGGAGGATCGGGACCGGGGCCGGGGGTCCCGGACGGACCCGCCGACGCCAAGCTCGGCTTCAGCACCCCCGCCGGCCGCCGCCACATCACCCGGGTCCGCTTCGGCCCCGAGTCCCGGCGCGACCCGCAGCTGCCCCCGCTGATCCGCAACGCCCTGCTCGACGACCGGGGCCAGGGACAGCGCTGCGTACAAGTGCGGCTCTCCGCCGCCGACGCGACGGAACCGGCCGCCCGCGCCCTCCTCGACACCGAGGCGGGCACCGCGCTGCGGCTGCACCGGCTGGTCGACGGCACCGAGTTCGCCCCGCTCTTTCCCCGGCTCATCGGCTACGAGCTGGACACGGACGAGCCGTTCCTCCTGTACGACCCACCGCGCGGCGCCACCGCCGCGAAGACGCACGTCATGTCGTCGACCGACCAACGGGTCCTCGCCCGCGACCTGATGCTCGCCCTGTGTCTGCTGGACGGCCAGGGTCTGGTGCCGCGCGGCATCTCACCCGCCAACGTGCTCTGGGACGGAACTTCCCTTCAGTTGTGGGGACTTGAGGGCGTGACCGATGTCGGGCGACCCCGGTCCGCGTGGGGCCGGGCCCCCTACTCCTCGCCCGAACAGCGCCAGGGCGAGGGCGTGACCGACTCCCGGGACGCGGTGTGGAGCGCGGCCCAGGTGCTCTACCGGCTGGTGACCGGCCGCCCCGGCCACGCCGACCGGGCACCGGCCGACCTCGGCGAACACCGGGTCCTGGCCGAGACGTTGAGGGACGCCTTCGCCCCCCGGGCGACCGGCCGCCCGACCCCCGCCCAGCTCCTCGACCTGCTGTCCCCGGGCGGGTCCGGCCGCGCCGCGCTCCTCGCACCCCCCGACGAGACGCAGCAGGACCGACAGGTGTTCGAACAGGCCCTGCGCGCCAAACGACAGGCACCGGTGGCGCCTTCGACGACGGTCGCGGGGGCGGGGGCAGGGCTGACCGAGAGCGAGGTGATCTGTCCGTACTGCCTGGAGACCATCCAGCTGGACCTCGGCGCGCTGTACGTCACCGACAGCCGGATGCAGTACCAGCCCCTGAACCTCGCGGGCGTCGGCAAGCTGCGCCGCCAGGACGTCATGCGCGGCGCGGTCCAGAAGTGCACGGCGGACCCGGACTTCCCCGAACACTTCATCCCCGTGCCGTACTTGACGTACGGCCGCCCGCTGACGGTGGCGATGGTCGGCCAGTCCTCCACCGGCAAGAGCCATCTGCTGACCCAGATGATCGCCGAGATCACCGACGGCGGCCTCGAACCCTTCGGCCTCAGCTGGCAGTCCGTCAACCCCGAGCAGCACGCCCGGTTCGTACGGGAACGGGTGCAGCCCCTGCGCAACGGCCGCGTCCTGGCCCACACCACCGTCCTGGGCCTGGACGGCTTCGCCCGCTTCGCCGAGTCCCTCCTCATCACCAACGCCCACGGGCAGGTGCGTCCGGTCGCCTTCTTCGACCTGGGCGGCGAGGACCTCGTACGTACGGATGCGGCCCTGCGTTTCCTGCTCGGGGTGGACGCCCTGGTCTTCGTCGTCGACCCCGTACTGGCGCTGCCGCTCCCGCAGTTGGACCACGCGAGGGAACGCGGCGGGGTCGAGGTGAACCGGGACGGCGACCTCGCCTTCGCGACGGTCCTTGACCGGCTGCCGAAGACGGGCCAGTACCTGGAGGTGGCGGCCACGATGGTGCTGGGCAAGGCGGACCTGCTGCGCTTCCAGTCGCCGGTCGACCGCTGGCTGGGCCGGCCGGGGGCCACCTCGCTGGACGCCACCCTCATCCGCGAGGAGAGCCAGGACGTCCACGCGTTCCTGCGCCGGCACGCGGGCCAGGCCTGGCTGCGCCCCTTCGACGCGATCCGCCGGTGCACCCTGCACGTCGCGTCGGCCACCGGCGGCCAGGAGGACCAAGGCCGCTATCCGGCGGGCGCGGCACCCCGGCGCGTACTGGAACCGCTCCTCTCCCTGCTCGCGATGCACGGCCTGATCGACGTCCCGGGCGGCCCCGAGGCGTTCGCGCGGGGCGAGGCGGCGGCGTGGGAGGCGGTGCCGCCCGAGGGTGACGGGGGACACGGGCAGTTCGGCGTGCCCGGGGCGCGGGGAGCCGGAGGCCCCGGACGTGCACGGGATCGGGATCGGGAGCGGCAACGGGATCGGGGAGAGGAAGAGCAGTGAGCGAGTTCCAGGAGATGCCGTCGGTGTCCTCGGCCGCATCGGCGCCTTCGGCGCATCCAGTCCCGTCGGTGCATCAGCTGGTCTTCCGGTGGGAGGGCAACCACGGCCGGCAGGGCACCGGCATGAAGGCGGTCGCCCACTCCTGTTCGGCGGAGCGGGCCGAGCAACTGGGCCGGGAACTGGGCCCGTTGCTGTGGGTGTCCGGCCCGGGCGCGGCCCGCCCGAGCGTCGTACGCACCCTGTCCCGCGACGGCGAGGTCCTGCTCGCCCAGCGCTGGCCCACCAAGGACCCGAACGGCCGCCCGAGCACGGTCAGCCATGTCCTGGTGGGCGCCCCGGGCATCCTGAAGACCCGTCAGTGCCTGGGTCTGGCGTACGGCGGGTGGGGGCTGCGGGAGTCCGCGGAGCAGGCGGCCGGCCCCCTGGCCGTGGTCGAGTGCGCGAAACTCGACGCCCTGGCGAGGCAGCGGCTGCCGGAGATGCTGGGGCGGCTGGAGAGCGTACGGCGTGCCCTGATCCTGGTCGCGGCGGAGTGGCTGCGCGATCCGGCACAGCGGGTGTCGCTGCTCGTGGGGGAGACGAGCCCGCCCGGCTGGCCGGACCGGGACGGCGCACCGCTGGTCTACCTCGGCCTGTTCCTCCTCTTCGGCTCCTGGCCGGGCCACGAGTGGACGTTCGCGACGTACGACACGGTCGACACCCACCCCCTGCGCCTCACGTCCGTCCCGCGCTGGGAACAGGACACCGGCGGCTCGGGCCCGCTGGCCCGCGTGGTGATGGGCCGTACGCCCGCCGACCCCCAGTTCGAACACCACGCGGCGGTCCGCCTGGTCGAACACCTCCTGGCCCACCCGGAGTCGGGCCCGGGCGTACCCCAGCTCATGGAGAAGCTGAACGGCGGCGCGACTCTGGACTGGGCCCGGCGACGGGACCTGCTGGAGAAGATCCTGAACGCCGAGCGGCGGAACGGCGAACGCCAGGAAACGCCGGCACCACGTCTCCCCACGCCCGAGAATCCGTACCAGGACCGGAACTGGCACGGCACGTTCGACAGGCCTGCGGAGCGCCCGTTCCAGGAATTGACGGACGGGGACCGGGACCGGCTGTCCGCCGAGCTCCCGCTCCCCGAACCCCCGTACCTGGAACCGCACTTGGAGCCCGCACCCACGGTCGCTCCCCCGGAGCCCCGCCGCGTTCCCGACCCGGAACCGTACGGACTCCACGAGGACCTGTGCACGCACCGGCGCGGGGACCTCCAGCAACGCAACATCCTGATGGCCCAGTTGCGCGACGTGTCCGACGAGGTGCTCCTGCGCGAGCTGCGCTCGGGCGAACTGCCGCCGGACGCACTGGACTTGGTCCTGTCCGAACTGGGCGACGACGAACGCTGCCGAAGGCGCCACCCGGACATGCGACACACCCTGTGTGCCCAAGTACTGCACAACAACCTGTACTTGACCCACCACGGGCAGCCGGGCGAACTCGCGTCGAGAGCGGCCCTGGCGGACCGGGCGGCCAACCTCTTCACCTGGGCCGTGGCGCCCCTGGTCCGCGACGAACGCTATCTGCTCGACCTCCAGGAACTCCTGGCCAGAATGTGCCGCGACCTCCACCCCACCGCGGGCAACTGGCTCTGGCAGACCGTCATCTCCCCGCCGAACGGCGAGGTCCCCGACCTCCCGCCGACGGTGTGGCAGCAGAGCCTGCGCGTCCTGCTGACCCGACCGAACGGACCCCAGCCGGCCGTTCCCCCACCACCGCACACCACCACACCGGAACCACCGGCCTCCACGAACCGCTTCTCCGACCTGACGAACAACGTGGGCTGCGTGGTGGGCTTCTGCGCCGCCGTGATCGCCGTACTCATCGGGATCGCACTGATCGTCATGTAGACGAGCGGCCGGAGGTCACCAGCGCGACCAGGACCGCCACCCCCGGCTGCACTCCGTGACGTCTCACCCTCTCCAATTAGACAGCGAGTCAAGTTACTCAACCGTAATCTACCGACTGCTACCCGAGGTAACCGACCAGTAGGTACGGTCCAGGCGAACCGCCGAGCAACAGGTAACGAGAGGCGGCGCCTTGCCCACCCGTGGGACGCGGGAGGACAAGGCGCCACTCCCCCCATCCCTGCTCCTGCCAGCCGCTTCACAGGAGGTTCGCCATGCCCGCACGCCGACGGCTCCTGGCCGCAGCAGTAACCGCTGCGACCTGCCTGGGCACTCAGGCACTTTCACTTTCGTACACAACGACGACAGCCACGGCCGCAACGACCGCCTCCCCCACGGAGACGACGGAGACGGTCGTGTCCCGGGGCGTGGAAATCCCGGCGTTCTACACGCCACCGACCACGCTCCCCACCCCCGACGGTGCGCTGATCCGCACCGAACCGCTCCCCCTGGCCATCTCCCTCCCCACCCTCGACGGCCCCCTGCCCGGCCGGGCGACCCGCCTGATGTACAAGTCCACGGACGCGAACGGCGCCCCGGTCGCGGTCACCGGCGCGTACATCGAACCGACAGCGACCTGGAAGGGCGGCGGCGCGCGTCCGCTGGTCGCGGTAGCCCCGGGGACGATGGGCCAGGGCGACCAGTGCGCCGCGTCCCTGGGCCTGGAACACCCGCTTGTCCTCAACGGCCGTACGGTGTCCGTCGGTTACGAGGACATCGCGATCTACCGCCTCCTGGCGACCGGCGCCGCGGTGGTCGTCACCGACTACGCCGGCCTGGGCGCGACGGACCGCCTCCACACGTACGTCAACCGCCTCGACGAGGCCCACGCGGTACTGGACGCGGTACGCGCCGCCCGCAACCTCCCCGGCACATCGGTGACTTCGGAGTCCCGGGTGGGCCTGTTCGGCTACAGCCAGGGCGGCGGAGCGACAGCGGCGGCAGCGGAACTCCAGGCCTCCTACGCCCCCGACATCACCCTGTCCGGCACCTACGCGGGCGCCCCACCGGCAGACCTGACGGCGGTCACAGAGGCGATCGACGGCAGCGAACTGACGGGCGCCCTGGGCTGGTCCCTGAACGGCTTCCTTCAGTCGGACCCGACACTGCGCCCGATAGCGGAGTCCCACCTGAACACGGCGGGCAAGGCCGCCCTGACGGACCTGTCGACGATGTGCGTAGGAGACGCACTCCTGGGCTACGGCTACACGAAGAGCACGAAGTGGACGACGGACGGCGAGTCCATCTCCGACATCATCGCCTCCACCCCGGCCCTCCAGACCTTCCTGAACAGCCAGCGCATCGGCACACAGAAACCGTCGAGCCCGGTACGGATAGCGACGGGGACCAGCGACAACCTGGTCCCGCACGGCCAGGCCCGCCGCCTCGCCGCGGACTGGTGCGCGAAGGGCGCGAACGTCACGTACAGACCGGTGATCCTGCCGAACGTGATCAGCCCCCTGCTCAACCACTTCGCTCCGCTGCTGACGGACCAGGGCAGCGCGGTGAGCTGGCTGACGGACCGCTTGTCGGGCAAGCCGGCGACGTCGAACTGCGGGGTGCTGCCGATCCTGCCGTGAGTCAACCACCTGCCGATTAGCCCATAAGTGGACATAGCACCTGGGGCTCGATACGGTCGAAACGTAGGCGTCACAGCCGCGGAGGTCGCAGTCGGCAAGCAGATGGACGAGCGCCGGACACGGGAACGCACAGGCACAACAACCTTCACAACCGGCGCTCGCCATCAGCCCATTCGCAGCACAGTCGACCGCCGTGCGAGGTAGGCACGGCACGCCACGACCCACGGCGGCAGGCGCACAATCCCCCACGCGACGGCACACCGCAGATGGCGAATTCGACGCCGTGCCCCGGAAATCACCCAGTTCGGCGTCCCCGTCAACGCGGCCCGAAGCAGACGAGTGGAGACCGCAATGCGGGATTTCAGCAGCAGAGGAAAGAAGCTCGCCTCCGCCACGGCCGTGGCGACGCTGGTGGTCGCGGCGTCCGCGGCAGCGACCGGTGCGACACAGGCCAATCCGGACAAGTCGAGGGTCATCGTCTCGGGAACCGCGAGTTGCGAGCGATTCGAGGACTCGTCAGTGACCGATGTGTCCATCACCCCCACCGGCAAGGACCCCAAGACGACCGAACTCTCCGGTGAGGACACGAAGGAGAAGTACAAGCTGACCTTCACGGGCGTCCCGAAGCTGCCGAAGGTCTGGCAGGCCAACGCCACGGTCAACTGCGTGGACAGCGAGGACGACACGCACACCTTCAGCAAGAGCTTCAAGATCCAGCGGCCGGCGGGCACGACGGAAACCCAGACCCTCAACCTCAAGTAGGCCTCTGACCACAGAGAAGCGCCGACCTGCTGCGACACTCGCAGCGGGTCGGTCGCGCACTCGGGGGACTCGGGGGGGGAATCAATATCTGTCCCCGCCGTCGGAGAGTTTAATAGACCCCGCAGAGAGAGTTTCTGTCGCACCCCTCTCACACCCCTCCCAAGGTGGAGATCTTTAACGCACCCAACCGCCGCAGCGTGCTACTGTCGATCTCGGTTGCAGTTTTGGTACCCAAAAATCTCAAGCGCTCCAGTCGGCCTCCGCGCCACATTTTCACAGTCCGAGCGCTTCATATCTCCGGATCGATCATCTTCCGGCGGGTCATCATCGCGGCGACATGGCATCCGTACCGTACGGATCCCGATGTACTGCCCCAGAGGGCCCCAGAGGAGATATGAACATGGCTGCTGGCACCGTGAAGTGGTTCAACGCGGCAAAGGGTTTCGGCTTCATCGAGCAGGACGGCGGCGGACCTGACGTGTTCGCCCACTTCTCGAACATCGCCTCCCAGGGCTTCCGCGAGCTGCTGGAAGGCCAGAAGGTCACCTTCGACATCGCGCAGGGCCAGAAGGGCCCGACGGCCGAGAACATCGTTCTCGCCTGACGTCGGCGCGCATTTCGTAGCTGGGATCCGCATCCCTAGGGGTGCGGTTCTCAGCTGCATGTATGCCGCTGCACATATTTCCCGCAGTGGTGTCACCTACGGGTTTTCCCATCTCAGCACTTGTTGCCCGCGCAGAATATCCGCGGGCGAAATACCTCTAAGCGAAACATCTGTTCTGTAAGCGACAGCCGCTTTCGCATTCCATTCGGCCCGTTCCTGTGATTCCCTGCGCCGCTTTTCCGCTGCGGGAATTCCTCGATACGTGCCGTCGTATCAAGGAAGGTTCTGAATGAACCGCACACGTACGAACGACCGTTCCGCCCGCACCCGCGGTCGCACCGGCGGCCCCGCTTTCGGCGCTGCCAACGGCGCGAAGCGGGCCAGCCGGTTCGGCTCGTCGGCCCCGAGCCGGTCCGGCGGTCCGAGCCGCTCGGGCGGCGGCCACGGCCGCCGACCCGCCGCGATCCAGGGCGAGTTCGCCCTGCCGGAGACCATCACTCCCGCGCTGCCCGCCGTCGAGGCCTTCGCCGACCTCGACATGCCGGCCAAGCTGCTGACCGCCCTCGGCACGCAGGGCGTGACCGTGCCCTTCCCCATCCAGGGCGCCACCCTGCCCAACAGCCTCGCAGGCCGTGACGTGCTCGGCCGCGGCCGTACCGGCTCCGGCAAGACCCTGGCCTTCGGCCTCGCGCTGCTGGCCCGTACCGCCGGACTGCGCGCCGAGCCCCGTCAGCCGCTCGCCCTCGTCCTCGTCCCCACCCGCGAGCTGGCCCAGCAGGTGACCGACGCCCTCACCCCGTACGCCCGCGCCGTGAAGCTGCGCCTGACCACGGTCGTCGGCGGCATGCCGATCGGCAGGCAGGCCGGAGCGCTGCTCAGCGGCGCGGAGGTCGTCGTGGCCACGCCGGGCCGCCTGAAGGACCTCATCGACCGGGGCGCCTGCCGCCTCGACCAGGTCGCGATCACCGTCCTCGACGAGGCCGACCAGATGGCCGACATGGGCTTCATGCCGCAGGTCACCGCCCTGCTGAACCAGGTGCGTCCCGAGGGGCAGCGGATGCTGTTCTCCGCCACCCTGGACCGCAATGTCGACCTGCTGGTCCGTCGCTACCTGACCGACCCGGTCGTGCACTCGGTGGACCCCTCGGCCGGTGCGGTGACCACGATGGAACACCACGTGCTGCACGTCCACGGCGCCGACAAGCACCGGACGACGACGGAGATCGCGGCGCGCGAGGGCCGGGTGATGATGTTCCTCGACACCAAGCACGCCGTGGACCGGCTGACCCAGGACCTGCTGAACAGCGGTGTCCGGGCCGCCGCCCTGCACGGCGGGAAGTCGCAGCCGCAGCGCACCCGGACCCTCGCACAGTTCAAGACCGGCCACGTGACCGTGCTGGTCGCGACGAACGTGGCGGCGCGCGGCATCCACGTCGACAACCTCGACCTCGTCGTGAACGTCGACCCGCCGACCGACCCCAAGGACTACCTCCACCGGGGTGGCCGCACCGCCCGCGCCGGCGAGTCCGGCAGCGTCGTCACCCTCGTCACCCCGAACCAGCGCCGCGAGATGACCCGCCTGATGGTGGCCGCGGGCATCACCCCGCAGACCACCCAGGTCCGCTCGGGCGAAGAGGCACTGACCCGCATCACCGGCGCCCAGGCACCCTCCGGCATCCCCGTCGTCATCACCGCACCGGTCGTGGAACGCGCCAAGCGCGGCACGGCCTCCCGTGGCAGGCGCGGGTCCGCTTCGAAGGCCCGGCGCGGAAACGGGCGCCGGCCCGCCGCCGATTCGGCGGCCTGAGCAGCACGCACCACGCGCTCCAGGAAACCGAGCGATCAGGAAACCGACCCGTCCATCTGTGAGGCACCATGCGCTGTGTCATCGCCCGTTTCCCGTTCGACCTGACCAGGAGCGGTGTCCTGGAGTCGATGAAGGGCGTCAAGCCCGAGCAGGTCACCGGTGAGTCCGTGATCATCGGCCGCCGTACCTACCCCGTCAAGCAGGTCGGCCAGGTCATCACGCGCCAGGACCGCCGCGACTTCAGCAGCGGCGAAGTCATCCGGGCCATGACCCAGCTCGGCTTCACCTGCCGCGGCCTTGGTGTCCCCGGCCCGCTCCAGCAGGCTTCCACGACGCCCGGCATCCCGGCGACCGTCTAACAGACAGAACAGGGCAGGACCGGGCCGAGCAGGACAGGCGCGAGCCGACACCCGAACCACGAGAAGGGCCCGACCGGCACACACCGGTCGGGCCCTTCCGCGTACCCAGGGAGTCTGATGCTCTCCTCGGCGAGCACGAAAATCTATGACGGCCGGAGTAGACATTGGGTGGTGGCGTGGTTATGGTTTCTCTCGTAGCCCAGAGAGACCGAAAGGCCTGGCAGAGACGAACTGCCGGCCGCAGTACCCGTAGTCGCAGTACGCAGTACGCATGACGGTGCGGTGGTGGAGTTCCGGAGCCAGGGTGATCGCAGGACGGCGACGGGACTGACGACCGGACCGGGTGGCCCGCAGTGATCAGGGGCCGCCGCGAGCAGTACCGAAAGGAAATCGATCGCCGAGGGACGAACGGAGGACGCAACCGCCATCAGGATCGCCCGGGCCGAAAGACTGAGCCCGGGTACCGCAGGACATCGACAGTGAGGTGGTCTCCGGTCAGGCAATCGCGATCCCCGCACACCCGGCGCCAACTCGGCCGGGGCAGCGGAAACACAGGGTCGGCGCAGTAACGGCGCCGACAGATGGTGTAGTAGTTCCTTCGGGGCCCTGGTGCCGTACGGCACCAGGGCCCCTCCCCGCGTTCCATGAGAGAGGTTCAATGACAGCAGACGACTCGTTCGGCCGTCTCGACGACGATGACTACCCCGCCTACACCATGGGCCGGGCGGCAGACATGATCGGCACCACCCAGGGCTTCCTTCGCGCCCTCGGAGAGGCCCGCCTGATCACCCCGCTCCGTTCCGAGGGCGGCCACCGCCGCTACTCCCGCTACCAACTGCGCATCGCCGTCCGCGCCCGGGAACTCGTCGACCAGGGCACCCCCATCGAGGCCGCCTGCCGCATCATCATCCTCGAGGACCAACTCGAGGAAGCCCAGCGCATCAACGCCGAATACCGCCGCGCCGCCGAATCCTCCGCGCCGCCGCCCTCGGCCTGAACCGAGTACGCCCGTCAGGATCGGCGGGCCTCGGCCGTCGAGAGAAGTGCTACGCGGGCGCGGACCCCTCAGCCGGGTCCGCCCCGGCGTCAGCGCCGCACGCGGCCGGGCGAGTACGGTGCCGACCAGGCACAGGACGGTCACGTCGCCCTGAAGACGACCGCCGTGGGCGTGCACAATCTCGGGACCAGGTCGACCTCCACAGGCCTCCACAGGCCTCCACAGGCCTCCACAGGCCAGGGCAGCCCTGATCACGCCCCCGCAGACACCCAGGGAGCAAGCAGCTCCAGGACTTCCTCCCAGCGATACCGGTCGGCCCCACCGCCGGCCTTCGGCCGGTGAGGTTCGTACGAGCCGATCAGGACGCCCATCTCACGCAGCCGTTCCAGGCTCTGGCCGTACGCGGGATGGGCGGCCTGGGCCGAGTTCAGATACGGCAGGACAGCGACCGGTACACCCATGGCGGGTGCTTCGCACAGGATGCCCAGGGCGAGGTTGTCGCAGATCCCGGCGGCCCATTTGTTGACGGTGTTGAAACTGGCCGGAGCGACGGCGATCGCGTCCGCGGGCCGAGTAGGGCGGGGTTCCCCCGGTGACCGCCAGGCCGAACGGACGGGACGGCCGGTCCGCGCCTCGACCGCCTCCACGTCGAGGAAGCCGAGCCCTTGCGGGGTGGCGACGACGCCGACGTCCCAGTGCCGCTCCTGTGCGGCGGCGATCAGCTTGCCGACGTCGGCAGCGACCCCGGCCGCGCAGACCACGATCTGCAGGAACGGCCTGTCGGACTGATCACTCACGCGGGCACTCCCGGTCGACGGCTGAAGCGGTGCAGCTCGGGCAGCGCCCGACGGCGGTCACGGGCTGCCATGTCGGCGACCAGTTCACGCACGGCCGGACGGCGGATGTCCTGCGCCGCACAGCTCTCGGCGATACGCAGGGCCTGGTAGCCGTCGGCGAGCCTGCCCTGCTGACTGTAGGCGCGGGCGGCCTCCACCCACAGGGCGGCCCGGCGCTCGGGGACCGGAATGTGCCGCCGCATGAGGGGCCGTGCGGTCTGCAGGGCGATGCCGGCGTCGCCGAAGGTAACGGCTGCGCTGATCGCATGCAGGGCGACGTTGGTGGGGCTGAAGTTCGCCCAGGCGTCGGGCCGGTCGAAGGCGACGTAGCGGGCCACTTCCTTGGCCTCGGTGAGGAAATCCTGGGTGGTCGCGCGATCGCCGTTCCGGCTGGCGGCGGTCGCCCCTCGGAGCAGCAGCAGTCCGAGCGCCGC